>Ga0210123_1000954_pt1 | contig 15777 bp, 15 predicted proteins | sample Muzzi_PWB_D2_FD_185535 | JGI IMG/M metagenome (GOLD analysis project Ga0210123, IMG submission 185535) | Wetland microbial communities from San Francisco Bay, California, USA, that impact long-term carbon sequestration - Muzzi_PWB_D2 (SPAdes) | ecosystem: Environmental > Aquatic > Marine >... | reverse complement strand
ATATTTATATACCTTCCCCGAGATGCATTATAACTTTGCGAGCTTTGCGTCTTTGCGAGAGAAGTATTTTTGTTTGCGAATGCACATTGTTTTTTCAACAACATCCATCATTGCGAACTGATCAAGACCACGCGTTGTTCACCCGTGCCATGAATTCATTAGGCTGTATCATGTACGTTACTACTCACAATGGGAACGCATCAGCAACTCCTTTACAATGAACGACGACCAACTACTCCGCTACAGTCGCCAGATCATGCTGCCGCAGGTTGATGTTGCGGGACAGGAAAAACTGCTCGCGGCACGCGTCTTGATCATCGGTGCCGGCGGACTTGGCTCACCGGCCGCCATGTATCTTGCCGCGGCCGGTGTCGGCCACCTGGTCATTGCTGATCACGATGTAGTGGAACTCTCCAACCTGCAGCGTCAACTGCTGCATCATGATTCAGACATCGGGCAAAACAAGGCGGCCTCCGCACAACAGACCCTGGCAGCGATCAACCCGGGAATATGCATTACACCCATCGGGGGAAAACTGCACGGCGAACAACTGGATGAAGAGGTCTGCCTGGCCGGGGTGGTACTCGACTGCAGCGATAATTTTGACACCCGGTTTGCCGTCAACAGCGCTTGCGTAAAACAGCGCACACCGCTGGTCTCCGGGGCCGCAATCCGCATGGAAGGCCAGCTTTCCGTCTTTGACCCGACAGATAAAAACAGCCCTTGTTACAGCTGCCTGTATAAAGAAGGTGAAGAAGAGGAGCAGACCTGTTCGGACACGGGGGTGCTTGCCCCGATCACCGGAATCATCGGTTCGCTGCAGGCAATGGAGGCATTAAAAGTCATCCTGTCACTGGGCGAACCCCTGGTCGGACGACTGCTCGTATTTGACGGCCTGAGCCACGAATGGCGCATGCTGATACTGAACCGGGACCCCGCTTGCCCGGTGTGCGGCAAGGAATAGAAATCATGCGCAGAATTATTGCGGATTAGATCCGCTACAGGTAATGACTGATGTTGTAGGAGCGCCGTGCAGGCGCGATAGGGATTCAAGCAAGATTATCGCGCCTGCAAGGCGCTCCTGCAGCCATCCGCCGGGCAAGGCTCAGCAAGCAAAACCAAGCCCCCGCAAGACAACTTGCGACGTTTTATCCAAACCTGCACTGGTAATCTTACGCGTCTGGAACTCGCGCCGGACCGGGTACTCTTTCCTCAGACGATCAAAACAGGCCGGCCGCTCCTGTCGCGGCACTGAAAGGATAGCGCGCAAGCGTGCATCATCCTCACGCACATCGTAGCAATCCAGCACGGCCCTGCGGACGTTACCGCCTGCATCATCGACAGTAAACGTTCCCGGATCAAGCGGCGGGGTAGCAGGCAACTCGTTGGCCGCGCTCCACTGCACTGGACGCTGCAGGAATTGACACGCCGCCTTGTAAATCATTTCCGTGCCACGCAGTTTTCCGTCCAGGCTGTAACCGGCAATGTGCGGCGTGCCCAGCGCCACTTTCTCCAGCAGCGGCATACTGATCTCCGGCTCACCTTCCCAGACATCAAGCACAACCGACAGCTCACTGCGTTGGGCCAGCAAATGGTCAAGCGCGTAATTATCGGCCACCGGCCCGCGCGAGGTATTGACCAGAATGGCGCCCGGCTTCAATTGCTCAAGGAATACCCTGTCAAGAAGATGAAACGTGGGATGATCACCCTCCGACACCAGCGGCACGTGGGCCGTAATAATGTCGGCCTGCAGCAAGGCCTCCAGTTCAACATAGTCATCATGCCCCCCCTGCTCTTTCAGCGGCGGGTCATTGACCAGGCATCGAATGCCCAGCGCAGTAAATTTTTCAAGCACCCGGGAGCCCACATTGCCACAGCCGATGATACCGGCTGTCTTCCCATCGAGATCAACCCGGTTTTTCCCTGCAAGAATCATCAGGGCGCTGATGACATATTCTGCAGCCGATATGGCATTACTGCCGGGCGCCGTTGAGAAGCCAATACCCCGGCCCCGGAGATATTCCCGATCGACATGGTCAAAACCAATGGTCGCCGAGCCGACAAAACGGACTTTCGAGCCGGCCAGCAAGCCCTCGTCCACGCGGGTCACCGAGCGTACCAGCAGGATATCCGCGTCCCGCACCTGCTCAGGCCGCATGCCTCGTCCCGGGAGCAACTCAACATCGCCCAGGGAGGCAAACGCCTGCTCTACACAGGGAATATTCTCATCAGCGATGATTTTCATCTAACGGATACCGGCGCATGGAAAACTGCAAAAAAACCGCTGGCGGCAAGTAGCAACCATCCAGAAAAAAACGACTCTCGCCAAGACGCCAGGATCGCAGAGTTATAATTTTTTTCATGAAAAACATACACAATTATTTCTTGGCGATCTTTGCGCCTTTGCGAGAAAAATATTGACGTTTATGGATGAGTACTGATTATGTCAGCCGTTGTACGATCCGGCTCAATACGCCCTGCAGGTGACGTTATTCATAGCCAGGCAAACCACGTATCAGGCATCCAGCTTCTTCCTGAGCAGTTCATTGACCTGTGCCGGATTGGCCTTGCCCTGGGTGGCCTTCATGACCTGGCCGACAAAATAACCGAACAGCTTTTCCTGGCCGTTTCTGTATTGCTCGATTTGCTTCGGGCTGTTATCCAGCACTCCCTGGATAATGCCTTCAATCGCAGAGGAGTCGGATATCTGTTTCAGGCCCTTCACTTCGATGACTTCATCGGCCGTTCCTTCGCCAGCCCACATGGCTTCAAACACCTGCTTGGCGATTTTCCCGGAAATCGTGCCGTCTTCAATGCGCAGCAACATGTCGCCCAGGGCCTCTGCCGTTACCGGGCTGTCCGTAATAGCGGTGTCGCTCCTGTTCAATGCACCGGACAATTCGCCCATGACCCAGTTGGCTGACAGCTTTCCCTGGCCGCCGGCCCTGTGCACGACGACCTCGAAATAATCACCCATCTCGCGGGTTGCGGTCAGAACGCCCGCGTCATATTCAGACAGGCCGTAGGCGTCGATAAAACGCTGTTTTCTGGCATCGGGTAATTCCGGCAGGGCCTGCCGCACACTCTCGATAAACGCCGCGTCCAGTTCGACCGGCAACAGGTCCGGATCCGGAAAATAGCGGTAGTCGTTGGCTTCTTCCTTGGAGCGCATCGGACGCGTCTCGTGCCTGTCCGGGTCAAACAGCCGCGTCTCCTGGACCACACTGCCACCGCTTTCCAGCACCATGATCTGGCGTTCAACCTCGTAGTTGATGGCCTGCTCTACAAAGCGGAAGGAATTGATGTTCTTGATTTCTGCACGGGTTCCAAACGCCTGCTGGCCCCTGGGCCGTACCGATACGTTTGCATCACAGCGGAACGAACCCTCCTGCATATTGCCATCACTGATATCGAGGTAGCGGACCAGGGAATGGATCTTCTTCATATAGGCCACGGCTTCCCTTGCAGAACTCATCTCCGGTTCCGACACGATCTCCAGCAGCGGCGTGCCCGCCCGGTTCAGGTCAATTCCGGTCATGCCATGGAAGCTCTCGTGCAATGATTTACCGGCGTCTTCTTCCAGGTGGGCCCGCGTAATACCGATCCGCTTGGTGCTGCCATCCTCCAGTTCGATATCAAGATAGCCGTCATGCACGATAGGCAATTCAAACTGGCTGATCTGGTAGCCCTTGGGCAGGTCAGGATAGAAGTAGTTCTTGCGGGCAAACACGGAACGCGGCGCAACCGTGGAGTGCGTCGCCAGCCCGAAGCTGGCGGCCATGCGTACGACCTCGGCATTCAGCACCGGCAACACACCCGGCAGGCCAAGATCGACGGCACAGGCCTGGGTATTGGGCTCCGCACCATATTTCGTCGAGGCCGCCGAAAATATCTTGCTTTTGGTTGACAGCTGGCTATGAATTTCCAGCCCGATTACGGTTTCCCATTCCATCGTCAAGTCACTCTTTACTCAAACCCTTCAGGGATGCGTGTATGCCAGTCAGTCACTTGCTGGTACCGGTGTCCGGCATTCAACAGCTGGCCTTCTTTGAAGTAGTTGCCGATCATATGCAGGCCCACGGGCATATTGTCAGCAAAGCCGGCAGGAACAGACATGGCCGGCAGGCCGGCAAGATTCACAGCAATCGTATAGATATCAGAAAGATACATACTGACGGGATCATCCGCCTTGGCCCCCAGTTTAAAGGCGACGCCAGGTGCCGTCGGCCCCATGATGACATCCACCTCCCTGAAGGCCTGCATGAATTCTTCACGGATCAGGCGCCGCACCTGTTGTGCCTTCAGGTAATAGGCATCGTAGTATCCGGCGGACAGGGCATAGGTACCGATAAGAATGCGCCGCTTGACCTCCGCTCCAAAACCTTCACCGCGCGAGCGCGTGTACAGGTCTTCCAGGTCTTTCGGATTATCGGCACGGTAACCGAAACGCACCCCGTCAAAACGCGACAGGTTCGAGGAACACTCCGCGGGCGCCACGACATAATAGCCCGGCACCGCAAGATGCGTATTCGGCAGGCTGATCTCCGTTATGGTGGCACCGAGTTTTTTAAACTCCTCCAGTGCCGCCTCCACAACCGTGCCGACAGCGGCATCCAGCCCTTCACCAAAGTACTCTTTGGGCAAACCGATCCGCAGCCCCTGCAGGGGTCTATCCAGCCCGGCCATATAATCGTCATCCGGCCTTTCCACGCTGGTTGAATCACGCTCGTCAAAACCGGTCATGGCGCCCAGCACCACCGCGGCATCCTCTGCAGAACGGGCAAACGGCCCACCCTGGTCAAGGCTGGAGGCAAAGGCAATCATGCCATAGCGTGATACGCACCCGTAGGTGGGCTTGATCCCGGTAATGCCGCAGAGCGCCGCAGGCTGGCGAATCGAGCCCCCGGTATCCGTGCCGGTACTGGCGGGTACCAGACGTGCCGCAACGGCGGCGGCAGACCCACCCGAAGAGCCGCCGGGGACCAAAGCCTGGTTCCATGGATTCTTCACCGGCCCGTAGAAGCTGGTCTCGTTCGAGGACCCCATGGCGAACTCGTCCATGTTGGTCTTGCCGATCATCACGGCACCGGCATCCAGCAACTTGCGGGTAACCGTCGCGTCATACGGCGCAATGAAATTATCCAGCATCCTCGAACCGCAACTGGTCCTGACGCCGCGGGTACAGAAAATATCCTTGTGCGCAAAGGGGATACCGGTCAGCGGTCCGGCATTGCCGGCCTTGATACGTGCGTCCGCAGCCCTCGCCGCATCCAGCGCAAGTTCCCCGGTGACGGTAATGAAGCAGTTGAGCTGGCCATCGAACCGGCTGACCCGGTCCAGGCAGGCACGGGTCAGTTCCTCGCTGGAGAAGGCGCCCTTTTGCAGGCCGGCCGAGAGTTCTACAAGGCTTTTCTGGTGCATGGTTTACCTGTAAACACTGCTGGAGGATTGGTCACTCGATTACCTGCGGGACGAGATACAAACCGGACTCGGTTTGCGGTGCAATACTCTGAAAATCCTCACGTTCATCTCGTTCGCGAACTTCGTCGGCACGCAAGCGCTGGGTGGCCTCCAGCGGATGCGCCAGGGGCTCTACACCCGTGGTATCCACCGCATTCAACTGCTCCACGAATGCCAGAATATCCGACAGGTTGCGGGTGTACTCCGGAATATCATCTGCATTGATACCCAGCCTCGCCAGGTGGGCTATTTTTTCAACATCCGAGACATCCAGCGCCATGGTGACTCCAAAAATCGTTTATCCGGTTAAAAACAGGGGCGCAAAGGTAGCACAATCGCCCGTCAAGGACACCACTGCGTAACCGGCATGACCGCCGGAGATTCTGCGATATCCTCCTTATTTCCTTGCCCCGGACGCTCCCCGTTGTTAGATTACCTGCTTTCTTTTTACAGACCCTGACGGACCCGCACTGAATGTTACTTAAAAGCTTGTTTGGCTTGTTTTCCAACGACCTGTCCATTGACCTTGGCACCGCTAACACACTGATTTACGTGCGGGGGCAGGGAATTGTGTTGAACGAACCGTCCGTGGTGGCCATTCGTCAGGATCGTGGACCCGGCGGACCCAAGAGTATCGCGGCCGTTGGTACCGCGGCCAAGCTGATGCTGGGGCGCACGCCCGGGAACATTACGGCCATCCGGCCCTTGAAGGACGGTGTGATCGCCGATTTCACGATCACCGAGAAAATGCTGCAGCACTTCATCCACATGGTCCATGAAGCACGCTTTTTCAAGCCCAGCCCACGGGTACTGATCTGCGTGCCCTGCGGGTCCACCCAGGTGGAACGCCGCGCAATCCGTGAATCGGCCGCGGGCGCCGGTGCGCGGGAAGTCTACCTTATAGAAGAACCCATGGCCGCCGCGATTGGCGCCGGCATGCCCGTCGACGAGGCACGCGGTTCCATGGTGCTCGACATCGGTGGCGGCACCTCTGAAGTTGCGGTGATCTCGCTGAACGGGATTGTGTATTCCTCATCCGTCCGTATCGGTGGTGATCGCTTTGATGACGCCATCATTAACTACATTCGCCGCAACTACGGCACATTGATCGGTGAGGCAACGGCGGAGAACATCAAGCACAAGATCGGGTCCGCCTATCCCGGCAAGGAAGTAAAGGAGCTTGAGGTCAAGGGACGCAACCTGGCCCAGGGCATCCCGCGAAGTTTTACATTGAACAGCAATGAAATACTCGAGGCCCTGCAGGAACCCCTGGCCGGCATCGTGGGCGCGGTGAAGACGGCATTGGAACAAACACCGCCCGAACTCGGCGCGGATGTCGCTGAACGCGGCATTGTATTGACCGGCGGAGGGGCATTGCTGGGTGGCCTGGACCAGCTGCTGATGGAAGAGACCGGCCTGCCGGTTGTCGTTGCCGATGATCCGCTCACATGCGTTGCCCGGGGCGGGGGCCGTGCACTGGAATTATTTGACGAGCGTGGCGGCGACGTCTTCACCGTCGAATAAAACCGCTCTCAAGTACGCTAAAATACTGCCCTGCAAGGGGCAGAACGCCTGCCCGGGTAATACCGCTGCATCACGGGGTGTCTGATCAAGCTTATTTTCACACAAGGTCCTTCCATTACAGCGCGGCTGATCGTGCTTGTGCTGCTGTCTACCGTACTCATGGTGATGGACCACCGCTACCAGAACCTCAAGTCAGTACGCTCGGCCCTTTCCGTGGTTGTCTACCCGTTGCAGCTGGCGATCGAGTTGCCGGGGTCGGTGTCAGACTGGTTTGGTGAAGCGCTTTCCTCGCGCCGGGATTTGCAGGAAGAAAACGCGAGCCTGCATACCCAGCAAATCATGCAAAAGGTACAGATGCAGAGACTGGCCGCGCTCGAAGCTGAAAACATACGCCTGCGCGGACTCCTCGATGCCTCTTTTGAAGTCGGCGAGAAAAGACTGATCGCGGAAATAATGTCAGTTAACCTTGACCCCTTCCAGCACCAGATCGTTATCAACAAGGGAACGCAGGATGACGTATTTCCCGGCCAGCCGATACTCGACGCCGAAGGCGTCATGGGGCAAATCGTGCATGCCGGACCCTATACCTCAACCGCCGTCCTGATCACCGATACCTCGCATGCCATTCCGGTACAGGTCAATCGCAACGGTTTGCGCTCCATTGCCATCGGCAGCGGCACGATCAACCGGCTGGAATTGCCCTATATTCCCAATAATTCGGACATCCAGCCGGGTGACCTGCTGATCACATCCGGGCTCGGTGGACGCTTCCCGCCCGGTTACCCGGTCGCGAAGGTAGGCGCCGTACAACATGACCCCGGGCGTTCATTTGCCCAGGTAGCCGCCGAACCACTGGCGCAGTTAAACCGGAGTCGTGAGGTCCTGCTGGTCTGGCCGGGCGAAATCACCGTACTGGAACCAACAGCCCCTGCGGATATACCGGCGGACATCGAAGCTGCGACCACGGAAAATGGTGAGGGTGCCGCCGCCATCGAAGCCACGGGAGACACGCCGTGAAGCTCGCAAAACACCATGGCGGCACGGTCATCCTGATCACCTTTATCATCGCGCTGCTGCTGACCATCACACCTCTGCCTGACTGGTTGCGCTACGTGCGCCCGGACTGGGTCGGGCTGGTGCTAATCTACTGGTGCCTGGCGCTGCCGACCCGCGTCGGAGTCGGCACGGGCTGGATGGCGGGCTTGCTGGTTGACCTGCTTACCGGCTCCCTGCTGGGTCAGCATGCCCTGTCACTCACCGTAGTGGCCTGGCTGACACTGAAATTCCATCAACGCATGCGCCTGTTTCCCGTCTTGCAACAGGCCATCACCGTGATGGTTCTGTTGATCGTCCATCAACTACTGGCGCTCTGGATCAGCCGCATAATCGGGCGCCCGGCCGCACCCTGGTTTGCGTGGATGCCAGCGATCACGGGCATGCTGCTCTGGCCACCGGTCTTTTTGATGTTGCGTGGATTACGCCGCGGGTTCAGGGTCGATTAAGCCGTCTTTATGCAGCAGGAAGTCACTTTAAAGGACCATTTCTTCGAAACCCGGCTATTCATGAGCCGCATCATTGCATTGCTCCTGTTTGCCGGCGTTTTGCTGCTGGTACTGCTCGGCCGCCTCTGGTACCTGCAGGTCATTGAACATGATCACTTCACCACCCTGTCGGAAGACAACCGCGTAAAACTGCAGCCAATCCCGCCCAATCGCGGTCTGATTTACGACCGCAATGGCATACTGATGGCCGAAAACCTGCCTTCCTACCGGCTGGAAATCACACCGGAACAGGTCGATGACATGGGCGCCACGCTGTCAGCCCTCGAGGACATTATCGGGATCAGTGAGGTTGACCGTACCCGCTTCGAGAAACTTTTAAAAAGTAAACCTCGGTTCGAAGCCATCCCGCTGCGCTTTCATTTGAACGACCGGGAGGTCGCACAATTTTCCGTTAATCGTCACAATTTTCCCGGCGTGGAGATCACGGCAGGCCTGGCACGCCATTACCCGCACGGGAAGGTCGCTGCGCACGTGCTGGGCTATGTCAGCCGGATTGACGAACAGGCACTGCAATCAGTCGACACTTCAAATTATCGCGGCACGACACATGTCGGAAAAATCGGTCTTGAGAAATCCTATGAGTCCCTGCTGCACGGTACGGTCGGCTACCAACAGGTCGAAACTACGGCGCAGGGGCGGATACTACGGGTACTTAAACGCGCACCTCCCGTTTCCGGACGCAATCTTTACCTGACGCTGGATTTACACCTGCAGGCCGCAGCTGAACAGGCCTTTGGTGATCGCTCGGGTTCCGCCGTTGCAATCAATCCAAACAACGGCGATATCCTGGCAGCCGTCAGCCTGCCCGCCTACGACCCGAATGTATTTGTGAACGGCATTGATTACGCTGACTACGCGGCCCTGAAGGACAACAAACAGGAACCCCTGTTCAACCGCACCCTGCGTGGTCAATATCCACCGGGCTCCACGATCAAACCCTTCATGGGGCTGGCCGGACTGGAACAGGGTATTACCGGCGCACATTCATCCACCTACTGCCCGGGTTTCTATTCCCTGCCGGGCAACACCCGCAAATACCGTGACTGGAAGCGCACGGGACACGGCACCGTCAACCTGCATTCCGCCATTGTGCAGTCCTGTGACGTGTATTTCTACGACCTTGCGGAATCGCTGGGCATCGACCGCATCCATGACTACCTGAGTCATTTCGGGTTCGGCAAACCCACCGGCGTTGATATCCAGGGAGAATTATCCGGCCTGTTGCCCTCGAAGGAATGGAAACGACGCCGTCGCAACCAACCCTGGTTTCCCGGTGAGACCATCATAACCGGAATCGGCCAGGGTTTCTTCCTGGTCACCCCCCTTCAACTGGCAGTTGCAACCGCCACGCTCGCCAAAAATGGCCTGGTAATAAAGCCGAGGCTTGTTCACGCGGAACAGGAGGCAAACCGCGACGAACTCCTGCCGCACCAGCCGGAACTGGTTGAGACCATTACCGTAAACAACCAGGACAACTGGGATGCCGTTATCAAGGCGATGATCGACGTCGTACATAGCGCGCGTGGAACCGCCCGCAAGATTGGCGCAGACAGCCCCTACCGGATTGCCGGTAAAACAGGTACTGCGCAGGTTTTTGGACTCGATGAAGATGAGGAGTACGATGCGGATACCCTCGCAAATAAATTACGTGACCACGCGCTGTTTATTGCCTTCGCTCCTGCAGATGACCCGCAGATTGCAGTCGCTGTGATTGTTGAACATGGCGGTGGCGGCGGGTCGATAGCTGCACCGATTGCGCGTGCCATCATGGATGCCTATTTACAGAAAACATCACCATGAGTATGAATATCAGTCCACATCGGGAAGACGCCAGCCTGCGCGGCTGGCAATATCGCCTGCACCTCGACGCCCCGCTGCTGATTATCCTGATCTGTGTATCGGCCCTGGGGCTGATGGTCCTCTACAGTGCAGGTGGCGGCGACATATCACTGGTCAAACGCCAGATTATCCGTCTCGGCCTCGCCTATACGGGCATGTTTATTGTTGCCCAGTTCCACCCGCGGCTCTTGCAACGGCTGACTCCCTGGCTGTTTGTTGCCGGGGTCCTGTTCCTGCTGGCCGTACTCCTGGGGGGTGAAGTGAGTGGTGGCGCGCAACGCTGGCTGAATCTTTACGTGGTCCGTTTCCAGCCGTCCGAAATGATGAAACTGGCCGTGCCGATGATGGTCGCGTGGTACCTGGCCGAGGCACGTCTCCCGCCCAACCGCTGGCAAATGCTGGGTTCCGCCACCGTGATCGCGGTACCGATGCTGATGATTGCCAAACAGCCGGATCTCGGTACGGCCCTGCTGATTGGCAGTGCCGGTTTCTTTGCCCTGTTTCTTGCGGGCCTGCAATGGCGCTTGCTGGGGTTTCTCACCCTGCTGGCTGCGGCAATGGCCCCGTTGTTATGGCACTTCATGCATGACTACCAGCGTCAGCGGGTAATTACTTTTCTCAGCCCGGAGAATGATCCCCTGGGTACCGGATACCACATCATCCAGTCGAAGATTGCCATTGGCTCCGGTGGCCTGTTCGGCAAGGGCTGGCTGAACGGCACACAATCGCAACTGGATTTTTTGCCTGAACGCTCCACCGACTTTATTTTCGCCGTACTCGGCGAGGAATTCGGTTTCCTCGGCATCCTGCTGCTGTTTGCCCTCTACATCATCATCGTGGTGCGCGGCGTCATGATCGCGATCCAGGCACAGGATACCTATACACGCCTGTTGGCAGGCAGCCTGTCGATGACCTTTTTTATCTATGTGGTCATCAATACCGGCATGGTCACCGGGCTGTTGCCGGTCGTGGGCCTGCCCCTGCCCATGATCAGTTACGGCGGCACCTCCATCGTCACGCTGATGGCCAGTTTTGGCATCCTCATGTCGATACAGACGCACCGCAAACTGCTGGCTACGTAGTCTGCAATAAGTGCTAGAATATTTTCTGAAAATACTCCGGGTAACGATATAAATGCCTCAAAATACCTTTAAGAAAGGTCTTCCAGCATTCCTGCTGGTACTGCTCACGGCCGGCAAGCCGTCAATGGCAGCAACGACTTCAACCCACTATGATACAAACCCGGAGGTACAGGAGTTCATCGGGGAGATGGTTGCCCGCCACGGTTTCAGCCGGGACGAACTGGTCGCGCTGTTCAGCCAGGCAGAGCGCCGGGAAGATATCCTCGAGTTGATGAGAAAACCGGTCGAGAAAACAAAACCCTGGTACGAATACCGAACAATATTTCTGACACAGAGCCGCATCGAAGGGGGCGCTGCCTTCTGGAAAAATAATGCCGCCATTCTTGACCGGGTAGCCGCAAGCCTTGGCGTCGACCCGCAAATCGTCGTTGCCATCATCGGAGTGGAAACCCGCTACGGTGAGAACACCGGCAGGCACCGGGTCCTGGATGCCCTCTCCACCCTGGCATTTGACTACCCGCCACGCGCCAAATTCTTCCGTGGAGAACTCGAGCAATACCTGGTCCTCGCACGGGAAGAAGCCATTGATCCGCTCGACACAATGGGCTCCTATGCCGGCGCCATGGGCTATGGACAGTTCATCCCGAGCAGCTATCGGGCGTACTCCGTGGATTTTGATAACGATGGCAAACGCGACCTGTGGAACAGCCCGGATGACATCATCGGCAGTGTCGCAAATTATTTCCACATGCACGGGTGGATACCTGGCGGGCCTGTGGCAGTGCCTGCCACGGTAAACGGCAATAAATACCGGCAGATTCTCGAACTGGGTTACCAGCCCAACACGGTACTGGAGGCAATGCGCCGGGAAGGGATTACACCCGCCAGGCCAATGCCGGACGACCTGCCCGGTGCCTTGCTTTCATTCGAGACTCAAGATGGGCCGGAGTACTGGATAGGCTTCAATAATTTCTATGTCATCACCCGCTACAATCACAGCCCGCTCTATGCCATGGCGGTGTACCAGCTCAGTGAGGAAATTCGTGAGCGCTACGAGCAGAATCTGCAGTCAGCGTACGAATAACTGCATGCTTACATGCAAGATTGCACTACCTGCAACCGGTCTCCTGCTGGCAGGCTCACTGCTTGCAGCCGTTCTACTCACAGGCTGTTCATCAAGAGGCCCGCTGGAACCGGAAGACGCCGCACCGCCCGCCCCTCTCGACGTCAGCAACATACCCAACGCTGTTCCCCGGCCCGAACCCCCGAGCCGCTATGGCAACCCGGCCTCCTATGTTGTAAATGGAAAACGCTACTACACCATGCCCTCCAGCAAGGGCTACAAGGAGCGGGGGCTTGCATCCTGGTACGGCATGAAGTTCCATGGGAAGCGCACCTCCAGCGGAGAACCCTATGATTTATATGCAATGACTGCCGCACACCGTTCACTGCCGCTGCCAACCTATGTTGAAGTAAAAAACCTGCAAAACGGGCGCTCCGTTATCGTCAGGGTTAACGATCGCGGTCCCTTTCACGAGGATCGAATCATTGACCTGTCGTACACAGCAGCCGTCAAGCTTGGTATTTTAGCCTACGGAACAGGCCTGGTTGAGGTTCGGGCCATTGATACCGGCGAAGCTGAGCCTGCGCCCACGCCAGTGCCCGGGCAGGAAGCGGAAGCGACCCGGCCTGCCGCACAGGAAAAACCCCGGCTATATTTGCAGGCGGGTGCCTTTCGTGTACGCAGTCATGCAGAACGGTTACGCGCCGAGATCGAGGCGCAGAAACTTGGCGAGGTCAGGATCGTTGCACCGCAAGACGGGAGCAACCTTTACAAGGTTCGGGTGGGGCCCCTGCAGGACAACGGAGAAGCCCGGCGGATAAACAGCGCGCTGAAAACACTGGGCATCAACGATAGTCATTCCCTTGTACAATAAAACAGGTTTTTATCCGGGTTTGCAAATGCTGCGTCACATCCGGACAATGCGTGCAACTCTCAACTCTGGAGCTGCTATGAGCCAATTGCGGAACAAACTTATTTTCTTTTTATTTACAATGCTTTGCATGGCATTCGCCGGCGCTCAACAGACCGCACCGCTGCCTGTCCCAAAGGCGCCGTCCACGGGTGCAAAGGCCTTCATTATCCAGGATTTCAACAGTGGCAGGGTCCTTGCCGAAAGCCATTCAGATGAGCGGGTAGAACCTGCCAGCATCACCAAGCTGATGACCGCCTATGTCATCTTCAATGAACTCGCTGCCGGCAACATTGCCCTGGATGACATGGTCACCATCAGTGAAAAGGCCTGGCGCACCCCCGGCTCACGCATGTTTGTCGAAGTTGACACACAGGTGTCGGTCGAAGACCTGCTGCAGGGAATCATTATCCAGTCCGGCAATGATGCAACCGTTGCCATGGCAGAACACATCGCGGGCAGTGAAGACACCTTTGCGGCCATGATGAACCGGGAAGCCGGGGAACTCGGCCTCACCAACAGCCACTTTGTAAATTCCACGGGCCTGCCGGACCCCGACCATTACATGACAGCCGCGGATATTGCCCGGCTGGCATCAGTGTTGATTGCCAAATACCCGGAATACTACAAGTGGTACTCACAGAAAGAGTTCACCTACAATAATATTACCCAGTACAACCGCAATAAATTACTGTGGCGCAATGAAAATGTTGACGGAATAAAAACCGGCCATACAGAATCCGCCGGCTACTGCCTCGTCACTTCGGCCAAAAATGACGGCATGCGTTTGATAACCGTGGTTCTCGGCACCGAAAGCGCAAACGCCCGTGTTGATGCCAGCCAGGCACTGCTGAACTATGGCTTCCGTTTCTTTGAAACGCATAAACTCTATGAACCGGGAACCCAGCTGGCCAGCACCCGCGTATGGAAAGGCAATGTCGAGTCTGTTTCCCTTGGTCTTGAGGAGGCACTCTACGTCACCATACCCCGGGGACAGTACGATTCACTGGATGCTTCCATGAGTATCAACAATCAGATCATTGCTCCGGTTCCGGCCGGGACAGCGCTTGGAACAGTACAGGTAAAACTTGGTGATACCCTTGTTGCCGAAAAGGAGCTGGTCAGCCTCAGTCCAGTCGATGAGGGCTCGTTCTGGCAGCGTATCTCTGATGAGGCCCTGCTCTATTTCGAATAGACCGGCCATAGCTGTGACAACCGCCTATCTGAATGGAGCGTTTCTACCGCTTGAAGAAGCCCATGTCTCAGTCATGGACCGCGGCTTCCTGTTCGGGGATGGCGTCTATGAAGTCATTCCTGTTTACGGCGGGCAACTGTTCCGTCTGACACACCATCTCAGGCGCCTGCAAAACAGTCTTGACGCTGTCCGTATCAGTAATCCTCTCCCGGATGAAGAATGGAAAAACGTGCTGACCGAGCTGATCACACGGAATACCGGCAGCGACCAGGCCATCTATCTACAGGTCACGCGCGGCATGGCTGCGAAACGCGATCATGCCTTTCCTGCAGACACGGCGCCGACCTTGTTTGCAATGAGCACGCCCTCTCCACCCCCGGTTGATATTGAGTCGGTTACAGGGATCAGGGCCGTCACACTGGAGGACATCCGCTGGAAACACTGCAACATCAAGGCGATTACGCTATTACCCAATGTCCTGCTACGACAGGAAGCCATTGACGCCGGTACTGCGGAGGCCATCCTGATAAAAGACGGCTTCGCGATAGAAGGCGCAGCCAGCAATATTTTTATCGTCAGCAACGACATGCTGATTACCCCGGCCAACGGCCCGGCCCTGCTACCCGGCATCACCCGCGACCTGATCCTGGAACTGGCTGCAACCCACTCCATCCCCTGCCGGGAGGCTGACATCCCGGTGGAAGGACTGCTGAATGCCGACGAAATCTGGCTTAGCAGCTCTACCCGGGAGATTTCCCCGGTCACCAGGATTGATGACATCACAGTCGGCGCAGGCGTCCCCGGACCATTATGGAAACGCATGATTACCCTGTACCAGGATTACAAGGCAGCGGTAAGGACAGGCAAGGCAGATTAACCCTTGACCCTGAAAAATAATGGCAGGAATCACAATGAATAAAACGCTGAAATATTATTACCTAGTATCCGTCCATAAAGGCCGGTTATTTTCTCGCAAAGACGCAAAGCACGCCAAGACAAGAATTTAAAATACCGTTAAAACAATCTTTTATACCTTTGCGTGCTTTGCGCCTTGGCGAGAGTTTATTGTTTGTGGATGGACACTACCTAATTCCAGCAATACCGGGCCTGGCGCTGATCGCGGCGTGCTCGCCTGAAGTCGG
>Ga0210123_1000951_pt1 | contig 15819 bp, 13 predicted proteins | sample Muzzi_PWB_D2_FD_185535 | JGI IMG/M metagenome (GOLD analysis project Ga0210123, IMG submission 185535) | Wetland microbial communities from San Francisco Bay, California, USA, that impact long-term carbon sequestration - Muzzi_PWB_D2 (SPAdes) | ecosystem: Environmental > Aquatic > Marine >... | reverse complement strand
ACCCATCCGATCGAGGCCCGGACCGGAGGGCGGTCGCCTCCGTCACCGAATCGAGCTGGCTGCTCAGTCGATGCCGACCCTCTCGATGCAGCTCGTCGATCACCGCATGGTAGCGCTCCATGATCACGTCGCGCTCGGCCGGCGGGATGTCGCTCCAGGCCCGTTCGTTGAAGTGGCACAGCAGCGCGTATCGCATCATTCGCTCTCTTTCGGTCCCTCTGTCGTGGTGGCCGGCCCGGCCATCTCGGCGAGCCGGCCCCGGAGGAAGCGGCGCTGCGCCTCCTGCGTCGTAAGCTCGAGCGCGGTCCGGTACGCCTCGGCGGCCTCCATACGACGTTCCAGTCGCCGGAGCAGGTCCGCCCGGGTCGCGTGGGCCGGCAGGTACGCCGCCAGCGCCTCGTCTTCGAGCAGCTCCTCGACGACCGCCAGCCCCGCTTCCGGACCGTCGCGCATGGCGAGGGCGACCGCCCGGTTCAACTCGATCACGGGAGACGGCTCCAACCGCAGCATCACGTCGTAGAGCGCCACGATCTGGGCCCAGTCGGTGTGCTGGACGTCGGGCGCCTCGGCATGGACGGCCGCGATCGCCGCCTGCAGGGTGAAGGCTCCGAACCGGCCGTGCGACAGAGCTCGTTCGACGAGCGCCGTGCCTTCCTCGATCAGCCCGCGATCCCACCGATCCCGGTCCTGGTCTTCGAGGAGCACGAGATCGCCGCCGGGCGAGGTGCGTGCCGGACGGCGCGACTCGTGGAGGAGCATGAGTCCGAGCAGGCCCACCGCCTCCGGCTCGGGCAGGAGCTCGACGAGCAGTCGGCCCAGGCGGATCGCCTCGTCGCTGACCGCCGGCCGTGTGAGCGCCTCTCCTTCCGACGCGCTGTATCCCTCGTTGAACACCAGGTAGATGCAGTGCAGGACCGTATCGAGACGTTCCGGCAGGTCCTTCCGCGACGGGACCTCATAGGGGATTCCGGCGTCGCGGATCTTCGCCTTCGCCCGGACGATCCGCTGCGCGAGCGTCGACGTCTTCACGAGGAAGGCGTGGGCGATTTCCTCGGTGGTCAGCCCGCAGACTTCGCGGAGCGTGAGGGCCAGCCGCGCTTCCGGAGACAGCGCAGGGTGACAGCACGTAAAGATCAGGCGCAACCGGTCGTCCTCGAGGCCGGAATCGTCGTCCAGTCTCTCCGCCCAGTCGGCATCTTCCGGCTCGTCGAGTCGGAACTGGTGCGCGATCTCGACGTGGGCCCGATCCTCCTCGAGCTTCGAGCGCCGGCGGATGCGGTCGATCGCCTTGAAGCGGCCGGTCGAGATCAGCCAGCTGCGGGGATTGTTCGGCACGCCGTCGCGTTCCCACTGATCGATCGCGGCGACGAAGGCGTCGTGCAAAGCCTCCTCGGCGAGCTCGAAGTCGCCGTTCATGAGCCGAATCAGCGTCGCGAGCACGCGACGGGACTCGGCTCGATAGACGGCGTCGATCGTCTCGCGAACGCGGGCGGACGCGGACATCCGCTTATCGCGTCACGCTGCGAACGGGCCGCACCTCGACCCCCCCGAACCGGCTCGCCGGGGACCCGGACGCCAGCCGAAGCGCCTCGTTGAGGTCCCGCGCTTCGAGGATGAGCAGGCCACCGAGCTGTTCGGCGGTCTCGGCTACGGGCCCGTCGGCCGTGACGAGCCGGCCACCCCGCCGCCGGACCGTCGTGGCCGTCCGTGCCGGGCCGAGGGTCTCCCACGCGACGAGGTTTCCGCCACGTCGAAGTTCTTCCTCGAATTCACGTGACGCGGCACGGAGGCGCGCTCTCTCCTCGTCGGTCAGGGCTTCGAGTCGCGCTTCGTCCACGTAGATCAGGCACCCGTATTTCATCGGCTCCTCCCGTCGGGGTTCACCCGGTCGTCGACTCGGGCAGGGAGGATTCGACGGGCGCCGAGCTCGCGACGTGCGGCGGACGAGCGGACGCCGGCCTTCGGGATACGGGCCCTTCCCTCTTATGCAACAAAAACATTGGTTAAATGGGGTTACCGTTCGACACCGATGCGTACCAGCGTTTACCCGGCCTGCTCCGGCTGTACGAAGTACCCCACGACCTTCCAGGCATCCCCTTCCTCGACGAGCACGAGGGTCTCCGTCACCGACTGCTCGTTGGCGGCCTCCGTGCGATAGTGCAGGAAGATGTACTCGCCCGCGGGGGCTCCCGGCGGGTCGGTCACCTTGCGCGACTCGAGCAGCTTACGCGCCTCGAACGGCTCGAGCGGATCGCGCGCATCCTTCAGCGCCGTGCTCCATTGCTCGGCGGTGACGTTGTCCTGCATCACGCTGGCGCCCGCCTGCCAGCTCTCCTCGTACTTCCCGTCGTCGAGCAGCGTGAGCCAGTCGAGTGCCGCGACCGTGGCGGCCTCGAGCACGAGGGCGTCCTCGTCCTGTACGGTCGTGGTCGCGGCATCCGCGGCCTCGCCCGATTCCTGCGCCATGGCGGGCGCGGCAAGCGCCGCGAACACGAGAGGAAGCAGGGCTAGAGTGCGTATGGACTTCATGTTTCGATTCGCCTTGCTGGAGGATTCTGTGGTCCGGCTCGCCGGAACGCCGGCCTTCGACCCTATGTTGTACTTCGGAAACCGACGACCCTCGTAACATACCGAAGAAGGGCCCGGCGGATGAAGCCCCGCCCGGAACGAGCCCATGACCCCATCCGGCAACGGCCGCAAGAAGCAGGGACGTCCCAGCCACGGCCGGGGACGACGCTACGACAGCGAGAAGCTGACGCTGAAGGAGCAGTTCCGGGCGCTGGTCTACGTACCGCCCCTGCTCAAGCTCGTCTGGCAGGTCAGCCCGCGGCTGACGCTGGCCAGCATCGTCATGCGGTTGCTGCGCGGTGGCCTGCCCGTCGCGCTGCTCTACGTCGGCAAGCTGATCATCGACCAGGTCGTGGCGCTCGCGCAGGCCGGCGGCGGCGTCGCTGGCATGTTCGGCGGCGACCTATCGCACCTCTGGCTCCTCGTCGGTATCGAGCTCGGCCTGGCGATCTTCTCGGACCTGCTGGGCCGCGGCGTGGCGCTGGCCGACAGCCTGCTGAGCGACCTGTTTACGAACGAGACGTCGGTGCGGCTGATGCGGCACGCCGCGAAGCTCGACCTCCGACACTTCGAGGACGCCGAGTTCTACGACCGACTCGAGCGGGCCCGCCGCCAGACGACCGGCCGGATCGCGCTGCTCAGCCAGATCCTCGGGCAGGCGCAGGACGCGGTCACGATCCTCTCACTCGGCGCCGGACTCGTCATCATGGCGCCGTGGCTGATCTTCCTTCTCGTGCTGGCCCTGGTCCCGGCGTTCCTGGGCGAGGCGCACTTCAACAGTCTCAGCTACTCGTTGATGTACTCGTGGACGCCGGAGCGCCGAGAGCTCGACTACCTGCGCTACATCGGGGCGAGCGACGTGACGGCGAAGGAAGTGAAAATCTTCGGGCTCGCCGAGTTCGTCAGCGATCGTTACCGGCACCTCGCCGACGCGCTGTACGAGGCGAATCGGAAGCTGGCGACGCGACGCGCGGCGTGGGGGATCGGACTCGCCGCGATCGGCAGCGTCGGCTACTACGCGGCCTACGCGATCATCATCTGGCGCACCGTGACCGGACAGTTCTCGATCGGCGACCTGACCTTCCTCGCCGGCTCGTTCCGGCAGCTGCGCGGGCTGATCGAGGGCATGCTGACCGGGTTCTCGACGATCGCCGAACGCTCCCTCTACCTGAAGGACCTGTTCGACTTTTTCGACATCGAGCCCGAGATCGCGGCACCGGGATCCGGGCGTACGCCGGGCGCCGCCGCGTCGGCTCCGGCCGCCTCCGCCACGCCCCTGTGCTTCCCAGATCCCGTCCGCCGGGGGTTCGCGTTCGAGAACGTGAGCTTCCGCTACCCGGGCACCGAGCCCTGGGTGCTGCGTGACGTGTCCTTCGGGCTACACGTGGGCGAGAAGCTGGCACTCGTGGGCGAGAACGGGGCGGGCAAGACGACGATCACCAAGCTGCTGGCGCGGCTGTACGACCCGACGGAGGGCCGGATCACGCTCGACGGCCACGACCTGCGGGAGTACGATCCCGAGGAGCTGCGCCGCCACGTCGGCGTGATCTTCCAGGACTTCGTGCGCTACCACATGACGGCGGCCGACAACCTCGCCGTGGGGCGGATCGAGGCGCGCGAGGATCGTCCGCGGCTCGAGTCCGCCGCCGAACGCAGCCTGGCCAGCAGCGTGATCGAGTCCCTGCCCGACGCGTACGAGCAGATGCTGGGACGACGGTTCGAGGGCGGGATCGAGCTCTCGGGGGGCGAATGGCAGAAGGTGGCGCTGGGCCGGGCCTACGTGCGGGACGCCGAGCTGCTGATCCTCGACGAACCGACGGCTGCGCTCGACGCCCGCGCCGAGTACGAGGTGTTCGAGCGATTCAGCGACCTCACGGCCGGCAAGACCGCCGTGCTCATCTCGCACCGCTTCTCGACGGTGCGCATGGCGGATCGGATCGTGGTGCTGGAGAATGGCGGTGTGCGGGAGACCGGGACGCACGCGGAGCTTCTCGCCACGGGCGGGCTGTATGCCGAGCTGTTCCGACTGCAGGCACGCGGCTACACGGAGTAGACGGAGCACTTCAGCTCACGAGGCCGCCTCGTCGTCCTCGTCCGGCGTCCACGGCGTATCCCAGTCCTCCATCACCTCCCGCGTCCGCTCCTCGATCTCGCGGAGGAACCGGCGCGCCTCCCGTTCGTTGGGATCCTCGATGGGAAGCTGGCGGGCTCAGCCCGCCAGCTCACCCCGGTGCACGTCCAGCTCGTCCATGTACTCGCCGTAGATGTAGGAGACCCCGCTCCCGTCCGGCCCGATCATATCATGCGGGAAGCCGGGCTCGATGACGCTCACTTCGTCGAGCCTCGCCAGCTGATCGTCGTCCAGAGTGACGTCCAGGGCCCCGAGGTTGTCAGCGAGCTGCTTTGAGTTTCGGGCTCCTACCAGCGGGACGATGACACCCCGTTGCTGCTGGGCCCAGCTGATCGCGACCTGCGACGGCGAGCAACCGATTTCCTCGGCCACCGCGATGACATCCTCGGCGATCTCGAGATTCCGCTCGACCTTCGCCGCCTTGTCCTTCGCGCGCCCCACCTCGGGCGGATTGTCGCGGTTGTACTTGCCCGTCAGGACACCAGCGGCGAGGACGCTCCACGGCGTGACCGCGAGATCGAACTCGCGCGCCATCGGCAGCAGATCGCGCTCCGCCGTGCGATCGACCAGGCTGTAGCGGAGCTGAAGGGCCGTGAACGGCGTCCAGCCGCGCAGCTCGGCCAGCGTGTTCGCCTGCGCCGCGACCCAGGCGGGAGTGTCGGAGATCCCGACGTAAAGCACTTTCCCGGCCCGCACGAGCTCGTCCAGCCCGCGCATCACCTCGTCCACGCGGGCCGTGTAGTCCCAGGCATGCACCCACAGGAGGTCGATGCAGTCGGTGTCGAGTCGCTCGAGGCTCGCCTCCACCGACTGCCGCATGTTCTTCTTGTGGTTGCCGGAGGCGTTGGGGTCCCCCGGATTCAGCTGCGCGAGGCTGTACTTGGTGGCCAGCACCCAGTGGTCGCGGTCGGGGGCGATGAACTCGCCCACGTAGCGCTCGCTGGTGCCCTGCGTGTAGACGTTGGCCGTATCGATGAAGTTGCCGCCGGCATCGCCGAAGGCGTCGAACATTTTCTTGCTCTCGTCGCGATCGACCCCGAAGCCCCATTCGGTGCCGAAGGTCATGGTACCGAGGGCGAGCTCCGAGACACGGACGCCGCTGCGTCCGAGCAGCTTGTATCGCATGGAATTCCTTCCGAGATGACTTCTCCGTCTTCCAATCATAACGGATCGCTCGCCCTCCCCGGCAGGCCACGACCGCTCTGGAGCTCTGAGCTAGAAGACCGCCAGGGCACGATCGAACGCCCCGGGGACGGTAGCCAGCAGCCGGACGAGTCCTCGGCCGAGGACACGATGCCGGGTGACGCGGACGAGCAGATCCGTCATACGGTAGTAGTCACGCGTGATCCGTCGGTACGCGATCTCATACTGCTCCAGCGGAGCGCCGGAGCAGAGCACGTCCGCGAGCGTGCCTGCCGAGATGAAGCCGAGTTCGAGTCCCTGGCCGGTGAGGGCGTCGCAGTAGCCTGCGGCATCGCCGACCAGCACGACGCGCCCCGCCACCTGGCCGTGGACTCGCTGCCGCAGCGGCCCCGCGCCGCGCGGCTCGTCGAGGGCGGGTGCGTCGCCGAGGCGGCGGCGGACGGCGGGAAAGCGGTCGAGGAGATCGTCGAACCCTGTGCCGCGCCCCGTCTCGAATAGCAGGGCGACGCCTACTACGTCCGGCGCCACCGGCGTTACATAGGCCTCGACGCCGCCTCCCAGGTGCACCTCGACGAGGTCCGACCACGGCGCGCGGGCGAAGTGGCGGCGGATTCCGAATCGGCGGGGAACGCCATCGTCGTCGTCCGTGGCCAGGCCAGCTGCGTCCCTGATTCGGCTGTGCAGGCCGTCGGCCCCGACCAGCCGGTGTGCCGTGACCTCCTGGCCATCCCCCGTATGCACGGCCACCCCGTCGACGATGGCCTCCCAGCTCTCGACCGGGCATCCGAAGCGGACATCGGCGCCGAGCTCACGGGCTCGCTCCAGCAATCGCCGAACGAGAACCGTGCGGCGGACGCCCAGGCCGGCGCCTTGCGGGAATCGCCCCTCCGCGGCGAGGTCGCCGTCCACATAGCGAATCCCCGCGAAGCGGTGCGCTTCCTCGGATCTGAACCGCACACCCATCTCCTCCAGCGCCACCACACCGCCCGGCATGATGCCCTCCCCGCACGCCTTGTCGAGCAGGTCGCCGCGGGCCTCGCACACGAGGGGACGAAGCCCGCGCATCGAGGCTCGAATCGCCGTAGCCAGCCCGACCGGGCCCGCGCCGGCGATTACCAGGTCGACATCGAGCCCGGACCGGCCAATCACGATCCGTCCGGGGAGGCGTCGCCCATGCGCGCCAGGGCGAGCTTCGATCGAAGCATTTCGACGGCCAGCGACAGGGCGCCGATCCGATCGGGCGGCCCCAGCTCGCCGTCGCGGTACCGCCGCCGGGCCTCGGCGCGCCGGATCTTGCCGCTCGAAGTGCGAGGCAGGGCGCCGGGGGAGAGGAGCACGACCCGCGACGGAACCAGTCCCGTCGCTTCCGTCACGCGGCGTCGTATCGCGGATGCTCGCTCCCCGTCGGCCGACGGCGGCGCGTCCCGGACCCGTTCGGCCAGGACGACGAGCTGTTCCTCGCCCGACGACTCGTCGGACACGCCGACCGCGGCCACGCAGCCTTGGCGGACGCCGGGCAAGTCGGTGAGCGCGGATTCGATCTCCTGGGGCGCATACTTCTGCCCGCGCAGGATGATCACGTCCTTCGCGCGACCATAAAGGAACAGCTCGTCGTCATACAGGAAGCCCGTGTCCCCGGTATCTAACCAGGCGCCTGGCGAGGCCCCCGGAGCATCGCCCTCGTCGTCGTAGCCGTTGAACAACGAGCGGCCGCCGACCTGAACGTGCCCCAGGACGCCGTCGGCGACCGTCCCGCCGTCTTCGCCCACGACACGCAGTTCGACGCCGTCGAGCGGTCGACCGACACTGACGAGCTCGATGTCCGTACCCTCCGAAGACCCGCCGGACACCGCCCGGGCCACTCCGTCCGACGTGAGGGCCCGCCGGTCGAAACCTTCGGCGCGGTACGGCGCCGCGAGATCGGAGAACGTCACGGCCAGGGCGGCTTCGGCGAGGCCGTACACCGGTGTCAGGGCCTCCGCCCGAAAGCCCTGCGCGGCGAATCGGCGGGCAAAACGATCGAGCGCGTTCGAGGTGACGGGCTCGGCGCCCGTGAGCGCCACCCGCCAGCGCGACAGATCCAGCCCTTCGACATCGTCATCGTCGATGCGCTCGGCGCAGTAGGAGTACGCGAAGTTCGGAGCGCCGCTCACCGTGCCCCCGTAGCGCGACAGGGCCCGCAGCCAGATCGCCGGGCGGGCGACGAACACCTCGGGTGGAATCAGGGTCAGGTCGACCGGGTGGGCGAGCGCGGTCAGGACGCAGCCGATGAGGCCCATGTCGTGATACAGCGGCAGCCAGCTCACGGCGGCGTGCCGAAGCTCGTCGGATTCCGGATGCGCGTCCAGGATACGCGCCCGGATCGCGTCGAGGTTGGCGAGCACGGCGCGCTGCGACAGCCGCACCGGGCGCGGTGTCCCGGTAGTCCCCGACGAATGCTGGATCAGTGCCGGCGTGTCGGGGGGGCGCGTGACGGACTCGCTGCCCGATGAGTCCGGCCGGCCGCTCTCCGCCGCCGCGCGCCGGCGTACGTGGTCCACGTCGACCAGGCCGAGGTCCGGGGCGGCCGCCCCCACCGCACGGCCGAGGACCCGGCTCGTCCGGGCATCCGAGAGAACGAGGCGCGCCCGGCAGCCGCGGAGGAGTCCGGCCGTGCGCTCGTGATACTCGGCCAGTCGACCCAGCCGCACCGGAGGATACAGGGGGACGGGAACGGCGCCGATGTATCCGCATCCGAAGAACGCGTCGTAGAAGCCCGGGCAGGTTGGCAGAACGATCGCCACGCGGTCGCCCGCACGGACGCCGAGCGACCGCAGCCCACGACCGGTGTCGCGGGCCCGCTCGTCGAGATCCGCGTACGACAGGTATTCCGCGCGCTCGTTCCGATCGAGAAACCGGACGCCGCGATCGGAACCGGCGGCGCGTTCGAGCAGCCCGGCGAGGGTGTCGCTCATGCGCGGCGACGCCGGATCACATCGACCAGGTCACCCAGCGTCGTGATCTCCCCCTCGTCCTCGGGCTCGAGCCGCACGCGGAACTCGTTCTCGATGCGGATGACGAGCTCGATCCGCTTCAACGAGTCCAGGTCGAGGTCCCGGACGAGATGCAGATCCCGGCGCAGCGGCACCCGGCCATCCTCGGATGACACGGTGGAGTCCGCCGGACGGACATCCATTTCCTCCAGGATCTCGCGGATGCCGGCCAGGATCGTCTCGTCGCTCATCGGCCGCTCATCCGCGCAGCAACACGAGCTCGGAGCAGAAGCCGGGTCCCATCGCGAGCAGCAGAGCGGGCTCTCCGGCCGACGGGCGTCCCTCACCGAGGGCGTCTCCGAGCACCATGAGGACCGACGCGCTCGACAGGTTCCCGACTTCCGCGAGCGAACGCCACGTACGCGCCAGCGCATCACCGTCCAGATCGAGGGCGCCCTCGAGGGCTTCGAGGACCTTCGGCCCCCCCGGGTGCGCGATCCACGTGCCGATATCCTCCCGCCCGAGACCCTGGCCGCGGAGAAACGCCTCGACGTCCCCTCGCACGTGCGCCCCGACCACGTCGGGGACGTCGGCCGACAGCACGACCTGAAAGCCGTCCGCCCCGATTCGCCAGCCCATCACGTCCTCGGTGTCCGGATAGAACACCGAGCGCGAAACCACGACCGCTGGACCCCGGGCTGCGCCATTCTCCGTCCGGGATGCGCGACTCCCACCCTCGAGCACCACCGCCGCCGCTCCGTCGCCGAACAGGCCGCTGGCGATGAGGTTCGGAATCGACACGTCGCGTCGCTGGAGAGTCAGGCTGCAGAGCTCCACGGACAGGAGCACGGCCACGTCGTCCGGGAAGGCGCGCAGGTAGTCCGCGGCCCGGGCCACGCCGGCCGCGCCCGCCACGCAGCCGAGGCCGAAGATCGGCGTCCGCTTCACGTCCGGACGCAGGCCAAGCCGATTCACGAGGCGGGCGTCGATCGAGGGCGTCGCGATCCCGGTGACCGACACGAAGAACATGTGGTCGACGTCCGCCGGCCCCAGGCCGGCGCGGGCCAGTGCGTCGTTCATGGCGCGAGCGCCGAGCTCCGTCCCCTCGCGGATGAAGGCGTCGTTCGCCGCGGTGAACGAGTCGAGCTCCCGATAGGCCTCGATCGGCAGGGCGAGGTGGCGCCCGCTGACCTGCACGTTGCGGTGCAGGCGGGTCAGTCGCTCGGGATTGAACAGGACCTCGCCCCATTCGCGCTCGAACGCGGCGACCAGCGTGTCCTGGTCGTAGAAGTGCTCGGGGAAGGCACGGCCGACGGAGGAAATCCGCGGGTGCGGCGTGCCCGGTCGCTCCGCGGGCGATCCCGCTTCGCGGCTCACGCTCCGCTCAGCAGCGAATCGACGAGTTTGTCGCGGAAGTCCGATCCCGGCGCGAAGTATCCGCCCAGCACGGAGAGCCGGCGCTCGGGGCCCACGTCGACCTGGTCGAGCAGCGTCTCGCCGCTGTTGGCGACATAGACCGTGTGCAGCGAGTCCCCGTGGATCCGGTAGTACATCTGGTCCCCGGCATGAATCCCGCGTTGATCGAGGAAGGCGTACCAGACAGGCAGATCGTCGCTGATTCCGCGGAAGGTCCGAGGTTCGATCACCCCGGCCCGCGTGGCTTCCCGCAGGTTGTCGCGGACGCCGTCCAGGAACTGCGACAGGCTCACGTTCCGCTTGAACTCGAGGCGGGCCCAGGCCTCGCGGGCGCCGAGGGCTACCGCCGCGACGGAGTCCCGTAGAGGCTCACCCGACGGCCGGCCGGCGGCGATGAGGACGTCGATGCGCTCGGTCTCGGTCGCGCCGAGCCGCACTTCGAGGGTGAGCACATCCACCTGGAACAGTGTCTTCTCGAGCAGCATGTGCATGCGGGCGTGCGGCCCCCGGCCGAGGCCGGTCGTGTCCACGGGAATGCCGGACGGCGGGGACGAACGAGCGGACTGGGCGTGGAGCGGCGCGGTCGTCAGGGGCAGCAGTAGGACCAGGGCCGCCGCCATGCGCGATCCGGCGGCCGCCCATCCCCTCACGATTCCGTGGGCCCTTCGTTGGAGACCTGGCACGCGTATGAAACCCTGTGCCCCCGGGTGGAGGTTCCGTTCGCTGCCTGTCAGGGACGAAGCGTCGCCCACTCGGTCAGGCCCATGGCCTCGAGGAGGCCCGCGTCGTGGGGAGCGATCAACTCGTTGCGCTCACGCACGCCCATGTCGACGCCGACCACCGTGCGGAACGGCCGGGTGCCCGGTGCCGCCTCGATCAGGTCGACGATCGCGTCGACCACCAGCGACGGGTCCGTGGGAGCCTCCGGATCGGCGAAGATCTCGTCGAACGCCCCCTGAATCTTCGCTACGGCATCGGCCACCGACCCGGGGTAGGTGCCGGCACGCCCCTCCTCGTCTTCCGGACGCGGGGCCTGCAGGAAGAGCTGCGTCGTGAACGGTCCGGGCTCGACGACCACGACATCGACGCCCGAGGAGGCGAGCTCGCCACGCAATCCGAGGGAATAGCCCTCCAGGGCCCACTTCGAGGCATGGGAAATGGCGTTGAACGGCGCCGCGAGGCGACCGGCGATCGAGCTCAGGTTGATCACGAGTCCACTTCGCGACGTGCGCATCGCAGGCAGAAACGCCCGGAGCATCCGGTGCACGCCGAGCAGATTGACGTCCAGCTGACGGGCGATCTCGGCGGTCGTGAACGCCTCGGCCAGCCCGACGAACATCTGCCCGGCGTTGTTGACGAGCACGTCGGGCGTCCCCGACTCGGCCAGCACGGTCTCCGCCGCGGCGGCTACCGAAGCGTCGGAGGTGACGTCGAGCTCCAGCACTCGCAGATCGATGCCCTCCGCCTGCACGAGGCCCCGCAGCTCCTCGGCGACCGTGCGGTTCTTCCCGTCCACGCCTCGCATCGTCGCGTAGACTCTGTCGCCGGCGCGTGCGAGGCGTTCGGCGGCCTCCCGGCCGAAGCCCGTGCTGCATCCGGTGATCACGATCGTTCGCGCCATCGTCGAGGCTCCTGGTCATTGAGTGGGCCGGCGGGACCGCTTCGCGGCCGGCCACACCTTAGGCGTCGGAGCCCCGGGGGCGCGAGTGCGGGCGAGGGCGACCGTTCATATACTCCAGCGCATGAGACGTCCGAACGCCAATACCGTGACCGCCGCCGCCGCCACGATCACCGCGGTCGCCGCGCTCGCCGTGGCCGTGTGGGACAACGTGCAGTCCAGAGCCTACAACCGCCTTTCCGTTCGTCCCCTGCTGGTTCTCGACGCCGAGCGAAACACCTCGGAGTCCATCGATCGCGGCGAACTGACGATCTCGAACCAGGGCGTGGGCCCGGCTATCGTGCGCCGGGTGCGAATCCGCTACGTCCCGATCGGAAGCGACGGCGCAGCGGTGGCATCTCCCGCCGACACGCTCGAGTTCGAGGCATGGGTCGAGCTGGCGGAGCGACTCCGCAACCTGGGATACCTCGTCACGGGCTGGACCGACCTGGCCACGGATCGGCCGATCGGAACCGATCACAGCATCCAGCTGTTCCGCTTCCAGGTCGACCGGAACGACACCCCCGACGCGGGAGCCGACGTGCAGGACGTGTTCGATGCCGTGACACTGGACGTGGAGTACGAGTCCGTCTACGGCGAGAGTTTCTCCACCGACACGGACCTGGATTGAGCGGCTCGAGCTCGGGGCGCCTATTCTCGCTCCTGGCGCTGGCCGCCGGCGTGGCGGCCCTCACGCCGGCCGGCCTTCGGGCGCAGGCCGAGCCCGAGCGACTGCTCCCGCCAGCCCCCCATCTCGAGTACGAGGGGGCGATCCGCACGGGCCTCGCGCTTCGCCGGCTCGGCAACACGGCTCGCCTCCTCCACATCGGCGCCCACCCCGACGACGAGAACACGGCCCTGTTCTCTCCGCTGGCCCTGGGACGCGGCGCCGACGCCGCCTACCTGTCGCTGAACCGCGGTGAGGGCGGCCAGAACGGGATCGGCCCGGAGCTCGGCACGGCCCTCGGGCTGATCCGCACCGAGGAACTGCTCTCGGCGCGCGGCCTCGACGGGGCGACCCAGTTCTTCACCCGCACGATCGACTTCGGCTTCTCGAAGACCGCCGACGAGACCTTCGAGCACTGGCCGCGCGACTCCGTCCTGGCCGACATCGTGGCGATCATCCGCCGCTACCGGCCCGACGTCGTCGTGCCCGCCTGGAGCGGCACGCCGCGCGACGGCCACGGACAGCACCAGGCGGCCGGCATCCTGGCGCGGGAGGCGATCCTGGCGGCCGGCGATCCGACCCGGTTTCCGGAGCAAATCGCGGCGGGGCTGCGTCCATTCACGCCGCGCGCCGTGTACTGGTCGACCCGCTACGCGGCGGGAGGGCCGGACGTCGAGCTGAACACCGGTGAGCTCGACCCACTGCTCGGCCGCTCGTACCACCAGATCGCGATGGCCAGCCGGAGCCGCCACGAGAGCCAGGACATGGGCGTGCCCCAGGCCCCGGGCCCGCGGCGGACCGCGTTCGACCGGATCGATCCGGCGAACCCGCCCGACGTGATGGCGGACCCGGGAGGTCGGCCGACTCGGCAGCTCGAGGGACGGCCGGGCCTGGACGCCTCGCTGTTCGCCGGCGTCGATACCATGCTTTCACAGCGCGCGACGCGTGCCGGGGCGACCGTGGCCGCCGCGCGGTTGAGAGCCTATGAGGCGGCTGTCGCGAAGGCCCGCGAGGACTTCGACCCCCTCGTGGCGGGCCGCATCCTGCCGACCCTCGCACAGGCCGCGCGGGAACTCGAGGCGGCGCGGAACGCGGTCGATACCTGGGCCTCCGGCGGCGAGACCGGCACGCCGAACACAGCCGACGAGTTGCGATTCCACCTGGCGGGCGAGGCCGGCGACCTTCGCGTGGCGACGCTCGCGGCGGCCAACGTCCAGCTCGACGCCGAAGTGGATGACGAGCTCGTGACTCCGGGCCAATCATTCGAGCTGACGCTTTCCGCCTGGAACGGCGGCGCGGACGGGATTCGTGTGCAGCTCGCACCGGCCCTCCCGGCCGAATGGACCGCCTCGCCCGTCGCGGAAGGCGACGTCGGCGCCTGGCAGGTCGTGGCGTCGGGCGAGCGGGTAGCGCGGCGATTCACCGTGCACGTTCCCGGGAGCGCCGAGCCCACCCACCCGTACTTTCTCGGCCTGCGAGACGCTGCCGAAGGCCGTGACCTCTACGAGTGGCCGGACGACTATGCCATACGGGGCCTTCCCTTCGCTCCGTCCGCCGTACGCGGCCGCTTCACCGTCGAGCTCGGGACACGACCCGCCGTCGTCATCCAGGCCGAGCGCGACGCCGTGTGGGTCGGCGTCGATCCGCACCGCGGTGAGTACCGGCGCCCGGTGCGCGTCGTCCCGGCGGTGTCGGTCACGATGACCCCGGGTAGCAGCGTGATTCCGCTTGGCGGAAGCGGCGCGGACGGAACGGGGGCCTTGCGTCGCCTGCACGTCAGCGTGCGCCTGCAGACCGAGGCGCCGGAGGGTCTTTCGGGCATCCTTCATCCGGCCGTTTTCGAGGGCTGGACGGTCACTCCCGCCGCCGTCGACGTGGACCTCGCGAGGCCGGGCGCGGAACGCACGATTCCGTTCGAGGTGACTCCGCCCGCCGATCTCGCGGCCGGCGAGTACGCGATCCACGCCATCTTCGCGACATCCGTCTGTGGCCGGGTGACTCCCTGCGCCGCCATAGGCACGTACGCCGAGGGCTACGAGCTCGTCGACTACCCCCACATCGACCCGCACCACGTCTATCGGCCGGCGTCGACCCGGGTTCGCGCGTTCGGCGTACGGGTGGCGAAGGTGCGTGTCGGCTACGTGGCGGGCGTCCCCGACGCGGTGCCGGAAGCGCTGGACGACCTCGGCGTGTCGTGGGAGGCGCTGGACGAGAAAGCCCTCGCCGAGGGCGACCTGTCGCAGTTCGACGTCATCGTCACGGGAACGCGGGCCTACGAGTTCCGGCCCGACCTGGTCGCCCACAACGAGCGGCTCCTCGACTGGGTGCGGGCGGGAGGGACGCTCATCGTTCAGTACAACAAATATCCGGCGCTCGAGGGCAGTTACGCGCCCTGGCCCGTCACGATAGCTCGGCCCCACGGCCGGGTCACCGAGGAGGACGCACCGGTCGACGTGCTCCAGCCGGACCATCCGATCTTCAACACGCCGAACCGGATCGGCCCCGGGGACTGGGCGGGCTGGGTGCAGGAGCGAGGTCTCTACTTCTGGGACACGTGGGAAGGTCCGCTGCAGCCGCTGCTGTCGATGCACGATCCCGGCGAGCCGCCGCTCGAGGGCTCGCTGCTCGTCGGCCCGCTCGGCCGCGGAACCTACGTCTACTCGGCCCTCGCCCTCTTCCGGCAACTGCCGGCCGGCGTGCCGGGCGGCTACCGCCTCCTCGCCAACCTGGTTTCGCTCGGCGCGGCGCCGCGCTCGTGAGCGGCGGTCGCTCCCCCCGGCGGCGTCCTCGCTGGCTCTACGCCCGGGTGCTGATCGTCCAGGCGCTCACGCTCCTGGCGCTCTGGTGGCTGCAGTCGAGTTTCGGCGGCGGCGCGTGACGGGCCGCTCGGCGGACGGAACGAACCGCTGATGCACTGGATCGACTGGGCGATCGTCATCGGCTACCTCGTCTACGTCGTCTGGGACGGGCTGCGCCGCTCGAAGGGCAACACCGAGATCGAGGGCTACTTCCTGGCCGGGCGCTCCATGCCCTGGTGGGCGGTCGGCCTGTCGGTCATGGCCACCCAGATGAGCGCGATCACCCTGGTCGGCACGACCGGCCAGGGCGCGGCCGACGGCATGCGGTTCGTTCAGTTCTACTTCGGACTGCCGCTCGCCATGCTGATTCTCTCGGTCACGCTCGTGCCGTTCTTCCACAAGGCGAGGGTCTACACGGCCTACGAATTCCTCGAGAAGCGCTTCGACGCCCGGATCCGCTCGTTCAC
>Ga0210123_1000948_pt1 | contig 15845 bp, 13 predicted proteins | sample Muzzi_PWB_D2_FD_185535 | JGI IMG/M metagenome (GOLD analysis project Ga0210123, IMG submission 185535) | Wetland microbial communities from San Francisco Bay, California, USA, that impact long-term carbon sequestration - Muzzi_PWB_D2 (SPAdes) | ecosystem: Environmental > Aquatic > Marine >... | reverse complement strand
CGCCGGACCATCGATCTTTCATGTTTGGAAGTGCTTGTGCTCGACGAAGCCGACCAGATGCTGGACATGGGTTTTTTGCCGGATATCCGGCGAATATTAAAGCACCTGCCGCAAACCAAGCGCCAGACATTGTTATTTTCAGCGACCATGCCCAAGCAAATCCGGCAATTGGCCAAAGAGATATTAAACAACCCGCAAAGGGTGCAGATCGCCCATGACATGCCCGCAGAAACGGTCAGCCATACCTTTTTTCCAGTTGCCCAGCATCTGAAGACGGCACTGTTGTTCAAACTGCTTGGCACCCAGCAAACCGGTGCCGTGCTGATTTTTACGCGCACCAAACACCGCGCCCGGCAACTGGGCGGGAAACTTGCCAAACAAGGCTATTGCGCCACATCATTGCAGGGAAACCTGTCTCAGGCACAGCGCCAAAAAGCCATGGACGGCTTTAAGTCAGGTAAATACCGGATTCTGGTTGCCACTGACATCGCCGCCCGGGGAATTGACGTTTCAGATGTCTCCCACGTCATCAACTTCGATATGCCTTCGACACCGGAAATTTATATTCACCGTATCGGCAGGACCGGCCGAGCCGAACGCAGCGGCGAGGCATTTACTTTTTTTCATGATGAAGAAAAGCCGTTGGTCAAGACCATCCACCGGACCATAGGCATGCCGGTGGAAGAGCGTACCTTGGAGGATTTCGATTATCAACCGCCGGTGCAGGCATCCCGAAACCCGCGCAGCCCGGGCAAGAAGCGGATGCCGTCGGGCGGCAAGACCGGCCGCAGAAAAAATCCCCGGTCATCAAAAGGTGCTTTTGACTGGCTGTCGCCCGCAAAGACGGAGATGGCGGGTGTGCGGTAGACTACTGGGAGATGAAGATGTCTGGGAATTCGCTGCGCGCGTACCCTGACTTTCTGTGTGAGGTAAGACCGGTATGAGTCGGTTTGCACCGCAGGTGCTAGCCGACAAAACCGGCAGGTTCTATCGGGATGGGTTTGCGGCCAGCAACCGATCGAGTTCGAGGGGATCGCTGCGGGTATGGTCGCGTTTCAGCGACAGCGCCTGTTGTTTGCAGTGTGCGGCACACACCCCGCAACCCATGCAGGCCTGCGGGTCGATGCGCACCTGTCCATGGGACCGTCGAGCGGCGCCGAAGGGGCATCTGCTGACACACTCACCACATGCCGAGCAGCGGTTATGGTCCAATACAGAGATATATCCTGACGATGCCAACATGGGGATGCCGTTGCGGTGGGCATGCATGGCGCCGCAGCAGCAGTCACAACAGTTGCAGATGGCAAATAGCCTTCCAAGCGTGGCTTCCTTGAAAAAAGCGTGATGCACATGACCGCGGCGGGCTTCGGCCTCCAGGATGGCACAGGCCTCGCCGGACGAAATGGGACGGCACTTGTCGGCATGGTGATTCATGGCGACACTGAAAAAGGGTTCTCCGATGATCAGGCAGACATCCAGCGGCAGGCACGGGTGTGGGCGGGACGCGCGGCAGGGGCATTGCATGGCCGCGATGCGGTCGGGCTTGCGCAGCACGATATCCCGCGCCAGTTGATAGGGAAGGACCTGTTCCAGTCCGGTCAGGTAAATCTCTTTATTGATGGTGACGATCTTCTTGGCAGACGCAAGGCGCAGGACCTTGCCATGGTAGGTGTCGGCGAGACCTTCTTTGCGAGAGAAAGCCGGATGCTGCTTTTGGCCGGGGTGCAGGCCGGCGGCATCGATGCGCGGATTGTCGGCCGGAAAACGGTTCAATGCGCGGAACAACAGATTGATCACCGTTCTCATCCGCCGCACCAGCCGATGTTCTCCGCAAATAATGCTGATATATAAGAACGCCCAACGGCCGTAAATATAACCGTGCAGGGTGTCCCACAGACCAAATCCGGGAGTACGCCGGGCTTCCATGAGGCAGGCGCGGGTGGCGGCTTTCATTCTTGGAATATGGAATCTCAGTTGGTTGGTTTTGTTGCGCAATTGCCCCCCCCTCCTGCTGCAAACATCTCATCAAAGGGAACAACGAACAGGCTGCGAAAACGCGCATGCGCCTCCAGGTATGCGGCCCAGACACCAGCGTGGCACAGGCTGTTTATGGTTGTCAAGTGCAGGCAGAAGGTGGCTTGGTGCGGTGCTTGATCCTATCTATGGGCTAAAGTCATTGTGAGTTTGCTGATAAACCTTCTGCCCGATCAGCCGCGGCGGTGAGCGCCTGCAATGCCTTCGCTGTAATCTGCGGCCAATTCCAGGTACTCGTCCACCGGCAGGTCCAGGATTTCAAGGATTTCTTCCGTGAATTTCTTTTTGACCACAGCGGGCATGCCAGCCAGCAGTTGGAAGGGACCGGCCACCTGACCTTCCTTGACCACTGCGCCGGCGGCGATGACGGTGCCGGTTTTCAGGTAAGCGCCGGTTAAGATGACGGCGTTCATGCCGATGAGGCAACTTTTCTCAACCGTGCATCCATGCACTACGGCATTGTGCCCGACCGTCACATGGTCGCCGATGAGGGCCGGTTTGTCCACGTCGGTGTGGATGGTGCAGTTGTCTTGAATATTGGTATTGGCGCCGATGCGGATGGAGGCCAGATCACCGCGCAGCACTGCGCCGTACCAGATGCTGGCGCCCGCCGAGATTTCAACGTCTCCGATGATGGTGGCGGTGGGGGCGATGAAGACGCCGGGAGTGATGACGGGGTGCTTGTCCTTGTACGGCAGGATCATATCCGGTTTCCTTATTGGGGTTGTTGTGCCGGGCGGAAGTGTGCACATCATACCCGGCAGGGGCACCGGAGGCAAGTCCGGAAGCCATTGAATAGCGAGTTTTGGCCCACAATAAGGCGCATCACATTAAAGCCGTTCCGTCGACTGGCCGACGGACCTCCGGTAAATCATACCATAGGCCTGTTTAAATAAGCTTTATTGTGGATTATAAGTCCGTTATAAACTGCCAGGGCCGCATCGTTTTAGTTTTTGCTTTACACGGGCGGGCCAGGGGATTTAATTTATGTCTCAAAGTGCCGATAGGTGTGAAAATAAATTCGATTGGATATGATGAAACCATGCGGAATCTGAGCCGGCGCCAAAGCTTTTTATATCGTTCATTCGCAATTGCGGGTAAGAAATTCGTCCGCGACGACTGCACGACTATTTCATCGTCCATCTCTTTTGTTTTCCTGCTGGCCGTCATCCCATTTTCGGCCCTTTTCCTGTACATTTTAAAGCTATTCCAGAAACTCTTTCTGCCCGAGCTGTTTCCCGACGACATGGTGGCTGTACTGGTGGCGGACATCAACCAGTTCATTCCCTTTGTCTCCAAGACATGGCTGCAGACCCACCTGGTGGATTCAGTGGGACTGGGCTCTTTCACCACCATCAACCTGCTGATGCTGCCCATCATCAGCGGCCTGTTGTTTAAAACCCTGGATCAGGCCTTTCGCAAGATATTCAATATCTCAAAACGCCGCCTGCTCTCCGGGCATGCGGCCTATGCCGCCATGAGCATTTTTGCTGTCGTGTCCTTTTTCATGTTCAATTTTATCTGGACGCTGGCTTCGGATGCCACATGGCAGCTGCAGCGGTCCATCGAGCGGTCGGGATATTGGAGCGAATTGTACGCCCAGGTGCTGGGCCTGTTTTCCCTCTCTCAAGTCAACCTCGTTTCGTGGTTGATATTGATCCTTTTTTTCCTGACCACGGTCAAGATCTTCTTGAATACGGAGATTAAGCTCCGCCATCGTCTGATCGCCGGCGCCCTGTTCGGCATCCTCTGGATTTTGGCCCGTAAATGTTTTGGTCTGTATATTCAGAATGTTTCACGCATCAATGTGCTCTTCGGTTCCCTGGGATCGGTGTGCATCGTGCTGTTGTGGATCTATTACTCGTCGGTTGCACTGCTCTATTCCGTGGAATTCATGTATATCCTGCACGGCGGCCCCTATAAGATCTGGGATAAGGAACCGCGGCGCAGAAAGACGGATTCTTGAGATAGCTAATAGTAAACAGCGTCATGATTTTGGCGAACCAGGACGCCTTCCTTGAACCGGCGGCAAGATGAAGCATTCTCCGGTCCGAAACGAGTTACGGCCGCGTGCGCCTGCGCGTCACCGGGTGATCACCACCGTAACAGCCCGACCTGCCAGGTAAAATTTGCCCAGCCGCAAGATCTTACGACCTTTTCAAACCGTCCGCCGCCCAGCATCCGGTCGCTATCATGCCCATTAGCCAGGGGCCATTGGCGGGAAAAGGGGGCATTGGCGCAGAATGTGCATGGTTTAAGGGCACGACAACCGAAAGGACACATGGCCATGGGCATTCAAAATTTGTTCGGGGGCAATTTCCCCCTCATGGAAAAGTCGCTCTCCTTGCGGGCACGGCGGCATGAACTCATTGTGTCCAACATTGCAAATGCCGATACGCCCAACTACAAGTCCTTTGACTTGATTATCGAGGATGAGCTTCAAAAGACCGCTGCCGATTCCTCTCAAATTGCACTAAAAACGACACGGCCCAATCACCTTAGAACAAGCGCCGGGGGCACAGCGGATCAGGTGACGATTCATACCAAAGAATCCGATGCGCTATCGTTGCGCGGCGATGGAAATACCGTGGATATCGACAAGGAGATGGTCGATTTGTCGGAAAATGCCATCATATACAGGGCTTCGGCGCAGATTATGAGCAAGATGTTCGGCGTGCTTAAAATGGCCATCAATGGCGGCGGAAAATAGACGGCGCCACGGCCGCAGGCATTTGAAGGCCGCCCGGGCTCGAGTGCAATGTCGTCCTCGGCCTGATTATGAAATAAGGAGAAGGTTATGCGCGATCTGATGATGATCGATTCCAATGTGCGTCCCATTCAGGACGCCACCTTAAAGCGCCCCGCGTTGGAAAAACCGGATGCGGCCGCCTTTGGACAGATGGTTTCCCAGGCAATCAATGACGTCAACCAGCAGATGGGGGAAGCCGATAAGGCTGCGGAAGGACTCACCCTCGGGACCAACCGGGATATCCACGGCACCATGATCGCCATGGAGAAGGCGTCGATTTCATTTCAGTTGATTACCCAGGTCAGAAACAAGATTATCGATGCCTATAAAGAGATCCAACGAATGAGTTTTTAGGTCCGGCCTGTTTCCAGCCTTGGAATAGACCCGGCATTGCCTGGGTTGATGCCGGATGCGCGCCAGTTAGCCGGTGGTGGTCCTGGGCGAAAGAGACTGCCAGGATCGGGCGCGCCGGCCATCAGGGGCCCCATTTGATAATCTGGTGGGTAAAATCGATGGTGTATTTAAGCCCCCGGATAAAATTCATGCCTAGTAAGCCATTGTAATCTTCATCTTCCGTACCTTGATATTCGATAATATCGGCACGCAGGTTTTCCTTTTTATGTGGCCCCACCACGACGTAGCCCAGCTGCGTCGCCTTGGTGTTGATCTGCAGGCCGCCCACCCCTTGTCCTCGGGATTCCTGATACTCCTCGATACCCAGTTGTTCGGCCACGCTCTGGTGCAGCACAATGCTGCCGGCACCGGTATCGAACAGCAGGGTGGTTTCAACCTCATTGCCGTTGTACGCCAGAGTGACCGGCACGAAAACTTTGTTCCCTTTGATGATCACCTTCGTATCCGGCAGGGCGGCGGGGGCGGGTCCGGCTGGCGCGTCGGTGCGGGGAGGACTGATGTCGACCATTTCTCCCCTTTCGCCGGGTCGAAAGATATGGATTTCATCCAATAGATAGGCGGGTGTCGCCGGGTTATCACCGGCATCGGGGTTGGCCCTCCAGAACAGCACATGGTTGTGAGGTTTGAGGATGGACCGCAGCCCTTCTTCCAACTCTCTGTTTTCAAAAGAGATCGTAATCAGAGGATTGATGGCAGGATCCATGCGCACGGCGACGTCATAATCAGCGGCCAGTTGCTTGAGCAGATCCTGCAGCGGCACCTGGCTGGCTCTAACGGAGAGTCGGTTGTTTTTGATTTCGATCTGCAAGGCATGGGCTGGGACGCAGATCAGAACGAATCCAATCATGACCGCCGCCAATTTGATCCATCGTTGGATGGTGCGCACCATCTTCATTCCTCTTGGGAGTCGTTTTTCAGAGGCTATGCGTTGCGGTCGCCAATCTGCTCACTGTCCGGGGCAACGCCCGGGAGGTGGCGGCGCACCGCCGCTTTTCAGCTCCCCGAGCTCCCCGTGTTTACCACATTGCCTGGTAATAAGGAAATGGAGAAAGGATGGCGGGCGAAATAACTCCATCCCTTGGCCACCGGTGAATAGGATAGAACAAATCTGTGCATTGTGCTAAGAGGTTGGCACCAAAGGAGGAATCATTTGATGAAGCGATTGCGTGTGTTTGCAGGCAATTCCAACCTGGCCCTGGCCAAAGAGATCTGCACCCATATCGGTATCGAACTGAGCCCCCTGGAGATCTCCCGTTTTTCCAACGACAACTATTTCGTGCGCGTGCTGACCAACGTTCGCGAACGGGACGTGTTTGTGGTGCAGTCCTTTACCGCGCCCGTGAGCAACCACATCATGGAGCTTTTTATCATCATGGACGCCCTGCGCAGCGCTTCAGCCAAGCGCATCACGGCGGTCATTCCCTATTTTTCCTACGCCCGGTCCGACAAGAAGGATGCACCGCGAATCTCCATCACCGGCCGCTTGATGGCGGATTTGATCAAAGCGGCGGGGGCGGATCGTGTGCTCACCATGGATTTGCATTCCGATGCCGTTCACGGTTTCTTCAGCATGCCGGTGGACCATCTAACAGCGGCGCCCCTGATTGCCAACCACGTCAAACAGACCACCGATTTGTCCCGCGCGGTGACCGTGGCCACCGATGCCGGGGGTGCCAAACGGGTGGGTAAATTTGCCGCCCATCTCAACGTTCCCATGGCGATCATCGATAAACGGCGCATGGGAGACGCCAAGGTCACGCAGGGGCTGGTGGTAGGCGATGTCAAAGGCAGAGACGCCATTATATTCGATGATGAAATATCGACGGGAAGCACCCTCATCGCCACCGCCCAGACATTGATCAACGCCGGGGTCCGGAGCATGATCATGGGCGCCACCCATGCCGTACTCTGCGGAAATGCGCCCGCCAACCTGGCCGCCTCCAAAGTGGACCGCTTTGCAGTCACCAATACGGTGCATGTGGACGAGTCCAAACAGATGGACCAGCTCAATGTCATCTCTGTGGCACCGTTGATGGCCGAAGCAATCAAACGCATCCATACCGGCGAAAGCGTGGGGGCGCTGTTCGGCTAGCCGGGGTATTTCATTCCATCATCGAAAGCCGTATGCGCTGGGAATGTGTGACCTCACCCGAATGCCGTATGCACTGGGAATGTAATTCCTTTCAGGAGGGAGGAGGGGAAGAGCCCCAGACCTGCTGTGGCGGCGGTTTGCGTTCAGATGGTTGGGTTTTGTTGTCTTAGACGGGCGTGGATGCTTTTTGGGAATCAGCTTCCGATTTTGCTTGATGTAATAGGGCTTGCGGTAATGTGCGCCGCGTTTCTGATAATGGTGCCCGTAAGGGGCGGTATAGACGAAAAAGCGGTGATCGGTTTCGTGTTCGTCAGCTACCGCTGCCGCTTGCTGTTCAGCTTCGATGGCCGCCAACCGGGCCTTTTCAGCCGCGGCATCCGCCCGGGCCTGGCTTTGTTCGGCTTTGTCCGTCAGTTCCGCCACTTTATCCAGCGCGGTATTCAATTTTCGGTTGGCTTCCTCCAATTTGCGTTCGGTTCTCATCTGCCGGCGGACAGCTTCGGCCTCAAATCCTGTGCGGTCCTGCGTGCCGCTGTTCTCTTCGCCGACCACGGCCGGGGGAGAAGGGGCCGGCTCGCGCATGTAAAGACCGGCCTGCGGGGGGACATCCTGATTGCTGAAGTGGATCACCCCTTCATCATCCTGCCAGAAATAGATGTCGGCGCGTGCCGCTGAGGCCATCGTCATCAGGGCAGCGGTCATCAACAATATGGAAAACCACGTCAGCCTGGCTGCGGGTTCTCTTTTTGATATGGTCACGGTCTCCATGGGGCACCTTCTTTTGCTGGAATTGCGGGACGACGAAAGGCACTGCCGCTCTCCAGTCGGTCGTGCAGCAGCGCGTTGGCTTACATATCCATGTGTTCCGGTATATATGCATAGACGTATCAAAGCATTAAAAAGTCTACCTCAGCGTTGCATAAAAAATGGCAAAAGACTTTTTTGGGATGGCTTCAAAGCTGCTGAAGAGATTCTACGCAGCACACGCGGTAAGAATATCGTTCAGAGTTTGGCAGATATCTTCGATGCGGTAAGGTTTGGAGACCGCGCCCATAAATCCGTAGCGGGCGTAATCCGCCATCACCGGATCGTTGGAATAGCCGCTGGATACAATGGCTTTGGCTTGGGGATCGACTTCCAGCAGCCTTTGAATGGCTTCCTTGCCGCCCATGCCGCCGGGAATGGTCAGGTCCATGATCACGGCATCGAAGGCGTTGCCGTTGTTTTGGGAGGCTTTATATTGGGCCAGCAATTCATGGCCGTCTTTGGCAAAACCCACGCTGTAGCCGGCTGCGGTCAGGATGTCACCCACCACGGTCCGGATGATTTCTTCGTCATCCATGATCAGAATCCTGCCGGAGCCGGTGGGCAATTCCATATTGATCGGCGGGGTGTCCGGCACTTCTGCTTTTACGGCGGGAAAGTAAATCGTAAACAAGGTTCCTTTGCCCGGTTGAGAATCAACCCTTATATAGCCACCGTGTTTTTCCACAATTGAATAGCATGTGGCCAGCCCCAGCCCGCTGCCGGTTTTTTTGGTGGTGAAAAAAGGATCGAAAATCCGGCCCAGGTTCTCTTTGGCGATCCCCAGGCCGTAATCCTGAAGTTCTAATTTTACATAGGGTCCGGCGGGCAACGGCAGGGTAGACGTTGCAGACAAGGTTTCATTTTGCAGGCCGGCCTGAATGACACCGCCGCTGGGCATGGCCTGGACCGCATTAAGCACCAGGTTGTTGATGACTTGGCTGATTTGGCCTTCGTCTACCTTGACCGGCCACAATTTTTCAGGCGGCTTGAAATTCATGCTTACACTGGAACCACCCAGGGCAAACATGGCGGCGTCATAAAAGAACTGGTCCAGTAGCATCGTTTTTTTGATGGGTTCGCCGCCTTTGGAAAAGGTCAGCAATTGCTGGGTGAGATCCCTGGCCCTGAATGAAGCCTTTTCGATCTCTTTCATTTTGGCAAATACTTTACTGCCGGGTTCTGCATAGCGTTTGGCCAGGGCGATGTTGCCGATGATAGCGGTCAGGATATTGTTGAAATCGTGGGCGATACCGCCGGCCAACACGCCGATGGATTCCAGCTTTTCAACCCTGAGGAGCTCTTCTTCCATGCGGCGCTTGTTCGTAATGTCACGAAATACCAGGACCACCCCGGAAATGGTTCCATCGCGGTCAAAGATCGGGGCCACACTGCTGGCGATCAAGCGTTCGATACCATCGCGGGATACCAGAATGGATTGGGTCGGAACCGCCGTGGTTTTGTTGGTCCGGATAGTACCGGCGTTGGGGCTGGTCAGCCGCCGACGGCTATTTTCGTCCAACATGGTAAAAACATCGTCAATGGCTTGTCCCACAGCATCCTGCGGCTGCCATCCCGTGAACATTTCGCCCACCGGGTTGATCAGCACCACACGTCCATCCACATCGGTGGTGATCACGCCGTCGCCGATGCTTTGCAGGGTAATGGCGAGGCGCTCCTTCTCGGCCGCCAAATTGTCCTGATACCATTGCCGTTCCAGGGTGTTGTAAAAAAGTTCGGCCACCCGTTTCAACAAGGCCACCTCTTCCTGCGACCAGGCTTGTTCGCGGCTGGCATCCAGCCCCACAAAGCCTCTCAACTGGCCGCCATAGGTCATGGGTACCCGAACGACCGATAGAAGGCCCCGTGCTTTCCACAATGCTTTTTCGGCTTCGGCTTCCGCCGGCAATGCATCGATGTGCGGTGCGAGGATGAATCCGACATGTTCCAGGCGCTGCATGAACCAGGGCAGGTCATCCAGCGCGCGCCCGACCATGTTGTCCGTTTGCGGGGCAATCCCCTTGCGGCACCACTCGTGGGTCTGGCCGACGATGCGCGCTTCGAGAGAAAACTCACCTACGTAGCTGCGGTCCGCGCCGGTGTAAGCACCGATTTTTTCCAGGGCATCCAATATGGCCCGGTCGATCTTTTGGGTGCCGGATAAATTAAGGAAGCGGCGCGAAATATCGGATATCAATTGCTCCTGGGAGATCCGACGGCTGAGTTGGCGGGTCATGCTGTTGAATGCGGCCGACAAAGTGCCTATCTCATCTTTGCGATCCAGCCTGGCCACCACCCGATGATCCCCGCGACCGATGCGCTCGGCCTCACCGGCCAAGGTGTTCAGCGGAGCCGTTAAGCGTCGCGCGAGGATCATGGAGACAATGGCCGTCATGATCAAGGCGGCCAGACCTGCGCCGATAACATAGGTGCGCATACGGTTGGCCTCTCCGTAGAGCTCGCTTTCAGGTGCGCTGGCCAGGATATACCAGTCCCAAGGCTCGAAATATTGGAATACGGCCAGCATTTTTTCTCTATTGTCCCAGTGGTGGCACTTCCCGTTCAGGGCGCCGTTCATCTGCTGAAACCATGGTTCAGCGGCCACCGCTCTTCCCACGGCCGACGGGTCACGATGAACCACGATGGCGCCCCTGGAATTCACCACCCAGAGATAGCCACCGTCGCCAATGGATAGCTTCCTTAAGGCGTCGCCGGTATGGGCCTGTGCCTTGCGCACGTTGGCCTCGACACGGTCCAGGCCATATTTGTTGAGCACGGCCACATCTTCGGCGGCGATGCGGGTGGCGTCAGCCAGCTTGGTGGCCAGCCATTTCTCGGCCAGACCGCTCATGGCATCCTGAGAGAGAAAATAGGTCAGACTGCCGACAAACAAAAGACCGATAAAGATGAGCGGGAGGGTATTGATCAGAATGCGCGGGTAGATCTTCATGGTTTCGCCTCACGGCTGAATTCAGGATAGGCGGTCATGGTTCGTATCACCACATCGGCGCTTTTGAGCACCTCGAAGGGAATATCGATATTCAATTGCCTGGCCCGGGCCACATTGATCATGATGCGGTTGGCCACCGGATCGACGATGGGGATTTGACCGGGTTTTTCGCCATTTAAGATGCGCCCGGCCATCACACCGGCATGAACCCCCTGCTGCACCATGTCGACCACCACCCCGCATAAGAATCCCTCTTCGGCCAGAATATCCAGATAGGCGATGCCCGGCCGCCGGTTGTTCTGCAAGAGCCATCGAACGACATCTTCTTGTGGAATGTGGTTGCCGTTGCGGTCTTCAAAAGTCCACGGCAGGAACATCACAATGCAGTCAACGCGATTCTGATAGGCTAAAACCGTGGCTTTCATCTTTTCGTAGTCGTCTGTGAATACCTGCTTGACGATGGTCACGGGCAGGTTGGTCATTGCTTGTTCATCGCCGGCCGCGCGCAGCAATTGGCGCGAAAGTATGCTTTTGTCCGAGATAAACAGCGCTGATTTAGCATCAGGGAGAATCTGGTGCAGCAGATTGAACCCCGAGGCGATGGCAATGCGCTCCAGCACGCCGGTGATATTATGGCCGGGTTGATCCAGTGAATCCGCCAAGGGCGCCCTTCGGGTGGACGTGATCCACCCGTAATCGGGGTCGGTGACAAAAAGATTGATGCCGCCGAAGACGATGGGCAGATCGGTGTCAAACAGTTTGGCGCCCACGTGGCGCAGGGCGTCGTCGTCCATGATGAACAACAGGTCCGGATGGATGGCCTCGATGCGGTGAACCAGACGCAACGCGGCGGCCTCCATTTGGATGGCGGTTTTATTGCTGGTTTTGGTGTCCATGTAAAGGCGCGTGATTTCCATGTTGCGACCTTCAGCATAGCCCATGGCCGCCAGGCCCTGTTTGATGCCGCGGTTTTCGTCTTCCACAGCCCACCATCCCTGGCGGTAGCTGAACAGAATCACTGCGTTTTTCATCTCGAATGGCGCAGCGCCGGAAAGCGCAGCGGCGTCTGCGGACAAATCGCTCGTCAGCAAGCATGATAGGAGCAATAAAAGGATCGTACATTTGGGATTGGCGAAAAGTGTAAGTCTCAATGCGTCTGCCTTTGGGTCCTGTGTCAGGTTTCCAGTATCTGTAAATCCAGCATGAGCCAAGCTTCAGTTGTCCGATAATGAAATAAAATTAGTGAGATGTCAAATACAGTGGCGACTCTTCAAGGGCATTGACACAACCCAATGGCTCCTGTGTGGTGAGTCTCTTCACCGCCGGTCTTGCAATGTCCATTAAAATATTGTTAATGCAGCCTTTAGGCAATTACAGGCACATATCCCCAATCCTCACTGCCATTGGACCCATGGGATGAATCTGATCCTGATCATCATGGTTGGCGTTGCTTTTCTATTCGCTGGATGGCGCCAGATCGTCTGGGTGCCGGTGGCCGGCCAGAGCGCCCCCATGGAGGCCCTGTCCAAGGCGATGATCGAATCTGCAGGCGGCGCCGTAGAATTGGCCATCGGGCTGGTGGGGGTGATGGCCCTTTTTCTGGGGCTGATGAAAGTGGTCGAAGCCGGCGGTATGCTCAAAATATTGGCCCGCCTCATTCGGCCCCTGATGGTGCTGCTGTTTCCCGATGTGCCGGCGGGCCATCCGGCCATGGGCGCCATGATCCTGAATATGTCGGCCAATGCCATGGGGTTGGGCAATGCTGCCACGCCTTTCGGCATTCGCGCCATGCAGGAGCTCGACAACCTCAACCCGCAAAAAGGCACCGCCACCAATGCCATGGCGCTGTTTCTGGCCATCAATACCTCTTCGGTGACCCTGCTGCCCACGGGCGTGATCGCCTTGCGGGCCGCCGCCGGGTCGACCGATCCGGCCGCCATTTTGCCCACCACCTTGTTTGCCACCATCTGTTCGACAACCATCGCCATCATCGCCGCCAAACTGTACAGCCGGTGGGCGCCGGTAAAGCCATTGGCGGCGGGAACTATCGCTGCTGCGCATGCCCGGGAGCCAGACGCCGACGAGGCCGCCATTGAGTACGACGACGATGGGGCCTATCCTCTCTGGGTGAGCGCACTGGCCATCCTAATCCTGGTGGCCATGATACCCCTGGCGGTGTTGTACGGCCGCATTATTTCACCCTGGATAATCCCCGTACTCATGGTGTTTTTTCTTGGCTTCGGCGTTTTCCGACGCGTACGGATCTATGAGGTGATGGTGGAAGGCGGCAAAGAAGGATTTCAGGTGGCCTTGCGCATCATTCCTTACCTGGTGGTGATTTTGGTGGCCGTCGGTATGCTGCGTGCCAGCGGCGCCATGGACGTGCTGGTCGGTTTGCTATCAAAATTTACCGGCAGGGTGGGCTTGCCGGCTGAAGCGCTGCCCATGGCGCTCATGCGGCCGCTTTCCGGATCGGGCGCTTACGGTATTATGGCCTCCATTATCAACGACCCGGCCATCGGCCCGGACAGCTATATCGGTACTCTGGTCTCGACGCTGCAGGGATCCACCGAAACGACCTTTTATGTCCTGGCGGTCTATTTCGGCGCGGTGCAGGTCAAGCGCCTTCGACATGCCATGGCGGCGGCCCTGACGGCTGATCTGGCGGGTATTGTGGCGGCGGTGGTGATCTGCCGCCTCCTCTGGTAACGAACGGGCGGGCTCTTGAAACCGTTGCAAGTTACATTATTGTTAAGCGCCGCCGAAGTGACGGGACTGGCAGGTTTGGCGACCTTTGCATCGTTGCTGCCCTTTTTCAAACAGACCTGGAGCCTGTCCAACACCCAGGCCGGCTGGCTCAGCGCGATCTATTATGGCGCCTATGTCGTTAGCGTGCCTTTATTGACCGTGCGCACCGACCGCAGCGATGCCAAGAAAATTCTTCTGCTGAGCCTGGTGATCGGTGCCGCCGCCTCACTGGGATTTGCATGGACCGCTACCGGCTTCTGGTCGGGGCTGTTCTGGCGGTTCTGGGCCGGCGTCAGCCTTGCGGGGATCTATATGCCCGGGTTGAAGTTGTTGAGCGATCACACCGAAGGGCCACGCCAATCCCGTTATATTTCTATCTATACGGCGTCTTTCAGTTTGGGCACCAGCCTGTCCTATTTGCTGGCCGGGGAGGTCAATGCCCGCATCGGATGGCAATGGGCTTTTGCCGTCTCCGGTGGGCTGACGCTGGTCGGCAGTCTGCTGGTGCTTTGGGCGCCCGCGGGAAAGGTGGCGTCAAAAGAGTTCCTGCGCACCAACGGCATTGGTTTGATGGCGGTACTGCGCAACCGCCGGGCCATGGGCTATATCCTGGCCTATGCCGCCCATATGTGGGAGTTGTTCAGCGTGCGTTCATGGATGGTGGCATTTTTGGCCTATAGCCGGCAGATTCAGGCGGTTACAGCGGCGGCTATGAGCCCCACACAAGTGCTGGCGTTGATCAATCTGATTGGTCTGCCCGCCAGCATCGGCGGCAATGAATTGTGCCGCCGGCTGGGACGCAAGCGCACGGTCAGGGCGATCATGCTGGCTTCGGCGGTGGTCAGTGTGGCCGTGGGCTTCTCAGCACCGTTGCCCTACACATGGGTGGTGTGTTTGGCGCTGGTCTACGGCATTCTGGTCCTGGGTGATTCCGCGTCCCTGACGGCCGGCGCTATTGCGGGCGCATCCACCGAACATCGGGGGGCGACCCTGGCTGTCCATTCAACGCTGGGCTTTGGGGCTGCCTTTTTCGGCCCCCTGGCCACCGGCATCGTGCTGGATCTCATGAGCGGTCATACCCAAATGGCCTGGGGCGTTGCTTTTATCACCATGGGGGCTGGCTGTGCGCTGGGGCCTTGGGTACTCACCAGGAAACTCGGACAAAACGTGTGAGCGGGAAAAGTGCCGGACAAAATGTCCAACCCGATTCCCGCTTGCCGATTCTTCTCCGGTTGCAAGGCCTTTGTTATCAGCGGCCGCCGGTGCTGAACCCGAACATGAAGTAGGGATCCATGATGGAGAAGCGCAAACCATACCCGTTGCTGGCATAGGGTGCATAATGAGGCCTGTAATGCCTGTGGGTACGGGGCGCAAGGCGGTAATGGCGCCGGAAATGATTTCTGTATTGGTACCGAAAATGATGGCCGTAACGCTTTTGTTTGAAATGATGGCCTGGATGCTTCTGATACACACCATGCTGGCGATAGCCGCGTTGATGTTGACCGCCGTTGCCCCTGCCTCTGCCGTCCGCCCAGGCGCCGGTGGAAAAAAGAAACATGAATATGGCTGCACCTATCATAATTTTGATCATCGATGTTTTCATGGCTGACCTCCCTCAATGGAATTTCGTGCTTTAAACCTTCAGACGAATAGCATTGAAAAAAGTCTACATGCCGGCCAATGATGCTTCCACGCCACCAGATCAGATCTGGTGACTTCTGTGGCTGAAAAATGGATTTTTGATCGTATTTGCTTTGGACAGGGATGACACCACATGATATTAAAAAAAATAGCAGGTTATGAAAGAAATTGCCGAAATTCCAGATGAAGCCGATTTACCTGCCAGAAATTATCGAAAACTGACTGAAAGGCGCTCGGTATCATACTATGCGTTGGATGCGTTAAACATCGGAGGCTGGACATGGAATACACGATAACCTCTTCGAACGATGGTTTGTTCATAATCCTGAAGGCAAAGGGGGACATGACCGGGAAGCAGGCGCTGCAAATGAACCGCGAGGCCCACTCGTTGGGAAGACAGTTGCACATCAAGC
>Ga0210123_1000946_pt1 | contig 15885 bp, 12 predicted proteins | sample Muzzi_PWB_D2_FD_185535 | JGI IMG/M metagenome (GOLD analysis project Ga0210123, IMG submission 185535) | Wetland microbial communities from San Francisco Bay, California, USA, that impact long-term carbon sequestration - Muzzi_PWB_D2 (SPAdes) | ecosystem: Environmental > Aquatic > Marine >... | reverse complement strand
AACTGAGAAAGCATGCTGAACTCTAATACCGAATCTCTGAATAAACCTGTCAAACAGTCTGCCGCCATCGCTGCTGTGATGGCAGATGCTTGGAAACTGCGCGCTCGCAACCGAATCGAGCAGGCGGACAAAGCATGCCGGGCTGTGCTTGCAATGAATCCGGTCTGTGGTGAAGCCATGCATTTGCTGGCTTTACTGGCCCATGACCAGGGGCACCATTCCCGGGCTGTGGAACAATTCAAAGCAGCCATCAACGTGGAGCCCCACCAGCCGCTGCATCACAGTAACCTGGGGGTGGTCCTTCTAAGCATGGGCCGTTATGAAGAAGCCGAGTCCTGTTTTAGCGATGCCTTGGATATTTCGCCGGACTACCATGATGCAAAATCCAATCTAGGACTTGCCTGGTACCATCAAAACCATTTTTCAAGTGCCGCGCGTTGCTTTGAAGAGATTCTAGGCTATAAACCCAAACATGATGCCGCCCTGGCCAACCTGGGCATGACCCGGTTGGCCCAGCATCGCCACGCCGAAGCCGCGGTAGCCTACGAAAAAGCAGTTTCTTTAAACCCGAGCCAGCCAAAATGGCATGGCAACCTTGGGGCCGCGTATATGCGCCTGGAGCGGTATGCCCAGTCAGCCGCATGCTATCTTGAAGCCGCGCAGATAGACCCCGGCAATCCGGATTACATGGTCAGCCGTGCAATCGCCCTGCGGGCCGCCGGTCAACTCACTGAATCTATTCAGGTGCTGGAACAGGTGTCGTCCAAATATCCCGACTTATCGGCCGCTGTTGCCCAGCTTGTGGTCGGACTGGAGTATACCTGCCAGTGGGACAAACTTGAGCTTTATCACCCCATGCTGGAACAGGCTACGCAAAGAGCGCTGGCCGAGGGCCGGGTGCCGGATGAAGATCCCATGCTGAACATTCGCCGCAGTTCGGATGCGGCTTTGAATCAAGCGGTCAGCCGGGCCTGGAGCCGGGATCTTCAGCGAAAGGCATTGCGCATCGCCCGACCCCTCACCCATCCCCAGCGTCAGCGCCGGAATGGTCGCATCACCATAGGATATATCTCTTACGACTTCCGCAACCATCCGGTGGCGCACCAGCTTTATCCACTTTTCCGCATGCATGACCGCGAGCGATTCCGCATTCTGGCCTTTTCCATCGGACCGGACGACGGCAGCGCTTACCGACGCGAGATTATGGCGGGCTGCGATGAATTTATCGATCTGCGGACCCACGGCCTGGCTGCAGCCACCCAGGCGATTTACGATCGCCAGGTAGACATTCTGGTGGATCTGATGGGCCACTCCCACCACCATCGCCTGGAGATTCTTGCCCTTCGACCGGCTCCCGTTCAGGTCGGCTATCTGGGGTTTCTATCCACCAGCGGTGCGCAATTCATCGATTACCTGGTCGCCGATTCAGTGGTCGTTCCCAGGGATCATCATCCGTATTATGATGAAAAGCTACTGCGCATGCCCCATTGCTATCAATTCAATCACACCGGTCTCAAAACAGATCGGAATGATGCCGAAAGAGCCGCCTGGGGGTTGCCGCCTTCAGCCTTCGTCTATTGCTGTTTCAATGCAGTTTACAAGATCGATCGCCAGCTTTTTGAGTCCTGGATGCGAATTTTGTATCAAACTGCCAACGCCGTTCTTTGGCTCAACGGCGCAAATCCAATGGCCTTCGAGCAGATGCGTCAACGCGCCCAGCTAGCGGGCATCGATCCTCAACGACTTATCTTCGCCCCCAAGGTGCCTTTGGATGACCACCTCCATCGTCTTGCGCTGGCCGACTTGGCCCTGGACACCTTGCGCTATAACGGGGGTGCGACCACCGCCAATGCCCTTGCTGCAGGTGTTCCAGTCATCACTGTATTGGGAAACCATTGGGTCTCCAGAATGTCCTCCAGCCATCTCATGGCCGTGGGGCTGCCCGAATTGGTGTTTGAAAACCGCCGCACCTATGAAACAGCCGCCGTAGACCTGGCTGGCCATCCCCATAAAGTTGACACCCTTCACCGGCGATTGGCGCAACAAAATGATGCCGTCATGCTGTTCAATCCTGAGTTGTTTACCCGCCATCTGGAATTCGGTTTCGAATCCATCTGGCAACGATATGTCGATGGCCTGGCTCCGGATCATATTGATATCCCTAATCTTTATGCGAGCAGCAATCATGCATGAAAAAGAAAAATACCGGCGCATTTACAACGACCAAGATGCCGGCGGCCGGCAGACGGATATTATCCCCGGGAAAATGGGGGGCGGTTACGGCCGTATCTGCTGGGGGGAGAACATGCTGGAAACCCTCAAACAGTGGAAAGTACCGTCGCTGCTGGATGTGGGATGCGGATACGGCAATTTCTGCGATGCCGCTGCGCTTTTCGTACCCTGTGTATACGGGCTGGACATTGCATCCGTGGCTACCGGAAACATCATCGACAATCCTGATGTGACTTACATCGATGGTGAAGCCAAAAACTTGCCTCTGCCTCAGAATGCCGTGGAATGGATCACTTCCTTCGACTGCCTCGAGCATTGCCTGGAACAGGACATCGATGTCATTCTTGAAGAATTCAATCGGGTAGCCAGCAAAGGCTTCGTACTCTCCATCTCCTTTGAGCCATGCGAGGTGAACGGAATGCCTCTGCATATGACCGTCAAACCCGAAACCTGGTGGATCAATAAATTGAAACGTTACGGCACAGTCTCTAAAGAGGAGCGCGTGCCCATCACCGGAACCCCTTACCTGATTTGTCGAAAACCCGTTCAGAAGACCCTGGTCAGTTATTGCGCCGGAAACCTGGGAACAAGGCTCAGGAGCCTCGGGCATGCGGATGCGTTGGCACGCCAAACCGGACGCAAGCTGCTCCTGTTCTGGCTGAAGAACGATCCGCTTTGCCGTATCAATTTCTCCGGTCTCTTTTCCAATCCGATACCGGAGATCGATGAGGCGGCTTTCCTGGAATGCTCGTTTTTAAAGATTTACGCTCTTGTCAAGGATGTGGCCAATCAGGCGATAGTCAGCGGCGGTATGGTGCTGAGGGAAAGCGTTAAAAAATGGGGCTGCCAGGAGCCTCAATTGCTATCAGAGGATGACACCGAAGACAGCATTGTCATCTACGCGCCGCGTTACGGTCAAAACATGCCAATCGGCGACCATGGCCGATTGATCCCAAAGCTCTTGCCGGTCGTCCCCAGTAGGCATTGCATTCAAGATTTTAAATCACAAAGGGACATCGGCAAAAACGTCATGGGCGTGCATGCCCGAGGTACGGATTTTGGGATCAGCGTCGATGCTTACGCCCACCAAATGGAGAAGGCCCTCGGTCGAAACCCGCGGCAGAAGTTCCTGGTGTGTTCCGACCAGCAACATTACGAGGAAATACTGTTGAAACGCTTTCCAGACAACGTCATCGTTCGCCCTAAATCGGCATGGCTTGAAAAGATTGATCATAAAAAACCTTGGGCGCATGGCAATATCAGCACGTCCGAGGCCGCCGTCACTGAGGCCCTGACGGATCTTTACCTGTTGTCGCACACGGATTTTAAAATTTATCATGAACTGAGCGCGTATGCCCAGGTGGGGGCAATCCTGAGCAACCATCAGCGAGGAACCCTGTAAAATTGAAGGCACCCGATCAGCAAGTTATCAAATGCGTTCCAAAAGGTAAACGAGCGCAGGGTTTAACACATCGGCGCATATCCACTGCGACCGCGCACCAGGGGCTACAAGATACCAGAATCTACTATTTTTGCCCCGCTACCCATAAATTGTCGGCCGGTATTCGCAGGCTTTATCGTCACGTGGCGATTTTGCAGGCCGCCGGCTTCAACGCCGTCATCTTGTACGAAACGACCGGCTTTAAGCCCGCGGATTTGCCCCGGACGCCCGTTGCGACCATGGATACACTTGAGCCGGACGAAAACGACATCTTCGTGATTCCCGAAGGCATGCCCAGAATCATGCGCCGCCTGAAGGACCATCTCGGTCGGCGTTTTGTCATTGCGTTGAGCTGGCACTACGTTTTCAGCACCTTACCCGATGGACTGGACTGGCGCCAATTCAATATCGAGCGGGTGATGTCGGTATCACCGGTCATCGCACGCCTGATCTCATGGTCAATGCGCTTGCCCGTTCACCTTTTAAGCACCAGCATCGACCACCACCGCTATTATCAACCGTTGGAAACCAAAGCACTCCAAATCGCCTATATCAAGTGCAAGGCACTGCATGTGGACAAGCTCAGGAATCTTCTCGGCGCGCGTAATGCTGATTATATATATAAAATCAAATGGTTAGAACTTGGTGGGGTATCGCGGGACCTGTATGCCGCCGAGATTCGCAGGTCCTCGGTTTTCCTTTCCACGTCGGTGGCGGAAGGTAACCCCACCAGTTGTCTGGAAGCCATGGCTGCCGGCGCCATCGTGGCAGGCTATGATGCGGTGGGCGGCAAAGGTATCCTTTTCGGCGACGGTCCCGGTCAAAATTGCCTTCTGTCTCCCAACGGCGATTATGTATCTCTGGCATATCGCCTGGCGCCCCTTTTGGACGATCTGATCAAAAACCGAATGGAGCGCTGGAAACCGATGATTTCACGGGCCGCCCAGGTGACGGCGGAACTCACGGACGATGGCGAAGCAAATGCACTGATCAATTTCTGGCGTCAATATGCCGGCAGGCAAAAGCATGCGGTGACTATGGAATCTCCGGCAATATCTTTCGCCTACGCCTTAACCGATGATGGTGCGACAACGACAAGCGTACCCCCGCTCAATGGGAGCCCTCTCAGGTTACGATGAAAATAAACAAAACGGCACAGTTGCACTCGGCCCAATCTTACGCAACATTACCACAACCCGTCAACGACGAGATATTCTACCTGTGTCCGGACACTGAAATACCTTCCGCGGGTATTCGCAGGCTTTACCGGCATGTGGACTTGTTGTCCCGGGCAGGATTTGAAGCCCGCATCCTCCATCTGCGCAGTGGTTTCCTTCGCAAGGACCTTCCAGAAGTACCGGTCGCTTATCTGGATCGCCTCTCCTGCCGCTCCAACACCATTATCGTCATTCCGGAAGGGTTTCCCGCTATAATGGATGCTTTAAAGCAAAATCCCGGGAGACGCTTCGCGATTGCCCTGAACTGGGATTATGTCTACAAAAGCATGCCTGAAGGAATGAATTGGCGCGCGTTCAATATTGAACGTGTGCTGACGGTATCGCAGGGCATTGCAAGGATGATTTCTTGGTCCATGGGCCTGCCGACCCACGTGCTGGGTTCCAGTATCGATCACAGGTTGTACTACCCGGATGAGGCTGCCCGGCAGCCGCACATTGTATTCATTGCCCGCAAAGCAATACACGCGGATATTTTAAAACGGTTGCTAGCCGCCCGTAATCCGGATTTTGTGCAAAGAATCAAATGGGTTGGGCTCCGCGAGTTAACGGAGCCGGCATATGCCGCCCAAGTCCGTCAAGCATCAATCTTTCTAAACCTCTCCGCTGCGGAAGGCTTTCCCACCAGTTGCCTGGAAGCCATGGCGTCCGGCACCCTGGTTGCCGGCTATAGATCCGCGTGCGACCGCGAACTGCTGCGCCATCAAGGTCCTGATCAAAACTGTATTTTAACTCCCATCGGCGATTATGTTTCGCTGGCTTTTGCCCTGGAGCCGGTTCTGCAATCGATCATCAGCGGAAATCTGAACCATCACCGGCAGATGCTTTCCAACGCCCTGAATACCGCGCGCGAATTCACCCTGGAATATGAAACGCGCACCTTGGTCGCATTTTGGAAAGACATTCGTGCCAACCGCTTTGCAGAGCAAACCATGCAAAGCACACGGGAATAAGCTATGTGCCCTGCCCCCAATGGTCCAAGGCAAGCCATTCAAAGCTTGAATGCCTTTAACAACATTGAAAAAGAGCTTTCCGCCGAGGGGATTTACGCCCTGGCCTATTGGCTCGATGATGCGAGTCAAACCGAAGCTGCCCTGGAATATTATCGGAAAGCCCTCCAGGTGGACCCGGGTTTGGCCGAGGCCCACTACAATATGGGAGTCATCTATAACGAACGCCAGGAGCAGACCAAGGCGGTGCAACATCTGGTGGAAGCGATCCGGATGAAACCCCAGATTGCGGAGAGCTACTCTGCGTTGGGCATGATCTGGTGTGGCCAGAATCGGTTCGATGAAGCCCTGGTGCTTGTCGAACAAGCCCTGTCCATCAATCCGCATTTTGCGGAGGCCCATTACCACATGGGCTTAATCCTGCAACAAATGGGAGAGTACCATCGCGGACGGGACAGCTTTCAAAAGGCCATGGTATGTAAGCCGGGTTTCGCGCCGGCCCGCTGGCTTTATCTGCTTTCGCTGCCCATGATGTATGAAACGGCGGATCAGATCGACCTGTTGCGGCGACAATTCAGCCGCAATCTGGATCAACTCGGCGCCACGATAAAACTGGATACGCCGCAGCAGATCCAACATGCCCTGGCGGGCGTTCGCACGGCCACAAACTTTTATTTGCAGTACCAGGGCCGCAATGATCGCGAACTGCAAATGAAATACGGACGACTGGTACATGCCGTCATGTCGGCCGGCTACCCACAATGGCGGAATCTTCCCGCTCCCCCGACACCCCAACGCGGTGAAAAAATCAGAATCGGTTATGTCTCCTCTTTCATGTGCCGTCATACCATCGGCACGTTTTTAGCGGGCTGGATCGAAAACCATAATCGTGCTGAATTTCAAGTTCATTGTTACCATGTCGGGGAAAAGGCCGACGACCTCACGGCCTTTTTCAGAAAGACCAGCCACAGGTTTTATCACCTACCCGGAGACATCGAGACAACCGCCGCCCGGATTGTATCGGACCGGCTGCATATTCTGGTCTACAGCGACATCGGTATGCACACCGAAACCCTGCAGTTGGCTGCCATGCGCCTGGCACCGGTCCAGTGCAAAGGCTGGGGCCATCCGGTCACCACCGGTCTGCCCACCATCGATTACTACCTCGGCAGCGATTTAATGGAACCCGACCATGCCGAGCAACACTACTCTGAAACCCTGGTGCGCCTGCCCAACCTGGCGCTCTACTATCGCCCCCCTCAGCTTCCGGCGAACCCAAAGACCAGGGCGGATTTGGGGTTACCGGATGACCGATTCATATTTCTTTCGCCCCAATCGATTTTCAAATACCTGCCCCAGCATGATGACATCTATGCGGCCATCGCCAAGGAGGCACCCGCATCATGTTTTGTATTCATCAGCCACCAGAGCCGTTTTGCGACCCGGCGCTTTCGCGATCGCCTGCGAGAAGCATTTAAACGCTACCATCTCGATGCCGACCGCTTCTGTATTTTCAGCCCGCGCTTGGGTGCGGATGAATTTCTATCCTTAAACATGGCCGCCGATGTATTGCTGGACACTTTTGAATGGTCGGGGGGCAAAACCACCTTGGAGGCCATCAGCTGTGGATTGCCGGTGGTCACCTGCCCGGGTCGGTTCATGCGCGGCCGGCATGCCATGGCAATGCTCAAGATGATGAGCGTAACCGGCACCATAGCCAGGGATCGGTCCGCATATTGCCGGATCGCCGTGCGCCTGGCCACGGATGCGACCTTCCATGCGCGCATCAAAGCAGACTTTATGGCACAGCGGCACAAGCTGTATCGTGACAACGTGTTCAGCGCAGCGCTCGAAAGGTTCTATCGTTCACTGGTTTGGCGTTTGCCAAAGAATGCTGCTGAAAATGACCGCAAAAAACCTGCAATGGCGAGCCGTGGATACCGAAAGCAATGATCTGTTTCAGCCACCACACCTTGGACTGCGACAATGGAAGACAACCTTAAACATATTCCACAAAGGGCCAGGGCCCACTTCAATAAGGGCATCGCTTTTTATCGCCAAAAAGCTTGGCCGCAGGCCATCATATGCTTTAAAAATGCCTTGGATTGCGCACCGCATGATGCTCAGGCCGCCTTCAACCTGGCCACCGCCCTCAGGGAGAATGGTGCCTTCAACCAGGCCATATTGATCTATGAGATGACGTTAAAGATAGCACCCAATATGGCGGAAGCGCATTATCGCCAGGGCATGTGCTTCATGCTCGCCGGTCGGCCGGAGCTTTCATCCACAGCCATTGGCAAAGCCGTATACTTGGAGCCCCATAACGCCCAATATTGGTTTCACCTGGCCCAAGCGCAACTTGCCCTGGAAGACATTGACACTGCTTTGGGAAGTTACCGCAAAGCCGTTGAGCTGCGACCGGAATGGGAAGCCGCCCATTATAACCTGGCAGTTGTCCTGCGCATGACCGAACGCATCGAAGAAGCCATCGCGCACACCCGCAAGGCCGTCGCCCTTTGTCCGGATTATGCCAAAGCCTTTGCCCTGCTCTTTCGGCTGGCCCAACATGCCTGCGATTGGCAATTGGCTGCGTCAGCCGCCAGCCGCCTTGATGAGATCACCCGCATGGAACTGGAACGGGGAAACAAGACCACCGAACCACCCTTGACCAACATTCGGCGCCATCCGGATGCCAGGGCTAATATGCAAATTGCCCGCAGCTGGAGCCGGCATCTGGTTGAATCAGTCGCCGGGGCACCCGTTCTATCCCCTGGCACGTATCCCGCCACACCATTGGACCGCCTGCGGGTGGGCTATTTGTCAAGTGATTTCAAAGACCATGCCGTGGCTCATCAAATTAGAGGATTGCTTGAACAACATGACCGTAACCACTTTGATATATTTGGATATGCTTGCAATCCAGATGATGGAACGCCATACCGGCAGCTCCTGGCAGACGCCTGCGATCAGTTCCGCGATGTGCATGCCAAAACCAACCTGTCCATTGCACAGCAAATTCATCAGGACGACATCCATATCCTCGTAGATATGTCGGGTCACTCCCGGGACAACCGCTTGGGTATTTGCGCCCTGCGACCAGCGCCGATTCAAGTAAGCTATCTGGGATTCCTGAGCACCACGGGAGCAGATTTCATCGATTATGTCATCGCCGACCCCATCGTGGTTCCCTATGACCATGCGCGTTATTACACAGAAAAGATCGCTTACCTGCCCTATTGCTATCAGGCCAACGACGATCGCCTGCCCATTGCCGATATAGATTATTGCCGAAGCCAATGGCACCTGCCTGAAGGCGGGTTTGTTTACTGCAGCTTCAATCAGCCTTACAAAATCAACGCCGACGTCTTTGATGCGTGGCTGCGGATATTAAAGCGAGTCCCCCATGGTGTTTTGTGGCTGATCGAACGCAGTGCCCTGGCACGTAAAAATCTGTGCCGAGCCGCCGAATGTGCTGGTGTAGACCCCGTACGATTGATCTTTTCAGGGTTCCTGCCGTTGGACCGGAACCTGGCCAGGCTGCAATTGGCCGATCTGGTTCTGGATACATTGACTTACAACGGCGGCGCCACCACTGCCAACGCTTTGTGGGCCGGCGTCCCGGTGCTGACCGTGCCGGGCGGACACTGGGTATCACGCATGTCCGCCAGCGCCCTGAATGCTATTGGCCTGCCTGAACTGGTTGTAGGAGATTTGAACTCTTACGAGGACCTGGCGGTGGAGCTGGCTCGGAATCAAGATAAGTTGAAAAACCTTCGGCTGCGGCTGCGGCAACAGCGCACCACAACGCCTTTGTTCGATACGCCCACGTTCGCCCGTCATCTTGAAACAGCCTTTCGGCATATGTGGGATCGCCATGCAGGCGGCTTACCGGCGGCTACCTTTCATGTCGAGCCATAGGAGAATACAAATGTCAGGCGGACTACCACACGAGACCAAAGCCGATGCCGAACAACTCATTAACAGCGCCAAGGCGCATATTGATGCCGGACAATTGCAAGCCGCCGCATCCATCTATGCCCGTCTGCTGAAATTATCCCCTGATAATCCGGATCTGCATCATACTCTGGGCCTGGCCTACTTCGAACAAAGGCAACTTGATCGGGCCCTTTATCACATCGGCCGTTCCATCGAAATCAATCCTCTAAACGCTGTGGCTTACAGGGGCATGGGGGACGCGCTGGGGGCCAATGGCCAGCAAGCCCTTGCCATCCGGGCCTATGAAAAAGCGCTGACCCTGGACCCTGGTAACACGGATGCCATGCTGAACCTCGGCAACATTTATCACCAGATGGATCTTTACGACCAGGCCGCCGACAGGTTTCAAAAAATCATCGGCCTGATCCCCGGACATATCCGCGCCCTGAACAATCTGGGCAAGGTTTATCACGACTTGGGAAAGCTGCAGAACGCCTTGGACTGCTACCATCGATGTCTATCTATCGCTCCCGAATATGCCGAAGCGCGTTTCAACCGCGCCCTGTTGTTGCTCGCCATGGGAGATTTCAAACAGGGTTGGGTGGAGTATGCATGGCGGTTCAGACGCTCCGGCGCCGCCAGCGTATATCCGCATCGGCTAAATACACCTCGCTGGCGCGGAGAGGACTATCATGGGCGCCGTCTGCTCGTGCATTGCGAACAGGGCTTGGGGGATGTCCTCCAATTCGCCCGTTATCTACCGATGGTCAAACAACACGGCGGCACGTTGATTGTGGAGGCGCATCCTCAGCTGATCCCGCTGCTCGAACAGCAATCGTACGTCGATGAACTGGTGGCGTTCGATCCCGTGTGTCCGCCGCATGTTCCCCACGATTTTCATATTCCGCTGATGTGCCTTCCGAGACTGTTCCGTACGCGTATCAATTCGATACCAAATACGACGCCCTATATCCAAATCTCCCCCGACCCTTCCAATGCTTGGAGATCATTTTTTAAGAAGGACCGTATCAATATCGGTTTGGTCTGGGCTTCAAGCACCCTGAACCCCAAGCGGAACCTTCCCATCGAGAATTGCCGCACCTGGTTTCAGTCGACGAAGCATCACTTTCTCAGCCTTCAGAAAGGCGAGGTCTCAGCACTGTTTTCATTAAAGGACAGCACCATATCAACGATTACCATGATGGGACAACATCTGAAGAATTTCCGTGATACAGCCACAGTCATGGCCGAGCTTGATCTCGTAATCAGTGTGGATACCGCTACCGCACATCTGGCGGGAGCCTTGGGCATTCCCCTTTGGGTAATGCTGCCCGGCAACGCAGATTGGCGCTGGCCTCCGGAGGTTGCACGGAACCCATGGTATCCCGAAGCACGCATCTTCCGTCAAACCTGTATAGGAGATTGGAATGATTTAATCGGGCAGGTTGCCGCAGCACTGCAAGATTTGCATCCTGCAGGCCATATTGATGGCATTTGAGCCGGCCTGATATATCCCTCTGTGCACAGAATAAAAAAAGGCTCCCCTGAAGGGAGCCTTTTTCGATTTGTGGTTGTACGGCTGTTAACAGTTGCAAATCAATTCATGATCTATTCGCACTCAGCCTAGTGCAACTGCCGTTTTTACTTGTTTCTGAATCGTTAAGATGACTGTTTCTGTGCGACTACCCATGTGACAATGGGCATCGCATCATCCTTTTCCATGGCCATACGGCAAATGGGATGGGAAGGATCGTTGGGAACCGGCACGGTTCGAAAACCCAAGGCCATAAAAGCCCAAACATCTTTGTTGCCCCATCCGCCGCTTTCTATAACGTTCGCCCCGCTCTGCTCGGCCATCAAACACAGGGCCTCGGGTGTGAAACGCCAGTAATCATTGGGCATATTGTGGATTTCATTCAGAAAACAGGACGTATGGACGATGAATCCGCCCGCTTTAATCACCCGTAGCGATTCTTCGAAAACGGCAAATGGATTGCCCTGAACATGTTCCAGAACTTGATCCGATACGCAAAAATCAAAGGCCGCGGAGGGGTATTTTAGGGATAGAAGATCATGCTCCGGATAATTTGCTCTTATGAGGCACGAGTTGACCAGGCCGAGCAATCTCGCCAAAAAATCCGAGTGGGATACGGATAAACACGTTTTATCCGGCCCATCGAAGTTCCGTAGCATATCCCGCAGCTTGGTATACATGTAATGTCGGGTGACATTCCATTGACCGGGATGCGAGGTCTTGAGCGCTTCTCCTATGATGGATTTCAAAAAATCATCGCTGAAACATTGATATGGCATAAACGTTCCTCTACTGCATCACTTAAAATGGACTGAAGTCAAAAATCTTCTTTGAGAGGGCTTTAATTTCGTCGGTGAACAGGGATTTATACATCTCGTCGTCCTTGAAATACGCCCATCGTTCGCTGACTTTCATTTGTGTACCTGAGCCGTCGTAGTTTTTTCCGTCAAATGAGCTGCCACCACTGACGGCGCTGTCGACTTTATTCATGTATTTTTGATCCTGGTGACTGTCGAATGCCACGCCGATCATTTCAGCAATGCGTTGCCGATACTGCGGGTCGTTGATGAAGTGGTTGTAGGAAAGACAGATGACATCCGGGGGTGGATCGCAAAAATACATTGCGTAATCCACCCAATTGTAGCTCGCAAAACGGCTGTTGAAGTAAGGCGCATCAAGCAGCTTATAATGCTTAATCCTGGAAGCGAACAGATTGTATGGATCCCTTAATAGCAGGACTTTGATTAATTTCCGGGTATGCTTCGAATAGGCGATGTCTAAGGCGCTGATGGGATGCTCTTCGATCCCGAACAAGGCGCAGTTATAGAGTCCGCATGGTGTTTTATAGTCCTCCAGGAAAGAAAAGAAATCAAGCTGAACGTTCAAGGCCTGAAAGCGGGGATCGGCATACTGATGGATCAGCCAGTCCGAAACCAGGTGGTTGCCCGAACGTCGAATACCGAAAACCAGGATCATCTGTTTGGCCCGCAAGGTCATCGCATCACCCTTTTAGATTGTCGAAAAGTGTCACTGATTACGAAAGGCCAGCTCGTTGTCATAATCGATCATCATCTCGGGATAAAACTCCGGATGGATGTAACGCAAAATATCCTGATCCTGGCAGCCTTTGGGGTATTCCGGCACCCGCTCGCAAAGTCTCCTGTCATCAACGCCATGGCCTAACTGCCGGGACTCTTCAGCCGTGATATCGTTGTCGGTGATATACTCGCTCGCCGACTTTAAAACGGTGATCAGAAAATTCCTTTGGCCGATATAGACACCGCTGTTCAGGTAGCGACCGGGCCGAATACCATCGGCCCATTGCTTGACCTGCGGCATGCAGGCATAGCCCCCCGTGAAGCTGGAAGACATGAACAACAATCGGCATTTTTTCCGTCGAAACATCTCCAGACCTACGTTTGGATCGCCTTTTATGATGGTATCATCGGCGTCACAAAACAGAATGTATTCCGGTCCGGACGGGTGGGCTTCCAAATAGTTTAACGTACACTTTAATTTCAATGTGTTGCGCCAGGTACCGCCGAAGGATTCCTGCAGGACCGTATAGCCCTGAATTCCCAGGTAATCCAGGCTTTTCTCCAATAGCGACTTTCGCGGATAATTGTGGCAGGTGATGATATCGAGATTGTCAGGTTTCCGGTATCGCATCCGCCAGTCGGGATGCTGCGCCATCAGCGCAAAGAGAATCTCCCCCAGCCGTTTATTATGGACGATGGGTGCCGGCAACTTTCTAAGCACCGTGTCAATATGGTGGAGCAGGGCACTGGTTGATCTTGTACTCCGAATTTTTCGAGACTGTCGTGCTTCCTTCAGGTTCGGGATCAATGTGCCTACTCCATGATTTATTCACCGATATGGATAATTCGAGGAGGGTCGCCAACATGCCCGTACAGATAGCTTCCCCATTTGTGATGGCTTTCATCAAATCCGTCGTTACGAATACCTTCCACGTGCCGCTTGAATAATATTTCTTCGATGCCGAAAGCGCTGCCGCCGAGATGATCGCATACCCGCCGCAATGCCTGCGCACAAATGGGCAGCCATTCGTTTTTCAACTTTGCCGTACGGAAAATGCTCGGATTATTGGAATGCGAGGCGGTACGCAGTAAAGGATGGCATTTCTGATCGGTATCAACGCTTAAGATAAAATCGTGACCGTTGATGAGGTTGTCGCGTTTGTTAAAACGTATGGAGTGAATTCGAGGCACGTTGTCCATCATGGCAATGATGCTTTGCAGGTCGATGGACGCGCCCTGAAACAACCAATCGTGCTCCACAAACAGCGTATAGGGCGTGGTGATCCCGGCCATCGTTTGCTGCAGAATCTTAAATAGTCCCACCCCGGGATAGGTGATAAGTTCGAATCCGTATTGGTGTGCAAATTGCTCCAACGACCGGCCGTATTGCGCATCACAGACCTTCTCATTGGGCACGCCGTCGTAGCACAAAATTTTTCGACAATCGCAAACTTCATTGCCAAAGATTTCTACCAGGGAGCCATAGGTGGCGGTGACAAGTTTACTGGATGGCGGCGCCAAGGTGGCGAATATTTTAAGTCGCCGGGTGCAATGGGTCACCATTAATACGGTCAACTTGTCTTTGAAACCGTTGCTGCGGGCATGTGGATGCCAGGCAGTACCAATTTCCAAAACATCTGTTTTTCCCCTCTGCATCGCTATAAGTTTGGAGACGTCAGGCAGAGATCTGAGTACCGCCCTATTTTCAGGATCCAAACTATGGGCGGCTTGAAATGCCATTAAACTGTCTTCAAGCCTGTCCAAATACCATAATCCGCTTCCCAGGGCTGCGTAAATTCTGGCGGCATGCCGGGCAGTGAAATCTTCTGATGCCGAATTCATTGTAGCGCCTTGCTTTATCCTTAAGCCGGCGCCATACAAGTTCGGCAGACAAGCCAGCGCTCTTTGATACCAGTGGACGGACTTCTCCCACACACTTCTATTTTCGTAATATTGGCCTTTGGCCGCATAATCGTAGATGGGATTTAGATGGGAGTGCAACATCTGATGTGTTTTTGGTCTAAGTGATGAGACGGGAATTGATATATTTGACCAATCCAAGCTGGACTCGGCAAACCTCGGCATCGAAAAGCAGATGGTTTGGAAGCAGCGCATCCAGAGAACGGCGATCGGCGTCGGAATGGTATTCAGCCATGACAATGCCGACATAAGGCAGGAAAGGCTGCAAACTGCTCAGAATTTCCACTTCGCAACCCTCGGTATCAACTTTGAGAATATCGATATAGGTCAATCCGATCCGGCGCAATACCGCAGCAGCGTCTCTAACCTCAACTTGAACGGACGCCCCCCCTTCGGCGGCGCCATGCTTCAATGAATTTTCACCGCTGTTAAAGGGATGCAGATTGATTTCGGATGATCCGTCATGATCCGAAAGCGCATATGGATATGCGTAAATGCCCTGGTGGCATTGGGTATTCTTTTCAAGTAATGCCAGGGTCTGGGGAACCGGTTCAAAGCAATAGATGTTGCTGTCGCAACGAACGCTTTTCATATAGATTGCAAACAGTCCCACATTGGCGCCGATATCGACAATAGTCAGCGGCCCGGATGGAATATATTCAGGCGGTATGGCATACCCCTGCTGTTCAAAAATATGGTGCGTCCGGAATTTTTCATTCTGCGGTATCCGTATGGTTTGGGTGCCCAAAAAAGTGGATTGAGCGATTTTAACGACCGGCGATGGGAAATCCAATTTAACTTCATGCCTCTCTGATGGCGGCTGCCAGCTTGTCGGCATAATCGCTCAGGCCGTTGGCAGATAGTTTCTGTATTAACTTCTGAACAGCCAGGACAACAGCCGGCCCGGAAAGCTTTTTTTCCAGCGTCCGAAACCTGAGTCCGGCCTCATGAGCGTTATCGCAGAGGCAATCAGCCACCTCCAGCATGAATTCAGCCGCCAGATAACGCGGATGGCGCTGATGCAGATCCTGCAAAACTGCGGCGGCATCCGCTATGCGACCGCTCAAGAGCAGATTGATAGCCGCATTGTAATACCCCT
>Ga0210123_1000944_pt1 | contig 15900 bp, 13 predicted proteins | sample Muzzi_PWB_D2_FD_185535 | JGI IMG/M metagenome (GOLD analysis project Ga0210123, IMG submission 185535) | Wetland microbial communities from San Francisco Bay, California, USA, that impact long-term carbon sequestration - Muzzi_PWB_D2 (SPAdes) | ecosystem: Environmental > Aquatic > Marine >... | reverse complement strand
CCGCCGATCGACGAGGGCTTCTACTACGACTTCGAGGTCGAAGAGCCGTTCACGCCGGAGGATCTCGAGCAGATCGAAGGCCGCATGGCCGAGGTCGTCGAGGCCGCTCATTTCATGGAGCGGCGCGAAGTCACCCGGGCCGAAGCCGAGGAGCTGTTCGCGGACGACCCGCTGAAGCTCGAGCGCCTGTCCGAGATCCCGGAGGGCGAGACGATCTCGGTATACCGGGACGGTCCGTTCGTCGACCTGTGCCGTGGACCTCACGTGGCCGACACCGGACAGATCGCGCACTTCAAGCTGCTCTCGGCGGCGGGCGCGTACTGGAGAGGTGACGAGCACCGGCAGATGCTGCAACGCATCTACGGCACGGCGTTCTACGAGCAGAAGAGTCTCGAGGCCTATCTGCACCGCATCGAGGAGGCCCGCCGACGCGACCACCGAAAGCTGGGCCGCGAGCTCGAGTTGTTCAGCTTCCAAAACGACATTGGACCCGGCCTCGTATGCTGGCACCCGAAGGGGGCCCGGATCCAGATGCGACTCCGGCGCTGGATCGAGGACCTTCTCTCCGCCCAGGACTACGAGTTCGTTTACACGCCGCACGTGAGCAGCGAGGCGCTGTTCGCCCGCAGCGGCCACCTGCAGTCCTACAGCGAGAACATGTACCCCTCGATGCGTGGCGAGGGCGAGGACGAGGCCTACCGGGTGAAGCCGATGAACTGCCCGGGCCACACTCTGATCTACGCGGATCGGCCCCGAAGCTACCGGGAGCTGCCGTTGCGGCTGTCGGAGATCGCCAACGTCTACCGCTACGAGCGCTCCGGCACGCTCCACGGGCTCCTGCGCGTCCGCATGCTGACGATGGACGACGGCCACATCTTCTGCATGCCGGAACAGGCCGAGGACGAGATCTTCACCTGCATCGACCTGATCGACGAAGTGATGGACACGCTCGGCCTGGAATACCGCCTCGACCTCTCGACCCGGCCCGAGAAGCGCATCGGAGAGGACACGGTCTGGGATCGGGCCGAAGAAGCCCTCCGCCAGGCGCTCGACCGCACCGGCCGCGACTACGGCGTCGACGAGGGTGGAGGGGCGTTCTACGGCCCGAAGATCGACATCAAGTTCAACGACGCCATCGGGCGCGAGTGGCAGGGCGCGACGGTGCAGCTCGACTTCAATCTGCCGGAACGCTTCGAGTTGGAGTACATCGGTGACGACAACCAGGCGCACCGGCCGGTGATGATCCACCGGGCGATCTTCGGAACCCTGGAGCGCTTCACCGGCTTCCTCATCGAGCACTTCGCGGGGGCCTTCCCCGCCTGGCTGGCGCCGATCCAGATGCGGGTGCTGCCGATCACGGACGTTCATCGAGAGGGCGCGGCCGGGATCGTCGAACGGCTCGAGTCGGAGGGCTGGTCCGCCGAGCTCGACGCGCGCAACGACACCCTGAGCTACCGGATCCGCGACGCGGAGCTGCAGAAGGTGCCGTACGTGCTCGTGGTCGGAGACCGGGAGCTCGAGGCCGGCACGGTGGCCGTGCGGGCCAGGGGCGCGGAACAGAAGCAGGAGATCATGCCGCTCGAAGGCTTTGTCGAGCGGGCCCGCGAGGTCATCGACACGCGAAGCCTCGAGCTGTAGCAGGTCGTTGAAGAGGTGGGCTTCACGGCCCGGGAACCCCGGGAAGCCGGGGGCGTATCTTCCGAGCATGGACGAACGGGGAGGACGGGCGGCAGGGACGAGCAACTACGGCCGGCGGCATCGATGGATGGTGCGGCGCGCGCTCATCGGACTCACTCTCGTCACCCTGGTGCTCCCCGGCGCGGTGTGCGGACAATCGGCGACTCCGTTCGATGCCCCCGCCGCGGACGGCTCCCTCCGGGTCCTGTTCATCGGCAACAGCCTCACGGCGTTCAACGATCTTCCCGGCATGCTCTACAGCCTGCTGCGAGACCATGGGGCCGAGGACGTCACGATAGAGGCGATCGCCCGGCCGAACTACGGCCTCGAGGACCACTGGAGCCAGCAGGCGACGCACGACGCGATCGCCAGGGGCTGGGACGTGGTTGTTCTGCAGCAGGGGCCCTCGGCCACCGAGGGGCGTCCGTCGCTTCTGGAGTACAGCGAGATCTTCGCGGTACCGATCAGGGAGGCAGGCGCCGTGCCCGCCCTGTACATGGTATGGCCCGCCGAGGCGCGGTCGTTCGACTTCCCCGGCGTTTCTGACTCCTACTCCGATGCGGCCGACCGGGTGGGCGGACTGCTGTTCCCCGCCGGCGAGGCGTGGCTCGTGGCGTGGGACATCGATCCGGACGTCGAACTGTACGGACCGGATCGCTTTCATCCGAGTCCACTGGGCACCTATGCCGCCGCGCTCGTCATGTACGAACAGCTCAGCGGCGCGGACGCCCGGGACGTGACGGGCGGCGTTCCCGGCTACACCGACGTGGCGTCGGCCGCCGACCTCGACGTCGTCCGCCACGCCGCGCACGAAGCCAATACCCGCCATCGCCGGACACCCCGCTGACTGGACTGTTCGCCCGGCCTTCGTCTAATTTCGGTTCGACCTCGTTCGTTCATTCCCGGAGGACATGTTGATTCATCTCGCCGCCCTGATGCTGTGGCAGGCCGCTCCCACCCCGACCGACACCACCGAGTACTTCCAGCAGACCGTCGACTACACGCTCGAGGCCCGGCTGGACGAGGACCGCGACGTGCTTATCGGGGCCGGCGTCATGCAGTATCAAAACACTTCACTACATACACTTGACTCGCTTTACTTCCACTTATATCTGAATGCTTTTCGCCCCAACAGCCTGTGGGCGGAGACCGAGAAGCGGGAGGAGTACGATTTCCAGGGGCTCGATCCGAGTGACGCCGGCTTCCATCACATGCAGTCGATGTCGATCGATGGCCAGATCGTCGAGCCGACCTACCCCCACGCCCCGGACTCGACGGTCGTCGGCTACCCGTTGCCCCGCGCACTGTCCCACGGCGACTCGCTGACGGCGCGCTTCACGTGGGAGGCCCGGCCGTCGACGCTGTGCCGGCGCCAGTGCCGCCGCGGACGCTCTTACGACTTCGCGCACTGGTATCCCCGCATCGCCGTGTTCGACGCTACCGGCTGGGCGACCCGGCCGCTCTATCCGCAAGGCGAGATGTACGGCGAGTTCGCCACGTACCAGGTGACGCTCGACCTGGCGGAGGACCAGGTCGTCGGAGCGACGGGCGTGCCGATCGCCGGCGATCCCGGCTGGCACCCCGGACCGGGCAGTCCGGAGCGGACCCCGGTATACCGGCGCGACGTTTACGGAAACGTCCGTCCACAGGCCGACCCCGGCCTCCTCGACACCCCGGTCGCGCCCGGTCGGAAGCGCATCATCTTTCGGGCCGAGGACGTGCATCACTTCGCCTGGTCGACGAGCCCGGACTACCGCTACGAGGGCGGCCGGCTCGGCGACATCGGGATTCACGTACTCTACCGTCCGGGAGACCTGGACTGGGATCTCGGCGCCGCCGTTCGCCGCACCGAACGGGCCCTCGCCTGGCTGCAGGACATGTTCGGGCCGTACAAGTGGCCGCAACTCACCAACGTGCACCGGCTGGAGGACGGAGGGACCGAGTTTCCGATGATGGTCATGGACGGGGGCCCGGAGCAGGGCTTGATCATCCACGAGGGGTCGCACCAGTACGTCCACGGCATCTTCGGCAACAACGAGTGGCGCGAGGGCTGGCTCGACGAGGGGATGGCCAGCTTTCTCTCGCGCTGGTTCGAGTCAGACATGGGCGCCGAGGACCCATACTCCGGGTTGATGATCGGGATCGGCCGCTTCATCGCCCAGAACGGCCTGGTCGCACCGATCTCGACCCCGTCCAAGGACTTTCCCGATTTCCGGACATACGGCGTCATGACGTACTCGGTGCCCGAGGCCGTTCTGTACTCCCTTCGCCGGTTGATCGGCGACGACGCCTTCCGCCGGGGACTGAAGGACTACTACGACCGCAAGGCCCTGGAACACGTCACCGAGGCCGATCTCCGCGCTTCGATGGAGTGGGCCGCGGGCCAGGACCTCGGCTGGTTCTTCGATGAGTGGTTCCACACTACCGGGACGCTGGACTACGCCGTCGGCGACGTGGACCAGCAGCGGACCGCCGAGGGCTGGCGGACGCGCGTCCAGGTCCTCCGGGAGGGTGAGAACTGGATGCCGATCACCATGCGCATCGGTGAAGAGGTGCGGCGACTGGAGGGACGAGGCGAAGTGCAGAGCGTCGAGGTCACGTCGGCCGAGCGGCCCGAGTCGGTGGTGCTCGACCCTGATGTCGTGCTGATCGACACGGACCGCACGAACAACACGGTGGCGATCGACGCCGGGAACGCTTCTCCTCAACCGTAGCGGGACCGGGCCCGCTCACGGGCCTTCGTCGCTTCGACCTCGCGGTCACGTGAAGCCGCGCTCGTCACCAGTGCCCCGAGGAGCCGCTCCGTGACGGCGGCCATTTCGTCGACGGCGGCTTCGAACGCCGCCTCGTTGACGCGGGACGGTCGGGTGAAGCCGCTTACCTTGCGCACGTACTGCAGCGCGGAGGCACGGATTTCGTCGGGCGTGGCCGGTGGCTCGTAGTTGAACAGCGTCCGGATGTTGCGGCACATAGCGTCCTCCTGTCGATCGCGACGCCCCGTGTTCGTCTTCATCATGAAGCGGCCCCGCCGGGGCCCGGTCACGATCATATCCTGAGGAGTCGAGCCATGCAGTATCTACTGATGATCTACAGCGCGGAGACGGCCGAACCCGAACCCGGCACGCCGGAGTTCGAAGCCCACATCGGACGGTACCTGCGACTCACCGACGAGATGAACGAGGCCGGCGTGATGCTCGATGGCCGACCGCTCGAGCCCGTCAGCACGGCCACGACCGTGCGGCTCCGCCAGGGAGAGACGATGGTCACGGACGGTCCGTTCGCGGAGACCAAGGAGCAGCTCGGCGGTTTCTACCTGCTCGACTGCCCGAATCTCGACGACGCGATCGACTGGGCGAAGCGCATCCCGTCCGCCGAGTTCGGGTCGATCGAGATTCGGCCGATCATGCCGCTGGAGTAGCGCGACCACGGGATGGCTGATACTCGGGACGTCATCGAGCGAGTCGTGCGCGAAGAATGGGGACGCGTGCTGTCGAGCCTCACGGCTTCGCTCGGCGACCTCGACGTCGCCGAGGACGTCCTGCAGGACGCGGTCGTCGCAGCCCTTCGCGTGTGGCCCGAGCGCGGGATCCCCCGACAGCCGGCCGGTTGGCTGCACGCTACGGCGCGCCGGCGCGCGGTCGATCGTTTCCGGCGGGAGTTGAACTTTCGGACGAAGCTCGCCGCCCTTATCGAGCTGGAGTCCGCGAGGGAGCCGCTCGAGGGCCGGCTGGACGCCGACATTCCAGACGAGCGACTCGAGATGATCTTCACGTGCTGCCACCCGGCGATCGCCCGCCCGGCGCAGGTGGCGCTCACCTTGCGTACACTGGGCGGGCTGACCACGGCGGAGATCGCCCGGACCTTCCTGGTGTCCGAACCGACAATGGCCCAGCGGCTGGTTCGCGCCAAGCGGAAGATCCGCGCCGCGGGCATTCCCTTCCGAGTCCCACCCTCCGACCTGTGGCCGGAACGGCTGGACGCCGTCTTGTCCGTCCTCTACCTGATCTTCAACGAGGGCTACGCCGCAAGCTTCGGCGAGCACCCCACGCGCGAAGATCTCTGCCTCGAGGCGATCCGGCTGGGACGACTGCTCGTGGAACTCGTTCCCGATGAGCCCGAGGTCATTGGCCTGCTCGCTCTCATGCTCCTCCACGATTCCCGCCGGCCCGCCCGGTCCGACGCCGGCGGAGGGCTCGTCACGCTGGACCGGCAGGACCGCGACCGCTGGAACCAGACGTGGATCCACGAGGGGCTGGATCTCCTCGACCGTGCCCTGGCCGCGGGGCGCCCCGGCCCCTTCCAGGTGCAGGCGGCGATCAGCGCTCTCCACGCCCGGGCAACCAGCCACGCCGAGACCGACTGGCAGGAGATCCTCCTGCTCTATCGGCGGCTCCACGCCTATCGGCCGTCCCCGATCGTCGAGCTGAACGCCATCGTCGCGCACTCGTTCGCCGAGGGACCGGAGGCGGCGCTCGCGGTCCTGTCGGAGCTCGCGACGCGAGCGGGCGACGACCTCCGAGGATACCAGCCCTTCCATCTCGTGCGCGCCGACCTTCTGCGGCGTACGGGCGACGACGTCCGGGCCGCCGCCGCTTACGACGATGCCCTGGCCCTTACGGCGAACGCGGCCGAGGCCGCCTTCATCCGGAGTCGCCGCGCCGAGCTGTCACCCGACTGAGGAAGCGCCCGACCTGTTTGGCGAACTCGTCCGGCCGGTCCCAGGGCACGCGATGACCCGCTCCTTCGAGGCTCTCGTGCCCCAGCTCGGACACGATCTCGGCCAGCTCGTCGCCGAGCGCCGGGTACCGAGGATCATCGCGGCCGGTCACGTAGAGGACCGGTGGGAGCGAAGCCGCCGCTAGCGCGGGCCGCAGGTCGGCCTGGCCCGCCCGCGAAAACGCCTCGAAGCCCCGGGCGCACCGTTCCCGGTCGACCGTCTCCGTCATGCGCGGCGCCCGGTTCGGATGCCCACCGAACACCGGCAGCGCATCCCATTCAGCCAACAGACGGCCCATCGCTTCCCCGCTCCGGCAGCGGTCGGCCCAAGCGGCGTCCCGCGCCTGCACCGCCGCTCGCTTCTCCTCGTCCGCCTCGCCGGGATGTGCCGCGATCAGCACCGCTGCGCCCCACGCTCCCGGGCAGGCGAGCAGCGCGTGCATTGCGAGGCGGCCCCCCAGAGAGTACCCGAGCAGCACCCGCCCGCCGGGCGTTGCCGCCTCGTCCGCTACCGCGACCTGCCGGCAGAACGCGTCGGCCCATCCCTCGAGACCACCCTGCGCCGGCGGCTCGACCCGCTCGGTGACGACCCGCACCGGAACACTCACCTGCGGCGCCAGCCGGTCCGCGAGTCCCGCCCAGACGCCGGGGTCCTGGAAGGTGCCGTGCAGACAATGCAGAACGATCGCTGCCTTCTCCTTTCCGGAGGGAGTGGAAGTGAGCCGCAGGAATCGCCATCTTCCCCGCGTCGGTCCCCGGGGTGATTCCCGGAGCATGCCCACTTCTTCGAGTGTGAGATCATGAAATACTCGGTTCGCTTCCTGTTCGCATGCTGCGTCTTCGCTTTCCTGCCCACGCCCGTGGCCGCCCAGTTCACGGGGACCTTCGGCCGCTCGGTGGAGCTCGACGGGAACCAGCTGTTCGTCGTGAAGCCCGCCGCCGGACGGGGCGCAGCCGCCGTATACGTCTACGAGATGACGCCGCAGGGCTGGACGGAGACGCAGCGCCTCGGTACCGACATCACGACTGAGACCGGTGAGGGCATCGGCCCGGGCATCGTCGCGTCGGACGGTCTCCTCCTGGTCGGCAGCGCCGACCCGGAGGCCCGCAACGCAGCCTGGGCGTTCCGCCGGCAGGCGGACGGGTCCTGGAGCGCGATCGACCCCGTGCCGATGGAGCCAGGCATCGAGCCCGAGCCGCGCGGTCAGCTCGACATGGCGGCGCTGATGAAGATCCTCTCGCCCGTTCAGCGGCGGGTGGCGACGGACGGCGAGCGGGTGCTTGTCAGCGCCGTCAGCCCCCAGGGCACCGGCTCGGCACAGCTCATGGAGCAGGACGAAGACACCGGAACATGGCGAATCGTCACGAAGCTCACGCCGGGGAGCGGTGACCTGAGCGGGGCCTACGGCATCTCCCTGCTCCTCACGCCTGAACGGGCCTTCGTCGGCGCGCCGCAACAGGACCAGGGCGGCGGCGCCGTGTATGTGTACGAAGCGGGCCCGGACGGCTGGACGGAGAGCGAGCGCATCGACGGAACAGTCGTCGGTGAGGCCCACCGGATCGGCGCGGCCCTCGGCCTGCAGAACGATGTGCTGATCGTCGGTGCCCCGGGCGACGGGGACGACGCCGGGTCCGCGGTCATGCTGCGCCGGAACCCGGACGGCACCTGGCAGGAGATCGATCGGGTCTCGGCGCCGGGTACCGCATCGGAACAGGCGGGCAACGACTTCGGGTGGGCGATCGACGTCGCGGAATCGGGCATCTGGATCGGTGCCCCGGGGGCGAATGCGGTCTACCGGGTTGGAGCGGTTGCCGATCCCGACGAACGCTGGACCGTGATCGGCGGCGTCGGAACCGTCGATCTGGGCGGCGGCCTCGGAGCCTCGCTCTCAGCTGGCCCCGATCGACTTGCCGCCGGCGCGCCGTCGGCCGACGGCGGCGTCGGCCGCGTGGCCGTCTACGAACAGGACCGTCACGACGCCTGGACGGCGACCGTCATCGAGCCCGCTGGCGGCCTCGAGACGATCACCGGCGCGGAATCCCGCTGCACGGACGGCGCGGCGGCCGGCTTTTCCTGCGAGAACGTCGACCTGCTGTCGTATCTGACGATTCAGGATCTGGGTGGGAAGCCGGGCGAGACGATGAGTGACATCTGGGGCTGGACGGACCCGGAGACGGGCAAGGAATACGGGCTCGTCGGGCGCACGGCCGGGATGGTGATCCTCGACCTCAGCCGGCCGGCGACACCCGCCGTGCTCGGGACGGTGACCGCACCCCCTTCCGGCGCGCGCGACATCAAGACGTACGCGAACCACGCCTACTTCACGGGCGACGGCGCCCCGGACCACGGCCTCGTCGTGTTCGACCTCACCCGACTCCGCGACCTGGACGTGAGCGGCGACCCCATTTCGCTCGATCCCGACACCGCCTACCACGCCTTCGGCTATGCGCACAACCTGGCGATCGACACCGAGTCGGGCTTCGCGTTCGTCGTGCGGGCACAGGGCGGCGGCGAGACGTGCGGTGGCGGCCTGCACATGGTCGACATCCGCGACCCGGAGAACCCGACGTTCGCCGGTTGCTACACGGACACCGCCGGCGTGATCAAGGCGGGGAGCGGACACGACACACAGTGCGTCGTCTACCACGGCCCCGATCCGGACTACCAGGGTCGCGAGCTCTGCTTCGCATCCAACGAGAGCGTGCTGCGCGTCGTCGACGTCACCGACAAGCAACACCCGGTCGAGATCTCGTCCGCCTCGTACCCGGCCCAGGCTTACATCCACCAGGGCTGGCTGACCGACGACCAGCGGTACTTCTACCTCGACGACGAGCTCGATGAGATCGTCGGGAACACGCAGCGCACACGCACGTTGATCTGGGACCTGACGGACCTCGACGATCCGACGTTCGCCGGCGACCTTCTGGGCCCGGACGGCGCGACGGACCACAACCTGTACGTGAAGGGCGACCGGATGTACCAGGCGAACTACCAGGCCGGGCTCCGCGTGATCGACGTCTCGCAGCCCACCGAGCCGCTCGAAGTCGGACACTTCGACACGACGCCTTACGGAAAGAACCCGCCGGGATTCGGGGGCGCCTGGACGGCGTATCCGTTCTTCGACAGCGGTACGGTGATCGTGTCCAGCATCGCCGAAGGCCTGTTCGTCCTCCGGCCGAACCGCCCGCTTGTGCCCTGAGCGCGCGAGGCTCGCGGCCATCCGCCGGCCGCGAGCCTCGCTCTCCTCGTTCCTTCCGTCCCACCCGAGCCTCCGACCCGAACGCCTGTGAAGCTCCGCAACCGCGACATCTTCCTGTTCTGGGCCCCCCTGGCCGCCACCTGGCTGATGATGGCGACCGAAGGGCCGTTCCTGGCGGCCGTCATCGCGCGGCTTGGCGATCCGAAGTTCAACCTGGCCGCCCACGGGGTGGCCTACGCGTTCGGCATCCTGGTCGAGGCGCCGGTGATCATGCTAATGAGCGCCTCGACGGCGCTCGTCGAGGACGCGACCAGCTACCGGAAGCTGCGCAACTTCGCCAACGCCCTGAACGTTGGCGCGACCGCCTCCCTGCTGGTGCTCCTGTTGCCGCCGGTCTACGGCTTCGTCGCCCGGGACGCCCTCGGGCTCCCGGAGACCGTGGCCGATCTGGGCTATCACGCTCTCTGGTTCTACCTGCCATGGCCGGCCGCCATCGGCATGCGCCGCTTTCTGCAGGGCGTGCTGATCCGCTCGGGGCGAACGCGCCTCGTCGCGATCGGGACGGTGATTCGACTCGTGAGCATGGCGGGGGCGGCGACGTTCCTGGCCCTGGCCACCGACCTGCCGGGCGCCGCCGTTGGAGGGGCGGCGCTGTCGAGCGGCGTGGTCGTCGAGGCGCTCGTCGCCCGCTGGATGGCACGGCGCGACATCCGCGAGCTGCGGGCGACGCCCCATCCGCCCGACGGTGGTCCGGTTCTGTCGTACCGGGACATTTCGGGGTTCTATGTTCCGCTTGCCCTGACCTCGCTGCTGGGCCTGGCGGTGCAGCCGATGCTCACCTTCTTCATGGGCCGCGCCACCGCGCCCATCGAGTCCCTCGCGGTGTTTCCCGTGGTCAACTCGCTGGGCTTCATGTTCCGTTCGCTCGGCCTGGCCTGGCAGGATGCGTCGATCGCCCTCCTCGGCCGACAACGTGAGCATCTGCGGGAACTCGGTCGGTTCACGGCGATCCTGGGGATCGGCTCGGCGGCCGGTCTGGCCGCCATCGTGTTCACGCCGCTGGCAGTCGTATGGTTCGAGTCGATCTCGGGCCTCACGACCGACCTGTCACAGTACGCTTACGCGGCGGCGCGGCTCACGGTGCCCGTGGCGGGACTCTCGGTGTTGCTGTCCTTCCAGCGGGCGATTCTCATGAAGGTGCGGCGGACCCGGCCGATCACGATGGCGACAGGCATCGAGGTGACGGTGATCGCGCTTGCCTTCATCGCCGGGGCGTGGGGCTTCGGGTGGATCGGCGTGACGGCCGCGTTCGCCGCCTTCGTCGCCGGCCGGCTGGCCTCGTCCGGCTTCCTGGTGCTGCCGGTCCGGCGCTCGCTCAGGGCAGCCGCCGCCGAATGAGCAGTCCGCTGGTCGACACGTAGACCTCGTACGTGGCGCCCGGCGTGGCTCGCTGAAACGTGCCGGACCCATACTCGGCATCGAGGAGCGGGGTCAGCAGGGGATGGAGCAACTCCGCGCCCCGTGCCAGCTCGAACATGTCGAGCGGGCGGTCCCGCTTCAGCGAGTACACGGTCTTTTCCCGATCGAGCTCTGACGCGATGTCGTCGTAGCGTCCGCCGATCCGGTCGAGCTGGTAGGCCGTGTGCAGGCCCAGCAGGTTGGCGACGGGCTTCCATTTCAGGATGTGGGCGTCCACGTAGACCTGGTCGCCGGCCACTTCGAACGTGTCCCGCCGGCCGTCCGGGAATTCGATCCGCGCCTCGAAGCGTCGCGGGCCCGCCGGTTCCACTTCCACCGTGGCCGCCAGCTCTTCGCGCGTCAGGGCCTGGTAGCCCTGCATGCCCATTACGATCGCGCCGAGCAGAAGGGCGCAGACGAGGCACAGAACCGCCACCAGCGTGTGCGCTGTGGAGGCGATCACACGGCGTCGCCGCAACGCGCGGGCGCCCGCCACGAGAAATCCAATGGCGAGCAGACCCGCGATGGCGGCGATGACGAGCGGGACGGGACTCACGATCCCAGGGCGTCAGTACTCGAGGAGTTCTCCATCCTCGAACAGGACACGCTTGACGCGAAAATCGATGAGCATCGCCGACACCGGAGTGGCTCGAAGCCAGCGGTGATCGGCCCGCGTGTCGTCATACGCGATCCCGATACCGGTCTGGGCGACAGCGTCGTTGCGGCTGATCGGACGCTGGAGGTCGACAGAGAGTCCGAACCGGAGTCGGCCCGAGAGATCGTAGAACAACAGGTCGCCCCGGACCTCTCTCGCCGTCTTGTCGAGATCGCGCCCCACCCAGACGACGTCCAGCCAGATCGTCTTCTGGTCGACGCCCTCGGCGAACCGGTAGGACGAGATGCCCGGAACAATCATGGAAGTGCGCGCAGCGATCTCCGGATTGCTGGCCGCCGCCGCGCGGTCCGACTGTCCCTGCTGCGCCAGCGCCGGCGACGCTGCGAGAAGCAGCGCGAGCACGGCGGTCGTGAGCCTGGTCCCCATTCTGACCTCGTGGTTGAAAGAGACGAAAGCCGCGTCGAGATGCGGAATTCTCTGTGAATGATACCCACGTCCGAGGACGGGTTCCAGCGAATGGACAGAAGAGAGTGCGCCCGCATGCGGGTACCTACCGGAGGCCGCGGCCTCCCCGGTCGGATTCGTCGTCCCGTACGAGGACGAAGCGGCCATAAGCACCGCAACAAGACGCCCGCTGGAACCAGCTGCCCCGGATCGTGTCTGCCGACTGACGGCCCCTCAACTCCAGGGCCCAATCTCCGAGACGCGGCAGGAGCGTGATGCCGACCGAATCGCCGTGGAACACCAGTCCGCGGATGTCCTGCACGTCCACCGGGACGTCCGTGCCGAGCAGCGGAGAGAAATCGACGTCCGTGCCGCCCACCACTTCGAGAACGTGCTCGTTCGCGGCGCCGGGATCGCCGGAGCCCTCGAACGTGAGTGCCCCCTCGAGGCTGCGAGTACGGGGGCGAGAATTCAGCCCGGCCGAATCGAGGACGAAGCGGCCCGACCAGCGTCCATCCAGCGTGCAGCAGGGAGGGTCGGCCGGCGTGAGCGCCACGTCGAGCACGGCCGACGTTCCGGCTTCAACCACGACGGTCGTCGATTCGGCCCGAAATCCCCGGCGGTACGATCGGAGCTTCACCGGACCGGGCGGAAGCGACGACATGACGTAGACTCCGGACTCGTCGGTCGACGTTCCGTACTCGCCGACCCCGACGAGCGCCCCGGCGATGGGAAGATCGGTGCGGCCATCCCGGACGATACCGCGCACCGCGCCGACCGGCAGCGCGTCCGGGGCCTCGGGTGCTGCAGCTTCCATGTCGGAGGAGCCTGAGCGCTCCGCCCTCTCGCCGGCGGGCCCGCAGGTCAGCACGAGCCCGAGTCCGAGAACCCACGTGAGCCGCACGATTCTCACTTCTCCTCCCCTGGGATGTCGTCGGAGGCGGACTTCCAAGCACCGGCCATCGGTATCCCGTGCAACGAAACCCGCAATTGAGGGTGCCGCAAGGGGTAGGAGGCGGCCTGCCGACGCATTATTCTCCAGCCTCGGTGCTCGCTCGACGCTGGATTCGTCTGTGACCCCATCGAGGAGATTCGGTGCGGCTCGACCCTGATGATGTAGCGATCTGCGTAGCTGACCCGATTCCCGACGGCCCCCAACCGGCCCCCACCTGCCCTCCCGTCGTCCAGACCTCGCTGTTCTCCTTCCCGGACTTTCGAGCGCTGGTCGAGGGTCTCGGCGCGGAGCACCAGCATACCGTGTATTCCCGCGGACGGAACCCGACGGTCGCGGCCCTCGAGGAGCGCCTGGCGCGGCTGGAGCGCGGAGAGGCGTGTCTGGCCTTCGCCTCGGGCATGGGCGCGATCAGCGCCGTCCTCCACGGCACGCTGCGGGCCGGAGACCACGTACTGTTCGTGAACCAGACGTACGGCCCCACGCTGCAGCTCGCGCGGTACCTGGAGCGGTTCGGTGTCTCGCACGACGTCTGTCTCGACCTGGATCCAGAGGCCGTCGCGCAGTCCCTGCGCCCTGACACCCGCCTCGTGTGGATGGAAAGCCCGGGCACGATGCTGTTTCGGCTGCTCGACGTCGAGGCGGTGGCGAACCTGGCCCGCAACCGCGGCATCGTGACGTGCCTCGACAACAGCTGGGCGACCCCGCTGCTCCAGAAGCCCCTGGAGCTCGGCGTCGACGTCGTCGTCCACACGGCCACCAAGTACCTCGGTGGCCACAGCGACCTCGTGGCCGGCGCCGTGGTCTCGAGCGCCAGCCGTATCGAACGCCTGTTCTTCGACGCCTACCTGCTGAACGGCGCTACCCTGGCGCCGTGGACGGCCTGGCTGCTCCTGCGCGGCATGCGCACGCTGCCCTCCCGGCTCCGGCAACACGAGGCCGATGGCCTGCAGGTGGCGGAGTTCCTGGAGCTCCATCCACGTGTCGAGCGGGTGCACCATCCGGCGCTCACGACCGAGCCCGAACTGGTGGAGCGCCAGCTCCGCGGGTTCAGCGGTACGTTCAGCTTCGAGCTTACGACCGATGAATTCGATAGGGTAGCACGGTTCATCGATGCGCTCGAGCACTTTCGCATCGGCGTCAGCTGGGGCGGCGTCGAGAGCCTGGTCATCTCGCCGGCGCGGCCTGGCGGACCGTCGCCCGTAGTACGGCTTTCAATCGGCCTGGAAGGCGTCGACCGCCTGATCGACGACCTCGAACAGGCGCTGGACGCCGCGTGAGCGACACCCGGCCGCCGCTGTCCCTGGCCGCGGCCCTGCTGCCGATTGGCTGCATGTTCGGGCTGATCGTCGGAGGCGCCGTCCTCGGGGCGCTGGGCACCGAGGTGCTGATCGTAATCCTCCTGCTAACGGCCCTCGTCGCGGGACTCGTGGCCCGCCGGCAGGGCTGTGGCTGGGACGACATCCAGCGTTCGACGGGCGAGAAGATCGCCTCCGTCCTGCCTGCCCTGCTGATCCTGCTGTCGATCGGCCTTCTGATTGCCGGCTGGGTGCTGTCGGGAACCATCCCCTGGCTCGTGTACTGGGGCATCCGGCTCATCGACCCCCGCTTCCTCGTCCTCACCGCGTTCCTGACCACGGCTCTCATGTCGTTGTTCACAGGCACGTCATGGGGATCGGCCGGCACGATTGGCGTGGCCCTGATGGGCACTGCGGCGGCGCTCGACGCGAACCTGGCGGCCACCGCCGGCGCCGTGGTCTCCGGGGCGTATCTGGGCGACAAGATGTCTCCGCTGTCGGACTCGACGAACATCACCGCGATCGGTGCAGGCGCGCCGCTCTACGCGCACATCCGGCAGATGATGTACACGGCCCTCCCTTCCTTTGCGGTCGCGACGGTCGCGTACCTGGCCATTGGCCTGTTCGGTGGGGTGGCGGGCGACCTCGTCCGACCCGCGACCGCCACGCAGCTGCTCGGCGACATCCAGCACGTGTACCGCCTCGACGCGCTCGTCCTCGTCCCACTGGTCGTCGTGATCGTGGGCATCGTCCGCCAGGCTCCGCCGGCGCTCGCGATCTCGGCGTCCGGGCTCGTGGCCGCCGTGATCGGCATGGCCTGGCAGGGATTCGGATTGCCCGACACGGTGGTCGCGGTGGTGTCGGGATTCCACGTCGAGATGATTCCCTCGGCGCAGCCCGCGCCTGGTACGGGCTTCGTAAGCCTCGTCGAACGCGGGGGGCTGTACAGCATGTCGTACCCGCTGATCGTGGTCATCTCGGCGTTCCTGCTGGCCGGCGCGATGGACGTCTCGGGGGCGCTCGACCTGCTGATCCACCGACTCCTGGGCGCCGTCCGCTCCGTGTTCGGTCTGATCGCCGCCACCATGGCGGCCGGGGCGACCATGATCGGGCTGATCAGCCATGGGGGCGTCACGGCGCTGGTGATCGGCGGCCTGTTCCAACCCGCGTATGAAGAGCGCGGACTCGCCCCCGAAAACCTGTCCCGCTCGATCGAAGACTCCGTCACCCTTACCGAACCGCTGATGCCGTGGACCGTGTCCGCCGTCTACATGGCGGTGACCCTCGGCGTGCCGACGACCAGCTACGCACCCTGGGCGGTGTTCTGCTATGGGGGGCCGATGTTCTCGCTTCTGATCGCGGCGCTCTACCGACGCACCGGATTCGGCATCCGGCTGCTCGGGCGGTGACCTCCATGCTCGATCTGCCCGTGCTGATCGTCGACTTCGGGCTCGTCATCCTCATCTGGATGACGCAGCTCATCGTCTACCCCTCTTTTCGGTGGACCGACGAGGCGGGCTTTCCCGCGTGGCACCGCAC
>Ga0210123_1000943_pt1 | contig 15904 bp, 14 predicted proteins | sample Muzzi_PWB_D2_FD_185535 | JGI IMG/M metagenome (GOLD analysis project Ga0210123, IMG submission 185535) | Wetland microbial communities from San Francisco Bay, California, USA, that impact long-term carbon sequestration - Muzzi_PWB_D2 (SPAdes) | ecosystem: Environmental > Aquatic > Marine >... | reverse complement strand
CAGCCTGCCATTCCTGATTCTTGTTTTCGGCATGGGTCGTCGCGAGATCATCGTCATTCGCAGCAAACCTGCATTTGTCGCGATTCGGGCAGTCCTTGGCTCGATCACCCTTATGACGACTTTCTCTGCCTACGCCCTCATGCCGATGGCCGATACGACCGTATTCCTGTTTACCGCGTCGCTGTTTGTGCCGGTTCTGGGCGTGATATTTCTCCACGAAAGGGTCGGACCCTACCGGTGGACGGCAGTCGTCGTCGGTTTCATCGGTGTTGTCATCATGATGCAACCGTCCAACGGGATGTACGTACTGGGAATTGCAGTCGCAATGGCTGCGGCGCTTTTGCAGGCAACGCTCAGCATCATATTGCGCTACCTCGGTGGTCACGAAAGCGCAGAGACCGTCAGCTTCTATTTTTTCGTCATTGGCACCTTTGTCACCGCTCTGGCGCTGCCATTCGTCGCAGTCAGGCCCACGCTCGAAGAGGTGCCGCTGCTATTTGGTGTAGGTATGAGCGGTGCCGCCGCGCAATGGTTGTATTCAACCGCGTTTCGCAATGCCCCGGCTGCCATCGTCAGTATTTTCAACTACAGCAGCATCATCTGGGCGACGCTTTTTGGCTGGCTGATCTGGAATGAGTTTCCACTACCCATCGTCTTCGCGGGCGCGGCCATCGTCATTGCCTCGAACGCGCTGGTGATCTGGCGTGAGAGCCGACTGGGAAAGATTCCAGATCCGCGTCTTGACGCCAATGTGTAGCGTGCCGGCTGATCGAAGTGTCACAGCCCGGTGCCCGGGACTCCCGGCATTGTTCAGGCTTGCGTCGCTTTATCGCCAGAAACTACCTTGTCGGATTCATTATTGCTCTTGTTTCCATGCGCAATGAATATGACTCCCATGACAATCAGGGCGACGCCGCACAAACTCGGTAAGGAAATCGACTCGTTCAGACCCGGCAGCAGGATCGCGCCGAAATAGACGGCGACATAGCTGATCGACATGACCGGGTATGCCTGGCTCACGTCATACCGGGTGAGCGCCAGCACCCAACTCACCATCGAAAATGCATAGAGGACCATCCCCGTTGCGAGAAGTGTCAGATCGACGACGTTGAGCCCGGTTGCCACGGTCATGATCAGGGAAGACAGGCCCAGACCGCTCGATTCGAACTGCTGCATCACGAAGCGAAATAGCAGTTGCGCCGCACTGGACAGAGCCACGCTGATGATCAGAAACAAAGTTGCAGTAGAGGCACGCATCTAGATAGCCGCCATCATGGCTGCGGCGCCTGCAGATATCAGAGCGATACCGATCCAGCGGTACCGGCCTATGGTCTCTCCCAGGAACATGCGCGAGGCAATGGCAGCCAGCACGAAGGTCATGGCCAGGATCGGATACGATTTGCTGACCTCCGCGGTCGTTAGCGTAAAAAGCCAGGTGACCATCGCTGTGCCAAGCAGGATAGCAGCGATCCAGAAACGCACGGATGTAAGCATGGAAACGACCGTTCGCCCCGGGCTGCCATCCAGATTGACCTGTGACGCGGCCAGTTTCTGAACGATCTGGCTCGCGGCGAGCAGCACTATTGTGATGGTGAGCAATACAATCTGCATGTCGTTTGTTTCGCCGGGGTAACACCCGGCGTCCTGGCGGAAATTCAGGGCGTGCCCGCGATGGCGGCCACGGGTGTATTCGCGGGTTCGTTCCTTACTACGAGGTAGGAACTGAACGATCCATACGAAGACGTCTTCACGTCGGGCGGCAACCGGTCAAGCGTATCATCGGAGCACAGCCTGATGCACAGAAGCAGCACGTCGGATCCGGAATCCAGCAAGTTACTGAAGTCGGAACCCGACAGGTAGCGGCCAACCGCGTCGTCTGCGGACAAACCGTAGGTCGTCTCGCCGCCACCATCGATCACGTATATATCGTCTCGCTTCGTTGCCCAGCTCGCCGCACGTACGAGTGACCCGTTCGTAACGACGACGACATCCCCGGGAGCTTCTGCGTAGGATTTCTGTAAGAACGCAACGGGCGCCTTGCGCTCTTTGGTGACTTCCGGAATGACCCAGGGCAGGACAACGAGGATTACCGACATAGCAAGCCCCATGCTCAGCAGCCGGATCTGCAGATTATTACGATAGCCTCCGAAGATCAGGAGACCGATCGCCGCCATCAATGCAACAAGAATCAGGGCTAGCTTGCCTTGCTCGTCGGGCCCGTATTTCGGCACATCGGCGGCGATAAAACTGATATACGCGACGGCTGCCACAGCGAGAGCGAGGAGCAGGATGCAGCCGACCATTCCATATCGGAGCATGCGCATGCTGATCGGTTTTTGCGTGAGCCCTGCAGCCAGCATCAGAGACAACGGTACAAAGCATGGCAGGATATACGTAATCAACTTGCCGTTAGCGATCGAAAAAAAGGCGAACGGCAGGATAGCCCAGAGGCTGATCAGCAGGATTACGCGACCATGCGGTGATATGCCTGCGTTTGAGCGTAGCGCCCTGGTTGCAGCCGGAAGGAAGAAGATCCACGGAAAAGCGACCACCGGCAGGAAGACCAGGTAGAAGTACATGGGCTGTTTGTGCTGGGCATTGTCCGCGGCGAATCGCTGAATGTGCTCTACCCAGAAAAAATATCGCCAGAAGTCCGGCTGGCTTTGGTGAATTGCGATCGCCCACGGCGCGACGATGATGCCAGCGGCCGCAACTGCTATCCAGGAGCGAACTAACAGCAATCGATTTCTCCCTGTCAGCATCAGCCACGGCGCCAGGACCAGCACCGGAAGCGCCAGCCCAAGAAAACCCTTGGTGAGGAATGCGACGCCGAAACCAATGCCCGCGTAAACAAGCCAGGCAACTTGTCGTCGACCTTCGACGAAGGCTGCAAAGATAAAACAGGCAATGCCCACGTTCACAACCGCGGAAAATATCGAATCGAGCACGCTGAACGTGCCTATGGCCTGAACTTCGAACATCGTCAGGAAGACGAATGTCGCGAGCGGTGCGATACGGCTATCGGTAAACAGGCGCCTCCCGAGCACGTACACCGTCATGGCCGATACACCGGTGGCCATTGCGCTCGCGAATCGAACGGCAAACGGGTTTTCCCCGAACAGGTACAGCGAAATCGCATTCAGCCAATGACCAAGTGGCGGCTTTTCGAAATACAGGAGCCCATTGAGCCGCGGAACGATCCAGTCACCCGTCGCAATCATCTCGCGAGCTATTTCACCGTAACGCACTTCATCGGGTATGAATAACGGGCGCACGCCGAGAAACGCCAGGTACAGCACGACGAACAGAAAGAGCAGCAGTATCCGGACGTGCATTTGGCCGTGCTCGCCGGCGTTGACGCTAGTTGTCACGCCGCTGCCTGTACACAGAATTGCCCGGCTCTGCCTTCGATCGGACCGCTCGTTACGTCGCCGACGGGAATCTTGTCGATTTCGGGCATTAATTCGCCAAGCGGGACGAAGCGAATACTGCGACGCTTTGCCTCATCCAGGAATTCGCGGAACAATGATTGCCTGGCAATCCCTTCGACTTCCGCGTGGATGGTCAATACGTTTAGCTGCCCGGGCTTGATCAGGTCGAGCATTGTGGCGTTGAAATTACTATCCGAAATTCCATTGTGACCGATCATTTCATCATAGGTCGGCAATGTGCTTGGAATTTGCGGCGTACCGGGTGACCCATCTATCCTCGGTCGAAAGATACTGTGTCCGCGACAGTCGCTGTGATACATCATCCCGAAACGTTCCTTGATTCGCAGCGCCGTATCGTTACAAACCCAGCCCGCTGCCGCGGAACAAGTCGGCGCCCTGCCCAGTATTGAGCGCAATTCTTCGTAGCCTTTCGACACCTGCTGCTCTATTTCATCCTCTGCCATGCTTTGCAGCCGAACCTGCCACGCGTGATGATCCCAGGCGTGCAGTCCAACCTCATGCCCCGATGCGCTGGCGCGCTTGATGATGTCCGCAAACGCGGCACCGATTCCCGGGCCGGGCCAGAGAACACCACGCAACAGTATGTCCCATCCATACAGGCTCGCCGCCTTGCTGCGCAACATTTTGAGGAGAAATTTCGGGTTCGCAAGGCGCCACAGGTGGCGGCCCATATTGTCCGGCCCCACCGTGAAGAAGAAGGTCGCCAGGATTCCCCGGGCGCTGAACAGGTCCAGCAGCGCGGGGACACCGTCCCGTGTGCCGCGGTACGTGTCGACGTCGACCCGAAGCCCTACACAAGTGTCCGTATTTCGACTTGCCACGCCACTGCTAGCCAATAGACACGAGTCGCTCTTGCCGATCTTTCTCGGTCGTGTGCTTTGCCGCGTAGTCAGCAAGAAAATAGTCGAGTGTCTTCCTCACCGACTCGTTGACTTCGATGCCGGGTTGCCAGCCGACATATTTTTTTGCGTTCGCAATGCTGGGTCGCCTGTGTTGGACGTCTTCATAGCCATCACCATAGTAGCGGCGACTCTCAACGAGCTGCATTCCGGCGAAAGGAGGAAACAAATTGCGTAGCGGATGTTGTTCGAATATTTGCACAAGCATCTCTGCCAGCTCCTTTATGCTGGCTTCGTTGTGCGGGTTGCCGATGTTGATGATCTTTCCGTCGCAGGTTTCGTTCCGGTTCTCGATGATTCTGAACAGGCAGTCGATTCCATCGTCGACGTCGGTAAAACATCGCTTCTGCTCACCTCCATCGATGAGTTGAATCGGGGTGCCTTCTACGAGATTCAGTATCAGCTGAGTAATCGCCCTCGAGCTGCCGATTCGTGCGGCGTCCAGCGAATCGAGTCTCGGTCCGATCCAGTTGAACGGGCGGAATAACGTAAACCGCAAGCCTTCTGACTGGCCGTAGGCCCAGATCACGCGATCCAGGAGCTGCTTGCTGCAGGAATATATCCAGCGCTGCTTGCTGATTGGTCCCAGCACGAGATTTGACCGGTCTTCATCGAAGCTGTCTTCGCCGCACATTCCATAGACTTCCGACGTCGACGGGAATATTACGCGCTTGTTGTATTTCGCACAGTAGCGGACGATTCGCAGGTTTTCTTCGAAATCAAGCTCGAAAACCCGCAATGGATTTCGCGTGTATTCTGCTGGCGTAGCAATTGCGACGAGCGGCAAAATTACGTCGCATTTTTTGACGTGATACTCGATCCACTCTCTGTGGATACTGATGTCGCCTTCATGGAAGTGGAATTTCGGGTGATCCACGAACTGCGATATCGCGTCAAAATTCAGGTCCAGTCCATGAATTTCATAGCCACCTTCTTTCAACAGCCTTTCGGTCAACGCATTGCCGATAAACCCGTTGACACCGAGGATAAGTATACGAGTATCTCTCGAACCGTCTGTCCGACGATCGATCAGACTGCCAAGACGAGCGCCAACACACAAATCGAGTTCGCGCGCCAACCCGTGACCTGTCAGATACACGCCACCGTCAGCCTGCCCCGCCAACACGGTCAGCGCGCCCTCACCGCACCTGATCGTCAGCGGAGACACACTCAGCACCGTTCCAGGTGCTTCGTCGCCGTCAGCGTCTTCCGCAATCGCACTATCCCAGATCGTAATTTTCGTGTTGCCGCGATGCGTGAATGCGCCGGGGTACGGGCGGGTTACGGCGCGCACCAGGTTCCTGATATCCGTGGCAGGTGCGCTCCAGGCAATCTCGCCATCCGCCGGCGTACGGCGACCGAAATAGCTGGCCTCACTTTCGTCCTGCGGTGTTCCAGCGACATTGCCCTGCAGAATCCCGGGAAGATTTTCGCGTAACATCTGACGTGCTACTTCGACCAGGCGTCCGTTCAGGGTTTTCGCGGTGTCGTCGTCCGATATCTCGATTGCCGACTGGCATACGATGTCCCCATCGTCTACACCGGGTGTCATATGGTGCAGCGTAACGCCCGTCCTGCTTTCCCCGTTAACCAGTGCCCAGTTGATCGGCGCTCGCCCTCTGAGCTTCGGCAGCAACGAGGCATGCAGATTCAGGCAGGCAATTTTCGGTATATCAAGAAGATCTTTTCGAATCAGGTCGCGATAGAAAAACGAGAACAAAAAGTCCGGTTTCATTTCCCGAATTCGTTCAACCCACAGCGGATGATTGATATCGTCAGGCGCGTAAACGGGAATGTCGAGTTCCGCCGCGGTCTGGGCAACCGATCGAAACCAGATTGATTCGTTCGGGTCGTCCTTATAGGTGAACACCGCCTTGACGTTTGCACCGGCGCGCACCAGTTCTTCCAGTCCAACGCAACCGAAGTCGTGATATGCCGCTACGATTGCAGACTTCATGTTTTTCCCTCCGCCTTCTTGCTTAGCTGCACTACACTCGTCGCTTCGGAATCGGGTGTTGCACTTGTGGATATCACTTCCTGCACGAAATAGCGCGGCCGTTCGCGAACGTCGTCATAGACGCGACTAAGGTACTCACCCAACAGTCCCAGTCCGAAAAGCTGTACGCCTGTAAATATGAACAATACTGCGATGACAGTCAGCACCCCTTGTGCGGCCCACTCCGGACCATACAGGATTCTCATTACGCCGATCGTAATACCCGCCAGGATCCCCAGTGTAGCCATCAGCCCGCCGCCTATGCTCAACAGGCGAAGCGGAAATGCGGTCATGCTGGTCAGCAGGTCGAATTGAAGATTGATCAGCTTCCAGAGCCCGTATTTCGATTCACCGGCGGTCCGGCTCGAGTGCGCGACGGAGACCTCGCCTGTCTGGCTCGCGAAACTGTTGGCGAGGATGGGGATGAACGTGCTCCGTTCGTGGCAACTCAGGACGGCATCGACGACGTTTCGACGATATGCCCGCAACATGCAGCCATAGTCACTCATCCTGACGCCAGTCGTCTTCCGCACCACCGCATTGATCAGACGCGACGGCAATCGTCTCAGCCACGAGTCCCGCCGCTTCTCCCTGATGCTCCCGACTACGTCACACCCCTCCGCGATCTTCTCCAGGAGCTTCGGAATTTCCTCGGGAGGATTTTGCAAATCGGCGTCAAGCGTTACGACTATTTCACCACGAGACTGCGCAAGACCTGCGAGGACGGCCGGATGCTGGCCGTAATTCCTGTTGAGCAGGACACCGATGATCTTACCAGCGCTTTCGATCGCCTTTTCGCGAAGAATCTGGCGTGAGTTGTCACTGCTGCCATCGTCGACGATCACAATCTCGTAGGATAAACCCGTTGTTTCGCAGACCGCGAGGCTCCGTTCGATCATCTCCTGCAGGTTTTCCTGTTCGTTGAACACCGGAATGACCAGGGATAGTTGCAAATCGTTCATTTAGCATTCCTCGTTGTAATCTCTTTCACCGCAGAGATCACGCGCCGGACATCGGCGTCTGTCATCGCGGGAAACAACGGAAGCGTCACCAGTCGATCCGAATTCCAATTCGTGTTTTCAAGGTGCGATAAATCTTCGGTTACTCGCTCTCTGTAATATTTATGGTGATGTACCGCGCGAAAATGCAGCCCGGTACCAATGTTGCGTTCTTTCAACTCCTGCATGAATTCGTCTCGCGTAATTGACAGTCGTTCAGTAATAACGCGTACGATGAATAAATGCCATGCATGCACGTGTGGATACGCCGGGATCGCGAGCGGCCGAATTTCATCCATTTCCCCGAACGCGTCAGCATACATTTGTGCCAGCCCGGCCCGCTTTGCGTTCAGGTCCGAAAGGCGGTTCAACTGGCCAATGCCCAGGCAGGCATTCATATCAGGCAGATTGTACTTGTAGCCGGGTTCTATCACTTCGGCGCTTGGCAGTCGGCCATGTGACTCGCGATCGAATGCATCTGCGCCGAGCCCGTGAAACCGGAGTCTTCGAAGCCGCTCTGCCAGCTCATCATCGTCGGTACAAATTATTCCGCCTTCGGCCGTCGTCACGTTCTTGATGGCCTGGAGTGAATAAATAGCCGTTCCGCTCTGCCCGACCGGGACGTTCCTGAATAGCGAGCCCAGCGCGTGCGCGGCGTCTTCCACAACGGGAATTCCGTGTCTTTTAGCGACCTCGTTAATCGAATCCATATCGAGTGGCGCACCCGCATAGTGCACAGGGACTATCAATTTCGTATTCGGCGTGATGGATTTCTCGATCATTTCCGCACTGCACATTAACGTATCCCGATCAACGTCAATGAATAGCGGTTTCGCTCCGGCCAGCACGATCAGGTTGACCGTCGACACCCAGGTCAATGATGGCGTCAGCACCTCGTCTCCAGGACCAATGCCCAGTCCGTGCAACACGAGGTGCATGCCTGCCGTGGCCGAGCAAACGGCAATTGCGTGCTTGCAGCCGGTTTCCGACGAAATCGCCTGCTCGAGTTGCCTGACTTTTGCCCCGGACGTAATCCACCCGGACTCCAGCACCTTTACGACTTCTTCGATGTCGCTCGAATCTATCGACGGGCGGCAAAACGGGAGAAATTCCTGGCTTCCGGAATCAGGCTGACGTTCAGCATTTGGGAAAACTTGAGACAACGACGATTATCCTTGTAGTTCGTACAATTGTGATAGGGGAATCATACGCCTCGTGCGGTCGAACGACATGCACTGTATCAATGGTGGCGACGAGGCGAAACAGGGCAAATACTTAAGAGTGGATGGCGATTTTCCGAAGCAACGTGCAGGTTGCTCCAGGCGCCCCGGATCAATCCATAGCAAACATCTCGTAACACCGTACAGGTGTTGCCGGTCATGCTGTCATTGGTACTCACGGGTTATCGGCGCGGATTTGTACCGGCAATGAGGCAACGTTCTGCTCCATCCCGGCAAGCAGGACAGGCTCGAAATACAGTTGGTTTGGATCGGAGACGCGATTGTATATCAGGCATTTGACACGCGGCAACGGCTAAATGGCCGGAAACATTGCTGAAGGAATCGAAAAGAACAACAATCGATATCTCGTGTAAGTATTTTCCAATCGGCTCGTCTGGACAGGCCTTGCTCCTCAATCAACAACCGCTTGCCAGGCTCGACGCGCGCGCCTGGATAGCCCTGAATACTGTATTTGACAATGCAAGTCGAACTCACGCGCATTGAGTCCGCACCGACCAAAAGTTCCGCCAAATCGCCAACGGGAGACCCGGTAATGGAAAAGCGAATTTACTTCGATCAGCTGCAGGATTTGATGCTGAATGCCGGGCAGTCAGATCGCGGCCGAGCGAATCTGAATACTCATGACTCGCTCGATGCCACGGTTCAGCGACTTTTCATAGCGACGGCCCCGGATACCTACATTCGACCTCACCGCCACAGCGAAGCAAACAAGTGGGAATTTTTCGTCCTGCTCGAAGGCGCGATGGATCTGCTGATCTTCGACGACGATGGAACGATAATCGAACGGAGCAAAATGTCTCGCTCCGAACTTCGCGCTGTGGAAATCCCGCCGGGACAGTGGCACAGCTATGTATGCTCCGAACCCGGCACCCTGGCGCTTGAAATCAAACAGGACGGGTATATTCCGTCACCTGCCGGGGACTTCGCACCGTGGGCCCCGGCCGAAGGCACCGCAGAAGCACAACCATTCCTGGCCTGGATGCGGGATGCAGAAGTCGGCACCGGTCCGCATCGGTGAGCAACCTGATTAGCCGGCAGAATTCTTCCGTCTAATCAGCGCTTCGACGACTGCCAGGTCGTCTTCCGTATCGACACCGGGTCCGGGCCTCGCCGCGGCACGCCCTACACGCAACGTTATCCCGAGCCACAACGCCCGCAGCTGCTCGAGCTTCTCGCACTGTTCGAGCAAGCAGGGCCCGGCCGCGACGAGTTTCTTTAGCGTATGGCATCGGTATGCGTAGATCCCGTGATGGCGCAACACCGTTTTTTCGACAAGATGCGCCGATTCTTTATCCCGGCAATACGGAATCGATGCGCGACTGAAATAAATCGCATTATCATCGATATCGGTAATCACTTTCGCGACATGCGGGTTGTCGAGATCGGACATCGCGTCGAGGGTGCTCGCCAGCGTCGCCATATCCGCACCCGCGTCGAGCAGCGCCGCACATTGGTCAATCAGCTCCGGCGGCAAGAGCGGTTCATCGCCCTGAAGATTGACAACCGCCAGGTCATCCGGCCATGACTGGATGTCACAGACCTCCGCCAGGCGGTCTGTCCCCGACTCGTGATCCGGTCGCGTCATGCAAACGTTAGCAGCAAATTCCACCGCGGCTTTCCGGATGCGCTCGTCATCCGTCGCTATCCAGACCTCTCGCGCGCCGCTGCGGAGCGCAATTTCGTGAACATGCCGGATCATTGGCTTGCCGGCAATCAGGCGAAGCGGTTTTCCGGGCAAGCGAGTGCTCGCGTAACGGGCCGGAATTACTACAACGAAGTCACTCATAACTCGTACGGTAAATCATTCGACGCCTGTTTACGAAAGGATTTGGAACGCCGAGATTCACCCGCCATTGTCATAAACATCGCCATACCCGTCCTTGTACGGTTGTTGCAAGGCTGCGAAAATCAGCGCCAGCATTCATTCGCGAGCCGTCGGAAACACCTGCCTTGGTCTTAATCGATACATTTTACCTGCTCGTATTCATCCTGCTGTCGCCCTGGTGGATTTTGATGCTGATAATTAAGCCAGCTTTCCGGGCAGGGCTGGTTGCGCGTTTCTCGATCCCCGGCGACCTCACTCCCCAGTCGAAATCGATCTGGTTCCATGGATCGTCGGCCGGTGAAATAGACCTCCTTCGACCATTGTTGAGCAAGATCGAAAAACGGTCACCCAACGAACGCATCGTTGTTTCGGCGTTCGCAATATCGGGCTACAGGGCGGCAAAGAAATTATTTCCACAACATTGTGTCATCTATTTCCCGGCGGATTTCTCGCCCGTCATCAGGCGTTTTCTGAAAGTACTCAGGCCAGGACTGATTGTTCTTGTCGAATCCGAATTCTGGCCGAATTTTATCGCCACCGTCAGCAGACAAGGTATTCCGCTGTGTGTGCTGAATGCCAGGATGTCGCAGAAGTCTTTCCGGGCGCACCGCCGGACGTTCCTGATTCCGTGGGCGCTCAGGAAGATATCTCACTTTGGCGTACAGACTGACGAGGATGCGTCCCGGATCCGCGACCTGGGCGTTCCTGCCACCCGGCTTACGGTTACGGGCAATATGAAATACGACTTGCAGCAACTATCGGATCCGGGGGACCGGTTGAGTATCCGACGCGCGTTGCGTGAACGCTACGCCATTGACGAGGACATGCCGGTCTTTATCGGCGGAAGCATCCATCAGGGCGAGGATTCGGCGCTCGCCTGGGCATTTCAGCGCCTGGTCGCTGATGGTTGCCGTGCGCGGATGATCATCGTGCCCCGATATCCTGCCGAGTCGGCTGCGATTGGCCGGGTGCTCGAACAGCATGGACTGGTCGCGCTCAGGAAGTCGCGATTGTCCTGCAACGAACGGGCAGTCTTCGGAGATGAAAAAAACGTCCTTGTCATTGATACTATTGGCGAATTAAGAAACTATTACGCAATGTCCGATATCGCCTATGTCGGCGGCAGCCTGACCTATCGTGGAAGCAACAAGGGAGGCCACAACCTCATGGAACCGGCCATTTTCGGCGTCGCAGTGATGTTCGGGCCGTATACCTACAGCTTCCGGGATACGGTTCGGGACCTGCAGAAGAATCAGGCCGGACTGCTCGTCCATGATCAGGATGAAATATACTCGAGCCTGAAGGGTCTTCTGCGCGAGCCGGACGTTGCGGCGGAACTGGGCAACAAAGCTCACCGCGTAATAATGAATAATTGCGGCGCTACGGACAGAAATTTTGCGCTGATCGAAAAATACATTCCATCGGCTTGAAGCCGATGGCCGTTTAATCTCGCGTTCTGATCGCCTGCGGCATGCAGGACGTTTTCGACGTTCGTATTAGAGGTGTTGGTTCCGAAAATGAATGAAGTCAAGCATGTTGATGTCGCCGGGATCGATTGCGGCTCGGATGATCTGTTTCTGATCAGCGGACCCTGCGTGATCGAAGAAGAGTCGATGATGATGAAGACAGCGGAGCGATTGAAGGAGATCGCTGCAAAACTCGAGTTGCCGTTGATTTTCAAGTCGTCCTTTACCAAGGACAATAGAAGTTCGCTCGATTATTACCAGGGACCGGGACTGGATGAGGGCCTGCGTATCCTGGCGAGGATCAAGGCCGAATTCGACTTGCCGGTACTGACAGACATCCACTACCCCGAACATTGCGCGGCTGCGGCAGATGTTGTCGACGTGATGCAGATTCCCGCGTACCTGTGCATGCAGACCGAGCTCATCACGACGGCAGCCAAAACCGGCTGCGTCATCAATATCAAGCACGGCCAGTTCATCGCGCCCGATGTCATGTCAAAACCGGTAAAGAAGATCGAGGCCGTCGGTGGCGACAAGATCATCCTGACCGAGCGGGGATACACGTTCGGCTATAACGACCTTATTGTCGATCCGCGCAGTTTTTTCATGCTGAGAGAGGTGGGATATCCCGTCGTTTTCGACGTTACACACACGATTCGGAAATACGGTATCCCGAGCAAGGATCCGCGTGGAGGCACGCGGCAATACCTGAACGTGCTGGCCCGATCCGGCGTTGCTGCAGGTGTGGACGGTTTGTTCGTAGAGGCACACCCGAATCCGCCCGAAGCGTTGTGTGACGCTGCCAGCCAGTATTACCTCGACGACCTGGCGGACTTTTTGCGCCCGTTGATCGATATTCACCAGCTAGTCAGAAAAATTTCGCACTAATAACGAGTGGTTAAACAATGGAACTATACCTAGACTCGGTCAATTTTCAGGAAATCGACGAAGCCTTCGAATTGGGTTTCGTATCCGGCCTGACCACCACACCCACGTTCATGCATCGCCATGGCATCACTGACGTCGATGGCGCAATTGTCGAACTATCAAAGCGGGTGCCGGAGTTGCAGGTCGAGGCGCTAGGCGATACGCACGATGAAATCGTTGCTGAAGCGCACCGACTGCTGACGCTTCCACTCGCACTCGAACCCGTGTTCAAGGTGCCCATATCGAATGTCGGTGTACGCGCCTGCAAGACGCTGACCGATGAAGGACATCGGGTGAACGTGCACCTGATCTATACGCTGAATCAGGCCTATATGGCGATGGCGGCGGGCGCCGCATTCGTCTGCCCGCTGGCAGGGCGCCTGCAGGATGAGGGTCACGACGCGATCGCACTGTTCGAGCAGTGCGTCAACGTGGTCGAGAAATATAACTACCCCACGAAAATCATGTTCTCGTCGGTAAGGTATCCCGAGCATGTCCGCCAGGCGCTCCTCGCCGGTGTGCACGTGTGCACCGTTCCCTGGGGTGTAATGCGGAAGCTTTGTCAGAACGCGCTGACGACAGTCGGAACCAACCAGTTCCTCGAGCATACGCGGCTCCGGACATACCGCGTCAGTGAAGTCCTGCGCGAGCAGAATCCGACCTGCACTGCGTCAGACTCGGTAACGAATGCAATGATAAAGATGACGGAATCCCGGCTCGGCGCAGTCACGCTCGTCGATGACGACGGCAATGTGCTCGGCGTATTCACCGACGGCGATCTGCGGCGAAAATTACAGGAACAGGGTTCGGACGTCGTTGGCCGCACGCTGGGTGATCTCGGATTCTCGGAGAACCCGGTGACCATTGCGCATGATGCGCTGCTTAACGACGCAGTAGAAATATTCGAAAAATCCCAGGTCGATACGATTGTCGTGCTAGGCAATGGAAAGCCCATCGGAATCCTCGACATTCAGGATATCGTCCATCTTGGTGTGCTCGGGCGCAGTTAGTGAACGATGTCCATGAGGATAGTCTGGCCACCATCCTCGCAGCATTTCGCGATGCCGGCGGCCGTTTTATCGTGCCGATCGAGGAAATTGCGCAAAAAATTGGCAACTGCCGCGCCCTGATATTCGACTGGGACGGTGTCTTCAATGCCGGCCGCAAGGGACAGGCCGCAACAAGCGACTTTTCGGAAGCGGATTCAATGGGCACCAACATGCTGCGCTACGGGCTGTGGCGCAAGCTGGGTGCGCTACCCTACACGGCGATTGTCAGCGGCGAGGATAACGACACTGCCTTCGATTTCGCGCAACGCGAACATTTCACGGAGGTGTATACCGGCGTCCGAGACAAGCGGCTTGTAACGGAGCATGTGTGCAGCAGAGAGAGGCTCAGTCCGCAACAGATCGCGTGTGTGTTTGACGATATCAACGATCTGCCGATGGCCGAGATGTGCGGACTGCGGCTGATGGTGCGCAGAAATGCAAGCCCGCTGCTGGCCGATTACATCGCACGGCGGTCACTGTGCGACTACGTCAGCGGAGCAGCTTCAGGCGATTATGCCGTGCGGGAGATCTGCGAACTGCTACTCGGACTCCTGGGCAATTTTGACCGGGTGCTGGATTCGCGAATCGCGTTCGATGGTGAATATCAAACGTATCTGCAAAATCGTCAGAGCGTTGTTACCGGCAGGTTCGATAAAGGTGGCCCCGAGAAGCCGGAATGATCTATTCGAGGAATCTTCTTTACTCCGGCGCAGCCTATTTGCTGGTGCCCTGGGCGCTGTTTCACCTGGTCAGGCGAGGCATTCGCTATCCTCCGTATCTGCGGCGCTGGCATGAGCGTTTTGGCTTCGTACCGCGCGTGCATGCGGATCACCTAATATGGATTCACGCCGTTTCCGTGGGAGAAGTCCGAACAATCGTTCGCCTGGTCAGGTATCTCCGGCGCGAGTACCCTGGGAGCCGCATTCTCGTTACGACAATGACCCCTACAGGCTCATCGCAGGTCAGACAGAGCCTGGGCGATGATGTGCTGCACTGTTACATACCCTATGACGTTCCCGGGTCCGTGCGTCGCTTCCTCGACCGCGTGCAGCCGAAACTTGCTTTCATCGTCGAGACGGAGTTCTGGCCGAATATATTTCGCTTATGCGAGGAACGCGCAATTCCGTTGTTCCTGGTGAACGTTCGCGTCTCCCCGCGATCCTTCAAGGGCTACAGGCGGTTTCCGCGTTTTACACGCAATATGCTGGCGAAGGTCGACATGATGGCAGTGCAGTCCGAGGAAGATGCGGAAAGGCTGCGAATCCTGGGCGCGCCTGAGGAAGTTATCCACGTGACCGGCAATTTGAAATTTGACGCCTGCTCGCCCGGCGACGTCGCTGACGGCAATGGCTCGCTGCGCCGGCAATGGGGCAAATCCAGACCCGTCTGGATTGCCGCGAGTACCCACGAGGGTGAGGAGAAGATGATCCTTGGCTCCTTTCGGGAGTTGCGAAAGCAGCACCCGACCTTGCTGCTCGTAATTGTGCCGCGCCACCCGGAACGATTCGCCCGTGTCGCACGATTATGTGAGCGCAGTGATTTGCAGGTCGCGTTACACAGCGAATGCAGGGGTGATCTTCCCCCAACCGTGGATGTGCTGGTCGGCAACACCATGGGCGAGTTGTACAAGTTCTATGCAGCAGCGGACGTCGCATTTATTGGTGGCAGCCTGGTTCGACACGGCGGCCACAATCTCGTCGAAGCTATGGTCGTCGGAGTTCCCACGGTGTTCGGACCACATATTTTCAATTTCGAGCAAAGCAGCAACATCGCACTGCAGAATGGCGCGGCCACGCAGGTGCGCAATGCGGCCGAACTCGCCGGCGCGGTCTCTTCGTACCTGGATGATCCTGAACTCCATGCGCGGGCGGCTCGCGCGGCAACAAAAGTGATCCACGACAACCGGGGATCGCTGCAGGCGACACAGGATCTGATCAGGAGAACAGTGACCGCGCCGGGGCCCCGCGCGGTGTAAAATGAATATTAATTCATTGACCGGAACATCGCCGAACTGAGAACGGTGCGAATTTCCTTATCACCACCCTCAGTGG
>Ga0210123_1000942_pt1 | contig 15913 bp, 17 predicted proteins | sample Muzzi_PWB_D2_FD_185535 | JGI IMG/M metagenome (GOLD analysis project Ga0210123, IMG submission 185535) | Wetland microbial communities from San Francisco Bay, California, USA, that impact long-term carbon sequestration - Muzzi_PWB_D2 (SPAdes) | ecosystem: Environmental > Aquatic > Marine >... | reverse complement strand
GACATCGTGCAGGTGGCCTTCTTCCGCGTCTGGGAGCAGGTCGAGCGCTTCGATTCCCGCTGGAGCCCCAACACCTGGATCTACCGCATCGTCAACAACCTGGCCATCGACCACCTGCGCTCGCGCCAGAGCCGGGAGCGCCAGGTCGAGCCGGTGCGCCAGCACCTGCGCCAGGTGGCGTCGGGGCGCTCCCAGCGGACGCTCGAGAGCCTCGACGGCTCCGAGGTGGCGGGGATCTTCCGCGAGCTGGCCGGCGAGCTCACCGACAAGCAGCGCTCGGTCTTCATCCTGCGCGAGCTCGAAGGGCTCTCCTCCAGGGAGGTTGCCGAGATCGTCGAGTGTCGGGAGTCGACGGTGCGCAACCACCTGTTCAACGCCCGCAAAGTCCTGCGCCGCGCTCTGCTCGAGCGCTACCCGGAGTACGCCCGGCGCCACGTCGGAGGGGAGGAGCGATGAGCTGCCCGAGCTGGAGCCGCCTGGTCGCCCACCGCTACGGCGGACCCGATCAGCGGGAGCCCGACGGTTGGCGCGAGGCCCTCGAGCATCTGGGCTCGTGCGCCACCTGCCGCGAGGCCGCCTACGCCGCCGACCCGACCCTGGTGCTGTTGCGCCACGGCGACGCGCAGGTCGATGGCGACGAGGTGAGCAGGATGCGCGCCGGGGTCGACTCGCTCCGTCGTGCGCGGCGGGTGGAGGAGCATTCGCCGGACCAGCGGTCCTCCCGAGATCGGGGAGCGGACCACGGCCGGTCGGTCTGGTCGGCGCTCGTTCCGAGCGCGATGCGGCTGGCGGCGGCGGCGGGGCTCGCGGGCGTGCTGTTGAGTGTCTATCCGCACGGCGAGCCGCCGGCGGCGACCGCGGCGCTGCCCGAGATCCAGGCGTTCGCTCCCTCCCCGTCGATCGATAGCTGGGGAAGCGACATGGCCGCCACCGACGACTTCTTCCTGTCGACGGCCACCGTGTACCACTTCGACGAAGACGATCTGAACGTGGTGATCCTGGTGGACTCGGAGCTGGACGTCTGAGCCCGTCCGCGCCCACGACGCTCTCCGTCCCGACCATCGAGCTCCTCTCGCCGTGATCCTCTTTTCTCGCCCAGCAGCAGCCGTTTCCGGGGTGGTCCTGGCCTGCCTGCTGGCCTGGCTCGTCCCGGCGGCCGGGGTCGCGTCGGGCCAAGTCTCGGGCCAAGTCTCGGGCCAGGTGTCGGGCAAGCCCGAGACCACGTTCCAGGTCTACGCCTACACCTTGCAGTACAAGGACCCCCTCGAAGCGCTGCCGCTCATCCAACCGCTGCTCTCCCAGAAGGGCACGGTCGAGCTCCAGCCGGGGGGCAAGACGATCGTGGTGCGCGACACCCTGGCCGCGCTCAACCGGATCGTGCCCGCGTTGCGCGCCTTCGACCGCCCGCCCCAGGAGCTGAGGATCGAGGTGATGATCGTCCGCGCGGACAGCCGCCCCCATCCCTCGCCGGGCGCGAACGAGCTCCCCCACTGGCTGGAGGAGCGCTTGCGGGGGCTGCTGCGCTGGGACTACTACACGTTGATCGCCCGCTCGGCCCTCGACACCCGCGAGGATCAGGGGGTGACCCACGAGATCGGAAACCAGTACGGGCTCTCCTTCCGGCCGGGAAACCTCATGGCCGGTGACCGGCTGAGGCTGCACGACTTCAGGATCTGGCGCGTGGGCCAGGAGAAGTCGGAGCCGCTCATCGAGGCGACCCTGAACCTCTGGCTCGGGAAGCCCAAGGTCCTCGGGCTGGCCAACAGCGAGTCCTCGGAGCGGGCTCTGATGGTGGTCCTGACCTGCGAGAAAGCCGAGGCGCGCCGCCGCAACAATGTCGTGAAGCCACCAGGAGGCAAGCGCTGATGCAGTTCATCGCCAGAGTGGGCACGTCCGACGGTCGCGTGCTCGAGGAGACCCACTCTTCCGCCGACGAGACCTCGCTGCGCAGAGAGCTCGAGAAGCGGGGTCTCCACGTCTTCGAGCTGCGCCGCCGCGGTCTCGGCGGAGGCTACGCGCTGCCGGGCCGGCGCAGTGGCAAGCGGGTCGACGCCCACGACTTCGTGGCCTTCAACCAGGAGCTGGCGGCCCTGCTCAGAGCGGGCCTGCCGCTGCTCCAAGCCCTCGACCTGATGGTCGACCGGATGGAAGAGGGGAGCTTCCGGGCGATCCTCGAGGACATCCGCGGCCGGGTGCGGACCGGCGAGGACCTGTCGGGCGCGTTCACCGCCCACCGGGAGCGCTTCCCTCGCCTCTACCCGTCGATCCTCAAGGCCGGTGAGCGAAGCGGCGAGCTCGAGGCCGTGATCCGGCGGTTCATCCGCTACGAGAAGCTGGTCCTGGACGCCCGGAAGCGGGTGGTCTCGGCGCTCATCTATCCAGCCGTCCTGGTGGGTGTGTCGATTGCCATGATTCTGGTCATGATGATCTTCGTGGTGCCCAAGTTCCAGGAGTTCTTCGCCAGCTCCAACGTGGAGCTGCCGTTGCTGACGCGCATCCTGATCGGCTTCGGCTCGACGGTTCAGAACCACTGGCTGATCATCCTCGTGGTGCTGGGGACCGCCGGCACGTTCTTCTGGCGCTGGAAGGAGACGGTGGCGGGGCAGCGCACGCTCGACCGGTTCCGCCTGACTCTCCCCTTCGTCGGCCCGGTGCTCCACCGGTTCTCGCTGTCGGAGTTCTGCCGGTCGCTCGCGACCCTGCTCGCGGGGGGCATGCCGCTGGTGCCCTCGCTCGAGATCGCCGTGGCGGCGGTGGGCAACGCCCACATCCGCGACCGGCTGGAGCCGACCATCCAGGAGGTGCGCGAAGGCGAGGCGTTCTACGAGACGCTGGAGCGCAGCGGCATCTTCACCGACCTGGCCGTGGACATGGTCCAGGTCGGCGAGGCGACCGGGGCCCTCGACGAGATGCTGACCAACATTTCCGACTTTCTCGACGAGCAGGTCGAGACCCGCCTGGCGCGGATCTTGACCCTCATCGAGCCGTTGATGCTCGTGTTCATGGGAATCGTGATCGGGGTGATTCTGGTTTCCCTGTACCTGCCCCTGTTCTCGGCCCTCTCGCAGACGCCGTTCTAAGGAGGGCTCGTTCCTAGACGAAAAGGACGTTTGATTCGTTGAAGTAGGAGGGAGCTCTCCGGAATCGTCCAGCGGTTCACGCCGCCGATCCGTGCGGGTCGGAACCCGATCGGGGGTGGGCAGAGCCAGTGAGCGCGCCACGCAACGCGCGCCGAACGCACCATGGAAGCGCGGCCTCTCGACGCGCACGACAGGCAGACCGACCCCGAACGACCGCAACGACCGAAACGACCGAGCCACCAGCCATGATTGCCCCAGACCCCAAGCCGACCCTCGAGACCCTGGAAGCCGCCGAAGAGCGGCGCGCCAAGGAGAGCCGGGAAGCCCGCGAGTTCGCGAAGCGCTTCGGTCTCGACTTCGTCGACATGGAGCAGTTCAGGATCGACAACGACCTGTTCCGTTCGATTCCCTTCGACCTGATGCTGCGCTACGAGTTCGTGCCGGAGACGCAGCTCGACGGCCGGCTGTCCGTGGTCATGGCCGACCCGTCGGACGTCACCAAGATCGACGAGCTCGAGCTGCTGCTCGGTCAGCCGGTGGAGGTCAAGGTCGGCGTCCGGTCGATGATCGACGAGATCCTCCAGAAGTCCGAGAGCGCCCAGCGGGTGCTCGACGAGGCGACCGAGGACTTCCGCATCCAGCTCGTCCAGGAGGACGAGGAGGGTGAGGAGGTCCTGTCGATCGACCGGATCACCCACGACTCGAGCCCGATCATCAAGCTGGTCGACTCGACGATCTTCAACGCCATCCAGCGCCGGGCGAGCGACATCCACATCGAGACCCGGGAGACCGAGGTCCTCATCAAGTACCGGATCGACGGCGTCCTCTACCAGGCGATGGAGCCGATCGACAAGCGCCATCATCAGACCCTGATCAGCCGGATCAAGGTGATGAGCGACCTGGACATCGCCGAGAAGCGGGTGCCCCAGGACGGCCGCTTCAAGGTGCGGCTCAAGGGGCGCACGATCGACTTCCGCGTCTCGATCATGCCGTCGGTCCACGGCGAGGACTGCGTCATCCGGATCCTCGACAAGGAGTCGATGAACAAGGAGTTCCGCAACCTGCGGCTCGACATCCTCGGCTTCGACGACGAGACGCTCAAGAAGCTCCGCAAGTTCATCCGCGAGCCCTACGGCATGGTGCTGGTCACCGGGCCCACCGGTTCCGGCAAGACGACCACGCTCTACGCCTGCCTGTCGGAGATCCAGTCCTCCGAGGACAAGATCATCACCATCGAGGACCCGGTCGAGTACCAGCTCAAGGGGGTCACCCAGATCCCGGTCAACGAGAAGAAGGGGCTGACCTTCGCCCGGGGCCTGCGGTCGATCCTCCGGCACGACCCGGACAAGATCATGGTCGGTGAGATTCGGGACGAGGACACGGCGCAGATCGCTATCCAGTCCGCCCTGACCGGCCACCTCGTGTTCACCACGGTTCACGCCAACAACGTGGTCGACGTGCTCGGCCGCTTCCTGAACATGAACGTGGACCTCTACAACTTCGTGTCGGCGCTCAACTGCGTGCTCGCCCAGCGGCTGGTGCGCAAGATCTGCGAGCATTGCCGGCGGCCGATGGACGCCACGGACCAGTTGCTCGAGGAGAGCGGTCTCGACCCGCGTGAGTTCTCGGGCTTCGAGTTCTGGGAGGGCGGTGGCTGCATCGAGTGCAACGGCACCGGCTTCCACGGACGGCTCGCCGTCTCCGAGCTGCTCGACCTGTCCGACCGCATTCGCGAGCTCATTTTGGAACGACGCCCCGCCTCCGAGATCCGGAGAGCGGCGAAAGAAGAGGGGATGACCTTCCTCCGGGAATCAGCTCTCGAGAAGGCCTTCCAAGGGATCACGACGCTCCGTGAGATCAACAAAGTTACCTTCGTCGATTGAGCGCCTGCTCGGGGTCGGTGCCACACCGGTGCCGCCCCACGTGTTCGGCTGCTCGGCCACCGGCCTCACCTTCACCGCGTTCGAGCGGCAGGGCGAGGGGCTGGTGCTTCGAGAGCACCGGATCCTGGAGCTGGCGGCCGACACGTTCCAGCACGGCCTTCTGGGTGGCCCTCCGCGGGAGCCCCGGCTGTTCGAGGAGCAGATCGGAAACTTCGTCGAGAGCCTCGAGACGACCGTCCACGAGGCCTCCATCGTGCTGCCCGACGGGTGGCTGCGCACCGCGTTCGCCGAGATCTCCGATCTGCCCTCCGACACCAAAGGGCGTGACGAGGTCCTGCGCTGGAAGCTCAAGCGCCTGGTGCCCTTTCGGGTCGACGAGCTTCGCGTGCGGGCGGCCGAGGTGACGCCGCTGGCCACGCAGGACGAGCCACGCCGGCTGCTCCTCGGGTTCGGGCTCGAGATCCTGTTCAACCATCTGGAGCGGGCGTTCGACGGGGCCGGCGTTCGTCTGGGCCGGATCGCCAACATCGGGCTCTCGGCTCTGGGGGCTCTCGCGCCCGCGGTCCGCGCGGCGAACGGCGGGGCCCTGACCGCCCTGACGATGGCGTCGCCGGAGGGTTACATCTTCGTCGTCTCCCGGGACGACGAGCCGGTGCTCCACCGGTTCAAGGTCTTCGCCCGGGAGCTGCCCGAGGCGGCGCGGGCCGCCTCCGTGATCCGGGACCTGCGGTTGACCGAGACCTTCCTGATCGAGCAGTTTCCGGACGAGCGCATCGCCCGGTCTCTGCTGGCGACGTCGGAGACCGTGGCCCCGGTCTGGGCGCACTGGATCGAAGACGGCCTGGAGGGCCCAGTCGAGCTCCTGGGCGCTGAGCACGTGGTGCCCCTCCGGTCCGCCCAGGACGGTTTGCCGCCCCGCCACGAGCTCCTGCCGCTCGTCGGAGCAGCGTGCCAGGAGGTGACCTCGTGAGCCGCTCGTACCTGAACCTGGCCCGCGATCCGTTCGTCAACAGCCGTCCGGTGGTGCGGTTGTCGATCGCCCTGTGGGTGGTGGCGATCGCGCTCCTGGCCGGTAACGTCTGGCTGTACTGGGACTTCCTGGCCGGCCGCGAGGACACCTACGCGCGGCTCGAGGAGGTGGATCGCGAGATCGCGGCCACCCGGCAGCGAATCGCCGCGCTCGACGCGGAGCTCGAGGGCTTCGACCTCGGCGAGCAGAACCGGCAGGTGGAGTTCCTGAACGAACGGATCGACCGCCGGCTCTTCTCCTGGAGCGAGCTGTTCGACCAGTTGGGAGCGATCCTTCCCAACGACGTCTATCTGACCCGGCTCACTCCAGCCTCGGGAGAGGGCACCTCCCGGCGGCGTGGAACCGGCCGTGACAAGGCGCTGGGCGAGGGCCGAGTTCTGCTCAGCATCGACGCCGTCGCCCGTGACGACGCGTCGATCCTGGCCACGATCGACGCGCTCTTCGACGATCCGGCGTTCGGCGAGCCGAACCTGCTCCAGCAGACGCAGGAGGAGGGCGGCCTGATCCGGTTCGAGCTCGAGACGGTCTACCAGCCCATGAGCCGCCGAATCGAGATCACCCAAGAGCCGGAGAGCCCGGACGCCGAGCCGACCGAGCCGACCGAGCCGACCGCGGAGGCGCGATCGGCGGATGGGCAGCCCCGGGAGCCGAGCACCTCGAACCAGCCCGACACCTCCGCCGGCCCCGTTCGGCGGGGCGTGCCGGCGTCGTCCGCGCCGGAGGTGCGATGAGCCTGGACAGCGGCATCTACCGAATCTGGCGTCAGCGGCCCTGGTTGTGGGTGCCGCCGCTGCTCTTCTTCCTGGCGAACCTGGCGCTGTTCTCGACCTACCGCGTGGTCTACTCCGGCAAGGTCGAAAGCCTGCGCGGCGAGCTGGCCGCCCAGGAAGGGCGGCTCGAACGCCTGAGCGGGCAGGCGGCGGAGCGGGAGGCGCTCGTCGGCTCCGCGGTGGGCACCCGCGACGCCCTCGACCAGCTCTACGGCGATCGGTTGCGTAGCGAGCGGGCGCGTTTCACCAAGGTGACGGCCGAGATCCGCGATCTGGCGCGGCGGTCGGGGCTCGAGCCCGCGTCCATGAGATACCCGAGCGAGCAGATCGAGGACTACGGTCTCGTCAAGCGGTTCTTCAACTTCAGCGTCTCGGGGACCTATGTCGAGCTCAGGCAGTTCATCAACCTGCTCGAGCTGACGCCGACCTTCGTCACCCTCGAGCAGATCAGCGTCACCGGAGAAGAGGGAAATCAGCTCGGCATCCGGCTGACGCTGTCGACCCTGTTCTCCGACGGGGATCGTGGGGCCGAGGGTGCCGAAGCGGACGACGCCGAGAGCTCGTCCGCCGAGAGGGGGGCGGCATGAATCGGCGAACCATCTGGCTTCTCGGGATGCTGGGGGTGACCCTGGCGGTGGCGATCATGGCCGGTTCCGGGGATGGCGACGGCGTCGACCCGGAGCGGGTGACCTCCCGCCGGACGACGGCCACCCGGGCCGCGCGCAGAGGCGCCGAGGACGAGAAGGTCGACCGGGTGGTCGAGCTGCGCTCGGCGAGCCTCGACTCGGTCGCGAGCGAGTACCAACCGGGCCGCGACCCGTGACTGGGTGGTCGAGCTGCGCTCGGCGAGCCTCGACTCGGTCGCGAGCGAGTACCAGCCGGGCCGCGACCCGTTCCGCTTCTATCAGCCGCCGCGCAAGCCGGATCCGCCACCGCCGCCACCGCCGGTCCGGCAGGCTCCACCGCCGGTCCAGACGGCGCAGGCGCCGCCGCCCCAGGCACAAGGGCCGCAACCACCACCGATCGAGCTGGGCTACCTTGGCAGCTTCGGTCCCGCGGAGAGGCCGATCGCCGTCTTCACCGACGGCGAAGAGATCTACAACGTCCGGCTGGGCGGCGTCATCGACGGCAAGTTCCGGGTGGTCAACATCGGGTACGAGTCGGTCGACCTGGCGTTTGTCGACTTCCCGGAGGTGCCGGCCGAACGACTTCCGATCGGCCGTGCGAATGGAGGGTAGGACATGGGATTGGGAAAGAGAGCGACGATTCTCCTACTGCTCGTCGGGCTGACCTCGGCCGGTTGCACAGGCTTCCGGGCAGCGCGCCAGGCGGAGATCGCTTCCGAGACCGGTGACTGGGACCAGGCGGTCCTCTACTGGGCGGAAGCGGCTCGGCAGGAGCCGACGAACATCCGCTACAAGGCGAACCTGCTGCGTGCCCAGGTGCAGGCATCGGTCGACCATTTCGAGAAGGGCAAGCAGTTCCACGAAGCCGGCGTGCTGGAACGGTCGCTGGTGGAGCTCCAGCAGGCGGCTCAGCTCGATCCGTCGAACCAGTACGCGCGGGTCGAGCTGGACAAGGTGCGCCGGGAGATCGACGCCCTGCGCCAGGGCACCGACCTCGAGACCATCGAGGAGATGAAGCGCAAGGCCCGGGGCATCCGGCCGCAGCCGCCGCTTCTGAACCCCCGCTCCGACGAGCCGATCTCGCTCGAGTTCCCCGAGCCGACGCCCATCCAGTCCATCTACCGGGCTCTGGGCAAGGCGTTCGGCATCAACATCCTGTTCGATCCGAACCTGAAGGACCTGGAGATCCCCATCGTCCTGCGGGAGGTCACCGCCCAGGACGCGCTCGAGATCCTCATGCGGGCCGCCGGGCACTTCTACAAGGTGCTCGATCCCCAGACCATCATCATCGCCGCCGACACGCCCCAGAACCGGCGCAACTACGAGGACCTGGTGATCCAGGCGTTCTTCCTGTCCAACGCGGACGTCAAGGACGCCATGACCACCTTGCGCAGCCTGATCGGCGCCAAGCAGATCGCGATGAACGAGCAGCTCAACGCGATCATCCTGCGCGACACCGCCGACAAGGTGAAGGTGGCCGAGAAGATCATCGAGACCGTCGACAAGGCGAAGGCCGAGGTGGTGGTCGACGTCGAGCTGCTCCAGCTCTCGACGGTCAAGCTCCGGGACCTGGGTGTCGAGCTCTCGTCCTACTCGATCACCCAGAGCCTCGACGCGGGCGACGGCGGCCTTCGGCTCTCGGACATCTCGTCGCTCAACGAGAACAACTGGACGCTGACGATCCCCAACTTCATCTACAACTTCGTCAAGAGCAACACCGACGCCCAGCTCCTCGCCCAGCCGCGGCTCAGGATCAGCGAGGGCGAGAAGGCGCGGCTGGTGATCGGCGACCGCGTGCCGGTGCCGGTGACCAGCTTCAACACCGCCAACACCGTCGGCGGCAACATCGTGCCGATCACCTCGTTCCAGTACCAGGACGTCGGCATCACGATCAACATCGAGCCACGGGTCCACCACAACAAGGAGGTCACCCTCAACCTGACCGTCGAGGTCTCCCAGATCTCCGGCCAGGTGTCGGGCGGTGGCGGCCAGGCGTCGCAGCCGATCATCGGCACCCGGACGATCGAGTCGACCATCCGGCTCCGGGACGGGGAGACCAACTTCCTCGCCGGGCTCATCCGCCGGGACGACTCGGTGAGCGAGTCGGGCGTCCCCGGCCTCTCGGACATCCCGGTGATCGGGCGGCTGTTCTCGAACAACAACCGCGACAACCGGCGCACCGACGTGATCCTCACGCTCACGCCCCACATCGTGCGTCTGCCCGACATCACCCAGGAAGACCTGCTGCCGATCTGGGTGGGCACCGAGCAGAACATCACCTTCCGCGGCGGCAGCCCGCGGGTCGAGTCCAACGTCGAGGGTCCCTTCGACGGGCCGGACGCGACCAGCCCGGAGGAGATCCGGCGACGCATCAGGGAGCGGCTCCAGTCGCTGCCACGGGGCCTGCGCGACAGCGGCGAGCCTCAGCAGCAGGAACAGCAGCTCCCGTCGGGCCAGGAGCTGGTGCCCGGGTTGCCCCAGGGTCAGCAGCAGGACGAGCCGCCCGACGAGCCGCCGTTCCCCACTCTCCAGGGGGCCAATCTCTCCGACGACAACGATCCGGCGGTCGGCGCCGCGATCGACGGCATTGTCGCCGACGCTACCCAGCTCGCCTCCCTCGACCTGGCGGAGGCGGCGGCCTTCGGGCGCTTCGCCACGGTCACGAGCTCCCCGCTCGCGACCGACGCGGACGTCGAGCTCAGCATGGTGCCGGGATCGCTCACCGTGAACCCGGGGGACACCTTCGAGGTGACCGTGGAGGCCCGGGCGCTGGCTCCGGTCTCCCATCTGCCGCTCACTCTGGTCTTCGACCCGGGGGTCGTGGCCGTCGAGAGCGTCGAGGCCGGTGACTTCCTCGGCTCCCCGGACGCGACCGAGATCCTCACCGACGGCTCGAAGGCTGGGCGTCTGGTGGTCGGCGCGAGCCGTCTCGGCCAGGTCCCCGGCGTCGGCGGCACCGGGCCGCTGCTCAGGGTGGTCTTCCGCGCGGTGGCCCCCGGCGACGCGGCCCTCGCCTTCGATCACGCGCGGGCGCTCGACGCCGAGCTGCGCCCGATGGCGCTCCGCTCCGTGCCGGCCCTGGTCGAGGTCAGCGGGGTAGGCGGAACCGGTGTCCCTGGCCAGCCGATCGCGCCCGATCTGCCGGAGCGGCCGACCCGCGACGAGAGGAAGCCGAAGGCGAACTGACCGCCATGCAGCCGAGCCCACGCAATCATTCACGCCTCCCCGTCCGGCTTCGCCCAGGCTCCGGCGAGGCGGGCTTCACCATCGTCGAGGTGGTGATGGTTGCGGCGATCCTCATCATCCTGGCGGGCGCCACCGTGCCGATCGCCCGCAACAGCCACAAGCGGGTCAAGGAGATCGAGCTCCAGACCGCTCTTCGCGAGATGCGCTACGCGATCGACGAGTACAAGCGCTACAGCGACGCCGGCCTGATCCCGGTCGACCTGGGAACCGACGGCTACCCGTCGGAGCTGGAGGTGCTCGTCGAAGGGATCGACGTGATCGGGCAGGTCGACAAGAAGGTCCGGTTCCTGCGCCGGATCCCGCTCGACCCGATGACCGGCGAGACCGAGTGGGGCTTGCGCAGCTACCAGGACGATGCGGACTCAGACTCCTGGGGCGGGGAGAACGTCTACGACGTCTACTCCCTCTCGGAAGGGGTCGGTCTCAACGGAATCCCCTACTCGGAGTGGTGACCTGCCGCATCCGTCCCATCCATCTTGAGACCAGCCCGAGATCGAGCGATTGAAGGAACCGACCATGCAAGCGACTGACAGCGCCAACCTCTCCGGTGGGGACTCCCGGGGCTCCCACGCCGGCTCCCCGCGGCGGTGCCGCCAGGCGGGGTTCACCCTTCTGGAGCTGATCGTCGTCATCGCGATCATCGGCATCCTGGCGTCGATCGTCATTCCACGGCTCAAGGACGCGCCGCACCGCGCGGAGGAGGCGGTGCTCCTGACCAACCTCCGGGCCCTGCGCAGCTCGATCAACCAGTTCTACGCCGACAAGGGCCACTACCCCACGAGCCTCGAAGCGCTGGTCGATGACGGGTACCTCCGCGACATCCCCAGAGACCCGATCACCCACTCCAACGAGACCTGGCAGCTCGTGTACGAGGAGTTCGATTCGGACACCGCGCCCGCGGAGACCGATCTGCCGGAGTCCGGCGAGCCCGGCATCATCGACGTCTACTCCGGCTCCGAAGGCGTGAGCATGAAGGGGGTTCCCTACTCGGAATGGTGACGCTAGTCCACAGGATCACCCCCCCATCCCCTCGATCCCCTTCCCACCGGTCGACCAGAACGGCCGGCCTGCGGCGGCCTGAGGGGGGGAAGGGGACGCCCCCTCCCGTGCGTGGGGAAGGGGCCACGTCGGGTCGGGGCGAAGCGTCGCCGGGAGTCTCTGGCCGATCCGGCGAGGCCGGCTACACGCTGGTCGCCCTGGCCGTGGCGATCTCCATCATGATCATCCTGGTGGGGGCCGCGCTGCCCATGTGGTCCACCCTTGCGCAGCGGCAGAAGGAAGAGGAGCTCATCTTCCGAGGCTGGCAGTACGCCGAGGCGATCCGGGTCTTCCAGCAGCGTCACGGCAGGTTGCCGATCCGCCTCGACGAGCTGGTCAAGGTCAAGCCGCGGTCGATCCGCCGGCTGTGGAAGGACCCGATGACCGAGGACGGCGAGTGGGGGCTGGTCTTTCAGGGGCAAGGGGCGCAGATCCGTGGCGAGGACCTGACCGGAGGGTCGCCGCCGACCGGTCCGGACGGCCGGCCCCGGCAGGGAGGGAGGCCCGGCGGAGGCCCAGGCGGAGGCAAGGGCCGAGGGGACGTCCAGACCGTCGGCCCCATCGTCGGCGTCCACAGCCGCTCGACCGACGAATCGATCAAGGTGCTCTTCGGGGAGGAGCAGTACGACCGCTGGACCTTCACCGTCGATCGGTTGACCCAGGTGCCCCGCTCCCCGGTCCAGGTGGGGTTGGGCGCCACCCCGAACGTCTTCGTCAGCCTGCCGTCGCCCCGCTGGATCGGACGCCCCTTCCGCGAGGGCCTCGAGCCCGCGGGCGGCAACGCTCCGGGTCCCCTGCCGGGCGCTTCCGGTACCGGCCCGGACGGGCGGCCGGTCGGTCCCGCGGGGAGGGGCAGCCCGGTGCCGCGGCAGCCGAGCAAACAGTGAGCCGCCGATGAAGATCCCGGTCTGCCGGCTGGACCACGCCCACGGCCTGCCCCTCCCCGAGCCCGCGTCGCCGGGCAGCGCCGGGGTCGATCTCCGGGCCGCGGTCGAGGACGAGGTGGTGCTCCGCCCGGGCGAGCGGATGGCGGTGCCCACCGGCCTGGTGGTGGAGATTCCTTCCGGCTTCGAGGGGCAGGTGCGCCCTCGGAGCGGCTTGGCTCTGCGCCACGGGGTGACGCTCGCCAACCCGCCCGGCACCATCGACAGCGACTACCGGGGCGAGGTCAAGGTGCTACTCATGCACCTGGGGGATGAGCCGTTGACCATTCGCCGTGGCGACCGGGTGGCGCAGCTCGTGCTGGCTCGGGTGGAGGGGGTGGAGTGGGTGGAGAGTGAGGAGCTGGGTGCGAGCGAGCGCGGGGTGGGTGGGTTCGGGTCGACCGGGGTCGAGTAGGCGTCCTTCGGCGAGGCAGGGCCGGGAGCGTCCGGGGTGGAGGGCTCGCCCGCACCCAGCGTCAAAGATAAGGATGGGGAAAGAACGAGGCCGTGACGGCAGCTCAATCCGTAATCGAAGCGGCCGGACCTGTGCCGGCCGAAGTGCGAGCGGAGCGAGCGACCCTACCGGCCTCTGCGCCCGCCGAGATGTGAACGAAGCGAACGGCCCTCTTCGACGCTCCGTCCTCAGCCGCTCTTCGGCTTCGAGCCGATGGCCAGAAACAGCTCGCGGACGATGTCCTTGAGCTCGGTGGTGTAGTCGCCGAGGTTCTGGAGCGCTTCGTCGAGCTCGTCGGTGCCGGGGGAGTGGAGGCGCGTGCGGCCGTGGCGGCGGATCTTGTAGGTCATCGACTCGTCCAGGTACTCCAGCCGCTCGTAGGCGTCCTTGAATCGTTTCGGGTCCATAGTGAGCCGATTATGGCCGATCCGCCCCGGGATTGGCTGCCGCCGCCGGTCCGAAGCGCTCGAGGGTGTAGGTCACCAGCTCGTCCACTTCGCGGGGCTCGAGCTTGTCCTCGAAGCCGGGCATGGAGCCCTCCCCCTGGACGATCCGCTGGCGGAGCTGCTCCCGGTCGCCGCTCCGGATCATTTCGGAGGTGAGCAGGTCGAGCTTCGGGTTCAAGCGGACGGCCTTGGGGTCGCCGGTGCCGTCGTCACCGTGGCAGCGGGCGCAGAAGTAGTCGTAGCTCACCTCCGGCGTCAGTGGCCGCGGCGGGCCGCAGGCGCCTGCCAGGAGGAGCAGAAGGGCCAGGAAGGCCGACACGGCGAGGGCGAAAACGCCCCCGCTGGAGGGGAGGGTCCTTTGGGTCACGAGGTTGTCGTCGGTGATCGTCCCTGGCCGCGTAGATTTCCAGAGAAGCTCCGCCTCAAACCGACGAGGCCCCCCTCGACGCGCAGGGGTGGGGGCGTCCCCTTCCCACCCCCAGGCCGGCGGAAGCCGGCTGTTCCGGTCGGGCAGTGGGAAGGGGATCGAGGGGTTGGGGGGTGGTCCAGTGGATCATCTAGATCGATCGGGGCGGCGTCGCTGGCGGTTCAGGAAGACTTGACTCAATCGTCACGAAGTCGGGCTTTGTAGCTGTCTACCCGTGCCGGTGGACTTCGGTGGAGGTGGCCTGATCCCGCGGCCGGACCACGATCTCGTCGATGTTGACGTGGGGAGGCCGGGTGGCGGCCCAGGCGATGCACTCGGCGACGTCGGCGGCGGTGAGTGGGGTCAGGCCCTTGTAGACGCCCCGCGCCCGCTCCCGGTCGCCCGAGAAGCGGACGGTGGAGAACTCGGTGTCGGCCATGCCCGGCGACACGTCGGTCACCCGGATCGGCTCGCCCAGGAGCTCCAGGCGTAGCGTCTTGGTCAACGCCCGCGCGGCGTGCTTCGAGGCGGTGTAGCCCGCGCCACCCCGGTAGGTCTCGAAGCCGGCGGTCGAGCCGATGTTGATGACGTGGGCGTTGCTCGTCGCCCGGAGCGCCGGCAGCAGCGCCCGGGTCATGCGCAGAACGCCCATCACGTTGAGCTCGAACATCGCGCGCCAGCGCTCCTCGACCGCACGCTCGATCGAGTCGAGGCCGAAGGCGGCGCCGGCGTTGTTGACCAGCAGATCGAGCCGGTCGATGCGGGCGACGAACTTGCGCACGCTCGCCGGATCGGTCACGTCCAGGGCGTGGAAGCGGGCGCCCAGCTTGCCGGCCAACTGCTCCAGGCGCTCGATCCGGCGGGCGCCGAGGATGAGCTGGAAGCCTTCGCGGGCGAGCGCTTCGGCGGTGGCGGCGCCGATACCGGCGCTCGCACCGGTGACGACGGCGATCTTCTTGGGGTCGGTCATGGTAGCGATCGTCTCGGGCAGTGAGTGGTCGTTCGTGCGGAACGCTCAGTCTACCACCGGCGGGCGGCCTTCCCCGCGGTGTCAGTTGGTCGGCTGCTCGTCGTCCTCGTCGCGGACGCTCCAGGAGGGGAGCGACGCCGGGTCGACACCGACGGAGAGGAGAGCTTCCTCCCAGACCCGGTCCGGGGCCTCCGAGAACACGAGGTCGAGGCGCACCGGGGCCACCAGCCAGTCGTCGCGCAGGATCTCCTGCACCAGTTGCCCCGATCCCCAGCCGGCGTAGCCGAGGAACAGGCGCAGGCCCCCGTGCCTCTCCTCGGCCAGCTTGCTCAGGTCGCCCACGTGGTGCGTCATGGCGACGCCGGGGGCGCACTCGCTCGCCCCGTCGAGGTCGGTCAGCGTTTCATCGGCGGAGCGCCCGGCCGAGGCCGCCGGGAAGAGCACGGTGCCGAGCTGGGGCTGCACCGGGCCGCCGAAGAAGGCCCGCTCGTCCTCGTCTCCCTGCCAGGAGATCTCCAACCCGTCGAGGATCTCGGAGAGCCGCGCGTCGGTCCGCCGGTTGATGATCAGCCCGAAGCTCCCCTCGTCGTCGTGGTGGATCATCAGCACGACGCTCTTGTGGAAGAACGGATCGAGCACCTGCGGCATGGCGATCAGGAGCGTCGGGGCGGTGAGCCCGGAGTCGACGGGAGAGTCGGAGTTGGGGGTGTCTGAAAGGGGCACTGCCTGAAGATGATACACCGGGAAAGGAGGGCGACCAGGCTCTGGCTCTGGCGGCGGACCTGTTAAGGTAGGCATGTGGCGTCGGCAGGTTTCCTCCGTGCGCCATATCACCCGGACAGCAGTTTCCCCGAACGCATCCCTTGGAAGCGAGCAAGCCATGAGTGACACCTTCTCCAGCCACGGTACCTTCGAGGTCGGTGGGTCGAGCTATCGCATCGCTCGGCTCGGCGCCCTCGAATCCCGCGGCTTCGCCGTCGAACGACTTCCCTACAGCCTCAAGATCCTGCTCGAGAACCTCCTGCGCCGTCAGGGCCAGCC
>Ga0210123_1000938_pt1 | contig 16002 bp, 10 predicted proteins | sample Muzzi_PWB_D2_FD_185535 | JGI IMG/M metagenome (GOLD analysis project Ga0210123, IMG submission 185535) | Wetland microbial communities from San Francisco Bay, California, USA, that impact long-term carbon sequestration - Muzzi_PWB_D2 (SPAdes) | ecosystem: Environmental > Aquatic > Marine >... | reverse complement strand
TGAAGCGAAACCTATGGCCGAACCAGGCTCCGGGTAACAGGCCGGCCAGAAAAACGGTGACGATGAGACCGATTTGAAAATAAATATAACCGAAAAAAATTTGAAAGGCAAATATTACCAACAGCTCGCTTCCCATAACGGTAAAGCCGGTGGAAAAAAGAACAAACTCTTCAGCACTGATACGAATGAGGTAACCCATGCACACCACACCCAAAATAACCATGAACCCGGTTGGAGAAGTTGAAAACTTGGCGAACCATTGCTGAAACATCAGGCGCATGAGCTGGGGGTAATCATCACGATTTTTAGGCGTCAAGGGATCCATGAGGGCATTTAGGCGCTCGATTCGTTCTTGAGTCAGATTGCCGTAATAATAACCTTTGATATAACGTGTCGGGATATTTTTTCGATCCAAAAGCACCGGTATATCTGTATTGAGCGGCTGGGAGCTACAGAGGAAAAATATTTTTTGCCCTGGCAACAACAGCACATGTTTAAAATAGTCGTTCACCGTATTATAAAGGGAAGAAAGTTTTTGACGCTGGGGTTCGGCCAAATAATTATCAAAGCCTTTCATGGCAAAACTCAACACCCCATACCGGGTCAGATGACGCCTTGCAAGGTCGAAAAATCTGTCGGTAAAGAATCTGTTGATTTGGTATGTATCCGGCTCACTTAAATTGACGATGATCGCATCATAGATCTTGTTCGAATCAGCCAGATAGGTTCGCCCGTCTTGATATATAACCTTCAAGCCGGGAATTTTTTTTATCATTTTGAACCTGAATTCAACTTCAGCCACCTTTGGGTCCAGTTCGACATAATCGATGGAAGCCGGATGATATTTTTCAAGCTCTGTCATCATGCCACCCTCACCGGAAATCAGAAGAATATTCTGCACCCGGGGTAATTGAGCCAGGGGATAATGGATGGTTTCTTCGGCCATGCTCAAATTCTGGGTGCCGAACAGCGGGACGCCTCCTACAAACAGGGTAAACTGCTCCTGATCCTTTTGGACTTCAATCCGGCCATACCGGGATTCCTCGTAATACACCAGTTTACCTGAAGGCGGAAACAGCGATGCAGGTTCCAGAAATATACCGATAATCAGAATGACAAATGTCATTCCCGTCCCCAGATAAACAGCAATTCGAGACCTGAAACCGTTTTGAGATAGCAGCAGACAGGCTGTCAGAAGCAATGGCAAATTTGCTAAAAATACAGCCTTTAACGGCGTCACCAGAAAAACAAGGACAAAAGAAAACAGGGCGCCTCCGGACACATCTCCCAGGTTATCAATAATGTAGATACGTGCGCCGGGATAATCCGGATTCTCTGCCCGAATAACGAAAAGGCTGTAGGGAAGAACAAAACCGATCATTAAGCAATAGGGAGCAATGATCAAAAAAGTATAACTTAACGTCGGATAGAATCCAACGGAACTTCCGTGAATGAAGAAGACATCTCGAAGAAACCGAATGGCCAGGATTTGTACAGCAGGCATTCCTGCAAGAATCAGTGAAAGCCATCCCAGACGATTCGCGGTGGCCGTCCATAAGTCCCGGGTGATCCAACGGGTCAGAATCGTGCCGATTCCGCCGAGAACCAGCCAGTTGAAGAGAATCAGGGCAATGATAAACTCATTCCCCTGGAATTGGGCTAAAAATTCACGAATGATCAGCAGCTGGGTTACCACGGATGAGATGCCCGTAGCGATGATTACCCGTGTTATTGCACGTTCATTTCTCCTCTTCAAAGTATTGAACCTGATAGGTCAAAATTTCAAGTTTTCCCTTTTTCCATGTATCTGCCCGAAGACCGGCTTTGGTGCAAAGATGGGAAAGAAACGCTTCAGGCTGTGAAAGCTGCTCCCACACCTGTGGCAAAAAAGTGGCGCTGGCCGATCCTTTTCGAAGGATAACCCCATCCACATTGACACGCAATTTGGAAAGCAAATCGTTGCTGTCCCGGTATTCCAGGGGCTGGGGTTCGGTAAGGATGCTCACTTCGATATCCACCCGATCAAGTTCATCGGCTTTCAAAGCGGGGAAACGGGGGTCGCGGAAGGCGGCATTGATGGCATTTCGTTCGATCCCGTCCACAATTGAGTTCGTGGAATCCAGGTTGCCGATACAGCCCCGCAACTGTTTGTTAATGGTCAGCGTCACAAAGGTGCCCCTTTTTTCCTTAAAAGCCGAGTCCCTCATAGAATCCGGATCAACTTTGATAGAACGTTTGTCAAGCCTTTCCTCAATGGTCTGCCGGGCCAGTTTCACCAGTATTTGACCCTGTTCCTCATTCAATGATTGAAAGGAATCCATACGGTTTTTCATAGACAAACCTCCATAAAATGCGATGACTGTGTAGCCGACAACTCTCGATCGATCACCGGCAGTATCCCCGCTGTTCGAATAATGGAGAAGAACCGGATGCCAGTTGTGCTGTCGGGCCATGTTTATGAGAACCAGAATCGGTGTCTTGCCGCAGGCTGCATTCTCACGTTTTATCAGTTCGTCGGCTTTAAGATTTAATATCATTTCTATGGTTTCTCGATCTCTGGCAACAGCCTCTTGATAAGGTAAATAATGGGACAGGTCGGAGCTGGCCACCAGAAGAGTGGTTTGATCCAGCAAAGGATCAAAAGCTGCCGTCACTTTTTCAGCCAGATCCATACCCTGGCCGAGCACAGCAGGGATGATTTCAAATTTTTTTAGAAAATACTGGAGATAAGGAAGCACCACTTCCACAGAGTGCTCCACCCGGTCGGAAACTGGAATTGCCCGAAACAGAGATTTATTCTGGCACAACCGCACCGTGTCTTTATTCATCGGGATCCGTCCAAGAGGAGTTTCATAGGCAGACACATCACTGATGGCGCCACCTTGAAAACCGATGCGATGATCCGGCCCCATCACGATGACCCTTCTGAATTGATTTTCTTTCAATACCAGTGAAATATGCGCTGCCGTCCATCCGGAATAGAGATAACCGGCATGGGGTATAATGAGCGCCCTGAGGGACGAATGTGGAGGTCGGTCCACATGAATCGGTGTCACCTGGTTGACGAACTGTTTAATGAGGGCCGTTAATTCTTCAGGTGTATCAGGATAAAAACTGCCGGCATATACCGGTTTACGGATGTCTTTGGCATTTGCTTCAACAACTGCAGCAAAACATGCCAGAGAAAAAAAAATAACAATTATCAAAAAAGGATTGAAAATTTTCTTCATGCGCATTTCGCTATTATTCTTTGATTCAGAATAACAAAAGAATACAATTCGTGCGTTGTACTGTCAAGTACTCTGTAATTGAGAAATAGGACAAACGCATCTGATTTCGGTGGAGCGAAGCGACGGCGTGTTTCTTTTGAAAACCGAATGACTGTCTGAAGTGTTTTAGCACCCGTTAGTCCGAACCGAATGAAATGACGACTTAAACAATCAATGATATAATTAAGTGATAAATTCTTCTAAATAACTGAAGAGTCGGGGAGTTTTATTGTTCAATCGCTCCATGGATAATGCTTTTTTTAAACCGTGTAAACTCTTGATTAAAGGATCGTAAAGAAAGAACAGAAATCAATAAAAAAAATGGGTTTGTCTTAAATCAAACACTTTCTTTCTTCTGAAATATTTAGGTTTGCGTCTGTTCTTTCTAACGATCCCTAAACCACTCAAACAGTACACGCTTTTCAAAAAAGATTATCCATTCCGTTCATATACATGTGTTGGGTATGCTCACGGGGTGCGCTTCCTCGTGGAATGATATTGTCAGAGCGGCTTCGTCATTTCAGTGACTTAGCAGTGGGGGAGACCGCGGCTCCCGCATGCTTTTCGCGGGAGAACGCGGAGGGGGCAGGAATGCCCCCGCTGCTAAATCATTGAAATGACCAGACACCTATACACCGGAGTGAACGGGGAAGCGCACCCCGTGGAGAAAACGTACGATTTATTTAGAACAATTAATCGCTCAATTTAGAATATAATAGGGGCTCAACCAGCAAAACCCAAATAAGCGATCAATAAACATTCCAACGCCAGATGTGCCAGGATCGCCAAGCAAGCATTTTTTCGTTTAATTGTATAAAAAGTTAATACCCCGCTCCAGGCAAACATGCCCAACATTTCAGGCCAAGGCTTATTGAAGTGATACAAACCTTCAAATAAAGGTATGAGCAGCCAGGAATATTTTGGCAATGAACGCGGGATATGATAAGCCAACAAGCAGCGGTGCATCAGTTCCCAACCGGGGAACCAGGCCAATAGCCATAAAAACCGATAGCTGAAGTTTATCCGGCCGGGTTTATAATAATCAGCTAAAGAGGGAACTATCGGAATAAGAGCGATCACCAAAACCAGACACAACATCAAGGCTGATGCCACATACCATTCTTTACGGCTAATGGCTCTCACATCCAACCAGTGTAAGATCTCGCTTCGATTTTTTGCTAAAAACACAGTCAGCAGAAAAAGAGCCATCGGTATGGCAAACCAAAAAAACAGTCGAAATTGATTTGCCGGCAATGAAAACTTGCCATTGTGGTCGATAATTAGTGCCAATGCCACATAATACACGCAAAAATAGGCAAGTATTTTATTGTTTAACCGCTCTTGTTTTCCCATTGTATCTGACATAAAAAGTCCTGTTTATTATGTCCTGATGACACCTTTTTACCCGAAGCCTGTGTCTTTCTTAAACCTAAATTGTTAATTTTTTATATTCCTGTCATTATTTGAAACGCTCAGTTTAGGTGAAAACTAATCTTGAATATGCACGATATGAGATGCACCAACCAGAATCGTTTTTTCTTTTAACTCGGGAAGCATTTCACGAAGAATTTCATAGGTTTCAATATGCGGGTGCGCAATGCCGACGGCTTCACCATGACTGCCGGCAATCTTTATGAGCCGATGTATTTGTTCGCGGATAAAATCAGGCTTCGTTATGTGATCAATAAACACATCTTTTTGTGCAAAGGGAAGTTGTAGTAATTGTGCGGACGGCCCGCAAAGTGTGTCGGCAGTGGTGCGACTGTCAATAAAATAGAGATTTCTTTTCTTCAAAATCGAAAAAATTTGATAGAGTTGAGGGGCAATCGTCGTCATTTTTGACCCCATATGATTATTTACACCTTTGACAAAAGGAACAGCGTCCAGGTCCTCATTGAGCTTGTTGATGAGTTGGTTTGGTGACATGGACGTGAGAAGAACTCCGGGACCGGGGTTTATCAGTGGATATTCATCGGGCTCCATAGGAAGATGCAACATCACATCGAATCCTTTAGAATGAGCAATCTTGGCAATTTTTTTATCATGAGTACTGTGAGGGAGTATGGAAAATGTCAGGACAGCGTCAAGATCAATGAATTTTTGGGCCATATTTTCGTCATAGCCGATATCATCAATAATGATAGCAACATGGGGTAATTTTGAAAGTCCTTCGGGCTTGGTTTTCAGTATAGGTTTATGGGGTGGTATGTCATTTTTTGGATAGATTTCAAACCTGGGCGCTTTTATGACCCGGGGTTTTGTCATCGGCAACACTTTATATCTTTTCGATACCAAATGGTGCGTCAAAACACCGGCAGTGACGACCAAGAGCAACAGAACACCAAGCCCGGTTAAAGCTTTTATCAGATACGCTTTTTGAATACTACCTTTGGTCGCTTTTTTTAGCGGTTTCTTCGGCGGCCGTCTCTTTTTTTTAGCCATACCTTATTTTTGGACGTCTTTGAAGATTTCATAGCTCAAAAGAATATCAAGGGCACGTGTCACTTGATTATCCGCCAGTAGCTGCTCAGGCTTAAGTTGGCCGTATATAAATTTAGTTTTGTCGATGTTCTGTTTTTTTCGATTTTTTTCTTTTTTGTCTCCTTCTCTTTTTTTCTTCTGACCTTTTTCAGGCACCGCTTCGAGATGATTTTGAAGATCTTTTTCCTTTAGCATCCCCTCGCTGATATCATCCATATCTTCCTTACTAATAAGCCTTCTTTTTACAACGATATCCGGTTGAATACCTTTTGCCTGGATTGAGCGGCCACTGGGCGTGTAATATCTCGCAATGGTCAATTTAAGGCCGTAACCATCCCTCAATTTCTCCACAGATTGCACCGAACCTTTACCAAAGGAGGTTGTTCCCAGTATGAGTGCGCGTTTTTGATCCTGGAGGGCACCGGCTACGATTTCTGACGCACTGGCACTCCCGCCGTTAATCAATAGAACAATGGGATAATTTCGTTTTACTTTGTTTGGGGTCGCCTTATATATTTGGGTGTTTTTTTCCTTACGCCCCTTAATGGAAAGAATCGTTCCTTTTTCGATAAAAAGATCTGAAACCTCAATAGCCTGGTTAAGAAGCCCGCCCGGATTGTCACGAAGATCAAGGATAAGTCCTTTTAAGGGTATTTTAGCGGATTCGAGTTTTTCCAACTCTGAAACAAGGTCATCGGTTGTATTGTCCCTGAAATTGGTGATCCAGACATATCCGTATCCGGGTTTCAAAACAATTGCTTTGACGCTTTCAACAGGAATAATATCCCGAACAATTTTGAAATCAATTGGTTTTTTAACATCTTCCCGGGCAATCGTAACAACGACCTCAGTTCCTTTTGGCCCCCGGATCATTTTAACAGCCTCTCGCAAATCTCCGGTCGTTTTACCATCAACCTTAATAATTCTATCACCGGCTTTTATTCCGGCTTCGTAAGCCGGTGTGCCTTCAATGGGCGAAATTACTGTAACAAAACCATCCTTCATGGTTATACTTACGCCGATTCCCGTAAACTCGCCCTGGGTGTCAATCTGCAACTCTTTAAAGTCATCAGGAGACAGCAAAGAAGAATGGGGATCTAGACTGTGGACCATTCCCTCGATGGCCTTTTCGATCAATTCTTTTGAATCGACGGGATCGACATAGTTGTTCTCAACCAGTCCGATCACATCGGAAAATAATTTTAAACCCTTATATGTTTCTGCTCCATCAGCCGAAAGATTTCGGTAAAAACCGGATCCAACGGTCCAAAAAATGACAGCGATCAGCAGAACTAACCACAGTTTAATATGCTGTTTTTTCTTTAAATTCATGGAGTTTCTCCTTTTAATCTGAACTTCTAATAGTACCCCTCATTTAGCCCATTGAAAGTCCAGACTAACCTTCTTTAATCCATTTCAACGGGTCCACAGGCTTACCATGATGACGTATTTCAAAATGCAAACTTGGGCCGATCATTGACCCTGAGTCTCCAACTGTCGCCACAACTTCGCCCCTTTCAACAGTATCTCCTTGTGAAGCAAAAAGTTCCTGAGCATGGGCATAAATGGTGTAATAATTATTCCCATGATCAATAATGATCATATTACCGTATCCCTTAAACCATCTGGCATAAAGAATTCGTCCGTCGTATACGGCACGTATGGGTTCACCTCTGTCAGCTTTTATCTCGATACCACTTTTGAAATTGATCAGATTGAACTTTTTGTTTCGTTGTGGTCCAAAAAAAGATACTATTTTACCCTTAACCGGCATATTAAGCAATCCTTTTAAGGAGGAAAAGCTTTTTAGTGAAATATTTTTTTGGGGTTCCATCAGGTCTGGTTCGGATTTTAAAGATATTACGGTATGATCCAAATCTTCCGCTGCCTGCTTCAAAGATTCAATAGTCGCCAATTTTAAAGACCTTTTTTTACGTATATCATCAAGTAGTTGTGAACGATTTTGTCTCTCAAGAGACACAATTTCAATCTGTTTCTTTAAATCTGTCTCAACAGAAAGCTTTTCCTTTTTTTTTGCATCCAACTTGATCAGCTGCTGCTGAAGTTTCTCTTTATTGTCCAGAAGATTCTGCCAAATATTTTCATCATAGGCCAGCACCTGTTCCAAAACCTTTTTTCGATGAAAAAATTCATACATGGTTTGAGCCGAGGCCAAAACATATATTTTCCCCAGCCAGCTCAGCTTATAAAGAGCGACCAGACGCTTTGATGCATATTCTTCGCTGGTTTTAATCCTTTTTTGAAGTTCTTTGGATGTATTTGTCGCCTTCTCTATTTCTTTTTCATAGTCAGCAATCTCTGTTTTGAGAGACGAAGCATTTTTTCTGGCCTTGTCAAGTATCAGATCAATGTCATTCAAGCTGTTGACGATTGAAGTTTCTTTTCTGGTAAACTTCAAGAGTTCGGCCGTCTCCTTTTCTATCTCACGGTTGATACTTGTCGCCTCTTTTCTGACGCCTTTAATGTCGCCATTGTTATTTTCTGTTTTTGCTGTGCTCTCTGCACCGTCCTCAGATATAACATGCACATACCTCTCTAAATTTCGAATATAACCGACCTGGCCATTATATAAAATTTTAAACCATGCATGATGATGCTCGAGAATTTTGACTTTTGTTCCTTCTGGAATCGTCAATATAGATGGGTATTCAACGCCGGGTTGGGACCGAACGTTCAGCTTGTTGGCGGTCACAATTCCGATTTCATCGGATTGTGCAACGGAAACATCGGGGGGTTGCAGTATGATAATGACACCGACTGCAACATATGCTATTGTTTTAAGAATTGTTTTAGTGAAAGAAAGCACCCCATCCACCCTACAAACATGCTGCAAATCAATATTCCAAGGAAAGCCTTCCAAGAAAGGAATCTGATGGCAAACAAACCTGAAGTAAAACCTTTATCCACATTCGATGAAATAAACATAAAAAGAACAAATAATACTGCCAATCCGATGATTCCGCCCAGTGCTCCCTGGATAAGGCCTTCAATATAGAAAGGGGCTTTGATGAAACCGTCGGTTGCACCGACCAGCCGCATGATTTCAACCTCTTCGCTCCTTGAATAAAACACTAAACGAATGGTGTTGGCGACAATTAAAACAGTTGCCACAAAAAAAAGGACCCCCATTGCATATCCTGTTAATCTGAACAAATTGAGAATGTTCGTAAATCGTCCCAGCCAAATTTGCCCATACTCGACTTCATCCACCTGCGAAAGCGATTCCAGTCGAGCTGCGAGCGTTTCGACTTTATCCTGGTTTTGGAAATCGTCTGTAAGCCGAACTTCAAAGGCATCCGGTAGAGGATTTTCTTGTAAGTCGTCCAGCAACGAGGACTGCCGTTTCATCTGATTTTTTAATCGTTCCAACCCCTCTTTGCTTGAAATAAATTGAACATTCTTTACACCTTTCATGCCCTCAATTTTACTTTTGATATCAGCAATTTTTATTTCAGAGGGATTGGGCTTAAGATAGACCATTATCCGGATTCCCTTTTTCCAGGAGTTCACAATGGCGTTTGCATTGATAAAAAAAAGAGCAAAAGCACTGGCAATAAGTATGGCAATCGAAATGGTGACGATGGTCACCGTACTCAAAAACCTGTGATCAAGAATATCCTTTATGGCCCGCTTATAATAAATAATCATCAGAACACGTTCTCTAATGCATTGATATTGTTTGGATTCGACCCTGCTTCAGATGAATGACTCGGCCCCCTGTTTTGCGGATAAGTTCTTTATCGTGGGTTGCAATAATCACCGTAGCACCTCGAATATGAAATCTTTTTAGAAGGTTAAGGATAATATCGGCAGATTCATCGTCCAGGTTGCCGGTGGGTTCATCTGCAAGTATAATCTTTGGGTCTCCGACGATGGCTCTGGCAACGGCGATTCTTTGCTGCTCACCACCGGACAGGGTCGGGGGCAAGGAATGGATGCTGTTTTCCATTCCAACAGTTCTGAGCACACTCTTTACTTTTTTTTCGACAAATCGCCGTTTTTTTCCCATGGCTTCAAGTACGATGGCAATATTATCAAATACCGTCTTTGTACGAATCAGCTTGTAATCCTGAAATATTACACCAAACTTTCGTCGTAGAATCGGTATTCGATGATGGGATATTCTTAATAGGTTCATACCATCGATCAATACCTGTCCTTCTGAGGCAGCTTCTCCAAAATACAAAAGCTTCAGCAGAGAAGTTTTGCCTGCCCCGCTGGGGCCGCTGATAAAAAGGAGTTCGTTTTTTGGAATATCAAGTGTGATATCGATGAGCGCTTTAGCAGCGCCGTAATTTTTGTGGACGTGAAACATCCGAATGATAAAGCTTTTATTCTGTTTCTCAATCATTCAATAACTTCCTGGCCAATAGATCGATACAGCCTCGCCTTAGAAATTTTAAATGCGTACAATGCATTGTAATAATTTGTCATGGTTCTAGAAAGAAGTGTTTGAGCAATGAGCACGTCAGTTTGCGTGGAGATTTGTTCTTTATAACGTTCCTGGTTGATTCTGAAATTTTCTTTTGCCTGCTCAATGGCTGTTTCCACCGTTTTGATCGCCCTTTCCGCTTCCTGGGTCCTCAAATATGCCGTCTTTACCTCCAAGTGGATATTATCAAGAATTTCTGTTTTTTTTAGCTGTGACTGGGACAATCGGGATTGTTTTTCTTTAACGCCATATGAGGTTCGACCCCATTCCCAGAAATTCCATTTTGCCACAGCTTTTATGTTCCACCCCTCAGGATCATATATGCCTTGGCCCCCATCTACATCCCATTGTGATCCGTATTTAAAATAATTCCCTTGCAGATCAATTGATGGGAAATAGTCTTTTTTTGTAAGATCTAATTCCTTTTGTGCAATTTCAACTTCCGTGTCGGCAATTTTTATTTCAAACCGATTTTTCTCAGCTTCGGCAAGGCAATACTCAAGGTTTTCTTCAAAAGGAGAATAATCAAGAATGTCTTTCAGAACCACAGGTGCATTTATGGGTCTGCGAAGCAGTGTATTAAAATTCGACTCGGCATTGTCAAAATTGTTTTTTGCAATAATAAGCTCCTGTTTGGCATTGGCCAATTCAACCTGTGCCTGAAGCAGATCGTTCAGCGGCGTCATACCGACCTGGTAAAAATTATCGGCCACTTCTTTTTGAGCATTGATCTGGACAACGGTCTTTTGAGCGATGTCATACAGTTTTTGCGTCTGTAACAGTTGAAAGAATGCATTTTTTGCATCCAGAATAATATTCTGTCGGGTCAGTTGTTCATTAACTTTGGCTTTATCAAGACCGAGGTTGGCGATATCATATTGTCTCAGCAAAGAGAAACCCGCGAATATCGGTTGACTGAATGAGGTTACAAAACTGTATTCTTCTTTTGGAACCGCCGTAAAGCCGCCTGTTACGGTTTCGGCGTCAAACCGATTGTATCCATAGGATGCGCTCAGTGTAGGAAAAAATTGCGTCCGACTGGCTTTTTTCAGAGCCGAGGCCGCAGCTGTTTCTTCTTTGGATGATTTTAGGCCGAGATTCGCTTTTATGGCACTTTCAATGGTTTGTTTGAGGGTAAAAATTTCAACCGGCTCCTGGGCTTTAGATTTAGCGGGAAATAGTATCGGTTGAATGAAGATAAAACACAAAAATAGTCCAATCCATTTAATTTTAAACATCATATTATCTTGTCCTTACTTTGTTAAAATTATTCATTCCTAAATTTAAAACGCTCAGCTTGGGTTTTAGTAACTCCATTCTTAAATAGCAAATAACAATCAATCTTTCAATTAAGCGTTTTCGATAACTATGAGCATAAAATTTCAAGGGTTTTCGGTTGACCAACACGGGGTTTATTGATATTTATTTTTTTGAGTTGAAGGAGTGCTGTCACCAGTTTTCCTTACTCAAGGCCTCCACTGAATCCCATTAAACAGGCTTCTTCCATTTCGGTGGAGGCTTTTTTATATCGAATCAACACTTTAAAATCAATAGTTTCGTATCAATTATGGAATCCCTCGATCTCCTCAAGGGTTTTTTGAAATACGGAACGCATCGGACCACCCAAAGAAACCGCCTTTTTTGCAGCTTCCAAGGCTTCCTGTTTTCGCCCCTGCTCAAAGAAAATCTGTGCAAGATTGTTAAACGCCGGACCCGAGTTGGGATGGTAATGGATGGCTTTTGTGAGAACCTTTTCGGCATTTTCAAGTTCTCCAAGAGCATAATAGCAATTGCCAATACCGATAAGCGCAGTTAGATTCTTCGGCCATTGCGTCAGTGCCATATGATATCCATCGATGGCAGCCCGAAACTGACGGGCTTCTTCAAGCCCCAATAACGCTTTTAGAAACAGATCCTCTTTTACCGAGGCGGGCAGTTGATTTGATTGTAGAATTAAAAGCCCCCAATAATTGCTCCGAGCCCAGGTTTTTTCAAAAACCTGAAAAGACATGAGTTTCCGGCGAATATTTCCTGAGCGAAGAATAACAACTTTTTCAGGCAAATCATAGCCGATCACCACCGCATAATGCCAGACAGGATACCAGGAAAGCCCGAGATTTTGTAGAACGATCACCGGATGTCCGGCAGCCACTTCAGCGAACAGATCACTCAATCCCGCAAACACATATGCGATTCTGCCATTCCGACGGGCCGCGCTGATCATTGCCGATTGAAGACTCCCTTTGCGTTCAGGGGTAAAGACTTCGGCGGTCAGAGCTTCGAGAGAAATCGGAAGGCCGCTCCAGTTAAGTACCATGGCAAGAGCCGCAGGACCGCATTGATATGCTTTCTGGTAATAAAACGGAATCGTTTCATTTTCAACTCGAGGGGGCACATTGCCTGCTTTTTCCAACATGACAGATTTATTAAGGCCGGTACAGCTTGAAAGCAGAATACCGGCGCAAGAAAGCAGTACAATGCAGTAAAATCGCAAACATTTCTGGCAATTCGCCATACTATTTGCTGGAGGGATGTTTCACAAATGGAAAAATGTCGGTAAAGCCCAAAATATCCGTGATCAGAAGGACAATAAAAATAATCACCGAAGCAGTCACAATAACACCAATTGCGCTGCCACCGGCAGGAAGGTGATCCATTTTATCGGCAATCTGCATGATTTCGGCATCGGACAGGCTGTCGACGCGGGCTTTTGCTTCTTGAGGACTGATCCCCTGGGCCATCATTATGGCCTTGACATCTTCCCTTTTTAAAAATTGGTTGATGTTTTCACGTACGTTTTTTGCCGTCGACAGTGTCAACACTGTTTCCGTTCTTACCATAGCTGCCTGAACCGTCTGCACCGGCAGGCTCATCAACAACATGGTCATCGTAACTAAATAACAGACATACCTGGCAAAGCGACGGTCTCCAAACATATTACACCTCCGAATAAAAGTTTTTATTGATGTCCTTTTGGAATCTTTAAGTTTATTCTAACTGAAGTTTATACCGAACTGAATTCAAAAGCAAGTGGTTATCATTGAGTCTGTTTAAAATCTAAACCCTATTGTAAAATGAAACCGGCCCGCACTTTCGCCAGTTTTTCTATCCAGTTTATGACCGTAATAAACACCGATGGGGCCGATGGGCGTAAAATAGTGCAACCCTACCCCGACTGAAGAACGAAATCCATCCGAACCTTTGTCGACAGGAGCGTTTCTGACCCTGCCGATGTCGTAAAATAAAGAAAGTTCAAAATCAGATCCTAAGTCAACCCGGGCCTCTATATTACCCAAAGTCGAAGTTAACCCCCCTATAGCCTTGCCGGCCGAATCAGATCGAAGCAGGTTTTCGTCAAAACCCCGAACAGTGGATGTACCGCCTAGAAAAAAAAGCTGGTCTTCCGGTATGGTACCGGCATCATCAAAGGGAGTAATATCTCCCACCCGTCCCCTCAGGGCAAAACTTAAGTTTTCTATGGGGGTATAATATTTTCGAACCTCGAAACGATATCTAAAAAAATCATCCAGAGAGTTATTGATCCCTTTAGAAATATCCAGAAGTAAAGAAGAAAAAAGCCCTTTTCTGGGCCGTATATAGGAATCTATGTTGTTATATATAAGGGAAGGACTTATCGTCAGAATCTCTCTGGACCCAAAGTTAATTTCTTCATTTACAGAAATGGGTTCCAAATCACGCGGGTAGTTCTTCTTATATGAATAAACAAAAGAGAGATCTGCGTTGAATTTCTGAAATAACTTCCGGTTAAATGATAGTGAAACGCCTCTCTCCCTGGTGCCGAAGTTTGTATTAAACTCTTCCCTGGTTTCGGTAAACATGTTTACTGACGATTTGATTCGAGTTCCCAGAAACCTGGGCTCAGAGATGCCCAGGTCTCCCCGGTACCCTATCTGGCTGATTTCACCACCCGCATAAATATTCTTGTTTAATCCAAAAAGGTTTCGGTCGCCGGACAGAATGTTTGCGTAAAATCTTCGTTCGGTATCATATCCTACGCCGGACTGAATATAGTAAGGCTTTTTCTCTTCCAATTCCAAAAGCAGATTTACCTTGTCCGCCTTTTCTTTTAACCCGAAAGTGTTAAAACGAACCGAATCAAATGCTTCGATGTCGCGGATATTTCGCTGGGATCTCAAAAACTTCTTCAGAGAAAACGGCTCTCCGGGATCGAGTTCAAGTTCATTATTTATAACACGTTTTTTGGTGAGAAAATTACCTGTCAAACCCACCTGACCCATTTTCACAAAAGGCCCTTCGTCAACGTCATACGTTACTGAAGCTCCGGTTTTATCCTTGCTGATGGTCGCGGACCCCTTCACTTTGACATGGGGATAACCCTTTTCAGATATCAGGGATGACAGCGTGTTTTCATCGCTGCGAATCATATAGTCGCGAAAAACGGACCCTTTTTTCAAAGTGATGGCCTCACGGGCCTGAGCGTCTGAGAGCACATTCAAGCCATGAATGGTTAAGGATTTTACGTTTGTCTGAATCCCCTCTTCAATTTCCATCGTAATGTCAACATTGTGTTTTTTTTCTTTAATATCTTTATCCGATTTTACCTGATCCTTTACGTCCGTGTTCATATAACCTTGCTCGAGATAAAGAGACGTAATGGCGCGTTTATCCTCTTCCAAGGTTTCCTGAACGAACGCACCGTTGGCGATAATTCCCGGGGTTCGGGTCAACATCTGTTTTTTGATCTTTTTTGAATCAAACGCACTATTTCCCTTAAAATCGAGGGAATTTACAATGTATTGCGGACCCTCATCAATCATCAGACGGATGTCGCGAACCGGTTGACCTGCTTCTTGTTTTCTTTTAGACGCCATCTCTATCCGGCAATTCTTATACCCTGCCTTGAGGTAACGTTTCTTTATCAGGTGTATGCTTTTTTTTAGACCAAAATCCCTTTTATTCCCCTCCTTAAACAGGATGAGATCTTTCTTTAGCGTAAAATTCCAAAACGCTTTGTTGCCTTCAAATTCAATGTCATACCTGGGCCCTTCATCAATGTTTAAAGAAATTGAAATATTTTGTGTGTTGGCATCTTTTTGGACAACGCTGCTCACGACAACGTCCGGATACCCCTCCTTCCGATAAAACCGGATTAGATTTTTGACGTCTTTATCAAATTCTTTTCTCTTAAAACGCCTCATAAAATCCGGAATCAACCACGATTTATACGTTTTGATTCGCAATTTAAGTCGTGTCTTTGAAAACGCCCGGTTTCCTTTGATTTCAAATCGCCGGATATGAAAAAAATCACCTTTGTCGATATTGACAAAAACCACCACGTCTCCGCCAGCAGGATCTTCTTTGGCGCCTAAATCAACAACCGGTGCGATATAACCTTCATTCTTGAAAAGCTGGACAATGGCAGACTCCTTGGCGGGAAACGCATCCGGATCGTATGCATCCCCTGTTCGGAGTTGCATGGCGTTGAGGATTTCTCGTTCCAACAGGGGGAATCCACCCTTGATTTTAATATCTTTAATCCGGGAATAGGGCGTTACCTGAAAATGAAGGTCAAATTGATCTTCTTTTACAGATTTTTCGAAAACATGGATGGCTTTAAATATTTTCGACGATTTCAAAGCGTCAAGGGAATCCTGGAACTGTTTCGTTGAAAAGGGTTCCCCTTCCCGGATGAAAATGAGATTCTTTACCAAATCAACCCATCGGCTCACATCCCCGTTTACCCCCTGAACATCCACAATAACCTGTGACACTATGGGATCTGGTCTATCTGCTTTCTCCTTTTGTGCATATGCGGTA
>Ga0210123_1000937_pt1 | contig 16022 bp, 15 predicted proteins | sample Muzzi_PWB_D2_FD_185535 | JGI IMG/M metagenome (GOLD analysis project Ga0210123, IMG submission 185535) | Wetland microbial communities from San Francisco Bay, California, USA, that impact long-term carbon sequestration - Muzzi_PWB_D2 (SPAdes) | ecosystem: Environmental > Aquatic > Marine >... | reverse complement strand
CGTCCCCGCTTCCCCGGCTGCTCCGGACAGCTTCTCCAGCTCTGCGTCCAGGATTCCAAGGTCGGCGCCCACCGCGTCCGCCAGTGCGCCGGCCGCCTCCCGCGTCAACTCGCGCTCGAAATTGACACGCGCTCGCTCGATGAGCCAGCCCGGAACCTCACCGTCGCGCGGCGCTTTCCACTCCAGCTCCACGGCCTCTTTCTTCAGCTTCCGGTAGTAGGCCGCCTTCGACCGGTCGGGAATCGTGGCCACGACGATGAACGTGACGTCCGAGGGAAGCTTCGGAAGCACCTCCTCGACCACCTTCCGACCGGTCGCGGTCAGCTTCTCGGCCTCGAAGAGGAGGATCACGCGACGCGGAGCCATGACGGGGGGCATCGCGAGGGCCGAGGCGAGGGCCTCCGGGCTGACTTCCGAACCGCGAAAGCTGTCGAGGTTGAAGTCACGGGTCGCCGGATCCACGGCCGCGTCGGCCAGGCGTCGGGCCGCGTCGTCACGAAGCCGACCGGCCTCACCGTGCAGGAAGAACGCGCCGCTGAGGTCGCCCCGGTCGAGGATGCGGTCCAGACGCTGGTCGGCCGCCAGGCTCATGACCGCGGGCCGCGACGAGGGCCGCGACGCGATCCTAGCGAAGGTCTGCGGTCAGGAAGACTCGCGGACTCGGCTGTGGGGCGGAATACCATGAGCGTTGGCCGTCCAGGAACGATTTCTGGTAATGCTCGTCGAGCAGGCTGACCGGCTCCACGAACGGACCGGAGCGCAGGAGCGAAGGCACCTGACGATCGAAGGTCACAAGCTGTTCCGGGGGGCGCTCGGCGGCAACGGCGGGCAGTTCCACTTCAATGGGTACGCTGGCGGCAAACGGCAACCAGAACAGGGCCAGCAGTCCGACCGAGGCGACGGCCACGAGAGCGGCGCTTCCCAGGAAATGGTGGGACGACGCGTCGAGAACACCCTGGTCGAGATTATAGATGCGATGCTGCAGGCGCGGCATGAAATCGTCGGAAGCCTCTGGTTCCGGAAGCTCGGAGAGCAGGTCGACGCCGTCGTGAATCACATGATCGTAGCGCCGGCAGGCCGGGCAGGCCTCCAGATGCGCCTCGAACTGGGCCTCTCGAGCCGGGCTGAGAAGCCCGTCCCGGAAGTCCGTATATGACTCTACAAAGCTGTTGCACTGCATCGGTCGTCGCGTCACGTCTGAGGTCACCGTCCTCCCCCCGTGGCCGGATCTGCCAGCCACGGGGAGATCCTCCCTTCGCGGCCGAGTAATACGCCCCGGTGAAACCCGAGTTCCGGCGGTTCGACTCCCTCTCCCGAAGGCAGGAACGGCGACCCCGCGAGGTCGCCATTCCGTTACCATTCGCGTGCGCCGTCCACAGAGGACGGCCCGACGATTATTCGAGCATCGGCGCGATGATCTGGGCGAACCGGTTCCTGGCGCGGTTGAGCCGCGACTTGACCGTCCCCAGCGTCACGCCTGTGATCTCCGAGATTTCCTCGTACGTTTTGCCCTCGAGCTCCCGCAGGACGAACACGACCCGATGGTGTTCGGGCAGCTCGGCGACGGCCTTCTCTACCTGCTCGCGGAGGTGCCGCTTCCGATATAAGTCGTCCGGCGAGAACGACGAATCTTCCCACTGCAGGGGCCGGTGGTCGGCCTCCCAGTTCTTCTTGATCGCCTGAAACAGCACCATGGGGCTGCGGGAGCGATTCCGCAGCTCGTTTTTCGCCAGGTTGCTGGCGATGGTGTAGATCCAGGTCGAGAACTTCTTGGTCGGATCGAACCGGTGGAGGTGCCGGTACACGCGCACGAAGGTCTCCTGAACGAGATCCTCGGCCCGGTCACGATCCCCGATCGTCCGGTAAATGAAGTTGAGCAGCCGCGTATGATACCGGTCGGCCAGCTCCTGAAACGCCGGACGCGTGCCCTCGAGATACGCCGCCACCAGGGCCGCGTCGTCATACTCACGCAGCTCCGATCTCGAGACGTGCTCGACGGGAGTTTCCGGTTTCCGCAGTCGAATTTTGGCCATAAGTTCGCTCCTATCCGCGGGCGCCTCGGCACCCGCCCATTCCACCACACATCCTCCGCACGGCGTCAATATACCGGCGACGGACGAGTTCCGCACAGGGGTCAGCCTACGCGGCGTGCCGCCAACAAAAGGCAGACGACGGTCTTCGCATCATCGATCTCCCCCCTCTCGACCATCGCCAGGGCTTCCGCCAGCTCCACCTCGCGCGTTTCGATGAACTCGTGTCCCTCGCGCTCGGTCTCCCCGAATGTCAGCCCGGTCGCGAGAAACAGGTGGATGCGCTCGTTCGTGAAACCGGGCGTCGTCCACAGCGTCGTGAGCGGCTCGAGCTGCTCGGCCGTGACTCCCGCTTCCTCGCGCAACTCGCGCCGGGCGCAGGCTTCGGGGGACTCGCCCCCGTCCAGCTTGCCGGCCGGCACTTCCCAGATCGTACGGCCCACGGCGTGCCTGTACTGTTTCAACAATATGACGCGCGGCGGCGTTCCGGCGTCACATTCCGGCCCGGGCCTCGTCAGAGGCAACACGGCGGCCGCCCCGACATGCCGCACGATCTCGAGTTCGCCCGTGCTGCCATCGGGATAGCGGACCGTCTCGAGGCGCAGACGGACGATCTTTCCCTCGAATACCGACCGGCTATTCAGGGTGCGGGCCGCGCCCGGCCTGTCGTCCGCACTCATGACCCGCCTCCGCCGTCCGACGCGTCCGCCGCCCGCACCTCGACGGACCCGAAGGCACCGGCCTCGTCGGCGAACCCCGCCACGTCCCCGGCGGCCAGGAGTACCAGCCCATCGGGAGACAGGAGGCGGCGCGCCGCGGCGGAGACGTCGTTCGGCTCCACGGCCCGAATGCGCTCGGGGAACCGCTCCCAGTAGTCGTCCGGCAGTCCGTACGTCACCGCCTCGGCCTGACGGCGGGCCAGCTGGCTCGCCGTCTCGAACTGCAGGGGCAGGGAAAGCGTGAGGGCGTTGACGGCCAGCGCCAGCTCTCCCGCCTCCGGAAGCTCGTCCCGCAAGCGCTCGAATTCCCCGAAGATCTCGGCAAAGGCGCCCATCGTGACCTCGGTGGCGACGGCGGTGCGGAGCAGAAACGGTCCGCGCCGTCGGCGACGGATCAGCGCCGTGCGGGCGCCGTACGTCCAGCCCTTGTCCTCGCGCAGGTTCAGGTTCACGCGGGAATTGAACAGGCCGCCGAGCAGAGCGTTCATGACGAGGAAAGCCGCCTCGTCGGGCTCGTCGCGGGCGATGCCCACCCCGCCGACCCGGAGCTCCGTCTGCCGGCTGGCGGGTCGATCGAGCAGCAGCACCTCGCCGGCGCGGACCGCCCGAGTCGGCGGTTCGGGGGCCCCGGGAGGGGCCTCGTCGCCGACTGCCTGCCAGTCGCCGAACTTGCGACGTACGCTCGCGATCGCCTCGGCCGGGTCGATGTCCCCGCAGATGACGAGACAGGCAGTGTCCGGACGGGCCGCGCGGAACCAGAAGTCGGCCAGGTCCGAGGCGCCGAGGCGCTCCACCGACTCGACCGTGCCGCCCAGGGGAGCGCCGTACGGATGGGCGCCGAACACCGCGGCCCCGAACGCTTCGGCCGCGATCTCCGCCGGATCGTCGACACGCCGGCGAAGCCGGTCGAGCATCATGTCGCGCCGGCGCTCAACCTCGAGAGGTGCGAAGTCCGGACGGCATGAAACCGCCGCCAGGTACTCCAGCACCTCGTCGAGCTGATCGTTCATCGCGTGCATCGACAGGAGCGCGGCATCGTAGCTGGCGCGAGCGTGGAAGGCGGCGCCGAGGCCGTCGATCCAGGCCGCCATCTCGGGGGCGGATCGGCCTGCCGCTCCCTCCGACAGCAGGTCGCAGGCGAGGGTCGCCAGGCCGCCGCGTTCGGGGGGCGTCGTGCCCGCGCTCGCTCTCAGCACGAGCCGCAGGGCCACGTCAGGGGTCGCGACGGAACGGGCGACCTCCACCCGCAGACCGTTGTCGAGCCGGTGCGTGGCGAACGTGGGCAGATCGAGTTCAGAAACCGGTCCGGCGGGGGGCGGCCCCGCGCGATCGACGGCGGTCACGATCCCCCCCCGGGCACCACGTGGAGGCTGGTGACGTCGCTCGGGTCGAGCGCCGTCGCAGCCGCGGCCGTGACGGCGACCTCGTCCACGGCCTCGTAGCGGTCGAACACGTCGTTCACATAGCCGGGCTCGTCGCGGTAAACCGCGGCGTGCGCGATCAGGTCGGCCCGGTGTCCGACGCTGTCCAGGCGGCGGACCAGCTGGCGCCGGGCCCGGTTTCGAGCCCCGGCGAGCTCCCGCGCGTTGGGCCCGCCACTGCGCAGCTCATCGAGCACGCGACGTATCTCCCCTTCGAGCGTGGCGGCGTCGACGCCGGGCCGCGCGGTCGCGACCACCCACATGAGGCCGACCGATTCGGTCGGCCATACATATGCCGTCACGTCGGCCGCAACACGGAGGTCGTAGACGAGCGACGCGTAGAGCCGCGAGCTCTTACCCTCGGCCAGCAGCGAGGCCAGCACGTCGGCGGCCTCGAAGCCCGGGTCCGCGAACGAAGGGGCGGGGAAAGCGAGATATACGCGCGGCACGGTGACGTCGTCCTCGATGCGGACGTCCGCCCGTGCCGGCGATCGCGCCGGAATCTCCCGCGGAGAAGGCGGCGTGTTTCCCTTCAGTTCACCAAACCAGTGTCGAACCCGCTCGAGCGCCACGGCGTCCGCCACGTCACCCGCCACCACGAGCGTCGCGTTGGCCGGGCCGTACCAGTCGCGGAAGAACGCCGTCACGTCCTCCAGCGTGGCCGCGTCGAGGTCCTCCATGAACCCGATCGTTGGGTGCCGGTAGGGATGTCCGGTCGGAAAGGTCTCGCGCAGCACGGTCTCGACGGCCAGGCCGTAGGGGCGATTCTCGTACGATTGACGCCGTTCGTTTTTCACCACGTCCCGCTGGTTGTCGAGCTTGGCCTGTGAGATCGCGGGCAGGAAGAAGCCGGTGCGATCCGACTCGAGCCACAGGGCGAGGTCGAGTCGGTTCGACGGCAGCGTCTCGTAGTAGTTCGTGCGATCGAACCAGGTGCTGCCGTTCATCGATCCGCCGGCGTCCTGGACGAACCGCATGTGCGACGTACCCTCGACGTGCTCGGAGCCCTGGAACAGCAGGTGTTCGAACAAGTGCGCGAAGCCCGTCTTCCCGGGCCGTTCGTTCTTCGAACCCACGTGGAACATGAGGTGGACGGCGACGACGGGTACCGACGGATCGGGATGGACGACCAGTCGGAGTCCGTTGTCGAGTCGGTGGTCGGAGAGTGCGAAACGCTGTTCGTTCTTGGGCAACTGGTGTCCGATCGGAGGGAGGCCTTCGGGCGACGCGGGCGTTCGAATGTACGCCGGACCCGACCCCGGGCTCAAGCTCTCGCAGGACACCGGGTTGTCGGGTGGCCGACCCGACGCATCAGGTCATGGACGCGGACGGCGGAAGGAGGTAAGCCGGGTTCTGTCCCGGGCCGAAGCCCTGGGGGTCATCTATCTGGGGCACCGGTTACCCGGCGCCTCGTGCGGCCTACCCGGAACTCGAGCGCGGCGGACAACCGCTCGCTCCTGTTCGGCCTTGCTCCTGGTGGGGTTTGTCGTGCCGCGGCCGTTGCCGGCGCGCGCGGTGGGCTCTTACCCCACCCTTTCACCCTTGCCTGTACGCCGGACGAACCGGACGCCATCGGCGGTCTGCTCTCTGTTACACTTTCCGTCGCCTCGCGGCGCCCGGGCGTTACCCGGCACCATGTCCTGCGGAGCCCGGACTTTCCTCGGACCGGCCCTGCGGCCGACCGCGACCCCTTCTCCTTCCGCCTTTCGCGTCCTCTGCTCGGGGCGTCCTCGTGCCAATATAACGGCCGGAGCCGCCGGGAGTTCCCCCGCCCGGGGGAGCCGGCTAACGGCCGGGCGAGTGAAACCTCGGACTGTCGGGACCCGTCCTGTCTCGCCGGGCACACGCTCTGCTGGCCCAAGATCGTAACTGGGACTTAGGTTGACGCCCCATCAGGGTCTCATCTTCCGGGAGCGCCGGCCACGGACACGCATTTTTCAGGAGTCTCGACATGATCCATGCAGGACAAACGGTACGCCGGCTGGCGGCCGCCTCCATCACTGTTGCGCTGCTGCTCGCCCCGCTGGCATCGGCCGCGGGGCAGGAGAGCATCACGGGCAACTACGAGGGCGCCGTCACCGTGGGGGGGCAGGCCGTCGATTTCTCGCTGACCGTGCAGCAAGGTGACGACGGGCTCGAAGGCTTTCTGTCGATGCCCGATCAGGGGCTGCTGAACAACCCGCTCGACGCCGTGACCTGGCAGGACGACACGCTCCACTTCGACCTCGACGTGGGCGACGGGGAAACTGTCGTCTTCGCCGGAGCCCGCGACGGCGACGAGCTGTCCGGCACGCTCACGGGGCCCATACCGGAAGGCTCCACCTGGACCGCGACCCGAGTGGGTGACGCCCGGCTCGCCGCCGTCCCGACGCTGACCGTCGAACCGGCCTCGCTCGAGCTCGTGGCCGGGCAGACGGCCGACCTTCGCGTCGTCGCACGCGACTCCGCCGGCAACGAAGTCACCCCGGATCGTCTGCGCTACTTCGTGCGCGGAGGCCGCGACGGGCTCGAGGCTGGGGATGGCCGGCTCGTCGCGAAGCGGGGCGGCGAGTACACGGTGCTCGTGATCGCCGTGCTCGGGGACGTTCAGCTTCGCGAGGACGTCGAAGCGACCGTCGCGTGGCCGCCGGTCGAGAAGATCGAGCTGGCCGGCCTGCCCGAACAGATGCAGGAGGGCAACGGGTATCGGGTCGAGCCGGCGATCGTCACTGAGGGCGGCCTGATCCGCGACGACGTCGAGCCGACGCTTCACAGCTCGAACTCTGACATCGTCGCCGTGAGCGCGACGGGCGCCCTGCGAGCCACTGGACCGGGCAGGGCCACGGTCACCGCGAGCGCCGAAGGCGTGGCTCAGACGTGGGAGGTGTCGGTACGTCCCAGCCCGGTACGGAACTTGACGGTGCAAGCTGACCGGGAGCGTGCTCGCACCGGTGACGTCGTGCAGATCACGGCCGAGGCCCACGACGAGCGCGGCCGGGCTCTGTCCGACGCTCCGATTGCCTGGAGTGTCGAGGCGTTCCCCATCGACACGCTGATCGCGCCGCCCTCGGCCGCCCAGATCGACGAAGGCGGGCGCTTCGTGGCCGAAAAGCCGGGCGCCTACGTGATCCACGCCAGCTCGGGCCGGGCGAGCGCGGCTGTGGAGGTCCAGGTCGAGGGACGAGACCTGGCCGAGGAGGTAGAGCTGGTGGGCCAGGGCGCCGTCCACGACTACCACACCTCCGACCTGTGGGTCTGGGAGGGCGTGGACGGCCGTGACTACGCGGTCACGGGCACCTGGGGCGCCGAGGGCAAGGCGTATTTCTGGGACGTCACTGACCCGGCGAGCCTCACGAAGATCGACAGCGTCCAGGTCGACGCCCGCACGGTGAACGACGTGAAGGTCTCCGAGGACGGCCGCATCGCCGTGATCAGCCGCGAGGGCGCCTCGAACCGGCGCAATGGCCTCGTCATGTACGACGTGAGCGATCCGCGCGACGTGAAGGAGGTCGGACGCTACGACGAGGGGCTCACGGGTGGCGTCCATAACGTGTTCATCTACGACCATCACGTGTACGCTCTCAGCGCCGGGCAGCGCTACGACATCCTCGACATCCACGACCCGTCGAACCCGGTGAAGGTCGGGAGCTTCGAGCTCGACACGCCCGGGCATGCGATCCACGACGTCTGGGTCGAGGACGGGATCGCGTACTCCTCGAACTGGAGCGACGGCGTGGTGCTGGTCGACGTGGGGAACGGCATCGCGGGCGGCTCGCCGGAGAACCCGGTACAGTTCGCCCGGTACTCCTACCCCTCGGGCGCCAACCACGCGGCGTTCCCCTTCCGCAGTCAGTCGACGGGCAAGTTCTACGTGATCGCGGGCGACGAGATCATGCCAGGCTTCGACCCCGACAAGCCTGGGGCGACGATGGGATACCTGCACTTCATCGATTTCACCGACCCTGAGAACCCGAAGGAGGTGGCCCGCTACCAGGTCCCCGAGGCCGGCACGCACAACCTGTGGGTCGAGGGCGACCGGCTTTATGCGGCCTTCTACAACGGCGGCTTGCGGGTCGTCGACATCTCCGGCGAGCTCGAGGGGGACCTGTACCGACAGGGCCGCGAGATCGCCCGCTACCTGGCCTACGATCCGGAGGGCAAAGTGCCGAACGCCCCGATGACCTGGGGCCCCCAGCCCCACAAGGGCCACGTGTTTTTCAGCGAGTTCAACTCGGGCCTGTGGGCCGTGAAGCTCGAGCCGTGGCGAGAACTGGTGCCATGAGGCCCTTCGTCGCTGCAACCTGGGCGATACTGTCGCTGGCGCTGCTCGCGCCGACGGCGGTCCGCGCCCAGGAGGGACCATCTGGCGACTACTACGTTTACGTGGCCGCGGAGTCGGAAGACCAGGTCTCGCTGGTCCGGTTCGGCCCCAGGGGTGTCGAGGTGGTTGAGAACGTCGTGGTCGGGCTGTATCCGACGGAGATCGACGGACCGCACGGCATCGTCGTGGACCCCGCGAATCAGCGCTGGTACGTATCGATCGCCCACGGGAACCCGTTCGGCCAGGTGCACGCTTACTCGACGGTGGACAACCGGAAGATCGGACAGGTGCCGGTCGGCCTGTTCCCCGCCTCGATGTCGATCACGCCGACCCACCTGATGTTCGTCGTGAACTTCAACCTGCACGGAGATCCCGTGCCGAGCACGGTCTCGGTGATCGAGACGGAGTCGCTCACCGAGCTGATGCAGATTCCGACCTGCGAAACGCCGCACGGATCGCGGCTGTCTCCCGACGGCCAGCACGACTACCTGGTCTGCGTGCGCGACGAGCAGCTCGTCGAGATCAGCACGATCGACCTGGTGGTGTCGCGGCGGCTGTACCTGGCGCCAGGGAGGGAACGGTCGCTGCCGCCGGACGTCGTGGACGCGGATGGGTATCTGGGCGAGGATGCCGCACCGCGCAACGCGCCACGCTGCGGCCCGACGTGGGTGCAGCCGTCCGTAGACGGCCGGTTCGTCTACATAGCTTGCAATCGTAACGCCGAGGTGGTGGAGGTCGACACGGAGTCCTGGCAGGTCACGCGGAGGTTCCGGACCGGCGCCGGACCCTACAACCTCGACGTGACGCCGGACGGACGGAAGGTCGTCGTGTCCTACAAGGGCGCGCAGGCGACCGGCATCATCGACCTGGCCTCCGGCGGGGTCCGGTCCGTCGCGAACACACGGCGGCTGCCGCACGGCGTCACGATCAGCCCCGATTCCCGTTACGCATTCGTGAGCGTCGAGGGTGTCGGTGGCGAACCCGGAACGGTCGACGTGGTCGACCTGAACGCCGTGAGCCTGGCGGGATCGGTGGACATGGGTAAGCAGGCCGGCGGCATCGGATTCTGGAAGTACGTGCCCGGACTCCTGCGCGGCGAGCGTCAGCCCGGCGGTGAGTGATTCAACGGCGGTGGACGATTCGGTGTTTGAACAGACGTCATCAGGCGTCACCACGAAGAACGGGTCAGGAGCGCGTATCGTGAATATTCTCGGGTGGACGGGTGGAAGGGCGGCGGCGATCGCCGCGATCGCCGCGCTGTCGCTTCCGGCGGCGGCGGCGGGGCAACAGAGCATGGAAGTCCCGGCGCAGCCGGCGGCCTCGCCGACTGTCGAGCTCACGGGCTACGTGGGCGTGTTGCTTCCCATGTCGAAGCTCGGCGCGCAGGGCGATTCCCTGCAGGCGGAGCTCTCGACCCGGCCCGCCTTCGCGGCAAGCCTCGAGTTCTGGTTCGGTGGTGGCTTCGGCCTCAGCATCATGGGCGGATATGCCAATCCGAGCCTCGGTCTGACCGCCGCCGACGTCGACACCGGGAGCCAGACTCGTCAAGCCCTCGGCACCGTCGACTACCTGCACGGCGAGGCCCTGCTGTTGTGGCGACCCGAGCTGACCGGAGCGGCCGCCGTGCTGCTTCCGTATTTCGGCGCGGGTGCGGGCGTGCGCCACCTGGGCTTCGAAGCCGATTCCGGCTTCGAAGACACCTCCGACCTCGTCCTCGCTCTGAACATCGGGACGCAAATCCGGCTTTCCGATGCGGTGCACATGCGACTCGACGTCCGCGACCTGATCTCCTCTTTCCAGGGGCCGTTCGAGAACTCCGACCAGCAGCACGACGTGTTCGCCCAGGTCGGCTTCGGCATCGGACTCTGAGGATGACCCCGCCGGGCCATCCCGAACCGCTGATCACGGCCGAGCGGATCGACGAACGAGTCCGGCAGATCGCGGCGGAACTCGACCGCACCTACGCGGACGCCGGCGAGGTCCTGATCCTCGGGATCCTGCGCGGCGCCTACATGTTCCTGGCCGACCTTTCCCGGCGTATGACGGTCCCGCGTCGCGTGGACTTCATTGCCCTGTCGAGCTATGACGGCGCGAGTTCGAGTGGCGGCGTGCGGTTGATCATGGATGCGCGGGTCTCGCTCGCCGGCCGGCACGTGCTGATCGTCGAAGACATCCTCGACACGGGCCGGACCCTCTCCTACCTGCTCCGCCTCTTCCGGGCTCGCGGTCCCGCCTCGCTGCGCACCTGCGTGCTCGTCCGGAAGCCGAACCCCAGGGTCGAGGTGGACGTCGATTACGTCGGCTTCGATATTCCGGATGAATGGGTCGTCGGCTATGGCCTCGACTTCGACGACCACTACCGGGCCCTGCCGTACATTGGTACGCTGGATCCCGGCGAGATGGAGGCCGAGTAGACGCGCACATGAAGTACAACGGGAGGTGGATGGTGCGGGGATGGACGACAGGACTGGCGGCGCTCGCTCTGCTGGCGGTGCCGGGGGCGCTGGGAGCTCAGACGAGTGCGAAGGACGACGAGGGCGCCGTGCGGGCCGCGGTGGCGGACTACGTGGACGCGATCTACGAGGTCCGGCCCGAGCTGATCGAGCGGAGCGTGGCGCGTGACCTCGTGAAACGGGGCTACTGGCGACCGGACGAGGCCACGGAGTTCCGGGAATTTCCGATGTCCTACGAGGAGCTCCACGAGCTCGCGTCGCGCTGGAATGCCGACGGTCATCTCGACACCTCCAAGGCGGTTCGCGAGATCGTCCTGCTGGACGTCCTCGACAAGACGGCATCCGCGAAGCTCGTCGCCGACTGGGGCATCGACTACCTGCACCTGGCCAAAGTCGACGGCCGCTGGGTGATCAAGAACATCCTGTGGCAGAGCCCGCCGATCTAGAACGCGCGTACCGGGGTGCCCGGACCGTCCGGGCTGAGATCACACCCGTCGAACCTGATCCGGATCATACCGGCGAAGGGAGAACCAAGATGAAGTTCATGCAGCCCGCCTCAGAGCCGGTCACGCAGATGCAGCACGCCCGGGCCGGAACGATCACGCCGGCCATGGAGCGCGTGGCCGAGCGAGAGCACGTTCCCGCGGACACGATCCGCGATGAGGTCGCCGCCGGGCGCCTCGTGATCCCCGCCAACATCCATCACCTGGCCGGGAACCTGGATCCGATGGCGATCGGGGCGGTCGCCTCCGTGAAAATCAACGCGAACATCGGCAACTCGCCCACCACGTCGAGCCTCGACGAAGAAGTCGACAAGCTCGAGCTGGCCGTGCGCTGGGGCGCCGACACAGTGATGGATCTGTCGACCGGCCGGCTGATCGACGAGACCCGGGCGGCGATCCTCGCCGCCAGCACCGTCCCGATCGGCACCGTGCCGATCTACCAGGCGGTCGCGGATCGTGACATCGAGGAGCTGGAGGCCAGCGATCTGCTCGCGATGATCGAGCACCAGGCCAGGCAGGGCGTCGATTACATGACGGTGCACTGCGGAGTGCTTCTCGAGCACCTGCCGCTCATCCGTACCCGGATCACGGGTATCGTCAGCCGGGGCGGCGGGCTGCTCGCGCGCTGGATGGTCCACCATCGGGCCCAGAATCCACTCTACGACGCCTACGACGAAGTCCTCGACATCGCCGCGGCGCACGACGTCACGCTGAGCCTGGGCGACGGCCTGCGGCCGGGGTCGATCGCCGACGCCTCCGACGCGGCCCAGTTCGCCGAGCTCGAGACGCTGGGCGAGCTCACGACGCGGGCCCGGGAGCGAGGCGTCCAGGTGATGATCGAGGGTCCGGGCCACATCCCGCTCGATCAACTCGAGATGAATGTCCGCAAGCAGAAAGAGATCTGCCACGGCGCTCCCTTCTACACGCTCGGGCCGCTCGTCACCGACATCGCTCCGGGCTACGACCACATCACTTCGGCGATCGGAGCGGCCGTGATCGGCTGGCACGGGGCGGACATGCTGTGCTATGTGACGCCCAAAGAGCACCTGAGCCTGCCGAACGCCGAGGACGTGAAGCAGGGGCTGATCGCCTACCGAATCGCCGCGCACGCTGCCGACCTGGCCCGGGGTCGGCCCGGCGCCCGCGACCGGGACGACGCGCTGTCCCGCGCCCGGTTCGCGTTCGACTGGGAGGAGCAGTTCGACCTGTCGCTCGACCCCGAGACGGCGCGGGCTTACCACGACGAGACGCTCCCGGACGATTTCTTCAAGGAAGCGGAGTTCTGCGCGATGTGCGGGCCGAAGTTCTGTCCGATGCACAATTTCCGGGACGTCGACTGGGATGAGATTCAGCGGATCGTCGAAGCGCGGCGCGAGGCCGCTGCCGTCTGAAGAGCGCGGGAGCCCGGCGGATCTTCAGTCCGCCGGAACTCCCGCGATGACCCGGAGTGGCAACCAGGTCGGTAAGCTTCCTCTTCCGGCACCGTCAGAAGGTACCGGTCATGCCGCTCAGTCGGCGTGTCGCAGATCGAGGGGCGACCGAAGCCGCTCCGCCATCACTAACCGCGCCGTTTCGGCCGACACCGGCGACCCGTCGATGCGCGCCAGGATCGATTCGCGATCCGCGTCGTTCAGCAGCTCCGAGGCCGCGATCGCTCGTGCGTTGCCCACGAACTCGCGCTTCTTTCCCGCGTACCCTTCCGCGACGGCCAGGAAGGCTGCGTCGACCCATGTGTTGGCGGCGGTGAGCACGTCGCCCGTCGCTTCGGCGACCTCCGCCGCGCGCTCCATCGTCTTGCGGGCACGTGCCGACTCGCCGGCGTAGAAATAGAGTACCGCTGCGCGCTGGAAACCGAAGTACGCGGCCGCGTCGTTCTTCGGCAGCACCTTCGCCGCGCGCTCGTGCAGCTGCCCGGCTTCCTCCCAGCGTGACGGCGTCTCGTACAGCTCCATCGCCTGGCTGTTGAGCGGGCTCTGGAACGCCGTGACCTCCAGGGCCGGCAACTCATACATCTCCCGCTCCTGGGCATCGGCCGCGCCGGCCGCGGCGAGCAGGGTCGCCGCAGCGGCCAGACTCCTGAGCATCATTCCGTTCGTCCTCATCGTCCCATCCTCCCATGTTTCCCTGTCCCCGGACCGATCCATCGACCGGCTCCGCTCCATAGGGAAGCAACCCGCGTGCCAGTAGCAGTAGAGACACGTAATATATTTTTATATAATGCTTTACGGAAAAAAGCCGGCGGCGGTTGGCCGCTGGCTTTTGACCTGAATGCGCTACATGGTGTCCGGAAACGGACACTTTCGGGGGTGCGCCCCCCTCAGGGTCGGCTCAGTCGCCCGGACCCGTGCCGAAATTCGTGCCCGAAAACACCTCTAGGCCTGACGCCGTGCGAACGGACATGCGAGGACGGCCACCGTCGTAACTCCAGGCCGCCCCGACCTCCCCGTCCCTGTTCATGGCCACGAACTTCTCGCCGGGCATGAAGTCGGGGTTCACGTTTCGATACTTGTTGCGGATCATCTCCAGCGCGTCCTCGCACGCCTCCTGCGGGGAACGCCCGACCGCCATGCGCATCACGATGTAGTAGCTGGCGCACGACTTGATCACGTCCTCACCGCGCCCGGTCGCGCCCGCCGCACCCACATCGTTGTCGACGTACAGGCCCGCCCCGATGATCGGCGAATCACCGATCCGGCCCGGGATTTTCCAGCTCAGACCGCTCGTGGTCGTGATGCCGGCCACGTCGCCGTTGCCGTCGATGGCGAGCACGTTCACCGTGCCGTGCTCCTGCTGCGGCGGCCCAGGAAGGAAGGCCTCGGACTCCGGCAGGCCGCGGAGGTGGTCGGGCGGCCCCCAGTCGTCGGTGTCGCTCCGCTTCTCCCGCCACTCCAGCCAGGCGTTGCGTGCCTTCTCCGTCAGCAGATTCTCTTCCTCGTAGCCGAACGACTGCGCGAACTCGAGGGCGGCCGGACCGACGATCATCACGTGGTCGGTGCGCTCCATGACGAGCCGCGCGATCGACGACGGCGTCTTGATGCCCTCGATCGCCGCAACGGCGCCCGCGTTGTACGTGCGGCCGTCCATGATCGAGGCGTCCAGCTGCACGACCCCGTCCTCGTTCGGCAGGCCGCCGTAGCCGACGGAGGCGTCTTCCGGGTCCACTTCGATGACGTTGGCCGCCTGTTCGACGGCGTCTATCGCGCGACCGCCGGAGGCGAGGATCTCCCAGCCCACTTCCATCGCACGCTTGCCGGTGTCGTTGGAGTGGCTGGTGACGATGATCGGCGTGGTGGCGCCGGCGGCGACACGGCGGCGGGAGGGCCATCTCAACGCGGGCAGCAAGGCGCCACCGGCGGCGATCCCGAAGCTGCGGTGAAAGAAGGTTCTGCGGGACAGCGGGCTTCCCATCGATCGTCTCCCGGTTGAATTCGCGGAGCGGACGGGGTTCAAGATACCCCCAGCCGCGTCCACGAGACAGCCGAACCGACGCGTCCTCGGGAACGCCCTGTCAGCCGCCGCCGGGTGGCAGCTTCGTGGGCTCGGACTTCCTCTCCACCAGCGATTCCGTGAAGTCCTGCCGATCGGCCAGGAGTTGCAAACGGTCGTCCAGCGACTCGACGTGACGGCCGAGCGCCCGAACGTCCTCGCTCAGTCGGTCGACCTGCGCCCGGTCGGCCGCTCCCTCGGCGCGCATCTCGATCCAGACCTCCAGCGCTCGCCCGAGCCGCCGCGTGATCGGGATCGAGACGAGCAGGAGCCCCACGATGGTGATGATGGCGACCGTGCCGAGGATCTCGGCGATTTCTACGGGCATGGTACCCTCCGTCCGGCGTTCTAGTAGGCCGGGATCCCCGTGATGTCGTGTCCGAGGATCAGGCCGTGGATGTCGTGCGTCCCCTCGTAGGTGTATACGGACTCGAGGTTCGCCATGTGTCGCATCGACTGATACTCGACCAGGATCCCGTTGGCGCCGAGCAGGCGGCGCGCTTCGCGGGCGCACTCGCAGGCCATGTTCACGTTGTTGCGCTTGGCCATCGACACCTGGGCCGGCTTCATCGTCCCGGCATCCTTCATCCGACCGAGCCGCAGCGCCATCAACTGCGCCTTCGTGATCTCGGTCAGCATGTCGGCCAGGCGCGTCTGCTGAATCTGCGTGCCGCCGATCGGCGTGTCGCCGAACTGGACCCGGTTCACGGAATAGTCACGGGCTTCGCAGAAGCAGGCCATCGCGGCGCCCACCGCCCCCCAGGCGATGCCGTACCGGGCCTGGGTCAGGCACATCAGCGGACTCTTCAGGCCGCCGCTCTCCGGCAGGAGATTGTCGGCCGGAATCCGCACGTCCTGCAGCACGAGCTCGCTCGTGTCCGAGGCGAGGAGCGACAGCTTGCCCTTCTGGTCGCTTGCCGAGAATCCGTCGCGGTCCGTCTCGACGATGAAGCCCCGGATCGAGGACGCGTCGTCGATGTCGCCCGTTTTCGCCCAGATGACGGCCACGTCCGCCTTCGAGCCGTTCGTGATCCACATCTTCGAGCCGTTGAGCACCCACTCGTCCCCGTCCTCCTCGGCCCGGGTGAGCATGCCGCCCGGATTCGATCC
>Ga0210123_1000936_pt1 | contig 16025 bp, 13 predicted proteins | sample Muzzi_PWB_D2_FD_185535 | JGI IMG/M metagenome (GOLD analysis project Ga0210123, IMG submission 185535) | Wetland microbial communities from San Francisco Bay, California, USA, that impact long-term carbon sequestration - Muzzi_PWB_D2 (SPAdes) | ecosystem: Environmental > Aquatic > Marine >... | reverse complement strand
CGAGAAAAGCGCTGAAATAGACACGCGCAACATCGCGCTGCGCCTCGCCGTCCATGATGCCGCCAAGGTTCAGGGCCCAGGCGCTGAAGAGCCCGGTGTCCTTGTTTTGCCAGGTCGTATTGAACTGACCGTGATTCGCGCCGACGATGTACAGACCGGACCTGAAACGAAAGTCGTCACCGGTGAACGAAACCCGCGAATACTGGGCCATGCCTTCGAATGACTGCACGTCGCCATCCATACTGCCATGAATCGTGAAATAGTTGACGTCGCGAATCGGCGTGTACCGGTCCCGTGGCTGATACTGGCCATATACCGGTGCAATCGCAATCACGCCCCGAAGATTGAAGTTGAAGTCGAAGTCGACTGTGGCGTCGTCCGGGTATCGATCGAGAGAATTGAACGCGGCGGCAACACCAACCGCTTCTCCTCCACGCGAGTGACCCATCAATGCGACCCTGTCCATGTCTACCTGGCCGTAAAAACGGTGGCCGGGCTGGCCATTCCAATCGCGCCATAGTGCGAGATGCTGCAACAACAGCCAGCCACGTGCGTCATTTTCCTCTTTCAGGCCGGGCCGATCCTCGAAAAACTCGACCAGCGATGAAATTGACGAGTTGATGAAGTTCTCGTCGACGGACGCGAAAATGATGCCGCGACTCGCGAACAACTCGCCCAGATAGGCATAGCCCGGATCTGAATAGTCCTCCATCGCATGATTGCCGTGCACAACCAGGACCAGCGGGAAAGACCCGTCGCCGTCCGGATACCAGACCCGCGCCTGCAACGGCAACTCGGTGACATCGAATCCCCAATAGCTGGTTCGCAGCCATCCGGAAAATCCGTCCCAGTTCTCAATCAGTTTCGAACCGTCGACTGACCGCGATATCAGGTCGGCATCTTCGCCAAACAAATCGCGTTGCCGATCCTTGCCACTGCCATAGGCCAGCGTCAGGACCCCGTAGTCGCCCGGCAAGCCGGGATTCGGCAGATCCAGCGTTCGATCTTCAAGCACGTAATCGTCGAGCAACGGGTTCGCTGGCTCCTTGTCACTGAAGATGGCGTAGAGGCCAACGGCGAATCCGGCAATCCCGAGCGCCAACACCGCCAGGGTGACTTTCTGCGTCGCTGGCTTTAGCCCTTCGCGGCGAATCACTGCAATCCCCGCAGCGATCATGGACACGACCAGGATCAGGACCGCGCCCGCGATAATGCTGTCCGGCGGCTCGCCCGGAAACACGAAGATCAGGATAAAAGGAGCAAATAATGCCAACGCCGTTCGATACGTGGCCGGCAGCGCCATGAGCAGAAAAGCAACGAGTAGTCCTCCGCCGCCAATCAACATGGTGACGCTGATCACCACGACATAGGCGGGCATCTTTTGCAGCGTGAAATCCTGCAGAAAATAGCTGGTGAACAGCAGCGTTACGGCAATTGTGCCAAGCAGGCAGACGCCAACGGCCGCACCTGTCCAGGCAGTTTCCGAAGGAGTCAACGCAACCCTTGCTCTGGCGGCAATGGAGCGAGTTCGCTCGATTATTCTCATTGTTATCTCCGAACGTATGCTGCAATCGACTTATTGAATCATAATCCCGGTTCGCTTCGGATAGTGTCTGCTGCGCGAATACGAAGTGCTCACAGGCTTTCCAGCAGTCACAAGAACTCCGGACGGATCAGCTGTGGCTCACCGACATGGCTTCGGTGGTTGCTGTGTGTCCGGCATGACGGCCAGGTTGTCCGCGTCATACAGCGGCTCGCTCCAGTCGCTTTCCCACCGGCATACCCAGTCGGCATTGCGCCGGAAATAGAACTCCCACTCTTCGTCTTTGTGGCGCAGCAGCGGGATCATGTAAATCATTGCCAGCGCTTCAATCGAGCGCGCCATTCGGAGCGGCCCGAAATCCACGGGGTCAAGACCCATTTCATGAACGAGCAGCGCAACGCGTTCCTTGGCTTCCTTGCTATCGGAAGCAAGCGGGATCGTTACCGGACCGCCCAGCAGGTGCGGGTAATCAATGATCATCGAACCCATCGAACCGAAAGCTTTAACGACCCTTGCTTCCGGATGCCATCCCTGGATCAATTCCGCGCTCGACGTGCTGACCGTCACCTGGGGGTATCCGTCGTCGCCCTGGCCCCACGGAAACGACGGGTCCACCACAATTTTGCCGCTGAGATCGCCGAGGCCTTTGACGGCGATCTCCATCTCCGGCCACTTGATGGGGAGAAAAACAATATCACCCAGGCGTGCCGCTTCCCGTTGCGTAGTGACTGATGCACCGTGACCTGTTGCTGCAACCACGGCTTTCGCCCTGTCGCTTTGCGGCGTTCTCGAGCCGTACACGACTTTATAGCCAAGCTCGGCCAGTCGCGCACCAAGAGAATCTCCAAGGTCGCCGGTACCGATAATGGCCATCGTGTCTTCTGCGATCGCAGGCCGGATCGCGATAACAGCGATCAGCAAGCCGACCGCAACCGCGTCGATTATTCTTTTCATGTCGCGCCTCCCGATTCAATGCACTCAAATATAGCAGCCGGGAACAGGCGTAACGCATTCGGGTTTCATTTGGCGTGGATCCGGTGAAAGGCGATTTTCATCGCGTTCGGAAACCAGCGCAGATCGCCATCGATCGCCTCAACGAAGTTCCGGAACTCCTGAGTGAGCCACAGTCAATGCTGGATCGTTCCGGCGCCCCGACCAGGCGCGGCGAAGGGGACAAGGACGGAGTGTCGCTACCGCGAGACTTCGACAAATGTCGCGAGGAATTCGAGGCCCTCTCGCATCTCGCGGCGATTGATCGTCGCGCGCGAAACACCGGCATAGTCCGCGACTACCCAGCGGAGCCGATGAGTATCGCAGTACGCCCAGAGTAGCTTACCAATCTGCCAGATATCGTCACGCCTGCCGCAGTGGGGGCATCCGTGTATCTCGCGCCGGCGGTGCAGCGGAAAGCGAATAATATTGTCTGGGTTAGCGGACATGTGCCGGCAAAGTTAAACAACGCCTGCATGCCGATCTGTGAACAGGCTCTCATCATTCCCGGGAAACGTTCCACTGCAGGCTATTTCTGAGAACTATGCCCGCAACGGGTGACTGGACCGATTCGCTGCGGTATCTTCGAGGCGTGAACCAACGGGGGTAGGAAAAATGAAAAAAATCGCAGTGCTGACACTGTTTGCCGGGCTCCTGGGCTCTGCGGCATTCGCGCAGCAAGGTAGCCCTTCGTGGAAATCGACCGAGCTCGAGCCAGGGCTTTACATGCTCGAGGGCCAGGGACAATTCATTGGTGGCAACCTGGGCCTGATCACGGGAGACGATGGCGTCGTCCTGATCGACGATGGCGTTAAAGAGGTGACGGCTTTGACGGTGGCATCGGTTGAAGAGTTGACGGACGAGCCGGTGAGTTTCCTGATCAATACGCATGCCCACGCCGACCACACCGGTGCCAACGGAGCGTTTACGAAATCGGGAGCCACCGCTGTCGGCCACGACAATGTGAGACGCGCGTTGTTGGCCGATGAGCAGTTCGACCAGAGCGGCATTCCGGAATTGACGTTCAATGATTCGGTGACGTTTCACCTGAATGGTCTCACCGCACGAGTGTTTCATATTCCGCGGGCGCATACCGACGGAGATGCAGCGATCGAGTTTCCCGAAGTCAACGTCATTCACGCGGGTGACGTTCTCTTCAACAAGATCTTTCCGTTTATCGACCTGGATGGCGGAGGCAGCGTCGACGGCTATATCGCAGGGCAAAAGAAGATCCTGTCGATGGCCGATAACGAAACGAGAATCATCCCCGGACATGGCCCGTTGGCGAGTAAAGCCGACCTGCAAAATGCCGTCGACATGCTGATTGATGCAAAAGCGAGGGTCAAAGCGCTGGTCGATGCGGGCAAGTCACACGATGAAATTCTCGCGGAGAATCCGCTCTCTGTTTATGACAGCTGGAGCTGGGATTTCATCACGACCGAAGCGATGACCAATACGCTCTACCGTTCGTTGACGACGGAGTAGAACTCACCGTCCTGGTAAATCGTTCGGCCAAGCAAAGGATGATCGACTGACAGCGTGAATCGGAAACGATTGCCCGTCAGTTGCTCATGCGTAACGGTGGTGATTCCCGGTGTCAGCAATGACGGAATTCGGAATTTCTTGTCCGCGATCGCGATCTCATAAGCAACGCTCGTGAACATCAGCCCGCCGTTTTTTTCGGATAATTTCAGCCGCATCATAAACCCGCGGCCTATGTGCTCTATGAATTCGTTTTCTTCTCCCCGGCTCTTGGTCGACCAAACCGTGAATAGTCGGCGATTCGGAAAGGCATAACTCCTGCTCCAGGCGACACCGTGCAAGCGATCGTCACGAATCAGTTCGATGGAAACGGGAATATCCTTACCGCGATACGGCGCCAGCGGTGTTCCTATCAGCCGACAGGTCTGGGCGAAAAGCCAGCCCATAGCGGACAATTCGACCGTTTGCATTGTGCCCGCATAGCGAATGGATTCTCCACGACCCGGCTTCGCGGAAAACCTCCTCCGTACGTCGGGCTTCAGACGATTCCAGGCTCTTGCTCCGAGAATTGCGCGATAGCTTTCATCGCCGCCGTCGGTTCCCCGACTAGTCCTTTTGCTGGGTTCCAATTCACGTACATCGCCCAGCGGTGTGAACACTGCGGTCTCCCTGTCCATTTGCGACCTCCTTTTCCCTGAGATCGAGACACCATTTCTCTTATTTCTGTTTATACAGAAATATATGATATTATAGAAACCCAGTCAAGGGCGGTAGCAATGAAATCGAAAACGTGTTCCAGGTTGTTGATTATTGGCGGCTACGGCACGTTCGGGGGCCGCCTTGTAGAGATGCTCGCCGGCGATCCCGCCTTGACTTTATTGGTCGCGGGACGTTCTTTACAAAAGGCATCTCGCTTCGTCGAACGATATTCCGGCCCTGCAACCTTGATCCCGGTGGCTATCGACCGCGACCGGGACGCAGCATCCAGGATCGCTACGCTCGTTCCGGACATCGTTATCGATGCCTCCGGTCCCTGGCAGGCATATGGCACGCAACCGTACCGGGTCGCCGAGGCGGCAATCCTGAACGGCGCCCATTATATCGATCTCGCTGATGGCAGCGATTTCGTCTTGAATATCGCAGCGCTTGATTCGGTAGCCAAAGATGAAGGCGTTTTTGCCCTCGCCGGAACAAGCACGTGCCCGGTTCTTACGATGGCGGTTGCACGTTCATTAAGCAGCAAGCTGGCTCGCGTCGATTCGATTGCCGGCGGCATTGCACCCTCCCCTTTTGCGAGGTTGGGTAAGACCGTTGTGCAGGCTATCGCCCGTTACGCGGGAAAACCGGTACGGATTATTCGTAGCGGCAAGCTGACGTGGGAGCATACGTTTGCCAGCACGCGCCGTTTCACGATCGCACCACCCGGTTGTGTCCCGCTGGCGCCGTTGACGTTTTCGTTGATTGATGTGCCGGATCTCAGGTTGCTCGGCAAGCTGGGTAACCCGGTTGCTGATACATGGTTTGGCGTGTCAACCACACCGGCCATCTATCACAGCCTCCTGCGGTTTCTTGCGCGCGCCGTCAAGGCCGGTTACTTTCCGACTGTCCGACCATTGGCCGGCCTGATGCATTTCGCGATGAATCACCTGGGTTGGGGTGCACATCGCGGTGGAATGTTCGTCGAGATTCAAGGCACGGATGCACACGGCGCGCCAGTACGCAAGTCGTGGCACCTGGTCGCCGAAGGTGACGACGGACCGATGGTGCCAGTGCTGGCTGCCGTTTTGATCATCCGAAGATGTATTCATGGTCATTTTCCGGCCCCGGGAGCCCGGCCGGCAACGGATGAGCTCGACCTCGAGGACTTTTCGCCATTGTTTAAAGCGTTGACTATTTGCACCGGCGAAAGAGTCAACTACCGAAACAACGATGCGCCTGTATTCAGAACCATCGTTGGCGATGCCTGGAAATCACTCGCATCACCCGTTCGGCAATTGCATGACAGCTCCGCCAATTCGTTTTTCACGGGTCGTGCATCTGTTCGCCGCGGCACAGGAGCAGTCGCGAGGATCATAGGTCGGTTGGCCGGTTTGCCGAAGTCCAGCAATGACAAGCCGATCACCGTGCGCATCGTCAAAGATGGAGACAAAGAAATCTGGACGCGCAATTTCGATAGCCATTCATTTTCGAGCGAATTGAGTGTCGGTCGGGAACAACTGTCTGCGTTGCTGTGCGAGCGATTCGGACCATGCCGATTTGGCATGGCGCTCGTGGCCGACGGCCCGGTCTTACGATACGTTCCCAGGCGCTGGACGTTCCTCGGAGTGCGGATGCCCGGGTGGATGATGCCCCGCGGTGATATATATGAAACCGCGTGCAACGGAAGATTTGTGTTTCACGTCGAAATCACATTGCCGTTGGCAGGTCACGTCGTGAGCTATGCAGGCTGGCTGACTGCCGGCGATCAGACCTTTAGCAATTCCTGCACCGCGCGATAACCATGCGTAATGGCCGAATTCGTGTCCGCGGACGCGCCAGCATCTGAATTTGCAATCGCGATACGACCAAACGGTTTACGGCCCTTGACCCACGGTTTGTCTTCTTCGGTCCTGTACTTCGGCTCCCACAGGAGGCCGGGGCTGTAGGAATAACCATGTGCCCAGCGATTCACGGTGATCGCCGTAATATCCCGTTCGGCATCGAATCCGACACCGCCCAGCGCCTGATCAAGCTGATCACGGACGTGATGCTCGAATGTCGAAAACGGTGTGTCCAGCAGTTTGCGCCTTCCCGCACGCCACTGCTCCGGTCCCTGGATGTCGCCGAAATACGGCACGTAACACATGTGCAGCACCATCGGCTGATCCGGATCGGAGCTAAACCGGTAGTCGCCAATTGAAACCGGGTAGTCGAGTTCGACCTGTTTGTAGAAATCGTTCGTATAGAAAACAAACTTCGTACCGAGGTCCGCGAATGCTCGCCAGTTGGGCACCATGACTTTCGTATAGGTGAGCGGAATCTTGACGTTGTAGGCGAGACCCTGCTTTTGCTCATCCGGCAACTCGGAACATATGTAAGGGATGGCACTGTTGTAGCACGCCATGACGCATTTCTTCGCGCGCACCGTATGCGGGTCGCCGCCATGTACGTACGTGACGTCGAGCGCTTTTTCATCGGCCGTGTGAGCGACATTGACAACCGTGCTATTGGGCCGGATTCGAACGGCCAGGCCGTCCGTGTCCAGTTTCGAATAGTCGATCCGAGTCGTCACGACGTCTTCCATCGTATGGCCGGGCACGGCTGCAGGGTTCAGTTTGCGAACGAGAAGCCGGGCAACCGACGCATTACCGTCCGGAAAGTGGAATATGTAGGGTTCATCGCCGCGCCCGCCTTTTCTCGCCAGCGTGTGTTCGAGGCCGGGCATGCCGCCACCATCGGAATAGCCCAGGATATAGATTGCCGGGACTTCGTCCATGCCGACACACCAGTAGCTCATTCCCCACCGCTGGTACATCTCCAGCACCTGGTCATCGACTTTGACGTAGTTCTTGAGGTAGTCGCGATAGCTGATCTTGCGCAATAAGGCGATCTTCTCTTCACGTGACATTCCGGGCAGGTAATCGACCTCTTCTGTAAATGCTCGGACCAGGTCCGCCTTCGCCTGATCGTTCATGGGCGTCTCTGCCGCGAACTCCGCCCACGGCTTGCTGCCATAACCCGTGACCAGTTTTCGCTTGCCGTATGTCTCCCTGTCATAGGCAATTGAGTACGACAGGTTCATGGACGCATACAGGTCCTGGTCGTAGTAATCATAAAATCGTTGCACGTCGATACCGATGTCGGTCAACAGTTCCCTGGCGATATCCGAATAAGAGGACGGCGTGTCGATCGACTCCGTGCCGCCATAACCGATTCTCGTCTGACCTTTGACCTGGAACTCGTTGCGCTTTGCGTGACCTCCAAAATCATCGTGATTGTCGAGAATCAGGATCCGCGCCGCCGGATTCTCGCGGCGATAGAAGTGCGCGGATGACAGACCGCTGATGCCGCCGCCAACGACGACGAGATCGAATTCCTCTTCGGGAGTCGCGGTGGGCCACGTCGCGCCGGCAACACGGGCGTGCATCGTTTCCCAGGAGCCGGTGTGGCTTCCACGCAATCCGGTCTTCGCCGGCGGGTAGTAGTCTTTGCCCAGTGCAAACGTCGACGCATCCGCACCAAAAAGCTCAACCCACGGACTGAGGAGCGAGGCCCCGATGGCGACCTGTGTGCCGTTCAGGAAATCACGGCGAGTGACTTTGTCTTTCATTGCATTCCCCCGGATCAGCGCATTGAGCGCTCCGCTGACTGTACGAGATGTGCGACGTCATGAAAAGCGGTGGAAGCGGTTACTGTCGAAATTGTGTTTCCGGCCGGGGCATTCTAATCTGCACACCATCGACAACCGGGGGACGCATCGGTGAGCAGACCAACACAAGAGCAACGTCGCAATATTCTCAAGACACTGGGGGCCGGTGCGGTCGCGACCGCGATCGGCGCATGCGCACCGATGGCGACCAGCCTGCCCAGGTACCCACGCGCGTATTCCCGGAAGCCATGGGCTGCGCCGCGGGTTTCGATGGATAATGTCATTCGTGCCATTGTCGGTCAGCGGCCTTTCCGCCCGTCGGGCTTCAACGTCAGCAGCGAAAAATTCGACGACAAGACGGTCGTGCACAACTACGGTCACGGCGGTGGCGGCATCAGCCTTTCCTGGGGCTCGTCGGCGCTTGCCGTGCGCGAGACGATGGGCATGGAACCCGGAGATGTTGCGGTCATCGGCAGCGGTGTCATGGGGCTGACCAGCGCACGACTCTTGCAGGACGCGGGATGGAACGTCACGATCTATACACGCAACGTCGCGCGACACACGACTTCGAATGTCGCCGCCGGCGAATGGTCGCCGTTCAGCGCACATGATCCGGAAGTATCCTCCGCGGCATTCAAATCCCGATTGGAATGGGCCGCGCGAATAGCACACCATGCCTATACAAATCTCGGCGGGCCGGACTACGGCATTCGCTGGCTGGAGGCATACCAGTTGAGTGACTCGCCCGATGCGGGCGAAGCCGACGCGTTGGCCGACCTGTTCCCGTTCACGAGGACCTTGGGTCCCGGCGAGCATCCGTTTCCTACGCCGTATGCCCGTGGTTTCGTGACTATGCAGATTGATCCCGCCGTCCTGCTGCGGCGACTGATCCAGGACTTCCAGGGCGCCGGTGGAAATTTCATCGTTCGCAATTTCAAAGATCGGCCCGACGTCTTGTCTGTGAACGAATCTGTCATCTTCAATTGCACCGGCCTTGGTGCCGCGGAACTGTTCGAAGACGAAGAGCTCGTGCCGGCCAAAGGACAACTGGTCTACCTTCCGCCCGACCCGGCCGTAGACTATATGACTTTTGGCGGCGGCGAGGGAATGCTCTATATGTTTCCGCGAACCGACGTAATTCTTCTTGGCGGCACGTTCAAGCTGGGCGATTACACCACCCATGTGGAACCGGACGAAACATTGAGGATCGTCACCGAACACCAGAAAATGTTCGCGGAATTCGGCTAGCTGATCACCAGAAGCGAGGCTTCAGATCCACGAGATTGAATCGCGACGGTCGCCGCACGGTGATCAGCTGTTCCGGGAATTGTTCCCGGCATTCGCGGGCGATTTGCTCACGGTTCGTCGAGATATATTCCTTCTGTACGTCCGGGTTATCGACCGTGGCAAATACACGCCGATGCATTTCCTTGTCCTTTTCCTGGTAACAGCGTTCGTAATCCGCCTCGACCGCTGGGTCCGGCACTTCGGTTTCGTAAGATGACGAGATATCGAATGGGAATGTTACTTCGAAAAAGACAAATATCGCGAGGAACACGGATATCGCCAGCCCGATTGTCCGCCTGATATTCACGGTGCGTAATTCTGCCACCGGCGCTGACCAATACATAGTGTTTCGAAACATCCATGCTAGACTCCCGCGCAGGTGACAAGAACAGCCGGAATCACCGCCAGCGGAGGATAACAATAATGCGCGTCATCACTTTCGTAGGCCTGTGCCTTTCGCTCGCCGTCCCGGTGGCGAATGCACAGATTCAACCGCAGACGATCAAGCCGCCCGAAAAAATGTCTGACCCCGGACCGAACTGGTTCATGGCCGTAACCCGGGATGCCGGGTATATATTCGATGCGACAAATGGCGAGATGCAGGGACTCATCACCGTGTCGAGCATGACGCCGGCGGTTCAGCCGAACCTGGCACGTCATGAATTCTACGCAGCCGATTCGTACTACTCGCGAGGTTCGTACGGCGAGCGTTCGGACATCCTGACCATTCACGACTATGAAAACCTGTCGCCGATTGCCGAAATCGATATTCCGGACAAAATCACCATCCTGCCTTTTCGCGGCTACATTGGCTTGATGAGTGGCGGCAAGTATCTCGGTGTTTTCAACATGACGCCGGCGCAGTCGATTTCGATCGTCGACATCGAGAATCGAACATTTGTTGGTGAAATCTCGACGCCAGGCTGCGCTCTGATACTTCCGGTCGAAAATAATGGCTTCATGAATATGTGCGGTGACGGTACGCTGCAACTCATCCGGCTTGATGCCAACGGTGCCGAATCCAGCCGCATTCGCAGCAGAAAATTCTTCGATGTCCAGGTCGACCCCGTCTTCGACCGGCCGCGACCAACGGCCAATGGATGGCTGCTTGTCTCGAATGCCGGCAAGGCATTCGACGTTACGACTTCCGGGTCCGGAATCAATATCGGTGATGAGTGGACTTTCATGACGGATGAAGACGAGGGTTGGCTCCCGGGCGGCATCCAGCATACAACGATACACAAAGCGTTCGGCCTCATGTACATCACCATGCACGAGGGCGAAAAATATACGCACTACAAATCCGGCACCGAGATCTGGGTCATTGATATCAAGTCGCATCGGCGAATTGCCCGCATCGAACTCGAAACACCAGCTCATTCCATCATGGTCACCCAGGAAGCCGAGCCCATGCTGATCGTCGGCGATGACGACAACGAGATACAGGTATACGACGCAACGAAGTTCACACATGAACGAACGATTGATGCGCCCAAGGCCGATTTGTTCGAGGACCTCTGAGGTATTTCCGGATAATGCTGGATCCACTCATCGTCGAAGCCATCTCTATCGGTCTCGGGCTGATGTTCCTCGTTGCCGCATTTCACAAACTCAACGACAATACGCAGTTTCGTGTAACCCTGATCGAGTACCAGCTCCTGCCCGAGGCGCTGGTTAAACCTGCGTCCCGCATAATCCCGATCGTCGAGATGCTGCTGGGGGGCAGCTGGCTACTTTCTTTCTATCAATCATCTGTAACCGCAATAGCCAGTTGTACATTGCTCGGCATTTATGCGGCTGCTGTCGGCATCAACATCTACCGTGGCCGGGTCCACTTCGACTGCGGCTGTGGCTTTGGCCGCAGAAGCGGTCAGGAACAATTCCTGTCCGGTGGCCTGGTCCTGCGGAATATTGTCCTGATTGCGGCCGCGTTGCTGACTTTGGCCCCAACCGGAACCAGGGCTATCGGCTTTGGCGATTACCTTACGCTCGCTGCGGCTTTGCTTGCACTCGCCCTGCTTTTTGCAGCGGCAAACCAGTTGTTGCGAAATCGCGCGGCAATAAACACCTGGAGATCGGGGAAATGACTGAGGCCATGGTGGTTTCAAACATTATCCTCTGGGTGATTGTTATCGTCCTCGCATTCGTGGTGCTCGCCCTGGCGCGCCAGGTGGGCATCCTGCATGAGCGAGTAGCACCCGCCGGGGCGCTGCAGCCGACGAATGGCCCCAAGGTCGGTGAGCTCACTGAAGCGCTCGACATTGCAGACCTCAACGGAAATCCCGTGACGATCGGCGGCCCTGATCCGCAAGGACTCAATACCCTCGTGATGTTTGTATCCCCGACCTGCCCGGTCTGCAAATCCCTCGTTCCAACAGCAAAGTCGCTGGCCAGAACCGAACGCAATCGGATACGCCTGGTCTTTGCGAGCGACGGAGACAAGCTCGAACGACACCAGGCCTATGCACGGGACCTGGGCCTTGAAAACTGTCCCTATGTTCTTTCGGAAAAACTCGGCAGGCAGTATGAAGTCAGCAAACTGCCTTTTGCCGTACTGATTGGCGGAGACGGAACGCTGCAAAGCAAAGGTCTCGTCAATACGCGCGAACACCTTGAAAGTCTGATCGAGGCAATGGATACCGGGATCGCGACACTCCAGGATTACGTTGGAATAGTCCAACACGATTATGAAAATTCGGTTAAGGAAAAAGCTTCATGAAAAAAAGAAACCTTGTCGAAAAAACCTGTTACTGGCTGGACCAGGCTGCCAGGGAACAGACATTGAAACTTGCGCGATCAATATCGAGACGCAATTTCCTGTCGCGACTCGGCATGATGCTTGCGGGTGCCGCGACATTACCGCTCTTGCCGGTTGCGCGCTCGTTTGCCCAGCAAGCGCCGCAGGAAGTAGGCGACGACCAGAGTTGCGAATACTGGCGTTACTGCGCCCTCGACGGCGTACTTTGTACGTGTTGCGGCGGCACGATAACGTCCTGCCCGCCCGGTGCCGAGCCATCGCCGATCAGCTGGGTCGGCACGTGCAGAAACCCGGTTGACGACCGGGACTACCTGATTTCCTACAACGACTGCTGTGGCAAGTCCATGTGTCAACGCTGCGGATGCCACAACACCGAACGCGAAAAACCCGTGTACCTTCCGTCCAACAGCGGCTCCATTCTCTGGTGTTTCGGCACCGAGCATCACAGCTATCATTGCACGGTTGCGGTGGTACTGGGTGAGGCCTCTGGCAGCTGATGCGAATTCTGCTGCTCGCAGCGATATTGCCAGGTGCAATGACTACCGCTGTCGCGGATCCACACACTGATTATCTTTTGTACTGCCGGGGGTGCCACCTGGCAAACGGTACCGGCGTCGCTCCCGACGTACCGACGCTGGTCGATGAAATTGGCAAACTCGTTTCCACGCCGGCCGGTCGCGAGTACATCGTGCGCGTGCCCGGCGTGTCACAGACGGCAATGGACGACGATCGCCTGGCCGCGGTGTTGAACTGGGTGCTTGCGGAATTCAATGCCGACACGACGCCGGCAGAATTCCAGCCCTATTCCGGCGAGGAAGTCCACGCCGCAAGATCGAAAGTCCTCGTCGACCCGATAAAATATCGGGCGTCCATTCTCGCGGAATAGCCGGGACCTTCTTCGATGACGGCAGGGGTCGGAGCCCGGCTCTGACCCGTCATTCCGGGGGCAGACGCGCCAGCGGGCAGGACAAGGATACAATGTGCATCGCGTGCCGGTGTCTTTACCGTATTGACCTGCTGTCATCACTGGTTTCAGATGTCCGGCCATAGTCTAGTATCATTTCAGCTTCGTCCCGATAAGACCGTGAAGCCATGAACAGGAAACAGACAGAACAGTTCGTAAACCAGTTGTGGGAAGACTCGATCATCCCGGAACTATGCGAATACATCAAAATTCCCAACAAGTCGCCGATGTTCGATCCCGATTGGGAAGAAAACGGCCACATGGACAAGGCGGTGACCATGTTCGAGCGGTGGTGCAAAAGCCAGCCGATCAAGGGAATGAGTTGCGAGATTGTGCGTCTCGAAGGGCGCACACCCATCCTGTTCATGGATATTCCGGGCGATTCTGACGACGTCGTTCTGCTCTATGGCCATTACGACAAACAACCGGAATTCAGCGGCTGGGATGACGACCTCGATCCATGGACGCCGGTTATAAGAGACGGCAAGTTGTACGGCCGTGGTGGCGCCGACGACGGCTATGCCGTATTCGGTTCCCTTACGGCAATTCGTACCTTGCAGGAGCAGGGTATTCCACACGCCCGATGCGTCGTGATCATCGAAGGCTGCGAAGAATCCGGCAGTTTCGACCTGCCGCATTACATCGAGCATCTCGGCGACCGGTTGGGATCTCCCAGCCTGGTCGTTTGCCTCGACGCCGAGTGCGGCAATTACGACCAGCTTTGGTGCACGACGTCATTACGAGGCAATCTCACCGGCACACTGCGGGTCGACGTTTTGACCGAAGGCGTTCACTCCGGGTCGGCCGGCGGCATCGTCCCTTCCTGTTTCCGCGTTCTGCGGCAGCTCCTGAGCCGTATCGAAGACGAGACCACCGGGCGAATACTGGTGGACGATCTTTTCGTGACCATTCCGGACCAGCGGCAGGAACAGGCAGAACTTGCGGCCGAGGTTCTCGGCGACTCGGTCTATAAGAAGTTCCCCTGGATTGATTCCACGGCATCGACGTCAGAATCGATCTACGAACTCCTGCTGAACAACAACTGGCGCCCTGCCGTGACGGTTACGGGTGCCGACGGATTGCCGGCACTCGTCAATGCCGGCAATACAATGTTGCCGACGACAACGTTAAAGCTGTCTTTCCGCCTTCCGCCGACAACTGACGCAGACAAGGCTGCGGCGGCGGTCAAGAAAGTCCTCGAAGCAAGCCCGCCGACATTTGCCCGGGTTTCCTTCGATGTCGAATCACCAATGTCGGGCTGGAACGCACCTCCTGTTGCCGAATGGCTGGAAACCTCGATGAACAATGCGTCACAGGAATACTTCGACAAGCCATCGGTCTACATGGGAACCGGCGGAACGATTCCTTTCATGGGTATGCTTGGCGAAAAATTTCCCCGGGCTCAATTCTTGATTACCGGCCTGCTTGGCCCCAAATCAAATGCACACGGCCCGAATGAATTTTTGCATATCGCGACAGGCAAGAAGCTGACCTGTTGTGTGGCCCGCGTCCTGGAAGATCACTTCCACCAGAACGGGTAAACTCGCCATTCCGGGCCGTCACTGGAGTTTGATCGATTGCGCCGCCTGAGTGACATCTACGATGACATCGTCCTCAGGCATCCGATCGCAACCCTGGTCACCGTCGCTGCTTTCACCGTGTCGTTCGGCTGGTATGCGCAGTATTTCGCGCTCGACGCGTCTGCAGACTCGCTGACCCTGGAGCGCGACGAAGGGCTCGAGTACTACCGATACGTCCGTGCCCGTTATGGCTCGGACGATTTCCTGCTAATAACGTATACGCCCGAAGATCCGCTGTTCAGTGACGAAGTCCTGTCCGATATCGGGGCATTGCGCGATGAGCTGGCCGCAATTCCCAACGTTGAATCGGTAACCACCATACTCGATGTGCCTCTCGTCAACAGTCCGGCCGCCAGCCTGCGGAATATCGACCGCGGCATTCGCTACCTGAAAGATGCGAATACCGACCGGCAACTCGCGCAACGGGAACTGCTCACCAGTCCGCTGTACAGCAATATGCTGATCAGTTCGGATGGCCGCACCACGGCGGTACGTGTCGACGTACAACGCGACCGGAATTATCAGGAGATGCGCGAGGAACGAGACGCACTTCGCGAAAAGGAATATCTCGAAGGATTGACTCCGACCGAAAGCGCCACCCTTGCCGACATCACTCTTCGCTACGAAAAACGTACCCGCGACCTTCTTGCGGTGCAGGCGCGCGTCATTGACGGAGTACGTGGAGTGCTCGATCAGCATCGCGCATCCGCCGACCTGCACCTGGGTGGCGTACCGATGATCGTCGCAGATTCAATGAATTTCATTCGCAGCGACATTACGACCTTTGGCGCCGGCGTCTTCGTCATCCTGATTCTCATTCTCGCAACGTCTTTTCGAAAACGCCGCTGGGTATTCTTGCCGTTGATAAACTGCGTGATAACCTGCGCAATAATGATCGGCTCGCTGGGCTATCTCGACTGGCGAGTCACCATTGTGTCGTCGAATTTTGTCGCCCTCATGCTCATCCTGTGCCTGGCGCTAAACCTGCACATCATCGTCCGTTACCGGGAAATCCACGCACGAATTCCGGAAGCCGATCAGTTCGTCCTGGTCCGCAGGACGGTTCGGCGCAT
>Ga0210123_1000935_pt1 | contig 16040 bp, 16 predicted proteins | sample Muzzi_PWB_D2_FD_185535 | JGI IMG/M metagenome (GOLD analysis project Ga0210123, IMG submission 185535) | Wetland microbial communities from San Francisco Bay, California, USA, that impact long-term carbon sequestration - Muzzi_PWB_D2 (SPAdes) | ecosystem: Environmental > Aquatic > Marine >... | reverse complement strand
GCCGAGCATCCATCATTGTCCGTGATGAAGCGAAGGCGCATTATAGATACCTGTGCTTCGGTTGATCGAAAGAAAAGATATACGTCGGAGACGGACCTATAGGTTCAGCAAATAGTCCACCAGCGCTTTGACCTCTGCATCCTTGAGGTGCCTGAAGGGCGGCATTTTCTCACCGCCGTCGACAATCCTGACGCGCAGGTTCTCCGCGGTGACCGGCAGACCGGTGGCCGGCAGTTTGTCAGCCTTCGACAAGCCTTGGAGCCCCGGGCCGACTTTGGTCGCCCGGCTATCGGCATGGTGGCAGATACCACAGTTGGCAGCAAAAAGCGTTCTGCCCTGCTGAGCCACATTTTCCTTGGCATTCTGAATTTTGGTAAATATCCATTCGCCTGATCGGCCGGGCTGCCTGTACGTCCCTCGCAGGGCGACCTGTGGCTCACGGCAGGTTAATTGGAGCGTAGCGGTTCCCTTCTGGCCCTGGTAATTGTACTCCACCAGGACCTGTTGGTCCTTTTGAATCATTTTGTCGATGGTCAGGTCGCCTTCAAACTGCTCGCCCTTGAATGCCCCGGCTTTTTCCAATGAAAACTGATAAAGCTTTTCGAAATTAGATTTCCAGATCCCGGGCACTTCGCAATTCAAAGATACCGCAGCTGCCACCGGCGGCTTGAAAATAGACTTGCCGAGGCCGTTAAGCACAGCGCCATTGCTGCATTGATGATCGGCCACCACGAACAGCCACGCTTGCGGATCGCGAGCCTCTTTAGCCAGGGGAATGAAAGATGATAAGTAGGGTCCCTCCGGAAAACTGGCCTTCCAATCGTTCAGGTCTCCGTCGCGGGGCAGAAGCCGATAAGCTTTAAAATGCCTGGTATCGATGGCCAGCATCTGGGGCCCCAGATTGTGATTGGGGTCGGCCACTTGCATGCTCAGCTGAATGACCTGGTCGGAAATCGCGTTAATTTGGATGTTCGAAATGCGGGGGTCATCTTCGGTGGTCGCATCCACCGGCAATACCACCGGCACTGTGTTGTCCTGGCCTTCTTGGACTTGGATCTGAAGCGGGAAATAGATGTATTTTTCGCTGTAGACATGCAACCCCCAGGGGCCGCCTGAAGGCAGCGGAATTTTGAATGTTCCGTCAGCGGCCACCGCCCCCCCGGCCCGAAAGGCGTTGTTATGCAACTCGCCTTTTTCCAACGCCACGGCGCCACTGGCCACCACCATGCCGTCAGCGGTGGCCACCGTGCCGGACACATAGGTTAGGCACCAGCCAACTTGGGGGCCCCAAAAAAGCCCTGACAACACCACGAGCATGCCAATCAGCAAGCGACCGGCACCCCAGATAATTGATACCATTATGATTTTTCCTTTTATTTATGGCCTAATGGCCTTTTCGACCAATAAACCGATCAAAGCCGGGTCAGATGCGTTCGCGTGAACCGGTGCACGTCACAGCCAGCGGTTGAACCTTCCGCCAAGCGCGCCGATTGCATCCGTATGATGGGATTGAAAAATGGTTAGAAGCTATCTCAATAAAGTCTTTTGGTCCAATCTGGGTGTTGGGGCCGGCTTTACATCCTCGACATTCTACAGTATGCCCGCGGTTCGAAACCTGTCCCCGCCTGCACCTTGGACCAAAATCCGTTTTTTGAGATGGCTTCTATTCAAGATTTTAGTGTGTCATCGGTTCCTCATGCAAGCAAAAAGTATGATCGCCGGAGGCATAGATGCCTTGAAATTGTGCGCTCTCGGAGCCCGGGCAAAAATACCATTTTTTTGTTTTACACTCTATGATAAATGTTTCAATCAGCGGAAAGGCAACTATTCCCTAATTCAAATCGGGACACCCAATGTTCGCAATCCACAGCCTGCCGATATTTTTCATATCGTACCTGCTGTTGAATCTGACCCCCGGCCAGGATACCATGACCATCATCGGCCGAAGCCTGGCCCAGGGACGCCGGGCCGGCGACCTGTCGGCGATGGCCTTTTCGGTGGTCAAAAATGCTTAAACCCGGTGGTGAATCATCATGACCGATGTATCCCTTCCTTCCGTTGATGATCGACGATTAGCGCTCTCCGGGGCGGTGAATTTTCGTGACATTGGGGGCCACCGAACGACCGATAATCACCGCGTAAAGAGGAACATGGTCTTTCGTTCGGATCACCTCTCCCGTCTGACCGTGGCGGATCAACAGATTCTGCAACGCCTCCGATTCAAAGTGGTCTGCGATCTTAGAACCATCCGTGAGCAACACAGAGCACCTGACGTTCTGCCGCCGGATGATTCGATTCGCCTGCTGTCACTTCCGGTTCAAGCGCGTGGCTTTGATCCAGCCGCGGCCATGGAACGACTGCAGGCTGGGGATGACGCCTGGCTGTCGATGGATTTTTTCATCCAACTCTACCAAAGGTATCTTGACGATTTCGGCCCGGTATGGGGCCAGGTATACAGCCTGATTGCCTCCCCTTGCAACCTGCCTTTGGTTTTTCACTGCACCGGCGGCAAGGACCGTACCGGCATTTGTGCAGCCCTGCTGCTGAAAACCCTCGGTGTAAATGAGGAACACATTCTATTGGATCATGACCTATCCAACGCCTGCAACGCCCAGCGTCTGCGGTCCATATACAGGAAATTCGCAGACCTTGGCATCGGACCTGAAAAGGCGGCACCTTTTCTGCAGGCACCCACGGAACCCCTTGTCGCCATGCTGGAGCACCTCAACAAAACATACGGCACAATCGAAGACTACCTGCAACGCAAAGCCGGAGTGGACCGGACAACGATCTCGTCCTTGCGGTCGTGTCTGCTGGAATGACGATCAGTGGCTTGTGAACTTTCTTGCAGGATCAATCTCGGTGCTGGGGCGTCGGATTCAATGCCCAACGCAAGGTATTCATTGACGCCCCGCCTTGATCTTGAGCCTGTCATACCCCATGGTCGACGGAGGTGGAAAAAATGAGCCGGGAATGGACAACCAAAAGATAATATCATTGCGGTTACGTCGTCAGATGCGGCTGGCCGCGGGGTTATTGATCACCCCTTGGCTCTTGGCCGTTTACATCTGGTGGCCGCTATTTCGACTACGACCGGCCGTCATGCTGGCGTTTTTGCCTGGGCTGGCGGTGGCGGTCTACATTCAAATGCAGTTGTCTCATCACTTGGGGAACAACCATCGTCGCGGTGAAGATGACCGTCTCTTCGCTACGCTGGGGGCAGCCAACTGGATCACCCTGGCACGCGCGGTTGCCGTCGTCGGACTGGCCGGTTTTTTGCCGATGTCCGTCCAACGAAGTCAAGAGTGGCCCGCTGTCCTGACCTGGGCGCCGGGAATCATCTACCTCAGCCTTTCCCTGGCCGATCTGTTGGATGGTTTTGCAGCCCGGAAACAGAGACGCGAAACCGAACTGGGCAAACGCCTGGATATCGAAACCGATGCCGCAGGACTTTTGGTGGCCTCGCTGGTCGCTGTGGCTCTCGGTCGCTTGCCGGTCCTCTATCTTCTTGTGGGTCTGGCCTACTATCCGTATATCCTCGGCATCTGGACGCGGCAGAGACGAGCGCTTCCCGTAATCGCCTTACGGCAGCGGCCCTATGCGCGGATCATCGCCGGTTTCCAGATGGGGTTGGTGGGCATGGCGCTCCTGCCGATTTTTAATCCGGCCTTCACCTCTGTTGCAGCGATTATTCTCATGACACCGTTGTTGATCGGCTTTTTACGCGACTGGCTGGTGGTGTCCGGTCGAATGAAAACAGACACCGACCAGCAATCAATCCTGGATCACCGTACCAGGTCCGTGATGACTAAAATCTTTCCATTGATGCTGCGCCTGGCTATTTTGGCGGGCGGAATCGCGCTGCTGGCCGGCAATGGCTTTTACCGGGTCCACCTACCCTGGCGGCTGGCCATTGGTTTTTGCTGCCTGGTGGCCGGTTTCGGATTCATGGGACGCAGTGCAGGGCTATTCCTGGTCCTGATGCTCGGCAGCAACCCATCGCCTTTCGGAATATCCGTAATTTCGATGGTTATCTTCGGTACTGGCGCCGCGCTGATGTTGACCGGCACTGGTGTCCTGTCCCTTTGGGCTCCGGAAGAAATGATCCTCTATCGACGCACCAAAAATGGATTAACGACCTATCGCGAGATCCCCTGACTATGCCGCTCACAGCACCTGTCAAGGACCCTATCAAATCCTCTGCTGTCAGGCGGGGAATCCGGAAAGGCTGGCGCTGGCTGCTTGGCTTGCTGAGTATAGGGCTGGCCTGGCATGCCCTGGCAGGGGTCGCCTGGGCCGGGGTATGGGAACTTTTAGCCGGGCTGGGACCCTTGGCGATCCTGATCATACTGGTCATCAACCTGCTCATGCTGCCTTTGATGACCGCGCGATGGTGGCTGCTCTTAAGGACCCTGGGCTTGCCGATCGGGTTGCTCACCGCCAGCGCTTATCGCATGGCCGCCAATGCCGTCAGCTATCTCAGTCCCGGTCCGCATTTTGGGGGCGAACCGTTATCAATCTATCTCCTGCATCACCGGCATGGGATACCGCTGTCATCCGCTGCGGCCTCAGTAGCTCTGGACCGTTTACTGGAGCTTTTAGCCAGCATTGTTGTTCTGGCCCTTTGCCTGATCATTCCGGCCTTTGTCCAAAACGGCCCCTTTGAGGGAAGACAGGGACTGTCCATCATAATTGCCGTGCTGGCGGTATTTAGCTGTATCTTGGCGGCCCTCTTCACCGGCAAAAGACCGTTCTCTCGATATTTTTTTGTGCTCAAAAGGTTTGATGGATTGATGGACCTCATTGCCCAAGGTGAGGCCATGGCAGAAACTCTATTCCGCCGGCACCGGTACCAATTCCTGCTGGCCAATCTGCTTTCCCTGGGTCACTGGACAGGTGTTTTTGCCGAATTCTGGTTGATGTCCGACCTTCTGGGCTTTCCATTGTCGTTCTGGAACTTGATCGCCGTGGTTACGGTGGCGCGCCTATCTTTTTTCACTCCCTTGCCGGCGGGTATCGGCGTCCTGGAATCGGCCCTGCCCTGGATGACTGACACCCTTGGACTTGGCAGCGCCTTTGGACTCAGCCTATGCCTGATCATTCGATCTCGCGACATTCTCTTCAGTCTGGCCGGATTGGGGCTTACGCTGCAGTATTTGACTTGTCGCCGGAAGGCCAGTATTATCAATGAGTAATTAGCCTGGAAGGATACCCATGGATGAGGATCAACCTCAAAGCACAGCGTCCGGTCGCGGTAGCAAAACCCCGGTAACCACAACCGGCCAACTCACTTGTCATCCGGAAGGGTGGTTCGACCGACTGCCCCGCTTTTCCGGAGAGTTCCTGGACCGCCATCATCGGCCGCTGGTGACTGTTTCCTATGCCCAGAGTGTGGACGGCAGCATCGCCACCCGCAATCGCGAACAGCTTCGATTAAGCAGCCATCCATCCATGGTCTTAACCCATCGCATCCGCGCGGCCTGTGACGCCATCGTCATTGGAATCAACACGCTGCTGGTTGACGACCCCCTGTTGACCGTTCGTCTCGTCGAAGGGCCAAGTCCCCAGCCCATCGTATTGGACAGCAAGTTGCGCATTCCCTTGCAGGCCCGCCTGCTTTCACGCAGTGACCATTGTTGCTGGCTGGCTTGTACTCACAACCATAACTCCGAGCGGGTCGGCGCGCTTGAAAGGCAGGGGGCAGAGCTCATCCGCTGCCGCCACGACCGCCGCGGCATGGTGGATTTGCCTAATCTACTCGGTTTACTGGGCGAGAGAGGCATCCGGAGCATCATGGTGGAAGGTGGCAGCCAGGTTATTACCAGTTTCATCGAGGCTCGCCTGGTGGACCAGATGATCATTACCATCGCCCCCCACCTGGTGGGAGGTCTCCCGGTATTGGATCGGCCGGTCATGGGCAACGGTTCTCTCTTGGGTCTCCATTCGGTGTCCCACCAATCCTGCGGTCCGGACATCATCCTCTGGGCCCAGCCGCAATGGCGGGACCCATGAGGCAGCATCGCCTGGAATTTTCAGAGCCTGGACGGGTTGCTGTAAGCGTCGGCCCCGCGCCTCAACCCGCTGCGGATGAAGTCCTGGTGCAGACGCACTATTCCGCCATCAGCCCGGGGACGGAAATGTTGGTCTACCAGGGCAACTGGCCGCCGGGTGTCCCGGTGGATAGCACCATCGATGCCCTATCAGGAAATTTTGCCTACCCGCTGGCTTTCGGCTATTGTGCGGTGGGCCGGGTGATCGCAACGGGCCATGCAGTGTCGAACGAATGGCTCAACCGCCGGGTCTTCGCCTTTCAACCTCACCAGAATCTTTTCTGCGCCGGACCTGCGGCGCTGCATCCTATTCCCGACGACCTGGACGATGAGACGGCCCTCTTTCTGCCCAGCATGGAAACCGCGGTCAACCTCCTGCTGGACGGCCGTCCGTTGATCGGCGAAAAGGTGATTGTTGTCGGCCAGGGCATCATCGGGCTGCTTACCACAGCCCTGCTTTCCAGATTCCCGCTGACCGACCTGATAGCCCTTGACGTCCACCCGTTGCGGCGCCAGGCTTCCCTGCGTCTCGGTTCCACCCGATGCTTCGATCCGCAGGATCCGGCTCTTCTGGCGCAGTTAAGCAAGGGGCCAGGCCAGGGCGGCGAGGCGGATCTGGTGTACGAGCTCTCGGGCAACCCGGCCGCACTGGACACCGCCATCTCGCTTGCGCGCTACAGCGGCCGGGTCGTGGTCGGCTCCTGGTATGGCGCCAAACGGGTCGACCTGGACTTGGGCGCTTTCTACCATCGCGGCCGGGTTGCGTTGATCGACTCCCAGGTAAGCACTATCTCCCCCGAGCTCACGGGGCGATGGACGAACAGCCGGCGACTGAACCTGGCCTGGGAAATGCTTCGTCAGGTGCGCCCGACCGCCTGCATCACCCAACGATTTGTACTGGCTGAGGCGGCTTCGGCCTATGCGCTCATCGACCGCAGCCCAGGTGAGACGATTCAGGTCATTTTCGATTACCGATAAAAAGTTAAATCAAGTAAGGAGTTAAGCATGTACAGTCTCGGTGTGCGGCGCGAATTCAGTGCCCGGCATTATCTGGTCGGTGGCGACTGGGGAGAGGAAAACATCGAGCATTCTCATCGTTACCGGATGGAACTGGTATTGGAAGCAGCATCATTGGATCACCACGGCTTTCTGGTGGATATCGTCGCGGTGGAGCAGCATCTGGATGCGGTCGTCGCCCATTTCCAGGACCAGACCTTGAATGCGCTGGCCGCCTTTTCCGGCCTCAACCCCAGCATCGAACGCCTGGCCACCGTCATGCATGACGACTTCAGGCAGCGATTCGCCGATTTTCCGTTGGATGCCCTGGCCGTCACCATCTGGGAGGATGAGATCGCCTGGACTTCTTACCGCGCCAATCCCTGATGCGTATCGGTCTGATCATTTACGGCAGCCTGGACACCCTCACCGGCGGCTACCTTTACGACCGTATCGTTGCCCGGGGCCTGGTGCGCCTGGGCCACGAGGTTGAAGTCATCAACCTCACCGGCGGCGCCTACCTCCAACGGCTTGTGCATGGATTATCGCCAAACCTCTATCACCGGCTGCGGACCGGCGGATTCGACATTCTGATTCAGGACGAGCTCTGTCATCCATCGCTTTTCCTGGTGAACCAACGGCTGCGTCGACCGGCCGGCCCACCCCTGGTGGCCCTGGTCCACCATGTCCTCTGCCACGAAACCCGTCGTCGCTGGCAGAATATGCTTATGGGCGTGCCCGAACGATGCTTCCTGGCATCGGTGGACGGTTTTATCCACAACTCGGAGACCACCCGCCGAACAGTGGCGTCCCTTGTGAATCATAAGCGACCCCAGGTTGTCGCCTATCCGGCCGGAAACCGTTTCGAAAGTCAGTTTTCTTCCGAAGCCATCGATAAACGGGCTCACCGTCCCGGGCCGCTGGAACTGCTCTTCCTGGGCAATCTGATCCCCAGAAAAGGGTTGTTGCCCTTGCTCAAGGCCCTGGCCGAGGTTGACCGCGATATCTGGCGCCTGTCCATAGTGGGAAGCCCGGACTTCGACCCGGCCCACGCATCCCGGGCCCAACAGCTTGCCCGGCAACTGGACCTATCTGATCGGGTACGGTTCCTGGGCCCTCTCCAGGACAACGAACTGATCCAGACCTTGAGCACAAGTCATCTTTTCTGCATGCCCTACGCCTATGAGGGATTTGGCATCGCCATCCTGGAAGCCATGGCCTTCGGCCTGCCGGCCTTCGGCTGCCGGGACGGTGCCGCATTCGAGACCATCCGCCATGGGACCAACGGCTTTTTACTGCAGCCCGGCGACCTTGCGGGATTGGCGCCGCTGCTTAAAAAATTGCACGGAAACCGAAGGGAGTTGCTGCGCCTGGCCCTGGCCGCCCGCGCAACCTACATCGGCCGACCGACCTGGCTGGATAGCGTGGAAGCCATTGACTGCTTCCTGCAGGAGATGATGAGATTGCGCGGCCGGGCAAAGGCCGCCTGACCCTGGGATTGTAAAACAAAGGAATCCAATGCCGCTTGACAATATAATCCAAAAACCATTTCTTCAGGCAGCCGCGGATATTGCCGCTAATGACTTCTATCCGCGCTATCTGGCCGCCAAGAAGAGCATTGACGACCGGGCTCTGAATCAGCATGTCTGGGAAACGCTGCACCAGTCCATGGCGCAAACCACCGGTCGGGAGCCGCTTAATATTCTCGAGATTGGCGCCGGCATCGGCACCATGTTTGAACGCATCATCGAGCGTGGATTGCTGTCCGGCCCGGCCACCTATGTGGCCACCGACAACGACCCGGGCCAACTCAGGGCAGCCCGGACATATCTTTCACATTGGGCCCAAAAACGAGGCCACACTATGACCTGGTCTGCAGAAAATCATGGCCGGGTGCAGACTGCAGGCGCCGACGTCTCGATTGTACTTATCCCCGCCAGCGCCGCAGAGATGGCGGACAGGTCCGATACGCTGGCCCCCTTTCATCTCCTGATGGCCCATGCCGTTCTCGACCTGGTGGATTTTCCCGCCCTGCTGCCGCGGCTTTTGCAGCGGCTCAAAGAGAATGGTCTGGCCTATCTGACTTGCAACTTCGACGGCGAAACCGTCTTTCTGCCGCAATGGCATGGCGAACAGAAAATCATCCGGCTGTATCATGCCTCCATGGAAGCGCGACTTACCGGGGCCAGTCAAACCGGACGGAGACTGCTGGCCTTCCTGCAGCGCCCGGGACTGGAGCTCCTGGCCTCCGGCCGTTCGGACTGGACCATCCAACCCCGCCATGCCGGTTACAGAGTAGATGAGCTCTTTTTCCTGCATGCCATCATTGAAACCGTGGAACGCGAGCTTGAGAAGAAAAACAGCCCGCCGCCCGGCCTGGCCGCCTGGGCCCGCCTGCGGCACCAGCAGGCCGAAGAAGGCGAATTGTCTTTCCAGGCTCGCCACCTCGATCTTTTAGTCCGTCGCCAGGACCCCCTGCCATGAAGATCGTGATGCTCCCCTGGCAGCCGTTGCTGAAACTCTGCGCGGCATTCATCTTCCTCAGCGTCCTGCTGAATGTTCCCTATCCGGGCAGCCATTTTATTTCCTGGCGGCTCTTGCTGCCGTCAATAGATGTCTGGATACTGCTGGTCTTAATGTCCCTGGCGGCTTTTGCCGGCAGACGCACCCTCTACTGGACCAGCCTGTCGGCTGGCGCCCTCTATCTGGTACTGCGATTGTTCCGCATCGGCGATACCGCCGTACCCTTGTATCTCAACCGGCACTTCAACCTCTATATCGATTCCGGCTACATCTATGATCTCTACGACCTGCTCAAGACATCCGCCCGTCAAGGGGATTTTCTGAAGCTGTTGTCCACCACGCTGACGGTGGTGATAGGAGTCATTGCTTCGAGCGGTTATGCCTGGCGAACGGCGGCCGGGGCGCTTTCGGTCAAGCGCATCCGGAGTATATTCCTGGCCGGGTCGGTCCTCATCCCGGGCGCAGTATTGATCTGGGGATGGGGTGCGGCCGGACCGTCGGCAATGCGCCGTCTCGGTCAAGAGATCCTCTCCATACAGGATCAACTGGAACGGGAGCGGGTCTTTCTCGCCCGCCTGGAGAAAACCGCAAGGGAGAGGGCCACAGACCCGGTCAGCCTCAAAGGTCTGGGGGGCGCCGATGTCCTGTTGTTTATGGTCGAGTCTTATGGCCGCACCGTTTTCAGCCGGCCGCGCTACCGGCCAGCCATGGAAGCCACCATGGCCGATTTTGCCAAGGTCCTGGATCGGCACGGTTTCAAGGCGGTCTCCTCCTATCTGGTATCGCCGACCTACGGCGGGTCTTCCTGGCTGGCCCACGACACCCTGGAGTCCGGGTTGCGGGTGACGAACGATCTGGAAGACACGACGCTGTTGCGCTCTTCCCTGACCCCCATGGCCTCTTATTTTCGCAAAAGCGGCTATCGTACCGTTTCAGTGATGCCCGGCTCCCGTTTTCCATTTCCGCAAGGGGCCTATTTCGACTACGAACAAATCTATTACGCCCGGCATTTCGACTATCGCGGACCGACCTTTGGTTGGGCGCCCATGCCGGACCAGTTTGTTCTCGACTGGGTACATCGCCGCGAATTCGCCAAGCGCCAGCGGCCGCGCTTTGTGCGCTACGTCCTGATCAGCAGCCACGCCGCCTTCAATATTCAACCGCCGCTTATTCCCGATTGGGACATCATCGGCAACGGCCGTATCTATCATGATCTCCAGCCGGTCTATTACCCCATTTACTGGCCCGATCTTACCAACGCAGGAGACGCCTACCTTCGATCTTTGGACTACGAATTTGCAATGCTGGGGGATTACCTTGCCAAATATGTCGCCACCGATGCCCTGATTATCATCATGGGGGACCACCAACCCAATCTGCAGCTCACGGGCCCCGGGGAGCCCTGGTCGGTGCCCGTGCATGTCATCAGCCGCAATCTCCACCTGCTGGACCCATTCCGTGAGCGGGGTTACACGCCGGGTGTCGTTCCTGACCAGCCTCTGCCCCATGCCGGTATGGAGACTTTTTTGACGGGATTTCTGCAAGACTTCAAATAAATTGCTATCCCATAAAATAAAAAACCCGGAATCGCTGAGCGATTCCGGGTTCAAATAAATTTCGGCGACGTCCTACTCTCCCACACAGCTGCCCGTGCAGTACCATCGGCGCAGAAAGGCTTAACTTCCGTGTTCGGGATGGGAACGGGTGTCTCCCTTTCACCATTGCCACCGAAAACTTAGGGTTCGCGTAAAAATAAATTTGCATTTTTGAGTGTTGAGGCGCCCGTCTGACAAGGCGTGAAAGCAATGGAATATCAGGATATTTCAAGCTTTCACAACGCGGTCCGGCGGGATGCATCGGCGCATAAAAATGTGAATTTATTTTTGCGCGAGCCCTTTGCTACCCAGCAATGCCGCTGGCGCGACAACTGGAACACCATTGGTTCGTCCATCCCAATCCTCTCGTACTAGGGACAGATCCCCTCAAATATCCTACGCCCACGAAAGATAAGGACCAAACTGTCTCACGACGCCAAAACATAAAATCAGGCAACCCGGCTCCAGCGCCGGGTCTCGGTCTCCGACTGCAGCAAAAAAGGCTCCGGAAATCCGCCATAGGCCATCAAAGCATCCACGGTGGCCGGCGTGGGGGCGCCCAACTCGGCCAGACTGAGCGGCAGCAGGCGATAAAAATGATAGCGCCCCTGAAGGGAATCTCCGCCCCGGCGGAAGTAATCAAGCCGGGCGCTGCCCGTTACCAGCACCGAAATCTCATGACCTCGCTTGTCGCCAGCGGGAATACTTATGAATTTCATTCAGAATCAGCAGTCCCGGAGCCGTTGGAAACCGTTCCAGGATGATCTGCTCACGGTCCTCGGCGGCGTCCCAGTTCAGGTAACGCTCTTCAATCGCGCATCCGGCCTGTGAACACAGATGTTTGGCCAGGGTGGTTTTGCCGGACTGCCGCGGTCCCCCGACGAAGACCATTTTGCGCTTCAAATCCTCGATTACGGCTTCTTCTATATAGCGGCCTATATATTCTTCCATTTTGGTCCCCATCTTAAAAAACACGCGAGTATTTTACGATAGGGGTAAATATGCTCGCATCATCCTTTCCTGTCAATCACAAAAAGGCCGGCTCTGATGATCAGGTGCCGGCCTTGGTCGAATCGGCTGTGTCATCCGCTGCTTTTCGTTGAAACTGGGCCCGGCTGATTCAAAAAATTTATCAGGTTGACCCATTGTTAGGCCCCAAGTGCCAGGGGCCTATGAAGATGATCTCTTTTATCTATGATGATGCACTGATAAAGAAAATATTGGTTCATCTATGATTATGGGATATGCGAAACTACGACCCGTCCCATTTCGATAATACGCATATCCCCACCATTGAAACCGAACTGACCTACGATGACACATACTCGCAACTGCCGCCCACTGATTATTGGACCCAATAAGGGACTGTTCATGGCGCTATTTGATTTGGAGCCCATACAGTATGGCTGCGTTTAAAATTGGCTATTTTCGGACTCACCGCCAAGGCCCACCGCTGATTTCCAGCGTGGGACATTAATATGCCCACAAGGATTCTCTTCTGACATAGATGCCACTCAACATGTTGTATTCATATAGTTATTGACACACAGGCGTTGCCTTGGCATACTCGGCGGCATAAAAAGAAATTTCTTGTCTTTATTTCTCGCCAAATACATTCTGTATCGCGTTTTCGCCTGCTTGCTCATCTGACTGTTCATTTTCTTCGGCGCTGGATTCTTCATCGCTGTCGGATTCACTTTCCTGGTTGTCAATCTGATATTGCTTTTCAGCGTCTTTCAATTGATTTTCTTCTTTAAGGATTTCACTTTCTATTTTTTTGAGCTCAACTTCATTTGATTTATTTTTATTGGAAGGTGATTTTTTAATTTTCCTTTGCAATTCCTGCTCGTCTTGTTTCTGCCGCTGTATTTGGGCGGCGTCGCTGCTTTCATCTTCTGAATCATCGGATAAATCACTTTGGAACACATCCTCATCTTCATTCAATTGCTGCTCCCTCATCTTATAGATTTCTTCCTTGGAAAAAGCTTCGATCTAAGCAATTTTCAGGCTTTCATAGACAGGATCGACGATATTGACGGCAACGGCGTCTTTTAAATCGTGCATGTCAATCAATTCGGATAGTGGCTCATATTTTTGAAATTGTTTGTCTATCTGGTCCCCGGCCAACTCTTCAAATTTAGATTCCAAATACGTCTCAAAACGACTTTTAATTTCATGCTGGATTTTGGCGTAGACCACCTCGATATCAAAATCCTTGTCGGTCAAAATTCCACCTTTTTCTTTCGCGAGCGCTTCGACTACCGAGTTGCTGATATTTTCCTCCATGGCGTCCTGAAATTGACTCCAACCTATTTGATTTTCTCCTTTCCCGAAGGATTCCGATTCCGAATCTATGATCCATTCTTTGAGGTTTTCAACACCTTCCTTCAATTGATTTGTTCCTTTTTTCAATTTCTTGTCCTTATTTTGGGTCAACTGAGCAGCAGATAACACATTGATCCCGAGAACGGTGGAAACGAAGCCGATGACACCAAGTATCCACATCGCGATGATAGAGCTTTCATCCTGGTACCATGGCGGTTTCGGCACCAGTTGTTTGCCGCTTATGGTTTCGGTCGATGAGTCTGTTGGATCGGTGATAGTGCCTTTGAAAGTGGTTGGCTTAACGGCGCCGGCATCAGTAAGTGTCGGTGTAAACTTTATCTTTACGATTTTACCATCCCATTTCCAGCTGAACCATGATTTCGTCTCGGCTTTGACCGTGCTGCCCACCTGGTCTCCGGCAAAGCGAACAGCTCCATTCTGGGATGAAATGGCAATGGTTTTCTCTTTCAGGCTTTCCGGCGCATCAATTTCATAGGCGCCGCCCCAAACCCTTATATCACCGGAATCAGCATCCTGGACAGCCGTTGAAAGCTCCTGGGTACTGAAACTGTACCCTATGCTGTGGATATAATTGTTCACATCTTCACCCTTGCCTTGCGTCAGTTGTTTGATGACCCCCAAGTAAACCTTGCGGTCGGTTGTCATCGCATCTACAAATTGTTTGGCATTATTAGCAACCGTATTCATAGGAATCCTCCTGTATTATATCTTTTCGGGCGCTTATGCATTCCCTTCGAAAGCATAGCATTGCCCTTGAAACGCCATATCGACCCCGCTCACCTGCGTCATATCCAGGCCTGGATTGTCATTGGGATCGATGGTAATCGTCCACCATGTAAAAGGACCTACCAGGGCATAGGTACGGTTACCGTTTCGCAGTCCGATGTCGCCGTCGATGATCGGCAGCTCTTTGTTGACAAGGCTATATTCAAAAATTCGATTGATGGATTCGTGGGCAAATACGTATGTTTCTCCTTCTTTGCTGATAATTTTCTCATGCCCATTGTGGGTAATTTTAATTTGTAAATTATTGTTCCGGGTTTTCGCACCGGTAACCCACACCCGTACTTTGGTCAGCCGGACATTAGCTTTGCCGGCAAAGGGATTTTCCAGGAGAGTGGAAGTCAGCGTGGCTGGTTTGAGCTGCATCATGCTTTGGTAGGTATTGTTGGGTTTTAATTGTTTGAAATCCGATACGTTTTCTTGTGACAACGGAACTATAATGCCCTCTTGACTGGGATCGTCCGGAAAATTTTGAGGAAAAATTCCAAAAGACTCGATCGCTTCGCTATAGGCATTTAAAATGCTGGTTTCAGCGGATTCCAGCATTGCCGCATTGATGGTGGAAGGCGCGGAATCACCATATGTCGACGCGATCAGGTTCTCGTTGGAAAGAGACCAAAACATAAACGCCCTGCTGGTCAGGTACAGATTCTCCATGACCTGGTTTCTGGCGTTATGATAAAGACGTGACATAAGACTTACGAGAGCAGGTTCCCCGGGCGCCATCGTGTTCAACATTTTTTTATTATAGGTGGCGATACTTATCTTGCTTTGGTCGATGAGGGTTTTGTTTTTGATCATCAGGTTGATGATGGCATTGTATTGCAGTATCAAATTGTTTCTTGCGATGACGGTGGAGATATAATCCTTCAGGGCGGATTTCGACGACGCGATCGATTTCGGGAAAGAGGAATAAAACTGTTTCAGGAACTTGTTCAGATCATTCTCTGCTGTAAGCATTTTGTTGGCTCCGGGATCATCTGTTGCCAGGGTACCATTGTTTAACGTTCTAAACCCTTCGGTCAAGTCGTCAATAGTCGCTTCGCTGGCTTTGACTGTTTGTACGATATAATCTTTGTTGACATCGATGCCCTGATCGTTTTGCACCGTGGTGGCGGCTTTGTAGAATACTTTTCCTCCCTGCAGGCCTATCATAAACCCTGATTTCGGAGCAAAAGCCGTCATGGTAAGTGCTTGAAAAATATCATCCCAATTAAAATTAAATGAACTTTTTATAATCTCATTAAATTCATCAATCTTGGCATCGACTTTGCTTTTCTTCTGGTATAATACCGCCTGGAAACTTGCGATCTGGTCTGCCGTTGAGCTTGAAAATTCGGATAATGCCGATAGTTTGTTTCGCGCCTCTATTATAATATCCTGAGCATTCTGTAGGCCTTGTTGAATGGCGGAGACAGCCGCCTCCCTTTGGGTCATATTATTGAAGTAATTATAATAACTGGTTTCTATGGCTTTAAAATGAGCAAGCAGATTCGATAAGACGGTTTGATAGAATGGAAATGATCCCATCGGCACGTAGTTGTGAGAATGTCCATAGTAATCAAGCCCCTGTTGAAGCTGCTTGAACAAGGCCAAGGCGGAGCTGTGTATATTTTTTAATCTGGTTATCCACAAAGCCAAAGTGACATTGTTTCAGTTCGCCAGAAAACAAAATGGCGAAGCACCACCGACAATTTGGTTATAGCTCATTTTTGTTGATGAAGTTACCTGTTGTACAATGCGCATG
>Ga0210123_1000934_pt1 | contig 16042 bp, 6 predicted proteins | sample Muzzi_PWB_D2_FD_185535 | JGI IMG/M metagenome (GOLD analysis project Ga0210123, IMG submission 185535) | Wetland microbial communities from San Francisco Bay, California, USA, that impact long-term carbon sequestration - Muzzi_PWB_D2 (SPAdes) | ecosystem: Environmental > Aquatic > Marine >... | reverse complement strand
AACAAAGTTCTTCCCCTTGGCTTACGGTTGAAATAACCCATCCGTGGCTTATTCGACGTCGACATCCGAAAAATTCGATATCCGGGTGTCTCCCATTTTCGACGGCTCCCGGCTATCGAAAAAGGCGGCACATCCCTGTACCGCGCGCAGCCTGTTGCAAACTCGAATTTTCAACAGGCTGCTAATCACTATCCTCGTCAGAACCAATCCAGAGTAGTACCAATTGGTTCACCCGGCGGGACAGTGACCGGTTCGAGTTGCTCGACGCTCGACGGGTCACGACGCATCTGCTCGATCTGAAATCTGGCAAAACCGTAGTGGGCACGCCACGAAGCATCATTCTCACCGGCCGCACGCGGTTCGAGCCAGTCGTCGAGTTTGTTGATCGCGTCGAGCGCGATCGCGCGTACCTGTGCATCCGCATTTTTGTTGTTCGCCAGCATCATCAGTTGTTGCAACGTCAGCGTGTTGATCTGCCGCTGAATCTCGCCGTCGATGCCCAATTGATGCGCTGCAAACCAGGTCGCTTGCAGTAGATCCCCGGCAAGCTCGCTGAACCCCGGCATCGTTGGCTGGCGCGCGTTCGACGCGATCAGTCGCGCCGCGCGAGTCGGTTCGAGCATGACTTCGAGCGTCAACGACGCAGCACTCTGCGCGGCGCCAAACGGTTCAAAAATCTTGCCGGTACTGCTCGGAAACGTCTCTCGTGACTTGGGGTACCCCGGCGGTCTTGGAGGAATCAGCCGCAATACGTTGTCCGGTATTCGCAGCACCGCCGGTGTGAGCGTGTTCACCAGTGCCGCAATCGCCTGCCGCTGCCTGTCCGCCGACACCGGCGTGCTGATGTCCTGGCCGTCTCCGCGCAGCGCGTAATGGAAATTTTCGCCGCCGATCAACTTGCCGACAGCGATGAGCTGGAAGCGATGAATCAGGTAGATCGGCACCAATACTTCTTCCAGCGTTGCCATCGGTCGCCCGGGACGAATATTGCGCTCGGAAAACCGGCCCATCGCGTAAGCCCGCACCTTCAGCAGGTTTTCGAGTTCGGCAATCGAATCGGCGCCGTTGTCCCACAGGTTTCCGAGGGGATGAGCGCTGCTGATCGGCCGGGAATCGGCGTCGCTGACATAGGCGAGACCGGAATCTATTGTGTCCGCGATGATCCGGGCGCGCCCGCCCTGGTCTTCGACGTCATCCGGAAAATCCTGGTAGCCGTAAAGGATCACGCGTTTGTCCCATTCGCCTATGCCGACGGCATAAGCCTCATCGAGATTGATATTGCCGTCCTTGTCGAACTGAATGAGCGGATGCGGATAATCCATGACAGAGGTCCGACCCTGCGTGCTGGCCGCCATGTTGTGCTGAATGCCCAGCGTATGCCCGACCTCGTGAGCAGCGAGCTGACGAATTCTTGCCAGGGCCATTTCCATCGGGATATCAGGCTTTTCCTCGTCTTCGTAAGGCGCCGTCAGGCCCTCGGCAATCAGGTAGTCCTGTCGCACGCGAAGTGAGCCGAGCGTGACCTTGCCTTTCAGGATCTCTCCCGTGCGCGGGTCTGCGATGGCGCCACCATACGACCAGCCTCTCGTGGAACGATGCACCCACTGGATGACGTTATAACGGACGTCCATGGGGTCCACGCCCTCCGGCAACAGCCGAACCTGGAACGCATCCCGGTAACCGGCTGCCTCGAATGCCTGGTTCCACCACGAAGCACCTTCGACCAATGCAGAGCGAATTGGCTCCGGCGCACCGCGATCGACGTAGTAGACAATAGGCTCGACCGCTTCGCTGACTGCTGCCGTCGGGTCCTTCTTTTCGAGCCGGTGCCTTACCGTGAAAGACTGGATGAGTGGGTCGCCAACCGGGGTCGCATAGTCCTGGAAACTGCCGCTAAAAAACCCCGACCTGGGATCAAATGGCAACGGTTCGTAGTCGTCATCCGGCAGTCGAACGAAAGAGTGGTGCAGATGAACGGAAAACGATTCTGCATCCGGCGTTACGGTCCGGAGCCATGGCCCGGTCGGTTGCCCGGTGAACGTGACAATCGCTTCCACCTCCGAATTGTCGGGAAACGCTTTCGTATTCGGCATATAGATCGCGGAGCGGGAGGCGTCCGGTTTGTATGTGCCTTCTTTGCTCGCCGCGAGCGTCGCCGCGATACGATGTGCATCACGGATCATGAAATCGGTCGCATCGACGTAGACCGAACCTTCATCCTCGCCGAGTGACTCGAAGCCCCAGATGACGGAATTCGCAAACGACTCATCGACCGCCGCCTGTTCGTCGGCGTCATCGCTTTGGGCACGGTAATCGAGGTTTTGTTCGATCAGGAGAACCTTCGGCCCCGAGCGCTGAAACTCGACAACCCTTGTCGAGCCTAGCTGCCCCCGGTCGAGGCCCAGGTCGTTTGATCCCACCCCGCGCGCCATCGAAGAGTGATAAAGAAACGGCTCGCCGAAATGGTCAATTCGAATGATCAGCCGGCCTTTGCTTTCGTCCCAGTACAGGTCGTAGAAACCGGACAATTGCTGCATCTTGCCGAGCTGGCTCATGATGTCACCCTGGTCGTCGGACGGTGCCTGACCACAGGCTGCGATCATTGTGATCATTGCAAGCACTGGCAAACGCTGGCTCATAACTTTTCCTTGCCTATTCACGACTCTGACAGGACCTGGTCGAATTCCTGCAAAAACATATCGGCATTCTCTTTTGAAAACACCATCGGTGGACGAAGCTTCAGGATGTTGTCATCAGCGCCGGTCGTTCCGGTCAATATGCGGCGCTCGCGCAGTGCGTTGACTATCCTGGGCGCGCTCGATACCGCCGGCTTGCGCGTGTCACGATCGACAACAAGCTCGACTGCCTTGAACAGGCCATCGCCACGAACGTCGCCGATCGATTCGTGTCGTGATGCCAGCTCTGCCAGGCCCTCGTTCAGATAGAGGCCCACATCCAGCGCATTCGCCTGCAGGTCTTCCTGCTCAATCACATCGAGCACCGCAAGTCCCGCGGCACACGACACGGGATTGCCGCCGAACGTATTGAAATAATGTGCATGTTGCGAAAACTCGTCGACGAGGTCACGCCTGGTGACAGTCGCGGCCAGCGGATGGCCATTACCCATCGGCTTGCCCATCGTGACAATGTCCGGAATGACAGCATCGACTTCGTAGCCCCAGAAATTCCTGCCCGTGCGCCCGAAACCCGGTTGTACCTCGTCGGCGACGAACAGGCCGCCTGCCTGGCGAATAATCTCCGCCGCTTTCTGCAAATATCCGGGAGGCGTCGCGACGACGCCACCGCTCGAAAGAATGGTGTCGACGATAAATGCAGCCGGTCTTACGCCGCGACCTTCGAGTTCTGCCAATGCCTCGTCGAGATATTCGGCATATCGAACGCCTGCGTCCGCGCCACGGTGCCTGCCACGGTAAGCGTCGGGATTGGGCACTGTCACGACGTAATCGGGCACCTCGTCCGGCGGAATGTCTTCCGTCGAAATCTCGTAGATCGCCTTCGTGTTTCCGTGATATGCAAAGTCTGTAACGATCAGGCCTGTGCCACCGGTACAGGTACGCGCAATTCGTAACGCCAGTTCATTGGCTTCGCTGCCGGTGCAGCTGAACATTGCAATTTCGAGTTCTGGCGGAAACTTTCCGGTCAGACGCTCTGCATAATCCAGCACTTTCTCGTGCAGATAACGCGTATGCGTGTTGAGGGTCGCGATCTGCTTTGTCAGCGCCTCGACCACATGCGGATGACAGTGCCCGACATGCGGCACGTTGTTGTACATGTCGAGATATTTCCGGCCTTCGCTGTCAAACAACCAGACGCCCTCTCCCCGCACGATGTGTACGGGGTCCTCATAGAAGAGCCTGTAGGCTGAACCGAGCAGCTTTTCGCGCCGCCGGATCATTGCCGCTGTATCAGAAGTCATTACTTTAGTGGTCGAGGAGGAATCTAATCCTCCTGCCGCTGTTCTTTGCGTTTCGATATTCGTCCCGCAATGATTCCGGAAACCAGGATAAACAGGCCCATGAAGAACAGGTATTCGGGGTAGCTGCGTGTAATGCCGCAATAGTAAGTCGTGATGACGACGAGCGCTGTAAAACCGTTGATGAAGTAACCGTCGCGCTTTACCGCCTTCGGAAATCGTATCGTGGAAATCATGCCGAGCGCCAGAACAAACATGGCCACTGGCAGGTATGCGTGTAACGGCATCGCGTACGCTATTTCCGGATACCTGACCATGAGGATGACGGCGGACGAGGTAAGACCGCCGCCCGCGGCAGTGATCGGAATGCCGGTGAACCAGCCGTGGACCGGATGCTCACTCATGATATTGAATCGCGCCAGGCGCATTGCGCCACTCAGGACGAATACCCCGACGGATATCAGCAGTACCCAGAATGCGCCCGAGAATAACTCCAGCTCGCCATACTTGATGCCTGCCTGCAGAACGAGGATCCCGGGCGCCACGCCGAACGAAACGAGATCGGCCATCGAGTCGAATTCGGCACCAAAATCCGATGTCGCCTTGAGCAGACGGGCCGCAAGGCCGTCCAGAACGTCCAGCAGGCCGCACCAGATGATCATCCAGGCGGCGAGTTCGAGGTCGCCGAGCTGCCCCGTCACGATGGAGCCGACGCCGAGCAGGAGGCTCATCGCGGTAAAGCTGTTTGGAATTGTGTAGCGGAGTCTGACCACCCGGATACCGTTATTGCTCTTATAAGTGGGGGCGTTCATTTTGCATGGCAGCGACCCTTTCTGCCAGCCCATTCCGGGGTCTGCGGCAGCCGGATACGCGCTGATGTGCCAGAATGATCCCAATGCCGGGCGGCCCAATCATGGTCACAATTTCACATAACAGGCCATGTTGCATTCGCTGTGTTGACTTTCCCCGGCGCTTTCTCCACAACATGAATAAGCGCTTGCTTATTGGGCATTTGGACTATAATGCGCGAACAGAATCGAGAACAGGCAGCCCGAAGCGACCTGCGCTTAGACAACTATTACAAAAGAGCTGCCACCAGGAGCGAAAATGGAAGGAATCAGGGAAGCGAACTTCGGTTCGCGGTGTAGTCGTTCAACATCATTCATCGTAGCCGCACTTTTTATGCTTTGCATTTCGGGGCAGGTCGCGGCCCAGGCAATTCCGCAGAAAAACGTCAACGTCATCGGACCGGCGCCGCCGGCGTGGTTGTATAGCGGCAATCCACGCATGCAGCAGAATGAGCCTGACGGCGTCGAGTCTGTCGTCTTCCCGGGGCACATCGCTTTCGGCTTCAACGATTACCGAGGCGTCAACGATCCTTCGATCGCCGAGGCGTTCCCCGGCATCGCAATGTCCAGGGACGGGGAAACATGGATAAGCGGCTTGATTCCCGGGCACTTCGCCGATAGCCCGAGCCTCGGACAGCGGGGCGGCGCAGATCCGAACCTCGAGATTGCGCCGTATATGATGTTTTACAATTTCATTGCATTCTCGCGCGATGACAGCACGGTTCCCGGCGTTTACCTTTCCCGCTGGTATGAGCCGAATACCGATGTCGGGCCTCCGTTTCGCCATCTCGACAACCTGACTGTCAACACCGGCACGACAAGCAAGTTCCTCGACAAACCATCGTTCAAGTTGGCCATCAGGAATCCCGATGACGGCTTGCCCGACATCGAGGTGCCAATACCGGCCTACCAGGACCCGCTCAACGCGGCAATTTTCAATGACGCTTACGTGCTGAAGCTTCCGGCTCTGCGGCTGCATCTTTGCTATTCCGTATTTGTCGGTAACGACAACAATGCAGGAACGAAGATCGAGTGCCTCGCCTCCGACGATGGCGGCGTTACTTTTAATATCAAGAACAAGCTGAGTGAAAGTGTCGAAATCAACCAGGGTACCAATATCGCTACCCGGAATTTCGGCAAGGACGTCGTGGTCACCTGGGTGCGATTCGAGGACAACAACGAAACCGCCGCGATCATGTACGCAATGTCGACGGACTTCGGCACGACCTATAGCAAGGCAAAGGTCGTTACCGAGTTCTGTCCGTTCAACCAGACAACCGGCGCCGCCCGGTTCCGCACCAATGCGTTGCCGGTCATCGTGAGCAACGATGACGAATTCGCCATCTTTATTGCGTCCCGCAATGGTGCCACGGAGACCTGCATGATCCGGGGCAAAGGCAGTGCGCCGGATACGCCGCGCATGAGCCCGGTGACACTGGCGGACGATTTCGACTCGTTTGGCGAGGACATCGTTGGCGGCATTCGCACAAAGGACGGCATGGTTCGCACGTCGCTGAACTTCTCACGAGTCATGATGATTCGCGGCAATGGCAACGGCAATATTTCCTGGGGCACGCCGGTCGCTGTCGATGCGCAGGAAGTTCCGACCACCGAGGCAACCGATGCAAGACCAGCCGGCGTTATGGTGAGGAGCCGCAGCCATCAGTTCATGCCGGCCTGCGATGCCGCCGGCGGCATCGAGACATGTTCCTGGTACGACAGCAGGCTGGACAGGTTCAACAGCATCATGCAGCACCTGCCGGCTGCGCCGTTCGTCGAGGACATGGTGCTGCATCTCGAGCCCGGCGAGCCGTTTGTGACGCCAACCCTTTTACCGGCAGGCGCCTATGAGGGCGTGCCGGATGAGACGAAATTGCCACCGAACGTAAGCAACCTGCCGCTGCGTCGCACGATTGACGTGTTCGCCGCGCAGATCCAGGGCGGGACCGTCCGGCCGTACACGGTGAACGAAGACACGTTCTATGCCACCGACGCGTCCGATCCGGGCATGATAATCTCGCCATCGGTGCGCGTGAGCCGATTCCCGACACGGCAGAAGCCCGGAGCTCCCGCGGGTGAGCGCGAGCAGGCGGAGTGGAATTACCCGAGCGCCCGATTGTTCCAGAAGGGCAAGGCGGGCTTCATCGGTGACTACCAGGCGATGTTCGCGAAATCGCTCCGCAAGAATGCTGCAGATCAATGGATCTCGAACCAGAGTGCGCCGGATCCGGCGACAGACCTGTTCTCGTCAACGGAGCCTGTTTTCCGTGTCGGCTGGACGACTAATCGAAACGTCCGTGGCCGGGTTTTCTACACTGGCTGTGACGAATGGGATCCCGTCGAGCAGATCTGGAAGGCCCGAACCAGTGCCGATGGTACCCCGGTGGCCTGCAACAGCCCGTATACCGATCCGGACATAATGCTGCCCCTGCAGGGGGAAGATGGCGCGAATGACGGCCCGCCGCTGACCTGTTCCGCCGCGAACTTGCTGGGCAGGGCGCGTGCGCCGTTGACCCGAAATCAGAACATTTATACGGCAGCGATGACACCGGGCATAAGCGCAAGCGTCGTGTCAGCGATCAAACCGGCCGACGGCAGCAGAAGTACCTTTGTGTTGCAGCTCCTCAATGGTTCGACCGCCGATCGCAGGGTCATTTTGAGCATGCCGGCGGAGTCTCATGTCAGCTTCGGCGCGGATGCCGAAGATACTCTGCTCAGCATACCGGTCGTTGTGCCGGGTGGCACCGGCAACGTGCGGACCGCTTTCGACTTCGGCGACGCCGACGATCCCGGTCAGTCACCGCTGGCGCCCTATGTCATCCTGACGGTCACGGATGCCGACTCGGGCGAAGTGCTGGCCAGGGTGCCGCTCGTCAGGGCTGACCTGGAAACTCCGCCACTCGGCAACGTCCAGTCCAATCCCGACGATCCGAGTGATCCCGCCGATCCATTCGTCGACCTCCTGGGTGGCGGCGAGTTCTATGACCTGGTCCTGGAACGCCAGATCGGCGTCGACGCGACATTCGAGCTGGAAAACTTCGAACTGGAGAACACTGCGGAGCTTTTCGATCTCGAGAATCTGGATCTCGAAAGCTTTGACCTCGAAAACAAGCTGGTCTTCTTCGACCTCGAAAACTTCGAGCTCGAAAACACCGACCTCAAAAATGACCTGTACCAGGCGTTCGATCTCGAAAACACGGTCATCAATCTCAACAACCCGGGTGAAGAAGACAGCTTGCTTTACTTCGACCTGGAGAATTTCGAACTCGAGAACTTCGAACTCGAGAACTTCGATCTCGAGAACTTCGAGCTCGAAAACTTCGAACTGGAGAACTTCGACCTGGAGAACTTCGATCTCGAAAACTTCGAACTGGAGAACGAGACGGTCTTTGCCTCGAGCATCGATAACTTCGAACTGGAGAACTTCGAACTCGAGAACTCGGTCGTGCCGGGTGACGAATTCACCGAGATCAGCTGGACGGCCGACTCGTCGAGCAACACGACGACCGGCGTCGACGTCAAGCCTATCTTCACCTCGAGCCTCGCCAATAAACTGGTGGCAAACAACTCGACCGTCGTGCTGACGGTGCGTCGCGGATACCTGAACGGGACCGTCGGATACGCCAGCTCGCTGGCAAACTGCTCGGCGGAGATCGTCGTTGACAACCAGGTCCTGTATGCGACCGTCCTGACGCCCGACCAGATAATGCAGTCGGTCTTCCTGGGTTCCGTAACCGACCCGGATCCGACGGTGGCCGATACCCCGGGCTTCTTCCTGACGCCCGACGGCTCGACGGTCGTGAGCCTTCGTGTGATCAATCCGCCAGCCGATCTGTCATTCGAGGAGCTGAACGCGAATGCCGGCGCTGCCCTCTTCACACAGCCGGGCAATGCTGTCGATTGCGACCTCGAACTGCCGGGCGGGGATCCTATCGACGCCTGCGAAGTCGATTTCTCGCCGCCAGACCTGACAGCACCGGTTATTACTCTGAACGGCAACGCGAATGTTTTGGTCGATCAGGGCCAGGTATACGTCGATCCCGGTGCGACGGCGACGGACGATGTCGACGGTGATATCAGTGGACTGATTGTCGCAAGCGGCTGGGACATGGACACTTCGGTGCCGGGCGTTTATTCGATTTACTACAACGTTATGGACGCCGCCGGCAATCCGGCCGATACCATTGAAAGAACGGTCACCGTGATCGACCGGGAAAAACCCGTGATAACACTGATCGGCAGTTCGCCGGCAACGGTCGAGGCCGGCAGCCTGTACACGGATCCTGGTGCAACGGCATCCGATAACGTTGACGGCGACGTCTCCGGCGACATTGTTACCAGTGGCTGGAATCTCGACACATCGGCGACGGGCTCTTTTTCGATTTATTACGACGTCACCGATGCCGCAGGCAATACGGCCATACAGGTCACACGCACAGTGAATGTCGTGGACACGATCGCCCCGGTGATTACCCTGCTCGGAAATGATCCGCTCGTGCTTGAAGTCGGCGATGCTTATGCCGAACCGGGTGCATCGGTCAGCGATGCAGGCGATCCGTCCGTGATGGTCAGCATAGACAGCAGCGCCGTCAATTCGGCGGTCTTCGGCACCTATTCAGTTACCTACGATGCGACAGACGCGTCCGGCAATGCAGCGGTGCAAAGAATTCGCACCGTTACCGTGACAGATACCAGCGTGCCGGTCATCAGCGGCATCAGTCCGCCGATCTTCACACCACCGGAACCGTTCATCCTGGCGCCCGGCGAGACGATGTTCGTTGTCGAGTGGCCGGTTGGCGCGAGTGATCCCAATCCTGGATTGATGGTTTACTGCGATGTCGGCCTGCCTCCCACGAGCATCTACCCGACGGTATCGAGCTCGGGCGGCAGCATTCTCTACACGTTCTCCTATCCATTCGAAGCAGGAACGACGGCCGTCACCTGTACCGCGATGGACCAGGGCGGAAACAGCGACTCGGGTTCCTTCCCGGTCGTGGTCGAGGACATTCCTGTGATTGACGCCGGTTCTCTGCCCGCACAACCTTTTACAGTCGAAGCAAATGATCCGACTGGCTACGTCGGCCCGACGGCAGGTCTCTGGGGCCCGATAACGGCCACCGACCTCATCGACGGAAGCATCGAGGCGGCCTGCACGCCTGCCAATGATCTTCTGCTGGGAGCGAACACAATCAGCTGCGTTGCGACCGACAGCGGCGGAAATGTGAGCGACGAGGTGACGTTCCCGGCGACGGTTATTGACACGACGGCACCGTCGATTTCGGTCATCGACGATCCGTTCGTCATAATAACGACCGATGTCTCTGCGACCGTTTTCGAGTCCGAGTTGATACCGAATGTGGCGGCAAGTGATATCGTCGATGGGACAGATGTCGACATCGCCTGTTCGCTTCCGGGCGCCGGCGACTCGGCATCGTTCCCGTTGGGCATTCATGCTGATGTTGCGACGTGCACGGCAACCGATCAGTCAGGCAACGAGTCGGCCCCTGTTGTATTCGACGTTGAAATCCGCTTCGCCTATGACATCGTCGTGCTGCCGCTGAAAGGCAATATCAATGCAGTCAGCACGGCACCCATAGACTGGTACTACGTCGAACCCGGCACGAGCATTCGTGTCAATACGTCGGGCCTGTCACCGTTGATCGAATGGTTCGGCCCCTTCACGGACAGGAGTTGCACGGTGGGAAGCGACGGCAGCGGCGACGGCTCGGCAGCGGAGGACTCCGGCAGCAGCGATTTCCGTTACTCGTTTCCCGATGACAGCTGGAGGCTCAACTGGCAGACGCCTGCCATGGCCGGCTACTTCAGGGTCGTAGTTTCGCCGCCGGGCGCCTTCGACCCAGCGGCGACGCTGTGTGTGCGAACGCGATAGCGGCTAACGAAACCGCTCAGTAAGAACCGGCCCGTGTGGCCGGTTTTTTTACTGGTTGCTGGCGCTCAGATTTGAAATGGCTTTTGTCGCTTGTTCCTTCCAGTCTTTCAGTGACGCCGTGTATCGCCAGGTTGGCACGTCATCGAAGAACAGGATCGCTGCTTCGTTACGCCTGCTGATAAGGCTGTCAACTTCGGCACTGGCTTCCGCCGGGTAGCCGGCGCCCAGGTAAGCTTGTGCCAGGTAATATCGAACTATCCACAGGTCGGCAGATTCGAGGGCCTTGCGCAAAGATTCAATCGCTAGAACATATTCTTCCTGATTCGCGTAATTGATACCGTCAATCAGGTTTGCGTACGCGCGTGCCGTGGGCCCCAATTGCTCCCTGTAACGCTCCGCGATGTGGAACGCATCATCGAAGCGCCCGTTCCCGGCAAATATTTCCGCCGCCGGCACCAATTGCCCGTCACTGCGGCTGGACACAAGGTCGGCGACGAGCTGGATGCCCTCCTCGACCTCGCCCTGTGCGATCTTCGCCTGCGCAAGCGCGATTTTCTTCGTACCGACGCCGCGTTCGTTGCCGTCAGATTCGTCCTGAGCGATTCCGCTGTCGAGAAATCCGACAGCGTCTGCATAACGACCTTCGAATATTGCGATATCGGCGAGGCCGATATTCGCCAACGATGCACCCCTGACTCCGGTTTCCGTCATGCGCTTGTAGTTTTGGACTGCACCGGCACTGTCGCCGTCGTAGAGTGAAATCACTGTCAATATCAGGTACGCCTTGAAGTAGGACGGGTCCTGGGCAATGATCTTTTGCGCCTCCGCAGCGGCGGTGACGACGTCGCCGGCGTAGATGGCAGCCAAAGCGTGATTGAAGTGATAGATCGTTCGACCTGGATAGATCGCAAGTAGCTTCCCGCTCTGCGCCAGCGCCTTGTCGAACTGCGCCGTGGTTGCGTAAAGAAAGACCAGGTTATTGATTCCGGCGCCATCCGCGGGAAATTTTTCGACGAGTTGCTCGTAATTCTCGATGGCCATGTCGTAGTTCAGTGAAACCACCGTGTAGTAAAGACCGAGTGTCCTGTAACGCTCTCGCTCGGTCATACGGTCGAGTAACGACAAGGCTTTTTGCCACTGCTCATCCGATTCGGTCGGTCGTCCGATCTTGTGCGCGGACAGCCCCCACCCCGAGTAGGCGCGCGCCATGTTGGGGTCTTCCTCCACCGCTTTTGCATACAGGGCAATAGCCTCTTCATCCCGGCCGGCGCGAGCGAGGTCCTGCGCATCTGTGTAGTACTTGATGGCCTCGATCGAGGCGGCAGTAACGGTTTCACCGGCCTCGAGCCTGTCCAGGTCGAGTGAATCCTCGCCGAGTTCTTTCCTGATGTCAGCTGCCAGTGTATTGATGGCGCCCAGAACGTCAGCGCTGCTTTTAGCGCGCGCTTCCGCTTCCGTAATAACCTCACCGCCGGTCGGATCGACCAGACGTACATTCAAATCATACCGATCGCCATCACTTGCAATAGTCCCGGCAAGGACCATGCGTACATCCTGCCGCACGGATACGAGTCTTGCGGTTTCCTCATCCAGTTTGTTGCCGAGGTCGAGCTCTTGCGCCTGAGACAAGGCATTGTTCCGGGAATAACTGTTTATGAATGATGCGCCCTCGATGCCTAAATTCAGGGCCTGCTCGAGTGAGCCGTCGAAAAGATCGTTGCCGGTCTGATTATCGAAGTCGGCGATCAGCACCGTAATCGGGTCGATGGGTTCGACAACGGTGGGGCCGCCCCTGATGTTCAGGTAAACAGAGAAAATCAAGGCAACGGACAGCAAGCCGATGACAAGGAAGTCCATTTTTCTCGTGCCGAGTGGCGCGACGATGGTGTCGGTCGCATCCGCCTGGATTTCTATGCCGTGGTCCGTGACATCATAAAACCAGGCGAGCACGAGCATGATCGGAAAACCGACGAATGCCGCGATGATAATTGCCTGCAGCATCCACTCCGGCGCGTCAAAAGTTGGCAGGATAACGCTCGCGACCTCGATCAGGATCCAGCAGACGCCGACATACAATCCGGCGGTGCGGAACACCTCGCGTCGACGCAATTCTCGAACAAAACGATTCATTGTTGCTTGTTTGTCACCCGGTCAAAACCGGCACAGAGTCTAGCATGCGGTCAGGATCAATTAGACGTTATTCGGCTGCCGCGTGCGCCTCGAGCAAGCTCGCAAACCTGCGTGGCTGGTACCTTTCGTCATCTTCGAGTGACTTTGCCAGATCGTCCAGTGCGGCTTCAAGATCGCTGTCGTGCAGTTCAATTGCCAGCATCTGTACGGCCATAAACGCCTGCTCGGCACCGGCATAATCGAGAAAATTTCCCTCCGCTGCCGAGGCCAGGATCTCGTGCAGAACGGCGTCGCCGCGGTTGCGGATGATGCCCGGCGAAAGCCGCGATTCAATCCTCCGCAGGATGCCGTCCAGGGCGGTTGCCGCAGTTCGAATTGACGCAACGCTGGAGCTCCCCGCGGTGTGCAATTCTGTCAGTGCCCCCTGCAGCCCGGCTGCATCTTCCGGCGCGATCGCCCTGACCATCGCGAGTGTCATGACCAGCGCAGCGTCGTTGATGAATGGCACGCCCGGCCCTGCCTCGCCGTGCCGCGGCAGGCGTCTCCATTGAACGGTTTTCATCGTACGGTGACAGGCGTGGCAGTCGTAGAGACCCAGTTCCGGGAACATGCGATCGGCGGAAAATGATTCGTCCTGAATAAGTCCCAGCCTTTGCCGGGCTTCGGCGAGCACGCCAACGGCCCAGGTATAGCCGTGACTGGGCGCCGCTTTGCGTTCGCGGTAATCATCGTCCACGCGATAGTGGGGTTGGCGCCCCGCGGTTCGCCACAGCTCCGTAAACGTATCCAGCTCGAATGAAAGGCGCGGGTGCCCGGCCGCCATGATGCGGTGCGTCGCGAATTTGTCACGCGTGCCCAGGTGACAGGAAAGGCAAAGTTCGGCGCGTGGCGCTGGCGCCTCCGCAGGGTAGAGTCCCGCATCGATGCTGTCCCGGTGAGCGACTGCGGGCGCGTTGTAATGCGTTGACAGCCAGGTCTCGGCGCCACCGTGACAGGCTTCGCAACCGACCCCATCGGAAATCTGAAATCGCTCGCCGCGTTTGCTGGCCGGTATATTGTCCGCGTGGCAGTCGAGACAGGTCTCAGCCGTTCGCGCTGACGACAGCCCGAGACGGCGGGCGATGCTTTTCGATAATTCGTTGCCCAGCGCCTCATAGGCCCGTGAATGTGGATCGTTCTGCGTCCAGGTCACGTATTCGTTCTGCAAGACATTGGAGCCTTCCCGCGGCACGGCCGAACCATGACACTGGGATGCGGCACAGGTAGCAACACCTTCGTGCTTCGCCGCACTGTTCTGCGGCAGCTCGGCAGCGGCCACCGGCGAGGCGGCGATCAGGACGGCCGGAATCATTCGTAGCGCAATTCTATTCATCGTCGACATACCATGGATTTCCGCCCTCATCGAGATAGAGCTTCTTCATTTCCTCGAGATTCAGCGGCCGCGATCCCTTGCGACCGAACACTGCGATCTGGCCACCGGTTTCATCCACGCCGCGGTCGCGATCGAGGCCTTTCGAAACGGCCAGCGCCGCACTCCTTGTCGGATAACTGGCAATGAGCTCCGGTCTGGGTGCCGGGCTGAAGCCGTAGAAATTGGGTTGCGAATCCGGCGACGTCAACTGCAGCACTTTAAGGCCGCCCCTGCCATCCGCGAGGTAGGCAAACAGTGACGCGTTGGTCGATGCCACCACGACGTCCCGGGTATCGACGATATTTCCGCCGGCGGTGAAGAACTCGACCAGTTCCGGTGCCGGCGGCCGTCGAACGTTGACGAGCGCGAGGCCCTGCCCGCCGGCAGCGACATAGGCATAGGTGCGTGCAACGTATACGCGATGCGCGTCCACGATCGGCACCAGCGATCCGTCCACGATCGCAGGCGAAGATGGATCCGTTACATCGATGACGCGCAGCCCTGCCGCGTCGGTGACGAACAGATAGCGGAATTGCAACGCGGATGCCCTGCCGTCGCGGAGCGGTACGGTCGCCGCTACCTCGGGATTGAGGGGATCATCCATATTGACGATGACGAGACCGGTGTCGGCCATTACGTAGGCGTAGTACCCGCCGATGGAAATATGTCTCGCGCCGTTTAAAACACCGTCAGGATTCCAGGTAACGGCACGCTCGATGAAGTTGTTTTCGAGATCCCCGTCCGCAAATGTATTGACGTCGAACAGTATCAGCCCTTCGCTTCTATCGGTGACGAACGCATAGTTATAGATCGGGTGGATCGGCTGTTCGAGATTCGATTCCCGCATCAGCTCGCCCTCGTTACGTGGCGGATGCACCGGCTGATTGGTCGGTAACGCAATACAGCTTGCGTCGCTCGTTTTCAACACAGGGTCGTGCCCGATTTTGCTAAACGGCGCAGCCACGATACGCTGGCTGAACCCTTTGTTCGCAATGTTCGCGATATCGTAGACGCGCACGCCGCGAGTCCCCTCGGCGACGTATAGATATTCGCCACGATGTTGCAGGCAGTTGGCGATTCCGGCCCCATGCATGAATCCGGTCTGTAACACGCGATCGTTCGCAATATGTTCGCCGAAATTGTCCGGATAGGCATAGCGCTGCAAATAACTGCCGATGACGGCCTGCGGCTCCTCCCACTCCGTCACCTGCGCACCAAGGACGGCGTCCTCGAGCCCCACCCACGCGTTGAGGCCGACAAAATTCACGAAGTTGGTGCCGAAGAGAAGAAGCTGCGCCATCGCTGCGTTGTTGCTGCCGTCTTGTGCGAGATGGCAATTCGTGCAGGCTTTCGTTTCCGTCTTGCGCGTTGTATGCGGAAAGTGCGGGTTCATCGCCTGCGAGCTGTAACCGCTGGCGGCAATTGGAGGTTGTTGCACATAGATACGCTCGCGATTGGCGTTCGTCGAAGAGAGCACCAGTGCCGATGACGAACGCACGGGTGCAATCTTGCCGTCATTCACCGGACCTCTTTTTCCAATCATGAACATCTGATCACGCGCGACCTGCGGGTTATACGTCGCGTAGTTTCTGGTCGTGCCGCCTTCGAAGTGATGGCGCTCGGTCTTCCAGTTCGCCTCGATCGGCAGATGACATCCGGCGCAACTCGTAATCCAGGATGTGTGGCACGTATAGCACTCGATCTCTTCGTCCCGGTGAGCCAACTCGTCATAGGGAACCCCGGGCCCCCATTCCTGTGTGTTGACGTTGTTACTCATGAGCTTGGCGCGCGCGGCCTTTTCGTTATAGCTGGCGTGCTCAGGATTCACG
>Ga0210123_1000932_pt1 | contig 16061 bp, 13 predicted proteins | sample Muzzi_PWB_D2_FD_185535 | JGI IMG/M metagenome (GOLD analysis project Ga0210123, IMG submission 185535) | Wetland microbial communities from San Francisco Bay, California, USA, that impact long-term carbon sequestration - Muzzi_PWB_D2 (SPAdes) | ecosystem: Environmental > Aquatic > Marine >... | reverse complement strand
CATCTGCGTAGCCGTGCACATCGGGACCGGTCAGGGCTATTTTTTCATTCCAGTACCAGTAATCCGGGCAACCGTTGCCCTGACTGTCGTAAGCGTCATCCACCATGCCGTTCGCCTGAACGATATCCAGCATGCCGTCAAGGTTCAGGTCGCCCGCGGCGGCGCCCCAGCCGAAGCGTTTCTCGTTCAGTATGTTCAGGTGCGCGGCCTCGTCACTGAACGTATCTGCGTCAGGGCTGGCGATGCCGCCCCGGTTCATCCACAGCATGCTTCCTTCCGCCTGCAGCTTTTCATGCACATTGGATACATAGATATCGAGGAATCCGTTGTTGTCGACATCGCTCAGGGTCGCATTCATGCCCTTGTAGGTGTCACGCCCCAGTGAGCCGGACAGTCGGCCGTGTACATTCCTGAAGTGGAGATTGCCTTCGTTGATGAACATCGCGTCCGGCCCGAAATCGTTCGCCATGTACAGATCCGTCAGCCCGTCGTTGTTCAGGTCACCGGTGCCGATATCGAGCGTCCAGCGATGATCGGCCAGTCCCATTGAATCCGCGTCCTGCTTCACAAAGGCCGAACCCGAGTTCAGGTAGATATAGTTTTCACCGCCGTTGTCGGCGTTATTCCAGGTTCGATGCATGAAATTGAACATCCTGCGATCGCCCGGAAACTCGGGTGCGGGCAGGCTGAACAGGTTCAGCATCACGCGTGTGTCATAACCGGACAGCACGGTGCTCATGGTGTTGCCGACCAGCAGGTCCAGATCGCCGTCCTTATCCAGGTCGGCGGCATTTGCCGATACACCGATGACATAATCCGCAAGCCCGACCGAATCGCTGACATCCTCAAAGCCGATCGCGCCGGATTCGACCCACAGATTCCTGAGCAGCCTGGGTTTGCCGAAGCTGACGACAACCAGCAGATCGTCATCGCCGTCGCCGTCGTAGTCGAACCACAGTGCGCCGGATGGCAGGCCTTCGCGCTCGGGGTGCTGATTCAGGTTTTCGAGCGCAGGCAGCCGTACGCGATCGAAGCGGAAACCGCCCTTGTTCAGATACAGCGCGGCCCGGTATGCGGCATCTTTCAGCGGATAGGTCAGGAACATGTCAGGCAGGCCGTCGTCGTTGATGTCCGATATCGCCACCGCGTCACCGACTGACAGCAACCACTTGGCGATGTGCCGTATCCTCGGATCGACACGCTCGAGTATGTCGCCCTGTTTCGAATGCAGGCCGGCTTCGGTCGCATCGATCCGGGTGAAAGAAATACCCCGGGGTGCCGCTTCATGCGGCATTGCGATCACCCGGTATCCCGCCAGGCCGGCCGATCCCATCAACAGTATAACGGCGGCGCGTTGCAGCGCGACCCTGACGCGTCCCGCATTGACAGTGAAAGACGTTTTGAAAAACGGAATCTGAAGCCAGGCGTAGCGCAACGAGAAATAGATGAAACCGGCATAAAACAGCGTGGAATACGCCTGCATCTTGTGCAATGCCAGGTCGGTTACCGAGATAATGAACGCCATCAGCACCTGGCCTCTGGTGCTTCGCGGCGATGTCGCCGGGTCCGTGATCATGAAAAAAGTGAACAGGTAAAACGCGGGCGAGGTCAGCGTGCCGAGTATTATCGTCTCCGGTGGTATATGCCATCTCACCAGCCAGGCCCTGAGCGCCAGCGAGGCGGTGTAGAAACCGAGGAACGAGACGATCAGCGCGGTGCGCTGAATCCTGAACACGAACAGGACCAGCGCGGCGGTCACGATGAATGCGGCAACCGAGACCGTGCCGCCCCACTGGTACGCAGGCGACGCGCTTATCATGCCGTCTGAAACCAGCAGCGCGATGACGATGCCGAACAGCGACGGGTTGAACACATGGCGGCCGTTCGCCGTGATCAGATACTTGGATGCGATCGCGAAAAATACCGGGATCAGCGTATACCAGGCACCGTGCGCGTAATTCACCAGTATCGACAACGACGCACCGGTTATCGCCGCGCTCAGGGGCAGCAGCACACGACCGTTCTTGAACAGCGCGTGCAGCAGCATGTCCAGCACGCAGGCGAACGCGATAGTCACCAGTATCTGTTGCGGGCTTTTGTTGAAGCCCAGCAGGGTGATGCCCAGCACCAGGTAAACCAGCAAAATGGCGAGAAACGGGATGCGCGGATCATCCCGGGATAGCTTCCTGTCCAGTATTATATTCATATCATCGAGATCTCGATATTGGGTATCCGTCCGTCGAGGCGTGCATAGTCAGGCAGGTTTTCCGGATAATACACGACAAAGAGACGCCCGGCAGCGGAAATGCCGCGGTAGTCATCCAGCACCCCGGCGAGCGGGTCCGTTTCGTGAAAACCGGCGATGAAATAATGCCACGCTGAACGGCATCTGTCGTTGTACACATAACGCAGCAGCGAGGCGAAAATTTCCCGGTCATTGTTTTCGATCGTGACGAACGCAAGATAAAAGAACGGAATTTTTTCCCCGCACGAGGGCAGCGGCCTGTACGGCGTCACGGCTGAAAACAGGTTGTAGAAAGGCCTGGCCAGACCAAGCCCGAGACTGTAGCGCTCTACATGTGTCTGACGGCAGGCGGACTGGTCCCAGGCCGCGATCACGCCCGCAATCTCGTCACCGCGCATCGCCAGGTAAAAATCATCGAGCGAGAGACCGCGCAGTGTGTTCGAGCCGAGGTCATGTTCATGAACGACCTGGGCGAACTGTTTCCCGGGCCTGCGCGATGCCATGAAGCTGAATAGCTTTTGCCTGTCCGGCGGGCGGGCGCGACGGCACACAATGCCCTGGAGCGGTATCGCGCGCCTGCGTGTATCGAGGAATACCGCCGGTGTAAGGATTTTTCCGGCGGGCCTGTACACCGGCAGCCCGGCCCGGCCCGATGTCAGGATGGTTTCAGCCGCGGTGTTTCCGTCGAGGATCATCGTCAGGTACAGGGGCGCCGGGTCGCGGTTGTGCAGTTCCCGCAGATAACGATAGCCCCTGGCCAGCACCCGGCGCCCGCGATATTCCGGCTGTATTCTCAGATCGGCGAGATAACCGGTGCGGCGCTCGGCGCCGTTGATATAACAGCTATTGATATACCGGCTGCCGAGGCCGATGATCCGGTTGCTGCTGCTGTCCGTGCACTTGATGATCTGGTACTGCCTGCCGAGCACATCACAGCCCGCGAAGAAGGACGGTTCGCGCCTGAAACTGACCGCGATCTTCCCGGGCATGATGTCGGCGGACATCCTGGCGCGCAATTCCGCGTCATCGGATGCTGTCGCAAGTCCGAAGCGCAGATCAGCCATAAGTATTCTCGCCGGTAACCGGTTGCGCGCCGGCTATGAATTCATAAAACGCGGTATTCAGGCACAGCACCGCCGGTTTGATGTCACCCAGTTTGCGACCGCTGCTGCAGGTGAATTCCGTGTAACGCCGCCACAGGTGACTGACGCGCAATGCCGCAAGCCTTTCCAGCTGCCCGATCCGTCTCGCGTAACTGTACTGCGGATTGACGCACAGGCGCTGTTCGATCGTCGCGACCAGGTTTTGTGCTTCAGATTGCGTGAATTGGCCGCGATCGAGACCGAGCACATAACCGCGATGCTCACCGATACGCGGCATCAGCATGGCGTCGCCGCGGATGTCCCGTGTCTGTGACGTCACGAATGCATCCGTGAGTTTTTCACCGCACAGATCGCTGGTAGCCCCGTCACGGCCGATGAAGCGGATCAGCGGTGTGCTTTCGAGATGGCCTTCCACCCTGACCCGGTCGCCGATGTCGTAGCGGTACAGTCCGGAAAACGTCGTCATGATCAGCCGGTAGTGCTCGCCTGCAACGAGCTGGTGCGCGAGCAGGTAGCGGCCGTTGTTCTCGAATTCGAAAAAGCCGCTGCGCAAAGAGAGTACGGGCGCCAGTTGCCCGCACAGCGGGATACTCACCGCGGCTTCCGTGGCCAGCAGGCCCTTGCCCTGCAGGTACACGCCGGGGAAGAGCAGCGCCAGTTTTTCACGGTAGCGTTGCGAACCGGCATCCAGCCAGCAGCTGATCGTATCCAGTCGTGGCCATAGCATCCGGGTATCGATATGCCCGTCGACGATCGCGGACCGAACCATCTCGATACGTTTCCTCGATAGTCCCGCAGTGTACAGCTGCTGCCGGCCGTCGAAGTCGCCCGCCAGCGACTGCATCAGTTCGATGATGAAGGTCGGGCTCCACACGGAAATAAAACTCAGATCATCGGCGGCCAGCAGGCGGCGCAGCGTGGCGAGTCGCCATTGTCCGAGATCGCTGATCGAGCCGGTTTCCGGCGGCACCGCCAGTGTTTCGAGGATTGATCCGGCGATGTCGGCGCCGAAATACGCGGCATCGCTCGGCAGCCCGTGCTGAATCACGCCGATATACTGCTCCCGCACTGCCAGCGCGGGGCTGATGGACCAGTAGGCCGTGCCGCGCATGATGCCGGGCCTGTGCTTCAGCAGATCCGTCATCCACGGAAACAGCGCCGAGCGGTATGCCTGCAGCGACGAGGCCGTGCACGGGATGTATTTGGCGCCGCCGGTGCTACCGCCGGTGCTCTCGACCGCGATCACCGGTTCACCTGTCAGTACATTCGAGGCACCGCTGCAAATCCTGTCGATGTACGGCTGATAAGACTCGTATCGCCGAACGGGTACCCGTTTCCGGAAAGCCTCGATCGTGTGTATATCGTCGAATCCGTGCATCCGGCCGAAATCCGTCCCGGCACCGGTGGACAGGATGCGTTTCAGTATCGTTTCCTGTACGGCTTCCGGTTTGCGATGCTCGTCCGTAAAGGCCCTGCTGCCTGCCGCGGTCGTCTGCTGTATGCTGTGCCAGGGCATTATGACGGCACGGCCTCGCTGAACGCTCGCAATGCATGGGACCGCAGGTTCGCTTCCGACAGTTCGGTGAAGCATACGAGTTCATCTCCGTTGTAATAGCCCGGGTTCCTTTCGAGAAAATATTTCACATCTCGATGATTGATCACATGATCCGGAATGTCAGCCCAGCCTTCCTTTAAATGGCCTTTAGATTGTTCAAAACGTATGAGCCCGGACTCGGGGCGGTAGGCGTCGCCGAATTTATTTTCCGCGAGCAGGGCCATCATCACATTGATATCCCGCGGCGTATCGTATCGCCAGGTCGGATAGAATGTTCTGGCGAACAGCGGCAGGTAGCGGTAAGTCCTGTAGCCTTTGACGATCAGAAACCAGTACAGCGGAATATCAGGATGTTGCCGCTTGATCACACCGGCCTGCCGGCACCAGGCCAGCGAGAGTGCCTGCGTGCCCCAGTAATCATGATGAATGATCGTGTCGCCCGAAAATATGGCCCTTCTCGACATGCTTTCGAATTCAAATTCGATGAGCATCAATGTCGAGAATCCGACCAGGCGTTGTTCATGGTCATGCAAAAGTATCGATTGATCCTTTTCCCCGATATCCGCATTGAACAGGGCGTAACTGCTCGCGCCGTAATACTGGCGATACAGTTCGTACATGGCCCGTATGTCGGGCGGGCTCAGCGACTCACGCTCGACGATTCGTGAATGCAAATTCGCCATTCACCCACCTCCTGCAAAACACGGCCAGCAACACCGTCAGCAAGGCTATCGAGAACCAGGTCACCGAGAGCACCGCGACATGCCGCTGGTCTCCCGGCACAAAAAATACCGCTTCGTCATTCTTGATCACGTTTGACATCAGATAGAACACGAACACGATTTCCAGCGTCATCATCAGCACAAGCGCACCGGCGTACAGGTAGAAAATATCGTGCGCCAGTTCCCGCCGGTATAAACGCAACAGTGAAAGCAGTAGCACGACAGAAAACGCATCGTGAGCGATGCCGTAATACGGGCTCCAGTTGCCGCCGACGTACATCATGTAAAGTTCCGCCGCGGCCCTGAGCATCATGTTGACAAGATAGGCCAGGTAGATTTTCGTCCAGGCAACCGGCACCCGTCTGTCCTTTATGATGAAAGCCGGCAGTATGAACCAGAACAGGATGGCATAGGCGAGCCAGATCAGCTTGGGCAGTGCGATCTGCCCGCCGGTGAAATGACCGTTGTTCTGCAGAAAATAGAATGCTGTCGAAATGAAAGACAGTGCAATAAATACGGCGCCCAGCTTGTGGTAAAGCGACCGGTCAGAGACAGAGTTCGACATGACGTTCCATCCCTGGCGCCGGCGGCTGCTGGCTGTTGACTATCGCCTGCCGCCATTGTTTGATCGCTTCGAATAACAGGTCAGACTCCAGCACATCAAAGTTCGCGCCGTCGTGAGCGCGAATATTTTCGGATACTGTATCCAGGATGACCACATCCTGTTTGATGATCCATTTTGACAGCGGCTGGAAATAGAGACGCACCAGGCGACCCAGCCACTTTATCCTGAAATTTATTACCGTATAGACATCGGTTTCGGTATCGCTGACCGGCGTACAGCACGACGTGATCGTGTAGTGCATGCCGTTGCTGAAACTGTAATCGACTCGTGTTGTCGAGGGTGCAATATACCGGTCGGTATGGCGCATTTCATGTCTGCCGGGTGAGAGCAGGCTCCAGACGACGCTTTTCTCGCGTGGTTCCGCGAAATACTCGGCTTCCGCACCGTCCTCGAGCGTGCGCACGATGACCTTCACGGTTTTGCGCGTCGGCGATCTGAACCAGCCGCGATGCACATATGTCGCATGCGGGCAGTCGAGAAAATTTTCCAGGCACGATTCAACATTTGCCCTGAAACGGGTTTTCATCCGGAAGCTGGTCCATCCGCTCGCGCCGAGGTTCGGAAACGTGTCGGGCAATGGGGTTGCCGGATTTTCTCCGATACAGACCCATACATATTCCTGCTGCTCCGCGCAGGTAAACTTTTGTATCATTCCGGACACGGCATCCTGCGCGTCGGCGGGTCTGGCTGGAATGTCCACGATCCTGCCATCGGCATCGTATAACCAGCCATGGTACGGGCAGCGAATCGCGCCTTTGCATACGCGCCCGCCGGACAATGGGGCGTTGCGGTGTTTGCAGCGGTCTTCCAGCGCGACAGCGTTTCCGTCCTGGTCTCGAAACAGCACCAGTTTGCGGTTGAAAAGCCGTCGTGCAACCGGTTTACGGCCCAGTTCCCTTGATCGGCATGCTATATGCCAGTAATTATCTAACACCTTGAGTATTTCGGCGGTATTGTGGAATTCAGGCCGAGTTTATGTTGTGAATACGCAGAATACAATGCACGCGTGCCTGCCGCGTGGCGAAAGCCGTCGGTGTATCCGGGTTTGAAATGTACATCCGGGACTATGGATGTCTCTCTGAGCGGCGTCTACGAACCCAGCTTTTTCTCGAGGTAATGGATATTCGTCCCGCCCCGCTGGAACGCCGCATCCGCCAGGATTTCCCGGTGCAGGTCGATGTTGGTCTTGATGCCGGTGATGCTGATCTCGGACAGTGCGCCCTGCATGCGCGCGATGGCGACGTCTCGGGTACAGCCGTAGGCGATGAGCTTGCCGATCATGGAATCGTAGTGCGGCGGTACCGTGTAACCGCCGTAGATGTGCGTGTCGATTCGGATGCCGGGACCGCCGGGCGGATGGTAGCGGTCGATGGTGCCGGGCGAGGGCATGAAGGTTTTCGGGTCTTCCGCGTTGATGCGGCACTCGATCGCGTGGCCGCGAATCTCGATGTCGCTCTGCTTGTAGCGCAGCTTCTCGCCTGAGGCGATATAAAGCTGTTCCTTGATGATGTCCACGCCGGTGACCATTTCGGTTACCGGGTGCTCGACCTGGATGCGCGTGTTCATTTCGATGAAATAGAAATCGCCGTCCTGGTACAGGAACTCGAACGTGCCCGCGCCGCGGTATCTGATCTTGTTGCAGGCGTCGACGCAGCGCTGGCCGATACGCTTGCGCAGGCGCGGCGTAATACCGGGCGCGGGCGCTTCCTCGACGACTTTCTGGTGCCGGCGCTGCATCGAACAGTCGCGCTCGCCGAGATGGATTGCATTGCCCTGGCCGTCCGACAGGACCTGGATTTCGACATGGCGCGGGGTTTCGAGAAATTTCTCCATGTACACCACATCGCTGCCGAAGTTGGCCGCGGCTTCCTGTTTGGTCAGCGCGATCGAGTTCAGCAGCGTGGCTTCGGAGTTAACGACGCGCATGCCGCGACCGCCGCCGCCGCCGGCCGCCTTGATGATGATCGGGTAGCCGATGTCCCGGGCGATGCGGATGTTGGTGTCGGCGTCTTCGCCCAGCGGACCGTCGGAGCCGGGCACACAGGGCACGCCGGCTTCTTTCATCGTCCTGATCGCGGCGACCTTGTCGCCCATGATGCGGATCGACTCCGGTGTCGGGCCGATGAAGACGAAACCGCTGTCTTCGACGCGTTCGGCGAACTCGGCGTTCTCGGACAAAAAGCCGTACCCCGGATGAATGCCGACCGCGTCGGTCACTTCGGCGGCGCTGATGATCGCCGGCACATTCAGGTAACTCAGCAGGGACGACGCAGGCCCGATGCAGACCGACTCATCGGCCAGGCGTACGTGTTTGAGGTCGCGGTCGGCTTCCGAGTGCACCGCTACGGTTTTGATGCCCAGCTCGCGGCAGGCGCGCAGGATGCGCAGCGCGATTTCCCCGCGATTGGCAATGACGACTTTTTCCAGCATGATGAATCCGTTATTCGATTACAACCAGGGGCTGGCCGAATTCGACCGGCTGGCCATTGTCGACGAGTATCGCCTTGACCTTGCCGGAGGCTTCGGCTTCGATCTGGTTCAGAATTTTCATCGCTTCGATGATACAGACGGTATCGCCATCACTGACGCTGTCACCGATGGAGATGAACGGCTTGGCGCCGGGCGAGGGTGAACTGTAGTAGGTTCCGACCATCGGTGACCTGACGACGTGGCCGCTCGGCAGCTCGTCCCCGGCGTCGGCTTCGACAACAGTACTGGCGGCGGGCACGGCGGCAGGCGCGGCCGTGTACTGCATCGGTTGTGCGGGAGGCATGCTGTTGCCATAGCGCGAAATGCGTACGGATTCTTCACCCTCGTGTATCTCTATTTCCGCAATACCGGATTCTTCCAGCAGTTCAATCAATTTCTTGACCTTGCGTATATCCATCAGGATCAGCCTCTATCGAGTTGTTGTATTGCGTACTGCAGTGCCAGTTCGTAACCGGAAGCGCCCAGCCCGGAGATCACGCCGACAGCGATATCCGAAAAATAGGAGTGTTCCCGGAATGCTTCCCGTGCATGGATGTTCGAGAGGTGAATTTCTATAAAAGGAATACTCACCCCGCTCAGCGCATCGCGCAGTGCAACACTGGTATGTGTAAATGCCGCCGGGTTTATCAGAATGAACCGCACCCCATCCTGTGCCGCCCTGTGAACCTGCTCGATCAGTTCGACTTCGGAGTTGCTCTGCACGCAGAGCAGGCTGATTTCATGCGCGGCCGCTATTTGCTGAAGCCGCTGATCTATGTGATCCAGCGTATCCGTACCGTAATGTTCGGGTTCCCGGGCGCCCAGCAGGTTCAGATTGGGGCCGTTGATGACGAGCAGATCAGGCATTTTGATTTTATTCTGATGTTTCAGCAGCCGTATATTCGTTGCGGACGATTGTGCATAAAAGCTGGAAAATTGTCCACTATTTCGGCGAAATAGTACTGAAAATAATGGAAATGCGCTGTTGCGGGGGACTCAGGTCCGAAGTCCGAGCTGCCTGAGCAGGTGTCTGAGGCGTGTTTTATCGAGTTCTCCGGTGATCGTGTCGCTAATATTCCCGTTTTTGTCGATCAATACACTGTAAGGAAGCCCGCCGGACCGGTTTCCATATCTGTCGGCCAGCTCGATCGAATCAGCATCGCCGGGAAGCAGCGGGTAATTGACGTTGTTCGCGGTGGCGAAATCGCGCACGGCGTCTTCGTTGTCCACGGCCACGCCAACGATCTGGAATCCCTGACCGGAGAGTTCACGTTGCATTTCAATGAATCCCGGTATTTCCCGCATGCATGGCGGGCACCAGGTCGCCCAGAAGTTCAGCAGCACGACCTGTCCGTCCCATTCTTTTACATTGCGCAAATGGCCGTCGAGATCGAGCATTGCGAATTCAGGCCGTGGCTGGCCGATCACGGAATCGACCCGGGCAGCCGCATCTGCCTTGTCGGTTGCGAGATATTGTTGCAGCGAATAACCGGCCACGCCGGCCAGTGCGGTCGCAATGATGAATATCAGGGTGTTTTTCATAAGTCAGTTATGGCGCGTCTGGGGACGCGGGGTGGATCATCAGGCCGTCAGCCGGTGGCCGCGCCGGCGCTTATAGTCTAATTGAATGCGCGCACGATGTGTTGGCTGAAGCGGTCGGGTGGCATGTAGCCGACTACCCGGTAGTTTCTGCGTTCTTTGCCGGCCGCGTCGAAAAACATGATCGACGGCGGTCCGATGATGCCGAAATGCCTGTACAGCGCCTTGTCCCGGTCGTCGTTCGGGGTCACGTCGGCCTGCAGCAGCACCGCGCCGGCGAGCGCCGCTCGTACGGCCGGGTCGGCGAAACTGAGTTTTTCCATTTCCTTGCACGAGACGCACCAGTCGGCGTAAAAGTCGAGCATCACCGGTTTGCCCTGCGCACTGGCGTCGGCGAGCGCGGTGTTCAGCCCGTCGACGCCCTTGATCTGTATGAAAGGCAGTTGCTGCGCGATCGACTCGATTCCCGCTGCGTCGCCGGGCCCCTTGATCGCCGCGAGCGGCCGGAACAGGTCGCGGCCGCCGGCGGCGAGGCCGATGATCAGGATGATGCCGTAGACCAGCAGCATCAGGCCGATGCCTTTCCACAACCTGCGCCAGCCGGATGCGCCGGATGGTATCGCTTCGAGCGCGCCCATATAAATACCGGAGATGATGACCAGCGCCGACCACAGTGCCATCGTGATCGCCGCCGGCGCGACGCGCTCCAGCATCCAGATCGCGAGGCCGAGCAGCAGTACGCCGAACACCGCCTTCACCGTTTCCATCCACGCACCCGCACGCGGCAGCAGCGAGCCGGCGGAGGCGCCTATAGCCAGCAGCGGTGTACCCATGCCGATGCTGAGTGCGAACAGGGCCATGCCGCCGAGCACGGCGTCACCGGTTTCGGCGATAACGATGAGCGCGCCGACCAGCGGTGCGGTCACGCATGGGCCGACGATCAGCGCCGACAGGAATCCCATGATCGCGGTGCCGGTGAGGGTGCCGCCCCGCTGGCTGTTGCTGATGCTGGTGAGTTTGCTCTGGATCGACGACGGCATCTGCAGTTCGTAGAAACCGAACATCGACATCGAAAGTGCGACGAAAATCGCGGCAAAAGCGCCGATTACGAACGGGTTCTGGAACCAGGCCTGGATGTTTTCACCCGACAGGCCGACCAGCACGCCGACCACGGTATAGGTCAGCGCCATCGCCAGAACATATACCAGCGACAGGCCGAACGAACTGCGCGCGGTCTGTTTTTCACCCTGGCCGACGATGATGCCCATCAGGATCGGGATCATCGGGAACACGCAGGGTGTGAACGCGAGCAGCAGCCCTGCACCGTAGAAAACCAGTAACTTGAACCAGATGCTGCCCTGTTTCAGCGTATTTGCGTAGCGGTCCTGTTCGGAAACCTGGGCCTGGCCCGTGGTGCTGTCTGGAGGCGCGCTTTGCACTGCCGGGGGCGATGTCGGGGCAGTTGTGGCGGCGTTCGCGTCGCTGATCAGCGGCAGGTGCGCGCTGATCGTGCGCGTCTGCGGCGGGTAGCAGATGCCGGCAGTTTCCGAACAGCCCTGATACCTGACCTTGAAAACCGCGTCTCTGTCGCCATGTTTGAATGAAATCGGCAGGGTTACGATGGCTTCGTGGTGGTATACATGGAGTAATTTGTTGAATACCGGATCCTGCTTGGGTTCCGCTTCTGACAATTGCAGCGGGCCTTCGCTTATTGCCGCATCGTCAGTGGAAATTTCCATCTTGTCGCGATACAGGTAGTGACCGTCGGCGATGATCCATCGAGCGACGAAGCCGGCATCGGTGATCTCGGTGCTGAGCATGAACGCATCGTCGACATCGAGGATGTCATCTTCACCGCCGAGACCGAGGTCGTCGAAAAGACCCGCTTCGGCGTGGGCAGGGAAAGCGGGTATGATCAGCGCAAGCAGCAGCGCGACACGAATACGGGAGATCAATCGGTATATCATGGGTATTTATATGGGTTGGTGTTTGCCCGGAGCGATTCAGCGTAATTAGACACGATTTGCCCGCGCAGTTCACCTGCGGCAATCAGGATGCCGCAGACAAGCTGTTCCGCGGACCTTCCGCCTGAACCCGGGGTCTCAGGCTAAACGAACAATCGGGAAAACTACCATGTTTCGAAGCTGGCCTATTCTATTTGTCATCGTGCCGCTGGTCGAGCTCTATCTGATCATCAGGGTCGGCAGCGCCATCGGCGCGCTGTGGACCGTGCTGCTGGTGATCATGACCGCGGTCATCGGCGTGCAAATGCTGAAAATACAGGGATTGAACACGCTGCGGCGCGCCCGCGAGAACCTCGACCAGGGCGCCTTGCCCGCGATGGAAATGATGGAAGGCCTGCTGCTGGCGGTCGGCGGCGTGCTGCTGATCACCCCGGGGTTCATTACCGACACGCTGGGCTTCCTTTGTCTGATCCCGGCAACCCGGCGGGAGATGGTACGCTACCTGATGTCACATGCGACCATCGTTACCCGGGGCTTCGGCCATGGCGGGGTCTATACACACGATCAGGGCGCCGCCGGGCCGAGGGACTACGAACCGGATCGACCGCGCACCATCGAAGGCGAATATAAACGCCGAGATCACTGAGCCCGACGGTATTGATCGTTTTTCCCTTATATACTCCCGCAATTCCGTATCGCCCCTTGTAATTTTCACTGTCAGCCCCATGATTCAGCGCAGTTGCCGTATCTGCTGGTCTGCGTCCGCGAAATAAGCGGGCGAAAGCCTTGACTCGGCCCGTTTCGTCATTATCATTAGCACTCACTTAATGAGAGTGCTAATTTTCTTTTCTAGAGAGAGGATAAATAAATGAATATACGTCCATTACACGACCGCGTGGTTGTCAAGCGTATGGAAGAAGAGCGCACCAGCGCCGGCGGTATCGTGATTCCGGATTCCGCAGCGGAAAAACCCCAGAAAGGGGAAGTGGTCGCGGTTGGCAACGGCAAGGTCACGGACAACGGTGAAATCCATGCGCTGGATGTCAAGGTCGGTGACCACGTGCTGTTCGGCAAATACTCGGGCACCGAGATCAAGGTCGACGGTGTCGAAGTGCTCATCATGAAAGAAGATGACATCCTGGGTGTTATTGCCGCGTAAACGTTGCAATCAACACAAGTTATTCAGTAGACAAAGAATTCAAGAGGAAATATCACAATGGCAGCTAAAGACGTACGTTTTGGCGATGACGCCCGTAGCCGTATGGTAAACGGTGTCAACATCCTGGCCAACGCGGTCAAGGTTACTTTGGGCCCCAAAGGCCGTAATGTTGTTCTGGACAAGTCCTTCGGCGCACCGACCGTGACCAAGGACGGCGTATCCGTCGCCAAGGAAATCGAACTGGAAGACAAGTTCGAAAACATGGGCGCGCAGATGGTGAAGGAAGTCAGCTCGCAGACTTCGGACGTTGCCGGTGACGGCACCACCACCGCGACCGTACTGGCCCAGGCCATCGTTCGCGAAGGCATGAAATCCGTATCCGCCGGCATGAACCCGATGGATCTGAAACGCGGCATCGACAAGGCGGTCATCGCGGCTGTTGCGGAGCTGAAGAAGATCTCCAAGCCCTGTGACAGCAGCAGCGCGATCGCCCAGGTCGGCACCATATCCGCCAACTCCGACGAAAGCATCGGCAAGATCATCGCCGACGCGATGGACAAGGTCGGCAAGGAAGGCGTGATTACGGTCGAAGAAGGTACGTCGCTGGATAACGAGCTCGATATCGTTGAAGGCATGCAGTTCGACCGCGGTTATCTGTCGCCTTACTTCGTCAACAACCAGGAAAGCATGAGTGCTGAACTGGAAGACCCGTACATCCTGTTGTTCGACAAGAAAATCTCCAACATCCGTGACATGCTGCCGGTACTCGAGTCCGTTGCCAAGTCCAGCCGTCCGCTGCTGATCATCGCAGAAGACGTCGAAGGCGAAGCCCTCGCCACGCTGGTCGTCAACAGCATGCGCGGCATCGTCAAGGTTGCCGCAGTCAAGGCGCCCGGCTTCGGTGACCGCCGCAAGGCCATGCTCGAAGACCTCGCGGTCCTGACCGGTGGCACGGTTATATCCGAAGAAATCGGCCTGTCGCTGGAAAAAGCCACGCTGGATGATCTCGGTACTGCCAAGCGCGTCAGTGTTACCAAGGAAAACACCACGGTCGTCGACGGCGCCGGTGAGACCAAGGCGATCGAAGCGCGTGTCTCGCAGATTCGCGTCCAGATCGAGGATTCAACCTCGGACTACGATCGCGAAAAACTGCAGGAACGCGTCGCCAAACTGGCCGGTGGCGTTGCTGTCATCAAGGTTGGCGCATCCACCGAAGTCGAAATGAAAGAGAAGAAAGCCCGCGTCGAAGACGCCCTGCACGCAACCCGCGCGGCGGTCGAAGAAGGCATCGTACCGGGCGGCGGCGTTGCGCTGATTCGTGCATGCGAAGCCATCAAGGACCTCAAGGGCGACAACCACGACCAGGACATCGGCGTCAAGATCGCGCTGCGCGCGATGGAAGACCCGCTGCGCCAGATCGTGACCAATGCCGGTGATGAAGCTTCCGTTGTGCTGAACAAGGTTGCCGAAGGCAAGGGTAACTACGGTTACAACGCCGCGACTGCCGAGTATGGCGACATGGTCGCGATGGGTATCCTCGACCCGACCAAGGTAACCCGCTATGCACTGCAGAACGCTGCCTCGATCGCCGGTCTGCTGATCACCACGGAAGCCATGATAGCGGAAATGCCGAAGGATGAGCATGCCGGTGGCGGCATGCCCGATATGGGCGGCATGGGTGGAATGGGCGGCATGATGTAAGCTGCTCGATTCATGAGCCTTTGAATGGGAGCCCCGCTGGGAACAGCGGGGCTTTTTTTGTGGTTTGGGTTTGCAGGTTGGGCTGAGCTATGCGAAGCCCAATATTGCGCAATCAGGTGACGCCGCTCGTAAATTGATCAGTTTGTAGGGTGGGCACTGCCCATCGCAATGGTTGGGGCATGGTGTGTTTACTGGATTGTCAGTGGTACATCAATACATTGTGTTTCGCCTCTGCTGGCGAGTGTCTTTTCTTTGCTTGGCCAAAGAAAAGTCACCAAAAGAAAGGCCACCCCGGCGACACAGCCGGCCGAAAAAAAACCGGCCGGTTCCCTCGTCGATCCTGATTTGCGGGGCCGCTGAAAAACTCGCGAGCAAATAAACGCTCGCTCAAACAGTTTCAGCGGAAAACTCCCCACAAATCACGCTCTCCTCGGCTGTGCCGATGGGGACGTGAAAACAAGTTATGTGTTGCGATGCAACGGTTATTTGCTCTCGCTACGCGAGCAAATCACGGGGTCAGGTCTTTAATCGTGCATAATCCACATCTTGTTACGCGCAAGACTATTTTGTAGGGTGGGCACTGCCCACCTTTTTCATATTCCCACTAGGAGCCCAGGAACGAGAATAGCACGCCGATACGCCCGGCGGGCTTCGATGCGCCAGGCCAGTCCTGCGATCAACCACCCGATTGTGCGAACGGTTTCACAATTTCGCGCACAGAACACCCATCCGCCAGAAATATGTGAACTCGCTCACCCATGCGATTTTCCGGCTTCCCTATATTACAGCTCACAAGATCATGCAATATCTTTGGGGGGAAAGCAGAATGTTCGATGTCATAGAAAGAATACTTTTTGTCGTCGCGTTGTGTCTGGGCGCTTACAAATTCGCGCATTCCGCCGGTCTTGGTGACTGGCAGCAATCGCAATTGTCCGATACATCCGAAATATCGCAGATGGTCGGGGTGACGGGCGATGCG
>Ga0210123_1000931_pt1 | contig 16078 bp, 15 predicted proteins | sample Muzzi_PWB_D2_FD_185535 | JGI IMG/M metagenome (GOLD analysis project Ga0210123, IMG submission 185535) | Wetland microbial communities from San Francisco Bay, California, USA, that impact long-term carbon sequestration - Muzzi_PWB_D2 (SPAdes) | ecosystem: Environmental > Aquatic > Marine >... | reverse complement strand
CCCCTCTTGATACGTTCGCCGCCTGACCAAACCGATCCCCTGGGAACCATGCCGGGTGGAATCGGCTTCAACCGCGCTTGCGTGCTCGTCTACGACTCGACCTCGGTCACCCTGGAAGGCACGGTCACGGACGGGCCAACGGGAGTAGGCCTCCCCGGTGTGGAGCTCAGGCTGACGGAGCTCCTCCCCGACGGGTCCGAGACCAAGTACCGCGGCTCCACCGATGGTCAGGGCTATTTCGAGCTCGGAGCCCTGATGCCCGGAGTGAGCTACGTCTTTCGTATGAGCCACATACTGGAATGTCCACCGGGTTTTGAAGCCCCGCTGGCGTTTCTGGACCGAGTAGACACGCTTCCCGCCTACGGGGATGGGGAGCGGGCGACGGCCAACGGGGTCCTCGAGAGAAACCCCGCCTGCCCCGACGTCTTCAACCCCATTCTGTACCTGACGATGCCATGTCCATACAGTCCCTCCGGGTGTCCCGATGAACCGGAGTCGAGTGGACTGACACCGCGTGGAATCCGGTAACGGGTTGCACGAAGGTGAGCAGGGAGGCCCCACGGGAGAGACACCGAGGAGGTGAGCGCCGCGCGGTACTTGGTCCTCTCGACCCCCGAGCCAATCGATGTGACCGTGACGCTCGAGCTCTCTCCAGCGGAAGGACCGTGGAGCTGCGAGACTCGCCCATGCGCTTTGAAGGATCCGTCGTCGACGAGGCGGATGGCGTGAGAGAAGAGCGGAAGGTGGACAGGAGACTTGCGGATGACCTGACCTCCGACGAGCATGACTCTGCGAGGGCAGGAGCCGGGAAGGTCTCGGGTGCCGGTGTCCATCCGGGCGATCTGTGGGGTGGAGGAGTCGAGGAGACGCGGTCGACGACCGCCTCGGGAGGATGAAGCGCTGATGCGGGTCCGGCGCGCTCAGAAGATAAGGAACGGGTGGTGGACCGTCCGCCTGCTCGTCACGGGGGGCCTTCTCGTCGGGGGACCCGGGCCCGCCCTCGCCCAGAACGCCTCCGTCCAGGGGATCGTCACCGACCGATTGAGTAGAGCGGCCCTCGACGGCGTCAGCGTTGCGCTCGAGCGCGTGGGCGACCCGACCGACGTCCGAGGCAGTGCGACGGACGTGAACGGCTTCTACCAGATCGGCGGCGTCCCTCCCGGTGATTACACGCTCCGCATGGAGCGGATCGGCTACGTGATGTACGAGCAGCTCGTCACGTTCGCGCCGGGGGGATTCCTGACCGTGAGCGCCGGTCTGGACACCAGTCCAGTGGTGCTGGAGGGCATCACAGTCGAGCCCTTGAGTGGCGCGGCCGAGCGGGAGCTGGGACGGCTCCGGATCCGCCCCATCGACATCGGGCGCATTCCGGCCCCATCCGCTTCGGGCGACCTCGCGAGCTTCCTCCAGACGCTCCCGGGAGTGGTCACCACCGGCGACCGGGGCGGCCAGCTCTTCATCCGGGGCGGCACGCCCGATCAGAACCTGGTGATGGTCGACGGGCTCCTCATCTACCAGCCCTTCCACATCCTTGGCTTCTTCTCGGTCTTCCCCGAGGACCTGGTCTCGAGCGTCGATTTCTATGCGAGCGGCTTTGGCTCCCGGTACGTAGGTCGCTCGGGCTCGGTGATCGACGTGCGGATGCGGGATGGCAACCGGACCGACAGACGGACTTCCGGCTCCGTGAGCCCGTTCCTCGCGGAGGCCGTGGCCGAGGGGCCCATCAAGGACGGTGGTGCGTCCTGGATCGCGTCGGTCCGCCGCTCCCTGATCGAGGAGACGAGCCCAGCGCTACTCGGTCAGCGCGAGCCGCTCACGTTCGGGAGCCAGTACGTGAAGGTGAGCTCCGTGGACGACGACACGGGTTCGCGCTGCTCGGCGATGGTCCTCCATACCGCCGACCGGGGCAGCCTGGACGTCGAGATCGAGGGCTCGCTCGTCGGCTGGAGCAACCTGGTCCTCGGCGGGCGGTGCATCATGATCTTCGACAGCTGGCTTCGGCTGGCCGACGTGACCTTCGGCTACTCCCGGGTCAGGAACGATGCGAACAGCCGGGGCGTTGCAGAGCTCACCTCCGGCGTCTCGCGCCTGCACCACGAGGCGCACGCGACGAGCCTCTGGGGGACGACGCCGATCTACGTAGGGTACACGATGAACATCGAGCTCGTCGAGTACGACCTGCGCGAGCTCTTCGGCGTCCAGCAGTCCGCGCGAGGTATCTGGGGGATGTCGGGTTACGGTGAGGCCGAGCTCACTCCAACGGAAGACGTGACGGTGCGCCCGGGGTTCGTGTTCACGCTGCTGCCGCGGGCCGGCATCGAGCCGCGTGTGCGAGCGAGTTGGCGGCCTTTGGGGCGTGGGACCGAGGAAGTGAGTGCGGCACTGGGGCTGTACCGGCAGGATCTGGTCGGCGTCAGCGACACCCGGGACGTCAGCTCGGTCTTCGTAGCTTGGCAGGACGTGGACCGTCGCCCCCCCCTGTCGGCAGTGCACGCCTCGCTCGGCTGGCAGCAAGCCCTCGGCCGAGGACTCGCGTGGTCGCTCGAGGGGTACACCAAATGGCTCGACGACGTCCCGATCGCCGTGTGGCGCGCCAACGCAGGCTTCACGACCAGTCTCAGTCGGGCCGACGGGCGGGTCTACGGAGCCGACCTGCGGCTGGAATACCGGCGGCCCGGCTTCTACGGGTTCCTGGGATACGGCTACACCTGGACGGAATACCGGGCGACCCAGCTGGGGTTCGCCGAATGGTTCGGCGAGCCCGTGCAGCGGTACCATCCACCCCACGACCGTCGGCATCAACTCAACGCCGTTGTGTCCGCCGACATCGGCCCCTATTCGACCGGGGCCCGCTGGCAGATGGGATCGGGGCTTCCCTACACCCGGCCGGCCGGCTTCGACGAGGTCTTCGACTTTCGTATAGGCCTTCCGGTGGTCCAGGGTCAGAGTGGTGTCACGCGGCTCGTCCTGGACCGGCCCTACCAGGCGCGTCTCCCCGCCGTGCACCGGCTCGATCTGTGGGTCCGCCGCCCCTTCGAGCTCGACATTGGGACGCTGGAGGTGCAAGCCGGGGTCCTGAATGTCTACGACCGGAGGAACCTCTTCTTCTATGACCTCTACACGGGCCGTCGGGTCGATCAGCTCCCCATCGTGCCCTACCTCTCCTTCAAGCTGGAAAGGCCATGAGACGGGCGCTCGGGGTCGTGTGGGGGGCACCCGTGATGATCGCGTGGATGGCCGTCGCCGGCTGTGACGAGCCCTTCCAGCCACTCCAGGAGAGCGACAGGAACCTCTCCATCTTCGGTGCGCTCGATGCCGCCACCGACACCCAGTGGGTTCGCGTGATGCCGGTCCGGCCGACGGTCTTGACGACATCCGATCCGCTCGGGGTGACCGTGACGCTCGAACATTCCGCCACCGGGAGGATCGTCGAGCTGCGCGACTCGCTCGTGCAGTTCTTCGGGCGGAACGTCCAGGACGCAATCAGCCTCTTCACGCACAACTTCTGGACGACGGAGCCGATCGAACCGGGGGAGACATACAGCTTCAGGGTCGCGAAGCCCGACGGAGGGTCGGCCGGAGCCACCGTGCCGATACCCGGGGAGTACCCCGTCTCGGTCACCTACTCGGCATTCGACGGCGCTATCGCCGACGTACGGGTCACGGAGATCGACTATCTCGGGCTCGTGCTCTTCCGACACCACGTACCCCTCGATTGCGTGGATTGGCCGGGACCTCCGTTCTACCTTGGCGTTGCCTTCCCGGTGGGTCTGCCCAATTCAGGCGTCTTCAGGGTCCGGGTTTCGAGCTTCCTCGATCCCCGGATCCAACTCCCCTGCGAGATCGTGAAGACGGACCTCTTCGTCGTCGCCTCGGGGTCGCCCTGGCCAGCAGATCTGGAGTACGACCCCGCCGCCCTGGGGGTGCTGACGGCGCCACAGAACGTCGAGAACGGAGTCGGTTTTCTGGGCGGCATCCTCTCGAAGCCGATCCCTTGGGAGCCGTGCACGGTGGAACCACCCTCCGGCAGCGGCTGCGAGCTCACCTACGACCCCACCTCGGCCACCCTGGCGGGCACGGTCACGGACGCCGCCACCGGCAATCCCATCCTCGGCGCGGAGCTCCGACTGACGGAGATCGGCGCCGACCCCACACCCCCCACCAGGAACCGTGGATCGACCGACCGGGAAGGCTCCTATGAGATTGGAGCCGTTCCGGTCGCCGTAGAGCAGGTCTTCCGCGTCAGTCACCCGAGTCATTGCACCCCGGACCCGTTGTCGCCCTTCGCCTTCCTGGACCACGTGGATACACTGACCGCGCTTACCCCGGCCGCGCGGACCACTTTGGACGTGGCGCTGGAGAGGAACCCGGCGTGTGTAGGGGTTCAACTCTCGGGAAGCACCCGGAAGCCCTCCAGCCGCGCGGCAAGCGCCAGCCGTTCGTCGAAGGTCACGATCTCCGCTCCTCTGCCGGGACCGGCCCAGACCCGGGCCGCGGCGAGATGAAGGGCGTCCGCCGCCTTCAGCGGGTGGACCCGCAGGAGACGCACGGCCCCATCTCTGAGCTCCTCCGAAGCCAGCATCTCCATCCACGAAGACCGGAGCGTTTCGAGCAGGTCCAGGACACGTCCCTCCTCGGCAACGGTCAACCGCTCCTCGCGCCGAAGCCTCGCCGTGGCTGAGACGCACTCGACCGCGGTGCCCCACCAAACCACAATGTCCCGGTCGGCGGAAAGCAGCTTTCCCACAACCGCCGTCGACGGTTGCTCGAGCAAGAGGGGAATGATGGCGGACGTGTCCCAGAACCTCACCGGCCCTCCGCCCGTTCCTCGAGCACTGCCTCCAAGCTGCGGCCATCCGGGTCACGGGGACGCGTCGTCGTCAGGAAGTCCTTCCCCAGCGTCTTGACCGGGCGCCTCGCGAGCCCGCCCCGCAGGAGATTCCGGACCCTCCCTTCCTGGGCGACCACCCCCTCCAGAGGCACCAGTTGCGCCACCGGCCTCCCCCGATCCGTCACCACGACCGCCTCCCCCGCCCGGGCATGGTCGAGGTACTTGCTGAGGTGGGCCTTCAGGCGACCGATCGGAACGCGCATGGTTATGGTCCTATTAGGTCATAATAGTTTGACCATTATAGTCACGACGGATGTCCGGCCGGAAGCCCCCCGGGCTGAGCCCTACCCGGGCCCCACCCACCGTAGGGCCACCATCACCAACACCCCCGCCAACAACAGGGCCGCGTGTCCGAGGCCTTCCCGCGGATCGTGCTCGTGGTGGAGCTCCGGGACGAGGTCCGCCGCGGCGATGTAGATGAAGTTGCCGGCCGTGATCGGGACGATCGCGTCGAGAAACGCATCGGACCCACCTCCCACCAAGAGGGCCGCGATCGCCCCCACGAAGGCCATCGACGCCGAAAGGAAGTTGAAGAGCAGCGCCTTCCGGACCGGGAGCCCGCCCCGCACCAGAACCCCGAACTCGCCGACCTCCTGGGGGACCTCGTGAAGGAGCACGGCGGTCGTGGTCACGAGCCCCAGGCCCGGGCTCGCGGCATAGGCCGCCGCGATGATCATGCCGTCGATGAGGTTGTGGACCCCGTCACCCAGGAGGCTCATGACGACGACGGGACGGAACCGCCGACCATCCCCGCTGGCCGAGGACGGCGAGTCGGGCCCCCTCCCCGGGAGCGGCTCGTCACCGTGGCCGTGGTGGTGGGCCCAGAGGAAGCGCTCTAGGAGAAAGAACCCGAGGAAGCCCGCTAGCACGTAGCTGGGAAGCAGGAGGGAATCGCCCAGCGTCCCGTACGCCTCGGGGATCAGGTGGAAGAAGGCGCCGCCCAGAAGCACCCCGGCCGCGAGGCTCACGAGGTACATGACCGCACGATCCAGGAAAGCGCGGCCCCAGGAAATCACGACGACACCCAGCAGCGAGACGAGGCTCACCACGAGCACACTGCCCAGGACCTGCGCCCAGAGCATCATCCGGTGTGGCGTCTCCGAGCTTTGGTGGCCACCGCTACGGGGTCCGTCGATCGACCCGGCCGAAGATGCTCACACACCGCAGCGGGAACAAGCGCCCCGCGGGAGGTCAGAAGTTCCTGCCGCCCCCACCACCTCCGCCACCACCTCCAAAACCACCGCCGCCGCCACCACCACCGCTGAAGCGGTTGTTCACGACGTTGTTGTAGATGGAGCCGAACTGGATGCTGACTCCCGCCTGAAGCTGATAGGTGAAGGACTGGGCCTGGCGCACGAGGTTCAGGAGCTGTTCCTCGGTCGATCCCGGATCGCCACCGAGATAGATCTGATCGTTGACCCAACTCACCTCGGCGCCGGCGTTCACGCTCAAGCCACGGACGATGCGGACGTCGATGCTGCCGTCCAGCGCGACATTGTACAGGTCCGCGTCGTGGAGATACTGGGAGAGCTGCGCACTGACGGATACGTCACCCCAAGGCTGACGTCCGGAGAGCTCGAGCTCGAGCGCGTGCTGGAACCGTGTCTCCTGCAGCTCACCGTAGATCGTCTCCTCGAAGTATTCCTCCCGCGCCGGCCCGACCCTGTAGAAGGCGGTCAAGGAGCGCCGGGTGGCCTCCTCGTACGGGAAGAAGCTGTACTCGACCGCCGGCATGAACTCGAGACGGAACTTCTGGTTCGTGGTGTTCTGCCGGCGGGCCTCCGATCGGAACCCGACGGACCAGTGCTCGGCGAGGGAGTAGACCACCAGCTGGGTCAGGGCCCAGTCCGTGCGCTCATCCACGAAGGTGTACGGGTCGCCACCGTCGGGAGTGATGTCGTTCTCCCGACGGTTGTAGCTGACGTTGCTGCCGAAGCTCATCTTCCAGGTCGGGGTCACTCGCGAGGCCGAGAACGTCGTGAAGAGACGCATGTTCTTGCGGGTGTCCTCCCCGCTCAGGTTCCCGCTCGCGTTGACCCTAAAGCTCCAGAGATTCCAGGGGTCGTCCACATCCTGCGCCGCGACGACCCCGCTCGCCGGGTCGGGTCCACTCGACACGTCGGTTCCTTCGAAGGCCACGATCCCCCGGTAACCGGCTTCGGCTGCAAATCGGGCCAGTCCGGCGCCCAGCGTGGCCGCGATGCCGTCCAGCTCCTCGCGTTCGGTGTCGGTGGCGAGCGCGGTGAAGACGAGCTGATCCTCGTAGTCCGGAAAGTCGCCTTCCCCGATGAAGTCGAGCTGGTACGCGCGACCCCCGGCCCCGGTGGGAAGGCTCGTCACGATGATGTGGACGTCCGAGACCTCGCGGTCGCGCACCCAGTTCACCCATGGGATCTCGGTACGGTAGTACGTGCTGTTGCAGTTCCGCCCGTTGCAGTCGAAGAAGATGTTCGGCCGGCCGGCCACGGGCTCCTGGATCGTTTCCGCCGGCTGATCCTGGGCCGCACCCGGCAAGGGCGTCAGAAGGAGGACTGCAGCAAGGAGAACCGCACCAACAATGTATGAAAATGAGCCACGCATTTGGTTTGCCTATCGAGGGTGCCGGGACCAAGGCACTCAAAGGAGCCGTCGGGAGTACCCGTCCGGCTCCGGGGATCACAGGTTGTAGGACACTCGGACTGCGACAACCGTTGAACGAGGTCGATTCGGCGGTCATGCCCCTCCGGTCAGACGCTCGCTGAGCGCACGGAGATCTTCACGTGCCCCGTCGTCGTAGGCTTGTTCATGGGCCTGCGCCGGACGCATCCCGTTGAAGAACCCCCCGCTCTCGAGACCGGCCGCCGTCACGAGCCGCATCACCGCTTCGGCGCCCTCCTCCACCGTCGAGCGTGGAGCGATCCCGGCTTGGACGACCATGGCCGTGTTCATGTAGGTGGCCGGATGGAGGGCATAGACCAGAACTCCCGTGCCCTCCAGCTCGCGCGCCAGATCGAACGTGAACATGATCTGCGCGAGCTTGCTCTGGCCATAGGCGCGCGTCGCGCTGTAGCCCTCCCCGAGCATCACGTCGTCGAAGTCGATGGGCGCCTGGCCGAGCGAGGCCACGTTGATGATGCGAGACGGAGCGCTCTCGACGAGGCGGGGGAGCAGGAGCCGGGTCAGTAGATAGTGGGAGAGGTAGTTGACCGCGAAGCGCAGCTCGTACCCATCCTGGCTCAACGCACGCTCGGCGGGCCCGTCCAGGTAGATCCCCGCGTTGTTGATCAGGAGGTCGAGGCGGCCGTAGTCGGTCAGAACGGTCTCGGCCAGGCCACGCACCTCGGCGAGCGAGGCCAAGTCGGCCCGGATGAAACGCGCGCTGCCCCGGCCTTCCTCGGCAATTCGAGCCACGACCTCCTCACCACGCTCGACATCGCGACCGTGGACGATCACGTGGGCGCCCGTGGCCGCGATGCGATATGCGAGCTCACGTCCGAGGCCGCCGGTGGAGCCGGTGACGAGCACCACCTGCTGGCCCGGCGCGGCTCCACCCGCGTTCCCGCCCACCTCCTGTGCCCCCATCCCGTCGGTGCCGAGGAGAGACATCACCAAGACGAGGCCGATCCGCAGCGGAGACCGTAGGTTCCAGGGTCTCGTCACGCGTCGTCGGTGGTCAGAGCCTCGGGACGGATCGGAAGGCGGCGGATCCGCATTCCGGTCAGCGCGAAGAGGGCGTTGGCCACGGCCGGCGCGATGGGGGGGACCCCAGGCTCACCGACGCCCCCCGGCTCCTCCCGGCTCTCGACGATGTGAACCTCCACCTTCGGCATCTGTCGCATGCGGAGCATGGGGTAGTCGTGAAAATTTCCCTGCTCGACCCTGCCACCGGAAAGCGTGATCTCCCCGTGCAGGGCCGCAGTGAGGCCCGCAACGACGCCCCCGACCATCTGCTGTTCGACAATGCCCCGATGGATGATCTGGCCACAATCCGCCGCGAGGGTCACCCGGTGGACACGGACCTCTCCACCCTCGAGCGAGACCTCGGCCACCTGAGCGACCCGGCCCCCCTTGTCGTGGACCAGCGCGACGCCCCGAGCCCGGCCCTCCGGAACGGGCGTCGACCAGCCCGAGCGCTCGGCGGCCACCTCGAGTACGTGCCGCAACCGAGGATCCGAGCCCAACATCTCCCGGCGGAACTCGACGGGGTCTCGGCCGGCCGCGTGGGCGAGCTCATCCACGAACCCCTCGAGGATGAACGTGTTCTGAGAGGGCCCGACCGACCGCCAGTACCCCACGGGCACCGGAAGATCGGGTCGGACATAGTCCGCGAAGAAGTGCGGGATGTCGTACCCTCCGTTGACGAGACCGTCGACCGAGTTGCCGTCGGCGTCCCCGATGCGGCCCCCTCCGAAGGGGGGTGCCACCACCCGGACGCGGACCGCCGTCGCGCGCCCATCGTCGTCGATGCCACCCTCGAGCTGGACTCGGACCGCAGGCCTGTAGAGGTCGTGACGCATGTCCTCTTCGCGAGTCCAGACCACCTGGACCGGCGACCCGACCGCCTTCGACGTCTCCAACGCATCCAGCACGAAGTCCGCCTGGCTGCGGCGGCCCCATCCGCAACCCATGCGCGTCACGTGGACCGAGATCCGGTCCTCCGGAAGCCCCGTGAAACGGGCCGCGGCGGCGAGCACACCCTGAGGGCTCTGGGTCGGAGCCCACACCTCACAGCGGTCGGCGCGGACGTCCGCGGTACAGTTCATCGGCTCCATCGTCGCGTGGGCCAGGAAAGGTGCCTCGTAGACGGCCTCGATCCTCCGAGCGGAGCCCTCTAACGCCCGATCAGCGTCTCCGTCGGCCCGCGCCACGGCACCCTCGCCGGTGGCGGCCAGCTCCCGGAAGTGCTCCGCGATCTCCTGGCTTCCCATGGAGAAGTCGCCCGTGTCCCACGTGACGTCGAGCGCTTCCGCGCCCTTGAAGGCGGCCCACGTGTGCGTAGCCACGACGGCTACACCCGCCGAGACCGGGACCACCTCTTCCACGCCGGGGACCTCACGGGCTCGGCTGTCGTCGAAGGACTCCAACGAACCTCCGAAAACGGGACAGCGCACCACGGTTGCGAAGCGCATCCCGGGCACCCGGGCGTCGATCCCGAAGACGGCTCGACCCGTAACGATGTCCGGAACGTCGAGGAGCGGAGGGCTCGTCCCGATGAGATGGAACTCGGAGGGGTCCTTCAGCGGAACGTCCTCGGGGACCGGAAGGAGAGCCGCTTCGGCAGCCAGCTCACCGTAGGACAGACTCCGGCCGGACTCGTCGTGCATGACCCGGCCCTTCTCGGTCCGGAGGGAGGCAACGGCCACACCCCATCGGGTCGCCGCCGCCGACACGAGCATCGCCCGGGCCGTGGCGCCCGCACGGCGGAGGGAGGTCCAGGCACCGCCCCGGACGCTCGAGCTACCGACCGTCATCTGGCGACCGTACCGGTCCGCGTGGCCCTCGGCTTGAACGATCTCCACCGACGGCCACGCGGCGTCGAGCTCGTCGGCCACGATCATCGGCAAGGCCGTCCGCACCCCCTGCCCCATCTCGGACTTGGCCACCCAGATCGTCACCGTGCCGTCGACCCCGACCCGCACGAACGGACCAGGCTGAAGATCCGCGAGCTCCGACTCCATCGTGAGCGGACGGGCGAACGGGAGGCCCAGGACCAACCCACCCCCGGCGACCGCGCTCAGCTTGACGAAGTCCCGTCGATCGAGGGCCACGGTGGAAGTCATGGCTCAGCCCTCGCTCGCGGCGCGGTGGATGGCGCGACGGATGCGGTCGTAGGTGCCGCATCGGCAGATGTTTCCCGACATCGCCCGATCGATGGCCTCGTCGTCCGGGTTCGGATCCGACTCCAGCAAGGACACCGCCGAGAGGATCTGGCCAGCCTGGCAGTACCCGCATTGAGGGACGTCCTCCCGCGTCCACGCCCGCTGCACCGGATGGTCCCCATCGACGGAGAGCCCCTCGATCGTCGTTACTTCACGATCCTCGACGGTGGAGACCGGGGTCACGCAAGACCGGATGGGATCACCGTCCAGAAGCACGGTGCAAGCCCCACACTGCGCGATCCCGCAACCGAACTTCGTGCCGGTGAGGCCGATCAGGTCACGTAGGGTCCACAGAAGCGGGGTCTCAGGCTCGACGTCGACCTCTCGGACCTCACCGTTCACACGAAGCGCATGCAGGGCCATCGATATCCTCCCCCAGGATCAGCCTTCCACCCGCTGGGCCGTGAATTCGGTCGGACCCCCGCCGCGCCCGCCGCGGCCACCTTCGATGGTGCCCGTCATCTCGTCACCCTCGATCGTCGCCGTGTAGGTCTGGGTGAAGGAGTTGTCCCTGAATGTCCGGGTGAGATCGAACGTGAGCGTGTCATCCTCGAACGAAACGTTCGCGAGCTCGGTCGTACCGGCCTGGGAGGTAACGGTGCCGCCGAGCTCCCCATCCTCCAGGGTGAACGCCAAGGTCTGGGTGAAGGAGCCCCGACCCGTCTCAAAGCTCATCTCCCACTCGCCGACCACCTCTTCCTGCGCCTGGAGCTGTCCCACAGGCAGGAGCAGGGCGCCCGCCAGAACCAGAATGATCGCGGATCGCGACATCGTGTCACCTCCGAAAGCGGTGTGATCCGGACTTTGCCGGCTGTCGAAGCGGGCCCGCCTCGACCCGATAGCGTATCGCGGAGGAAGATCGGTCAGCAAGGGTACCCGCAGGAGCGGCACGGAAGCCTCCTCGAAAATAAAGGGCCGGCGCCGATGATCGGCGCCGGCCCCAAAGCGCTGGAGGGGCTGTTATTGAAGCCCGGGTCAAATGTGTGGTGACCTCCCCACGACGTCCGTCTTCCCCTGCCGAGGCCTGACGTCGATCGCGAGAGCCAGCCCCGTGCTTCTCTTACGTTGGCTCAATAAAGATGCCCTCCAGCGCACGCTCAATATAAAACCGATCTCGTCAGGGCGTCCACAAGACCGTGGGCGCTCGGAGGAGTCGTTGACGCCTTCCGGGTCTGAATGTAGCGTCAAACGTGGCCACGCATCGATTGAGGGGCTTGGTACGCCGCACGGCGTTCTTGACGGCGACGCTGATGGTGTCCCTGGGTGTCGCCGTCCCGATGTTGGATGCCTCGGACACCTTCACGGGTCCCAACGTGGAGGCCGAGCATCACGGTTCGTCGTGCGCCCTGCACGACCACTCCATCTGCATGCAGGTGGGAGCGAATCTCGCCCTGGCCGTGGACCTTCCCACCACGGCCCCCCTCCCGTCGATCACGCCACTCGCGGAAGCCGTCTCCGTCCTTGTAATTTTGGGCCGTTCTCGTTCCGAACCTTCCCCCGCCCGAGCACCTCCTCACCAGCGAGCGTAGCCGCAGTTCCTTGGCGCTCTTTCGGGTTCCTCCGGGAACTCGAGGAGCGTGAACGCTCATTGAGAAGAGGAGGGGAACCGTGAAGCCGGTTCCGGGCATATCCCATCCGTTGGGCACGCTGGGCCTCATGGCGGCCCTCTGTCTGATCGCACCCACGCAGCCCGTCGGAGGCCAGGAGACGCAGGACTCGCTCCGGGCCGAGCTGGATCGCCTCGAAGCCAGGGTCGACAGCCTGGTGGCGCTCGTCTCACGGCTGCAGGCCGAGGGTAGGGAGGAAGAGGCCGGGGACGCCATCGCACGCCTCCGGGCCGCCGCCGCGGCGGCGGCCCAACAGGGCGCCCCGCGGGATACGACCACCAGCGGCCAGGAGACCCAGTTCACGGGCCGCCAACGCAACCTCCAGGCACTGAACCCCGAGATCAGCGTCTCGGTCGACTTCCTGGGTCACCTGAATACGGATGACACGCGCGAGGACAATTTCATTCCCCGGGAGTTCGAGTTCTCGTTTCAGAGCGCACTGGACCCCTTCTCCCGGGCCAAGATCTTCGCGAGTTATCACACCCACGGGCCCGAGATCGTGCCCTTCCCCGATGAGAATGGGGAGGCGGAGGGAGATGGGCTCGAGATTGAGGAAGGCTACGCCGAATGGGTCGGCCTGCCGGGATCCGTCTCCCTCAAGCTCGGCAAGTTTTTCCAGCGTTTCGGCACCCTCAATCGCTGGCACTCGCACGCGCTTCCGTTCCAGAGCCAATCGCTCCCGCATATCGCCTTCCTGGGTGAAGAATCGCTGTCCCAGGCCGGGGCGTCGCTCACCTGGCTGATCCCCGTGCATGGCGCGGGAGCGTACGACGCCACTTTCGAAGTCACCCGGAGCTCCAACGAAAGCCTCTTCGGCGTCTCGGGCCGCCCCTCGGTGCTGGGGCACGCGAACGGCTTCTGGCAGCTCTCCCCGGCCACGGATCTCGATCTCGGCGTCTCCTGGCTCCACGGAAGCTACGAGGATGAGGATCAGCTCTTCGGTCGGGACTTGTTCGGGGCCGAGTTCGCCTACACCTGGAGGCCCCCCGCCCGCTCGCTTTATCGGGGAGTGGTGGTGCGCGGGGGCGTGATGCTCCTGGACGGGCTACCGGAGGGCGGCGACCGGACGGCCGGGACCGGGAGCGCGATTGGAGCGTGGGGGCTCAGCGAGGTCCGTGTGGGCCAGCAGTGGCTGTTGGGCGGGCGGGTCGACTGGACCGAGAATCCCTTGGACCCCGAGGCGACCGCCTGGCTGGTGTCGCCGACCCTGACCTGGTGGCAGAGCGAGTTCGTCCGCCTGCGGGCGGAGTATGACCTCTTGGGGCGGAGTGCCCTGGAGGATCACGAGGGGCGCCTGTGGATCCAGGTGACCTTCGCGATGGGACCCCACAAGCACGAGACCTACTGAGGAGGCCGAACATGATCACGCCCATCATCCTGGCTGCGCTCACGCTTCCCCCCGGGGGCCCCATCACCGCACCACATCCGGGCGATTCGGAGCCGGTCTTGGCTCCTGTCCGGGTCGTGACGACCCTCCCGGTCTACGCCAATCTCGCGCGGATGATCGGGGGCGACGAGGTCGTGGTCATCTCGATCGCCGACCCGAACGAGGACTCCCACTTCGTCCGTCCCAAGCCGAGCTTCGCACTCGAGCTCCGCCGTGCGGACCTGTTCGTCACGACGGGGCTGGACCTAGAGCTCTGGGCCCCGACCCTTCTGGACCGCGCCGGCAATACCGACGTCATCGAGGGAGGCAAGGGCTACGTCACGGCCTACACCGGCATCACGCTCCTCGACATCCCCACGTCCACGGACCGGAGCGCGGGCGACGTCCACCTCTACGGTAACCCCCACCTCACGACGGACCCCCTGCGCGCGCTCCAGGTGGCCCGGAACATCACGACCGGGCTCAAGCGGGTCGCCCCGGACAGAAGCGCGGTCTGGGACGCGGGTCTGGCCGCTCTGACCGATCGGATGCACCGCAGGCTCTTTGGCGACGCGCTCGTCGAGGTTCTGGGGGGAGAGACGCTCGAAGGGCTCGCGCTCCGAGGGACGCTCTTCTCCTTCCTCGAGGATCAGGAGCTCGATGGACGGACGTTGATGGACCAGTTGGGCGGTTGGCTCGGGGCCGCCGAGCCCTTCAGGGGCAGGCGGATGATCTGCTACCACAAGAACTGGGCCTACCTGGAAGACCGTTTCCAGGTGACCTGCGCCGACTACGTCGAAGCCAAGCCCGGCATCCCGCCCACGCCCGGTCACGTGGCGGACCTGATCGATAGGATGGGGAACGAGGATCTGCGGGTGCTGCTCGCCGCCAGCTACTTCGACCGCTCCAGGGTCGAGACCGTGGCTCGCAGGGGCGACGCCGTGGCGGTCATCGTGCCGATGCAGCCGGGCACCCCCGCAGCGGAAGACTACTTCGCGCTCGTCGACGGTTGGGTCTCGGGCCTCGCCCGGGCCTTCAGCGAGTCCGACTGACCCCCTGCCGGAGCACGCCATGATCGACCTCATGATCCCGCCCATCGTGGCGGCCCTGATCATCCTCTCACTGCACGCCTATCTGGGGCTCCACATCCTTGCGAGGGAGGTGATTTTCGTCGACCTGGCCTTTGCCCAGGTCGCGGCGCTCGGAACGACGGTCGGCCTCCTCCTCGGGATCGAGGTCGGCACCCCACTCTCCGTACTCGGTGCCCTGGGTTTTACGCTCGTCGGAGCGGGCCTGTTCAGCTTCACCCGGATGGACGACTCCCCGGTCCCCCAGGAGGCCATCATCGGGATCGTCTACGTCGTGGCGTCGGCGGCGGTGATCCTCGTCGCGGGTTTCACCGCGGAGGGAGCCGAGCACATCAAGGAGACCCTCACCGGCGCCCTCATCTGGATCGATTGGCCGACCATCGCGAAGATGGGCTCCGTGTACCTGGCGGTGGGCATCTTCCACTGGGTGGTCCGACACAAGATGCTGGCCGTCTCGTTTGCTCCCCAACGGGTCGAGCGACTCCGTCTCTGGGATTTCCTCTTCTACGTGTCGTTCGGCGTCGCGATCAGCTTCTCCGTGGACGTCGCTGGGGTCCTCATGGTGTTCAGCTCGCTGGTGATTCCCGGAGTAGCGGCGTACCTGTTCACGAATCGGTTCGGTGTGGCGCTGCTTTTGGCGTGGACCACGGGGGCCATCGCCATCGTCGGGGGGATCGCGGCATCCTTTTACTGGGACGTGGCCACCGGCCCCCTTCTCGTGTGTTCGTTCGGGGCCGTCCTCCTGCTCGCCTTCGGGCTGCGTGCGGTGTTGGCGGTGCGGCCCGGCCGGGACGTCGTCGTGCGGGCGCTCGAAACGGAAACGTGATGCCGTAGGATCTTCCCGCCCGGGCCGTCAGCCGTCTCGCCGGAGCCGCCGGAGGAGCTCCAGGTTCCGCCGGTCGGCCGCCACCGGATCGTCGCCCTTCGGCGTCTCGAGGACTTTGGGCACGACCGTGAGCCGCGGATCGATCACGATTCTGCGGAACGGCTCGAAACCCAACGTTCCGTCGCCGATCTGCTCGTGCCGATCCTTCCGCGACCCGAAGGGGTGTTTCGAATCGTTGAGATGGAGCAGGCCGAGCCGGTCCAGGCCGAGAACGTCGTGGAAACGCTCCAATACCCCATCGTAGTCGCGCACGAGGTCGTATCCGGCCGCGAACGCGTGGCAGGTATCGACGCAGACGCCGACTCTTCCCCGGTCCCGCGGAGGCACCGCCTCCACCATGGTGGCCAGGTTCTCGAACGTCGCGCCGACGGTCGTCCCGCTG
>Ga0210123_1000930_pt1 | contig 16083 bp, 13 predicted proteins | sample Muzzi_PWB_D2_FD_185535 | JGI IMG/M metagenome (GOLD analysis project Ga0210123, IMG submission 185535) | Wetland microbial communities from San Francisco Bay, California, USA, that impact long-term carbon sequestration - Muzzi_PWB_D2 (SPAdes) | ecosystem: Environmental > Aquatic > Marine >... | reverse complement strand
TGGCGGACAGTGCCCTGGTCAGCTACGAGCCCTACAGCGGCGTCCGGCTGACCGAGGCCGGCCGGCAGCTCGCCGCCCACGTGCTGCGGCGCCACCGCCTGGTGGAGCTCTTCCTGGTCCAGATCATGGGTATGGACTGGAGCGAGGTGCACGAGGAGGCGGAGGAGCTGGAGCACGCGATCTCGGACCGCATCCTCGAGCGGATGGACGAGATGCTGGGCCGCCCGTCGGTCGACCCCCATGGCGACCCGATCCCCGACGCCGCCGGGCAGGTGGAGGAGGTGGAGCTGCCCAGCCTCGCGACCTGTGAGCTGGGCGAGCCGGTGGTGGTGGCGCGGGTCCGCGATCAGAGCCCGGACTTCCTGCGCCTGGTGGAGCGCCGGGGGCTGAAGCCGGGAAGCTGGGTGGTGGTCGAAGAGCGCGACCAGGCGGCCGACCTCGTGGCGTTGCGCCTCCCGGACGGCGTCGAGCCCCTGTCGCTCGGCTACCGCGCCGCCTCGAAGATCCTTGTCGGCCGCTGATTCCGCGGCCTGGGCGCCACTCTCCTTCGTTATTTTTTATTTCAATAGGTTCTGTTGGTGCGCCCACAACATCTTGGGGTTGCCTGTTGACAGCACCCCAAGAGCTAGTGCAGACTTGGAGATGCGCTCAGCAACTGGATGTTGCTTTCGAAATCGATTGCATCGGCGTCGTTTCGCCGATGCCGCGGGGCTTCCGGCGACGGGCCGGGGCCTTGGAGAACCCAGGAGGAGACCATGGCACCGAGCACCCCCAACCCCCAGCACAACCCCCAGACCGAAGGTGCTGCGGCCCCGGGCGGCGCCCGTCCGGCAGCCGATCCGAAGCCTCAGACCGGCCTACGGTTCACGCGCAAGCTCACCAAGCCGGGTGTCGATCCGTTCGACCTGGTGGCGTGGGAGGTGCGCGACGCGGTGATCGGGGACGAGAAGGGCAACAAAGTCTTCGAGCAGACCGGCGTCGAGGTGCCGAAGGCGTGGTCCCAGACGGCGACCAACGTGGTGGTGTCGAAGTACTTCCGCGGCCAGCTCGGAACCCCCGGGCGCGAGACGAGCGTGCGCCAGCTCATCGGCAGGGTGGTGGACACACTGACCGGCTGGGGCCGCAAGGGCGGTTACTTCGCCGCCGACGAGGACGCCCAGACCTTCCACGACGAGCTCAAGCACATCCTGGTCCACCAGATGGCGTGCTTCAACTCGCCGGTCTGGTTCAACGTCGGCATCGAGGACGAGCCCCAGTGCTCGGCCTGCTTCATCAACGCGGTCTCCGACACCATGGAGTCGATCCTCGGCCTGGCGCGGACCGAGGGGATGCTGTTCAAGTACGGGTCGGGCACCGGCTCGAACCTGTCGAGCATCCGTTCCTCACGCGAGAACCTCGCCGGCGGCGGCACCGCCTCCGGGCCGGTCTCCTTCATGAAGGGCTTCGACGCCTTCGCCGGCGTGATCAAGAGCGGCGGCAAGACCCGCCGCGCGGCGAAGATGGTGATCCTCGATGTCGACCACCCGGACATCGTCGACTTCATCGAGTCGAAGGAGCGCGAGGAGAAGAAGGCCTGGGCGCTGATCGAGGCGGGGTACGACGGCGGCTTCAACGTGCCGGGAGGTGCCTACGACTCGGTCTTCTACCAGAACGCCAACCACTCCGTCCGGGCCACCGACGAGTTCATGGAGGCGGTGCTCGAGGACGGCGACTGGACCACCCATGCGGTGACCACGGGCGAGTCGGTGGACACCTACCCGGCGCGCGAGCTGATGGAGAAGATCACCGAGGCCACCTGGGTGTGTGGTGACCCGGGCATGCAGTACGACACGACGATCAACGACTGGCACACCTGCGCCACCACCGACCGGATCAACTCGTCGAACCCGTGCAGCGAGTACATGTTCCTCGACGACACGGCCTGCAACCTGGCGTCGCTCAACCTGATGAAGTTCTACAGCCCGGACCAGGGCTTCGACGTCGAGCGCTTCAAGCACTCCTGCGAGGTGGTGATCTCCGGCATGGAGATCATCATCGGCTTCGCCTCCTACCCGACGCCCCAGATCGCGGCCAACTCCCACAAGTTCCGCCCGCTGGGCCTCGGCTACGCCAATCTGGGCGCGCTGCTCATGGCCCGTGGTCTGCCCTACGACTCCGACGCCGGGCGTGACTACGCCGGCGCCATCACCGCGCTCATGTCGGGCGCCGCCTACGCCCAGAGTGCCCGCATCGCCGCCGCCAAGGGCCCGTTCGAGGGCTTCGACGTCAACCGGGAGCCGATGCTCCGGGTGATGCGCAAGCACCGGGACGCGCTCAAGGCGATCGAGGCGGCCCACGTGCCGCTCGACATCCTGCGCTCGGCCAAGGGCTCCTGGGACGAGGTCGTCGCCCTCGGAGATCGCCACGGCCTGCGCAACTCCCAGATCTCGGTGCTCGCCCCGACCGGCACGATCGCGTTCATGATGGACTGCGACACGACCGGCGTCGAGCCGGACATCGCCCTGGTCAAGTACAAGCGCCTGGTCGGCGGCGGCATGATCAAGATGGTCAACAACACGGTGCCGCTGGCGCTCGAGCGGCTGGGCTACGATCGCGCCCAGGTCAAGGCGATCGTCGAGTTCATCGACGAGAGCGACACGATCGAGGGAGCGCCCCACCTCAAGGACGAGCACCTGCCGGTGTTCGACTGCGCGTTCAAGCCGGCCCGCGGCAAGCGCTCGATCCACTACCGCGGCCACCTGAAGATGCTCGGGGCGGTCCAGCCGTTCATCTCCGGGGCGATCTCGAAGACCATCAACATGCCCGAGGAGTCGACCCCCGACGACATCATGCAGGCCTACATCGAGGGCTGGCAGCTCGGCCTGAAAGCGGTCGCCATCTACCGGGACGGCTGCAAGCGGAGCCAGCCCCTGTCGACCAAGAGGGGCGCGAGGGAAGCCGAGACCGCAATGGTCAAGGCGGCGGCGCGCAAAGACCCCGCGAACGAGATGAGCGCGGTGCGCCACAAGCTGCCGGACGAGCGCCAGGCGCTGACCCACAAGTTCTCGGTCGGCGAGCACGAGGGCTACATCACGGTGGGGCTCTACGAGAACGGCCAGCCGGGAGAGATCTTCCTCACCATGGCCAAGGAGGGCTCGACCATCTCCGGCCTGGTGGACGCGTTCGCCACGGCGATCTCCATCGCGCTCCAGTACGGCGTGCCGCTGTCGACCCTGGTCGACAAGTTCAGCCACACCCGGTTCGAGCCGTCGGGATTCACCAAGAACCCGGAGATCCCGATCGCCAAGTCGATCACCGACTACATCTTCCGCTACCTGGCGTCGCGCTACCTCTCGACCGAGCAGAAGCAGGCGGCCGGCGTGATTCTGCGCGATCCGCCCCCGTCCGACGCCTCCGGCAGGAGCGGGCGCGCCGCCCTCGGCCCGGGCAAGGAGGAGTCGAGCACCTCGGCCCAGCTCCAGGCCGAGCGGGAGAACACCAGGGTCACGTTCCTGCTCCAGCAGGACGCGCCGTCGTGCCACGAGTGCGGCGCGATCATGGTGCGCAACGGCTCCTGCTACAAGTGCCTCAACTGCGGATCGACCAGCGGCTGTAGCTGAGGTGGGGGAGCGCGGGGCGGGATCCTTCCCGCCCCGCAACCGCTCCGTCGGGCGCCGGGTTCGGGTATCCTTACCGTCCCATGAGCGAACCGACCACCGTACCGAGAGCCGCCCTCGCCTTTCCGATCCTCGTCCTCGCCTTCCTCGTCTCCGGCTGCGGGCCGAAGACGGTGTTGTCGGCGGAGAAGGCTGATTTTCGTCTCGAAAGCCTCGATGGCCCGGAGGTCGGCCCGCCCGACTTCCCGGGTCAGGTGGTGGTGGTCGATTTCTGGGCGACCTGGTGCGCGCCCTGCCGAGCGCAGGCCGCGATCCTCGAGGACGTCCACGCCGAGTGGGGAGAGCGCGGTGTGCAGTTCCTGGCCGTCGACGTGGCGGAGGATCGGGCGCTGGTCGAGGGGTTCGTGGCCAAGAACCCCTTCCCGTACCCGGTGCTGCTCGATCCGGACGACGAGCTCTCGGCCGCCCTCGGCCTGATGGCTCTGCCGACGCTGATGGTGATCGACCAGGACGGCCAGATCATCTACTTCAAGCCGGGTGTGATGGACGGTGCGCGGCTCGGGGAGCTGATTCGCCAGGGCGGGGCCAGCGCCTGAGCCGACTTGGGGTCAGCCGTCCTTGTCGGCCGTCTGGAGGGCCTGCTCGAGGACGAACTGCATCCGGGCGATCTCGATCCGCTCCTCGATCCGTTCCCGCCTGAGCTCGAGCGCCGCCTGCTCACGGCGGAGGCTCTCCCGCTGCTGCCAGAGGTCGGCGAGAGTGCCCCCGTCGGGCGCCCAGTCCTCGGCGAACGTCGAGGCGTCCCGCTCCTCCTCGTCCTCTTCCGGGAGGAGTCTGAGGATGTGGCGGTAGTTGGCCAGGAGCCGCTCCTCGGTGGTGTCCAGCCCGTCCGCGATCTTCGGGACGCTCGTCTCGGGCCACTCGTCCCCGGTTTCGTACTTGGAGATCTGCGAGCCCTGCTTCCAGCCACACTGTTCGGCGAGCTCCTGCTGCTTCCAGCCTTTCTGCCGCCGCCCCAGATAGATCGCGACACCCATCGCAACCCGCTCCCGCCAAGGTCTCTTCCGCCGCATGGGCCTCTTATACGCCCGAAGAAGCGTGGCCGCAAGTGCGTAAGTCCTTTGGAGCGTGCGGCTTAGTCTCCTGCCAAGGAATCTTTTTTGCGCGTTGGAGATCTTTGCGGGGGTATAATTTCTTCGATAGGGATTAAAGTTTCCCGTTCTTGGTGGGGAGTACTTTGTTGCGCCAGTGTCGCTGGCGGGGAACTGAAGTGCCCGATCCGCGGACCGGCGGGAGAGCCTCACCGGTCCGCGGTCGGGTCCGTACGGCCTACTGGAGCACTACGAGGACGACGCGCCGGTTCTGCGACCTGCCCTCGCGGCTCTCGTTGTCGGCGATCGGGGCCGTTTCGCCGTACGAGATGACCGACATCCTGTGGAGCGGGAGCTGGTGCTCCCGGTTCAGGTAGCGGCGCACGCTCTCCGCGCGGGCGAGGCCGAGCTCTTCGTTGTACTGGTCCGAGCCCACGGAGTCGGTGTGGCCCTGGATCTCGATGTAGACGTTGGTGAACCGGCCCTTCAGATCGACGGCGAACTCGTCGAGGGCGGCCTTGGCCTCGTCGGAGAGCTCCGCCTTGTCGAAGGCGAAGCGCACGTCGCTGTCGGTCAAGACGGTCTCGTAGAGCAGCTTGCCTTCGGCCAGCTTGCCGGCCGCCTCGGCGCGCTCCAGCGCCTCCTGGGCGGTCCGGGAGACCTGCACGACCTCGCGGTCGGTCTTGTCCATGCGCTCGCCGTGCTTACGGATCGCGGACTGGTTCTGCTCGACCTGCTTCTCGACCGAATCGACTCGCGTGTGGACCGAGCCGGTCTCCTGCTGGACGTACTCCTTCGTCGCGCAACCGCTCGCCCCGAGGGCGAGAACCGCGGTGATCAGGGTGACCAGGACGGGGGCGACTGCCGTTCGATGCATCTGTCTGTCCTCCTCAGTGTCGATCAGATTCATTGGCGGGGCCGCGGATTCCATGGCGGGGCCCTTACCGTTGCTCGTTCCATGCAGACGGTGCGGGGCCCCAATAGCCGCGCCTGTAGGTGAGCCTCTCGTTGCGGCCGGAGTGGCCGTGACGCAGGACCTCGACCCGAAAACGGTGGTACGACTTCTCTCCGCTGGCGGCGGTTGTCAGGGCAAGGATATAGCGCAAACGCAGATCGTCCAGGATTTCGGCCAGCGTGCGGCGCAACGGCTCCTCCGGCTCGGCGGTCTGAGCGGTGACGATCTCGAAGTACCGGCCACCCGTGGCCTCGGCCAGGCTCCGGAGCAGGTCCGCGTAGCGGTAGACGTTCTCGCCGTCGGCGCTGTCGGCGGAGCCTCCGGACCGGGGGGGTGTGGCGTTCAAGCCCAGGACGTAGACCGGGAGGCGCGCCCTGCGGACCAGGTCGACCGACTGCTCCGGGGTCAGGCGGCTGGCGTTGTCCAGCCCATCGGTCACCAGCACCGCCACCCGCTTGCCGCGCTCGGCGTCGGCCGAGATGTCGGGCAAGAGGGAGACGGCGTCGTGGAGCGCGGTGGTGCCGTAGCCCTCCCAGGCCGCCACCGACTCGCCGAGGGCGTCTACGTCGTCGGTAAACGGGACCTCGACCTGGATCTCATCGCCCGCAAAGCTCGCCACGGCGATCTCGTCGCCCGGGCGGGCGCCATCCAGGAAGGTCTCGAAGGCGAGGCGGCTGATCGCGAGCTTGCCGCTGTTGGCCATACTGCCGGAAAGGTCCTGCAGCCAGACCACCGAGAGCGGTGCGTCCGACCCCAGGTCGAGCTCTTGGATCGGCACCCGCCGCCCGTCGACCCAGAGGCGGAAGTCGTCCCGATCGAGGCCCTGGGCGTAGCCCCTGGAGCCGCGGACGACCACCGGCACCAGGACCCAGGAGACCGAGAGCTGCTCGGTGAAGGTGGACGCGGGTCGGGTCGGCTCGAGGTCGGCCGCGCCCGGGGCCGGCGCGCTCTCCTGGGCGCCGGCCCCGGGTGACAGCGCGACCAGCAGGACGGCCAGCAGAACGGGGGCGAGGTGCCGCGGACGGATTGCGGGCAGTGGCAGGCCGGTGGAAGGACGGGTGCAGATCAGGGGATTCGAGATCATCGGAGCTCCACGGGATGTCCCGGACGGGCCGGACCGGACCTTCGAGCTTTGCTAGCCTCGGCCGCGACAACCACCAGGGGGGTACCAGCATGAACCCAGTCAATATTCGCAATATTTCTATCAAATGTGGCCACTGCGGTACATACCAGACCCTGTGCGGCTTCCATCGCCGGGAGGAGTGGAACGTCTACGTCTACGAGTGCGAGAACGACCGCTGCGATCCGGAGGTCACGCGCACTCTGGTCGAGGTGCCGCGGGAGCTCGACGAGTTCGCCAGCCGGGATCCGGAGTGGCGAGGCGGCCGGCGCCACGCCGGAGCGGAGCCGGAGTGAGGGAAGATGGGCGGCCCGAAGAGCGAACCGGTTCCACCACCGTTTCCTCAATCGCCAAGGGCCGGTTTGTGGTACTTTCAGGTCGCCCTCCAGTGCCTCTGGCACCTCCCTGGCGCTCCGGCCGCCGCGGACCCAGCGGCAGCATCGACAACTACACAGAGTACGCTCAAGCGAGGACACGATGCAGAAGAAGATCGTCCACGTCGTCGGGACGGGTACCATCGGCGAGCCGCTGATCGGCCTGTTCACGGACTTTCGCTCCGGCCTGGGCATCGACGAGGTCACCTTCCACAAGCGGACCCCGCTCCTGTCCGACAAGTCGAAGCTCGACCACCTGATGGCGCGCGGCGCCAAGCTCGCCGTCGACCAGGACATGCGCCACGAGTTCGAGAGGCTCGGCCACCAGGTCAGCTACGACTCCGAGGAGGCCCTGGAGCGAGCCACGGTGGTCATCGACTGCACCCCGGCCGGCAACGAGAACAAGGAGCTCTACTACTCCAAGCTGGGCGGTACCCGCGGCTTCCTCGCCCAGGGGAGCGAGTTCGGGTTCGGCAAGCCCTACGCCCGCGGCGTCAACGACGAAGCCCTCGACTACGACGAAGACCGCTTCGTGCAGATCGTCTCGTGCAACACCCACACCATCACCAACATCCTGAAGACGCTCTGTGACGAGGACTGGGACGGCGAGCTGAAGTCGGGCGGCTCCAGCAAGGGCTTCAACCTGGATCGGGGCCACTTCGTGTGTATGCGCCGGGCCAACGACATCACCCAGGCGTCGAAGTTCATACCGGCGCCCCAGGTGGGCACCCACAAGGACGAGGAGTTCGGCACCCATCACGCCCGGGACGCGTACCACCTGTTCCAGACCCTGGGGCTCGAGCTCGATCTCTTCTCGAGCGCGGTCAAGCTCAACACCCAGTACATGCACTCGCTCTGGTTCCACCTGGTGATGAACCGGGACATCGATCTGGACGAGGTCGTGGCCCGCTTCCGTTCCAACATGCGTGTGGCGATGACGGAGAAGAAGGAGGCCAACCTCATCTTCAGCTTCGGCCGCGACCACGGGTACTACGGACGGATCCTGTCCCAGGTGGTGGTCGTCGAGCCGAGCCTGACCGTCCGGCGCAACCGGGAGGTGGTCGGCTTCTGCTTCACGCCCCAGGACGGCAACTCGCTGCTGTCGTCGGTCGCGGCCGCCCTGTGGCGGATCGACGGCGACTGGGAGAGCGTCCGGGCGCGGCTGAACCCGATTCGCCGGTTCATCTACCGCGAGATCTGAAGACGCGGTCGATCGGGGTCGCCGTGCACGGACGGCGGGCGGCCCCGCCATGTTCGGCGCATTCGGCGGGCCGCGCGAGCCGCGCGAGCTCGGCGGAAGCGCCTGCTCACCATCCAACCGTTCGGACGAGCTGATCCTTGCGTGCTTTGAAGCTCCATTTCGGCGACCTCACTCTCCACGGGTTCTCCCTGGCGGGGTCGGAAACCTGGTTCCGGGTGTTTCCCCCCGGTCTGGCCTTCGAGGCGGGCCGGGGCGCGCCCCAGCTCGCCGGTGCGCGGGACCTCTTCCTCTCCCACGGTCATCTGGACCACGCCCTCGGGGTGCCCTATGTGCTCTCTCAGCGCACGCGCCACCAGGGTAAGGCCACCCGCCTGTTCTGCCCACGGCCGACCGTGCCGGCCCTCGAGGCCCTGATCGCCGCCGCCGAAGCGCTGGAGCGCTCCGAGTACGACTACGAGCTCGTCGGCCTCGATCCGGGCGAGCGGGTCCGGGTCGGCAAGGACCTGTGGGTCGAGGCGTTCGCCACCGACCACGGAGTTCCCAGCCTCGGCTATCACCTGTTCCGCCGGAAGCGCCATCTGCTGGAGCGGCTCCGCGGCCTCGCCGGCGAAGATCTGGCCGCTCTGCGCCGCCGGGGTGAGGAGACCGAAAAGGTTGAGGAGGACCTGGCGCTCACCTTCTGCGGCGATACCAGCGCCGGGATCTTCGAGCGCGAGCCGAGGATTTTCCAGGCTGGCGTGCTGGTGATCGAGTGCACCTTCCTCGGGGAGGACCGGCTCGAAGCGGCGGCGCGCTACAGTCACCTCCACCTGGAGCACCTGGTGGCGGTGCGGGAGCGGTTCGAGAACCGCGCGATCGTCCTCCACCACCTGTCGCGGCGCTACCGGGCGGAGGAGCTGCGCGCCGAGGTCGATCGGCTGCTGCCGGAGCTCGCGGAGCGAATCTGCATCCTGGGCGAGCCGGGACGCTGTGCCGAGGACCCGGCGGCGGAGGAGGAGGAGTCGTGAGCCATTCTGGAAACGGTCCGGACAAGAGTCCGCCGCCCGGTGCGAAGCTGGTGGGGGTGGACGAGATCGAGGTCACCGTCGAGAAGCTGGTGGCCGGCGGCGACGGGCTCGCCCGCTGCGAGGGGGTGCCGGTGTTCGTGCCCCGGTCGGCCCCGGGCGATCGGTTGCGGGTGCGGCTGACCGAGCGCCGGCCCGACTACGGCCGAGCCGAGATCGTGGAGATCCTCGAGCCGGGCCCCGGCCGGCGAGAGGCGCCCTGCCCCTACTTCGACCGCTGCGGCGGCTGCGACCTCCAGCACCTGGAGGACGATCTCCAACTGCACCTCAAGGCGGAGGCGGTGGTCGAGACCCTGAGCCGCATCGGCCGGGTGGCACCGCCGGACGATCTGCGCGTGGTCTCCGGGGAGGCCTGGGGCTACCGCCAGCGCACTCAGCTCCACACGGAGCCCGCCCGGAGCTCGCCGGACGAGGTGGCCGACGGCGGCGACGACCGGCCGCGCGTCGGCTACTTCGAGCGCGGGAGCCACGAGCTGGTGGCGGTCGAGCGCTGTCCGATCCTGGTTCCGGAGCTGGAGGATCTCTTGCCCGGCTTGCCACGCCGCCTCTCGGAGGTCGAGCGGCTGCCGCGACGGATCGATCTCGCGGCGGGCGACGGTGCCCAGGTGACGGCCGCGCCGGTGGTGGAGGGGTTGCCCCACGGCGAGGTGTCGATCCGGGTGGGCGAGGACGAGTATCTGTTCGACGCCCGGTGCTTTTTCCAGACCCATCGGGGCCTGGTGGGGGATCTGGTGGCGGCTGCGGTCGATCCGAAGCGCTCGCCGGCTCCGGGATCGGGCGGGGGGACGGCCTACGATCTCTACTGCGGGGTGGGTCTCTTTACGCTGCCGCTGGCGCGCCGGTATGGGACGGTGGTGGGGGTGGAGGGGGACCGGCTGGCGGTGCGGTACGCCCGGCGGAATCTCCGGGCGGCCAAGCTGGAGGGCGCCCATGTGGAGGGGCAGGCGGTGGAGTCCTGGATCCGGGCGTTGCCGGAGGGGGTGGATCGGCTGGTGGTGGATCCGCCGCGGACGGGGTTGAAGGGTGTGGTGTTGAAGACGGTGCTGGAGCGGCGGCCCCGATGGGTGACCTATGTGTCGTGTCATCCGGCGGCGCTGGGGCGGGATCTGAAGAAGCTGCTGCGGTGGTACCGGTTGGATGGGTTGACCTTGATCGATCTGTTTCCGCAGACGGGGCACATGGAGGCGGTGGCGCAGCTTCGGTTGCGGGAGTAGGTTCCTTCTCCGGTTGCGTTTCCGGGGGTACCCGCGTCTAAGGCAGTATGGAGACCACGATGCGGGTGCTCGATCCGACCGAAGCCGCCGAAGGGGCGGCGCAAGGAGCGGGGTCGTCGCGCTGGCGGGGCTCGGGTGAGCTCGGCCGGCGGGACGAGCTCCGGCTTCTGCGCGCCGCCGCCGGCGGTGACCGTGAGGCCGCCGACCGGTTGGTGGACGCCACCTACCGGCAGATCTACGCCACGCTGGTCCGCTTGACGGACGGCGATGGCGAGCTGGCGGCCGACCTGACGCAGGAGGCTTACCGCAAGGCCTGGGCCTCTCTCCACACGTTCCGGGGCCGAGCCCGGTTTTCGACCTGGCTCTACCGGATCGCTTACACCACGTTCCTCAGTCACCTCAGGAGACCTCGCCGGCTCGAAGCGCTGGACGAGGAGCTCGTCCGTGGCCTCGACGATCCGGCCCCCGGGCCGGAGGAGACCACGACCCACGCCGACGACGGCCGCCGGGTCCGCCGAGCCCTCGGCCGCCTGCCGGAGGATCTGCGCTTTACGGTGGCCGCCCGCTTCTGGCAGGGGTTGCCGGTGCGCGAGATTGCGCGCCTGGAAGGAGTGACGGGGGCCGCCATTCGCAAGCGGTTGACCAAGGCCCTCGCCCTGCTCGGCAACGAGCTGACCGAGGAGGTGCAAGCATGAACGCCCTGAACAAGAAGTCGATCGAGAAGTCGAACGAGAAGAGGATTCTCGACGCCCTGGCCGCCGGCCGGGTCGGTGAGGATCTGCCCGCGCCGCCGGCCGACCTGGCCGAGCGGATCAAGCAGGACGTGCCGCTGCGTCTGGAGCTGGCGCCGGGGCTCGATCCCGAGCAGGGCCGTTCGCGCGGTCCTCTCTCCGATCGCCGTCTCTGGCTCGCCGCGGCCTCGATCGCGATGGCCCTGGGCGCCGGGCTGGTGGGCGTGCGGGTGTTCCAGGAGACCGAGGATCCGCTGGCGGTGCCGGCGTTCGACGAGACCGCCGAGGTGGGGGAGCGGGGTGGCGCGCCGGCGCAGCGGCAGGCTGCCGCCGAGAAGATGGAGCTGCGGCGGGACGCGGACGAGCCGAGTCGCGCTCCCGAGCCGGGCGGGAAGCCTCAGGGTCGCGTCGAGGAGACCATCACCGTGACCTCGGAGAGCCCGCTCCTCGACGAGCGCAAGGTCTCCAAGGGCACCACCGTCTCGCAGCACGAGCTGGAGAAGGTCCCGGCCGCGCGCGATCCGTGGGCGATCGTCAACGAGACACCGGGCGTGCTCAGCGATCGGATCAACGTGGGCGGCTCGGAGTCCGGTCAGGAGGCCGTGTTCGCGCCGCCGGAAGCGAGCGGAGACGACAACACCTTCACCGTGGACGGCGTGGTGATCACCGACATGGCCGCCGTCGGCTCCTCTCCGACCCACTACAACTTCGAGCAGTACGAGGAGCTTCAGGTCGGCTCCGAGGAGCAGCCGGCCCGGGCGAAGGCGAAGAAGCTGGCCGAGCCGGGTCCGGTGGCTGCGGTCCCGGCTGCGCCGGCGCCGTCGACCGGTGGCACCGCCGAGCCCAACGACCAGCCCTACGGCGACGTCTTCTTCCGCGGCTACGGCACCAACCCGTTCATCGACTCCGAGGACGACCCGCTGTCGACCTTCGGTCTCGACGTGGATACGGGCTCGTGGGGCGTGGTGCAACGCTACCTGCGCGACGGCAACCGGCCGCCGCGCGAGGCGGTGCGGGTCGAAGAGCTGGTCAACGCCTTCGACTACGGCGACCCGGCGCCCGAGCGGGGTGATTTCCGCATCGTCGCCGAGGGCGCCCAGACGCCGTTCGCCGGCCGGAGCGACAACCCCCGGTATCGCCTGGTGCGCTTCGGCCTCAAGGCCCGCGAGGTGGACGCCTCGGCGAGGAAGCCGGCTGTCCTCACCTTCGTCATCGACGTCTCCGGCTCCATGGCCCGCGAAGACCGCCTCGGTCTGGTCAAGCAGGCGCTCTACCTGCTCCTCGACCAGCTCCGCGAGGACGACCGCGTGGCCCTGGTGGTCTACGGCTCTCGCGGCCAGGTGGTGCTCGACCACACGAGCGACCTCGAAGCCATCCGCTCGGCCATCGGACGCCTCGTCTCCACGGGCTCGACCAACGCGGAGGAGGGCCTGGTGCTCGCCTACCAGAGCGCCCGGCGGGCCTACCGCGAGGGTGCGATCAACCGGGTGATCCTGTGCTCTGACGGCGTCGCCAACGTCGGTCGCACCGGCCCGGACTCGATCCTCGAGCGGATCGGCGCCGAGGCGCGGGGCGGCATCGAGCTCACCACCGTCGGCTTCGGCATGGGCAACTACAACGACGTGCTGATGGAGCAGCTCGCCGACCGGGGCGACGGCGCCTACGCCTACGTGGACGACCTGGACGAGGCACGCCGGGTGTTCGTCGAGAACCTGACCGGCACGCTCCAGACGATCGCCCGCGACTCCAAGGTGCAGGTGGAGGTCGATCCGGAGGTGCTCTCGCGCTACCGACTTCTCGGCTACGAGAACCGGGACGTGCCCGACGAGCGCTTCCGCGACGACACCGTCGACGCGGGCGAGGTGGGCGCGGGGCACACGGTGAGCGCCCTCTACGAGGTCAAGCTCGCCCCCGGGATCGACCCCGCGAGCCGGCGGGACCGCAACCGCACCGCGATGACCCTCCACCTGCGCTGGCAGAGTGTCGAGAGCGGTGAGGTCGAGGAGATCTCGCGCCGGGTGACCGTGGGCGAGCTCGCCGGAGCGTGGGACGAGGCGCCCCGGTCGCTCCAGCTCGCCTCGGTGGTGGCGGAGCTGGCCGAGATCCTCAAGGGTACCTACTGGGCGAAGGAGGCGGATCTGGACGCGCTCTTCCGCCGGGCCCAGAAGGTGTCGGCGCGGTTCCCCGGCGACCTGGAGGTGGCGGAGCTGGTGACCAGCATCGGCCGGGCCGCGCGGCTCGAGCGGGCTGCCTGCCAGGAGTGAGCGGTCAGTGCCCCCAGGGCGGAGATCTCCGCCCCGGGGGATGGCTCACCGATCGGCTCCCACCCGGCGGGAACCCGGGTGGGAGTCTTTGCGTGGTGTGGGAGCGCGCTCGCCCTCCGGCCGGCCGAGTGCGCCCGCGAGGGCGCGGCCTCACTTCTACCGCAACCGTTCGTACACTCGGGCGATCGCCCGGTACTTCTCGAGCTGACCCAGCCGGAACCCCGAGTGGATCGCCACCGCGACCACGCCGAGGGTGAACACCGTGTCGGTGGTCGCGCCGAAGGGCAGGAAGGCCTCGGTCGTGTCGCGCAGCACGAAGAGCACGGCGAGGGCGATCCAGTCCAGGGCCACGATCAGCCTCGTGCGGCGCTCGGCGCCATGGAGCGCTTCGCTCTGCTGCTCCTCGCGGAGCTGGAGCTCGCCGTCGCCGGAGGCGGCCTCGGTGGTGCCCTCTTCGGTCCCCTCCTCAGGCTCGTCGTCGAGCTCCGGCAACCGCAGGGCCGCCACCTCTTCGACCAGCAGCGAACGGATGGCGCGCTTTCTCAGCATCTGGGGAGTGCTCGGGACAGGTGGGGAGGAAGCTCCGGTCCTGGAGCCGCGGCGGGCGGCTCCCGGACCGGCAGGGTCTAGCCCGGACTTCTCACCAGCGTTCGGCTGCAACGCCGCATCTCCCCGTATCTCCGGCGTTGCGCTCGCTCGGGCTCCTCGACGTACTGGCAAGTACGCCTGCGTCGCTCTCCCTTCGCGCGCCTTGGATCTACGGGCATCTGCGACGTTTCGCCTCGAAAGCTGGTGAGAAGTCCGGGTTGGCGGAGGGCTTCAGCCCTGGCCGCCGGCGCCCTCGGGGGCCGCCGGGGGAGCGATCTCGATCAGCTCGACCTCGAAGGTCAGGGTCGAGCCGGCCGGGATCGAAGCGTTCGGCCGGTCGCCGTACGCCAGGTCCGGCGGGCAGACCAGCTTCGCCTTGCCGCCGACCTTCATCTTCTGGACACCCTCGGTCCAGCAGGGGATCACCTGGTTCAGGGGGAAGGTCGCCGGCTGGCCGCGATCGTAGGAGCTATCGAAGGTGCTGCCGTCGCGGAGCGTTCCCTTGTAGTGGACCTTCACCGTGTCGGTCGCGCTCGGGCTGGCGCCGGTGCCCTCCTCGATGGCCTTGTAGACCATGCCCGACTCCGTCTTGACCGCTCCCTCTTCGGCGGCGGCCGCATCGACCACCGCGGCTCCGGCGGAGCGCTCCATCTGAGCCGCGGCATGGGCGCGCTCCTGGGCCAAGGCCTGGAGCTTGGGGGCGTAGTCCTGGAGGTTGATGTCCTTGGCCTTGCCGAGGACGCCGTCGCCGATGCCGCGCTGCACTTCGGCGAGCTCTTCGGGGGTGAGGCCGAACTGGGCGAGGCTCTGGGACAGAGCGATGCCGAGGGCGTAGAAGACCTGGGAGTCGCCTTCGGGCGCCGATTCGTTCTGGACCGCGGCCGCCGGAGCAGCCGCCAGGCCGACGAGCAGGCCGGCGGTGAGGAGGACGGTGAAAAGCTTGTAGACTGAGGTCATGAGAGGGCGATCCTTTCGGGTGCTGATGGACTTGGGCATTGCTCTCGCAGAGTTCGTTCGGGAAGGAGGAGCGACGATACCACAGGCCCGGAGATCGCCCTCACAACCAGGAGATCGCTCCAGATTGTCCGTTGCCGAAGGAGGCTGAATCGATGAAGCAAATTTCCCAGGTGGAGCTCCAGAGCTTGATGCAGCAGCAGGGCAGCGCCTGCATCTCGATCTACGCACCGATGGTCAAGGCGGGCCAGCAAACCCAGCAGAACCCGATCCGCTTCAAGAACCTGGTGCGCCAGGCGGCCGAGGCGTTGGAGGAACGGGGGATGACGCCGAAGGAGGTCGAGCGCTTTCTCCGGCCGGCTTCGGATCTCATCGACGACACGCCGTTCTGGCAGCACCAGAGCGACGGCCTGGCGGTGTTCGTCGGTGAGAGCTTCTTCCGCTACTTCCGGGTGGCGCTCGAGGTCCGGGAGCTGGTCACCGTAGAAGAGCGCTTCCACTTGAAGCCGCTCTTGCCGCTGCTCTCCGGCGACGGCAGGTTCTACGTGCTAGCGCTCTCCCAGAAGCAGGCGCGGCTCCTTGAAGCGACCCGTCATCACGTGCGCGAGCTCGATCTGGGGGACCTCCCCACCAGTCTCAACCAGGCCCTCGGCTACGAGGTCGAAGAGACGCACATCCAGTACCACACCGGGACCAAGGCGGGCGGGCTCAACCAGTCGCCGGTCTACCACGGCCAGGGCGGCGGCGAGGACGACGTCAAGCTCGAGATCCGCAAGTTCTTCAACCTGCTCGACAAGGGTGTCCAGGCCCTGGTCGGCGATCGCCAGGCGCCGCTGGTGCTGGCCGGCGTCGAGTTCCTCTTCCCCCTCTACCGTCAGGTCTGCGACGCGCCGCATCTACTCGAGGGGGGCGTGCCCGGCAGTCCGGGCGA
>Ga0210123_1000929_pt1 | contig 16123 bp, 11 predicted proteins | sample Muzzi_PWB_D2_FD_185535 | JGI IMG/M metagenome (GOLD analysis project Ga0210123, IMG submission 185535) | Wetland microbial communities from San Francisco Bay, California, USA, that impact long-term carbon sequestration - Muzzi_PWB_D2 (SPAdes) | ecosystem: Environmental > Aquatic > Marine >... | reverse complement strand
GAGCACACCTGCGATCGCTTCGAGGTGACCTATCGCCGCCCCCCTGCCGATCCGTGGGGCGATCTCCTGCCGACCTCCCTCCTCGGCCCGCTGCCGGACGTCGAAACCTACTGGCGGGACACCGGGGGGCACCACCAGATCGTCCGCATGAAGGCCGGCGACAAGACGCTCACCCTGATCGAGGAGATCCGCGCGCCCCACTGGTCCGAGGACTTCTACCCCAGGCTCCAGCGGGTCACCGGCGTGCCCTGATTCGCTCCGGAAGCGTCGCCAGAAACGGCCCCAGGTCGTCGGCGTCGGGGAGGGTGATCCGGAGCTTGCCGTTCGGTAGGCGTTCGACGGCTCCTTCGCCCGCCATCTCGAGGGGCACCTCGATCGCCTCGCGGTCGATCTCGAGCTCGTCGATGACCTCGAAGAGCCGCTGCATCGCCTTCTGGTCGAGGAGTCGCATGGTTGGGGCTCTTTCGTTCGGGGGTTGCTGAGGAGAAGGTCGCTCGCTTCGCTCGCAGTCGGCCGGCAGGGGCGCCGGCCGCTTCATCTGAGGGGGGGTCTACGACTGTCCTTCCTTGGATGAAGCGGCCGGCCTCCGTGCCGGCCGAGTGCGCCCGGCAGGGCGCGGCCTTCCTCCGCCTCGCCCAGTCAGGGGGTGTCGATCCTGACCCACCGGTTGCTGTGCTGGAGGAGGGCGGTCACGTTGCCGGCGTCGTCGGTCTCGAAGACGATCTCTTCGCCCAGCTCGCCGTCGTCCCTCACCCGGCGGAAGCGGTTGGCCTCGACGTGGCGGATCTCCCAGAGGGAATCGAGGGGGTCGTCGGTCGGCAGGTCGAGGACGGCGAGGCCATCCTTCCATGGAAGGACGGCCATCTCGCCGCCCCACGGCGCCACGCTGTAGTGGCCGGGGTAGACCAGGAGCGCCGGGTCGACCGTCTCGCCCTCCCCCGGCGCGTCGAGCGCCTGCTTCACCCCCGGGGTGACGATCTGGTGGGCCCGGAGCACCAGGAGCTCGGTCTCCGCGTCGCCGGCGTTGCCCATGGCGACGGCGGCCATCTCGGTCTCGGGTTGGATCCAGACCGCCGTCCGGTAGCCGGGGCACGAGCCGCTGTGGCCCACGTAGGTCACGTCGTCGCGCCGGTAAACGCCGAAGGCGAGGCCGCGGGCGGTCTCCCAGCCCGGATCGAGCCACTGCACCCGCTGCATCTCGCGAAGGGTGTTCCGGGAGAGGATCTCCTCGCCGCCCCTCTGGGACGAGCCTTCCCGGTCGAGCACCCGGAGCTGCCAGGCGGCGAACTCCGCCAGGTCGTCCGCCGTCGAGGAGAAGCCCGCGGCCGGGGTGATTCCGCGGGCGTCGAACAGCGGCAGGTGCCCGCGGACGACGTCGCCCCTGGCGTTGCGACTGCGGGCGCCATAGCCGGTGGCGAGGCGCCCGCCCGCGAGCTCGGCCGGCATCTCCGGCCGGGTGTCGGCGAGCCCCATCGGTTCGAGGATCTCGGTCCGCACGTACTCGTCGAAGGGCCGGCCGCTGACCTCGGCGACGATCTCCCCCGCCAGGGTGAGGCCCAGGTTCGAGTACTGGAAGTAGGCCTGGGCCGGGTAGAGGGTCTCCTGCTCGGCGAGGCGGGAGCGGACCTCATCGCGGGTCGGGAACCGGAAGTCGGGGGGGCTCCAGTAGGGGTAGTCCGACTCGCGGGGGAGACCGGAGGAGTGGGTCAGAAGCCCCCAGAGGGTGACCGGCGGACCGTCCGGGTAGATCTGCTGGATGGTGAACCAGGGGAGGTAGGCGCCGACCGGCTCGTCGAGCTCGACCTGCCCCCGGTCGCGGAGCTGCATCACGGCGATACCGGTGAAGAGCTTGGAGATCGAGCAGATGGAGTAGATCGTCTCGGGCGTCGCCGGCACCAACGGTTCGAGGTTCGAAAAACCGAAGCCCTGCCGCCAGAGGACATCCTGGCCGTGCACCACCTCCATCGAGAGGCCCGGGAGATCCTGGTAAGCGCGGTAGGCGTCGACCCAGACCGCGAGCAGGTGGAGCCGCTGGGCGACCCGGGGGTCGTCACGGAGGGCCGGCCCGAGCGCCTGGGGGTCCGCCGGGGCGGGCTGGGAGAGGGCCGGAAGCGCCAGAAGGAGCAGCAGCGAGATCGAGACGGCGGTCGACGGACGCATGGGGTGTCCTCCTCGGAGTGGATGGTCCGGCTAGCGTACCGGAAGGAGCACTCGCGTGGTGTTGCCGACGGGATCGTTCGGGGGATCGTTCGGGTGGCCGTTCGAGTGGCCGTTCGCTTCGCTCACACCCGGCCGACTTCAGTCGGCCGAGTGCGAGCGCAGCGAGCGACCCTACCCGACCCGACCCTACCCGACCCTACCCGACCCGACCCTACCGGCCCGTCAATCCGTCCACCGAAGCCCGATGCCGATCGAGCGCTCCTTGGCCGGCACGGCACGGTCGTCGGCCGACGGCAGGTAGGTCTCGTCGAGCAGGTTCTCTCCGGTCAGGCTGACGCTGAACCCGTCGCGGATCTCGTAGGCGATCGCGGCCGAAAGGATCTCCGCCGCCGGCGTGATCTGCTCACCGGAGCCGATGTCCTCCTTCTCGAACCGGTGCTGGAGCCGGCCGGTGAAGATCCAGTGGCCGAGGTCGTAGCGGGCGTCGACCGCGATCCGGTCGGCCGGGATGTCGGCCAGGTTGGCGCCCGTGTCGTCCTCGCCGTCGAGCCACTGGCCCCGCCAGCCGAGCCGGAGCGTGTCCGTGGCCTGGTAGAAGCCGTCGACCTCGACGCCTTCGATGGTGCCCGAGGTCAGGTTGACGAAGGTGCGCACGCCGGGCTCGACGTCGATGCGCTCGATGTAGTCGTCGATCTCGTTGCGGAAGACGTACGCGGTGGCGTACAGGCGGTCGCCGAAGTAGCGCAGCCCAAGGTCGCCCGAGACCGAGCGCTCCGGATCGAGGCCGGTGTTCGAGATCACCTCGCCCCGGCCGGTGACGCCGGTGAAGAAACGTTCGGAGAGCGTCGGGAACCGCAGGCCGGTGCCGACGTTGCCCGCGAGCTCGAAGCCGCCGGCGAGCGGCACCGTGGCACCGACGAAGCCGGACCAGGCGGTGTCGTCCAGGGTGTCGAAGCCGATGTTGTCCTGCTGAATCCAGGAGAGGCGGCTGCCGACCTGGAGGTTGACCGGCCCGAGGGCCCGGCGCACCGAGCCGTAGGCGGCGATCTGGTCCTCCTTGCCGTCGAGGGTGATCGAGCGCTCGAGGATGCCGCCGCCCGTCGTGCTCACCACGTCCTCGGTGGCGGTCACGTCGCGCCGGCCGAAGTACTCGACGCCGAGGCGGCCTTCGAGCTGGGCGGGGAGGCTCAGCTCCCACTGGGCGTTGGCGCCGAAGTCGAACGCCTCGTTCTCCACCCGCTCGAAGCGGCCGGGCCGGTCCACGCGGCTCACCCGGGTTTCGAGGTCGTTGGGATGGGCCCACAGGTCCAACTGAAAGGCGCCCGGCTTGCGCGCGCCGACCTTGAAGATCAGGTGGTTCTCCTCCGGATAGACGGTCATCCGCTCGGGATACTGGGAATTCGGCTTGCCGATGTCGCGGCCGGCGGTCGGGATGGCGAGCAGCTCCCACTCGGTGCCGCCCTCGGTCCGCCAGCGCTTCTGGAGCACCCCGGAGTACTGCTCGAACGCGCTCGGCAGCCGATCGCCGTCCGGCGTCTGGGAGTCGTCGGCGCTCCGGTACGCGGCGGCCAGCGACCAGCTTTCGCCGCCGGTGCCGGCCACGGCGTAGCGCTCGTCGCCCGCGCCCTTGTAGCCCACGTCGAACCGCAACTGGTCATAGCGCTCGGGAAACGCTTGCACCACCCCGCCCAGGGCGCCCGAGCCGTAGTAGGAGGAGGACGGCCCCCGCACCACGTCGACCGCGCCGAGGAGCAGCGGCTCGACGAAGGAGAGCGCCACGCCGGCCCGCCGATCGGTGATGATCCGCGCTCCGGAGACCAGGGCCAGCACCCGCTGGCCGGCGATCCCCCGGACCGAGAAGGTCTGGAAGTAGCCGCCCTGGCCGTTCTCGGCGACGCTCGGCACGCCTTCGATCACGTCCATCACCGTCGACGGCGGCGCCGGCTTCTCCGTGGGCTGGACCGTGGTGGCCGCCACCGAGACCGGCTGGAAGCTACCGCCGGAATCGTGGGCGGCCGAGACCACGATCTGATCGAAGACCTCCTGGCGCGGCTGAAGCACGATCCGAAGCGGCCCGGCGCCCTCGTCCCCAGCATCCACCTCGACCGCCCGGTCGTCGAACCGCGGATGGGTGACGAGGAGCAGCACCGGCGCCTCGAGGTCGGGCAGGGAGAACTCTCCCCGGCGGCCGGTGGTCACCCGATGGGTACCCTCGGCGGGTCCGACCCGGGCGCCCTCAACGGGGACGCCGTCGGGGGTGACCACGGTGCCGGAAACGGCGGCGAAGACGGGAGTTGTGAGGGCGAGGAGAGCGCAGAACGCGAGCAGTGTCTTCCGAAGCATCGTTTCGTGGAGTCGGGTCGTGGTGAGCCGGCGTCAGGGGGTCGCCGGAGGGTTCGAGCGCGGGCGCCGTCGCCGGCCCCGCACCGCGGCAAGAGTCTCCCTATGGTACGGGAGCGAGGGCGGAGAGTTCACGCCCTTTCGGGGACTGAGTGCGGCCTGGAGCCGCGGTCGAGACAACCGACGATCCTCTCCAGCTATGATGAGCGGAACTTTCCCCCGCTCGGCCCGTAGCCTATGGGCGTCGGCTGGAGCCGAAGACCGGCTCACCGACCCGTCGAGCCGGGCGAACCCGGGAACAGGGAACCAGGGAGAGACGCGAGCGATGAACCAGGCGAGCCTCGAGCTCAGAGACGTGCGCAAGACCTTCGGCGACTTCGCGGCCGTCGACGGGGTGTCGATGGCGGTGCCGCCGGGGACCATCTTCGGCCTGCTCGGCCCCAACGGCGCGGGCAAGACCACGACCATCCGGATGGTGATGGACATCATCGCCCCGGACTCGGGCGACATCCTGCTCTTCGGCGAGCCCCGCCGGCGCAAGGACCTGGAGCGGATCGGCTACCTGCCGGAGGAGCGGGGCCTCTACCGGAAGATGACGGTGGTCGAGCACCTGGCCTTCCTCGGCGAGCTCCACGGCCTCGGCCGTCGGGATGCCACCGAGCGCGCCGGACGCTGGCTCGAACGCCTGGAGCTCGCCGACCGGGCCAAGGCCAAGGTCGAGGAGCTGTCGAAGGGCATGCAGCAGAAGATCCAGCTCGCCGGCACGGTGCTCCACGAGCCGGACGTGGTGATCCTCGACGAGCCGTTCTCCGGCCTCGACCCGATCAACCAGGGGCTGTTCAAGGACGTGCTCGCCGAGTTCAAGGCCGAGGGGCGGACGATCCTCTTCTCCACCCACGTCATGGAGCAGGCGGAGAAGCTCTGCGACCACATCTGCCTGATCTCGAAAGGCCGCGTGGTGCTCCAGGGGCAGCTCGCCCAGATCAAGCACGAGCGGGGCGGCAACTCCTACCACATGGTGGCGAGCGGGGACCTGGCGGCGATCGAGTCGCTCCCGGGGATCGCCGCGGTGCTGCCGACCGACGCCGACAACCGGGGCGACGACCGGGGCGAGGCGCGCCTCGTCCTCGAGCCGGACGCCGACGGCGCGGCGGTGCTCCGCGAGCTCACGCGGGCCCTCGACGTCACCGAGTTCCGCTCCCAGGAGCCGGACCTCGAGCAGATCTTCATCCAGGCGGTGCGCGATGCGGTTTGACAAGGTTCGAGTGCTGGTCAAACGGGAGTACGTCTCCCGCATCAAGACCAAGGGCTTCTGGCTGTCGACGCTGTTGGTGCCACTGCTCTTCGCCAGCCTGGCGATCCTGCCGGCGCTGGTGATGTCGAGGACCACCACCCAACATACGCTGGTGGTGGTCGACACCACCGGCCGTCTCGCCCCGGCCCTCGCCGAACGGCTCGGGAGCGCGGAGGGCGAGAGCGCCCAGGGTGAGCTCGGGCAGGTACGGTTCGACCTGTCGATCGAGAAGCCCGCGCGCCCCGGTGCCGAGCGCGAGCGCCAGCGCGCCGAGCTCGACCGGCGAGTGCTGGCCGAGGAGATCGACTCCTGGCTCTGGATCGGCGACGCGGGCCTGGCCGAGGACCGGGTGGAGTACCACGCCGAGAGCGTGTCGAACTTCCTCACCCAGGAGGTCCTGGAGGACGCGCTCTCGCGGGAGCTTCAGCGCCTGCGGCTGACCGACGCCGGCATCGACCCCGACCGGGTGGCAGAGCTCACCCGCTCGGTCGACCTCGACACGGTGAAGGTCACGGAGGCGGGCTCGCGGGCCGAGATGGGCGCCGCCGGGGTGATCCTCGCCTACGTGCTCTTCTTCCTCCTCTACATGATCATCATCATCTACGGCCAGCAGGTGATGAACGGGGTGCTCGAGGAGAAGACCTCCCGCGCGGTCGAGGTGCTGATCTCGTCGGTCACGCCCTTCGAGCTGATGATGGGCAAGCTCACCGGCATCTGCCTGGTCGGCCTGACCCAGCTCGCGGTCTGGCTCGGCTCGATCGCGGCGCTCACCGCGCCGGCCATCGTCTCGGCGCTGGCGCTCGTGCCGCCCGACTTCCCGCTCCCCCAGCTCGGACTGGGCCTGGCCGTCCACTTCGCCCTCTGCTTCCTCCTCGGCTACTTCCTCTACGCCTCGTTCTACGCGGCGATCGGCTCGGCCTTCAACAACGTGCAAGAGGCGCAGCAGTTCGCCACCGTGGCGGTGATCTTCCTGGTCGCGCCGCTCGCGCTCTTCATGCCGGTGATCAACGACCCCAACGCCCCCTGGGCGGTGATCGCCTCGCTCATCCCGGTGTTCACGCCGCTCCTGATGATGCTCCGGATCGCGGTCCAGACGCCGCCGCTCTGGCAGATCGCCCTCGGCTACGGCCTGACCGCCCTGTTCGTCGCCGCCATGGTCTGGGTGACCAGCCGCATCTACCGCGTGGGCATCCTGATGGTCGGCAAGAAACCGAGCCTCAAAGAGCTCTGGCGCTGGGTCCGCTACGCCTGAGGACGAAACCCTTCCCGATCGAACAGACCCGGCAGCTCGTCGAACCCCGGCCGCGCTCCCTCCAGCAAGTAGTACTCCACCTCGCCGGTGGCGAGCTGCTCGATCCAGACCTCCACCTGCGAGGTCGAGAACTTGACCAGAATCGGCCACAGGCGGCCGTTGGGTCTCGGCCCCACCACGCGGACGAAGACCTCCGAGCGGCCCGGGAGCGCCCCGGAAATGCACAGGGTCTCCGGAATGCAGACCGGCTCCCTCGACCCGGTGATCGGTGCCCCGGCCTGAGGTGTGATCCGCACCTTCACCCGGAACCCCGGTAGCGAGTCGGCGGTGAGCCACGGGCCGGGCGGGGGCGGGGGATCGCTTCCTGCCGGCGGCCCACCGCCCTCGAGGTCGAGGGCCCAGAGCTCCCGTCCCAGGGCTCCGTCGTCGGCCCCGAACAGCTGGGTTCCGCCGAGCAGAAGCGTCCGGGAAGGCGATGACGAGCCGGCTCCGGGGATCAGGTCGAACAGGGGAACGGTGCCGGCGGCGGTGCCGTCCGTCATCCACAGCTCCCGTCCCCCCGCAGGCGTCGAGGCGGTGAACACCAAGCGGTCTCCCACCGCTTCCAGGTGCTCGGGCTCCGAGCCGGCACGGCCCGGCCAGAGGTCGATCACCCGTCGGGTGCCGCTCGCCGTGCCGTCGCTCACCCAGAGCTCGGTACCCGTCGCCGGCTCGTGGGCGACGAAGAGATAGAGACCGCCGACGAAACCGTTGTCGTCCGGCCCCCCCTGGAGACCGATGGCGTCGGCAGCAAAGTCGGTCAACCGCTCGGTCCCGGAGGACGTACCGTCGGTCACCCAGAGCTGACGCTGGCTCCCCGGATCGTCCACCGCGACGAAGAAGACGCGCCGCCCGTCGCTCCGGAAGCCGAACGCGCTGCCCGGGCAGGGCCCGGAGCAGGAGGTGACCAGGGGCCGGGTGCCGGCCGCGGTGCCGTCGCTTACCCACGGTTGACGGCCGGTACCGTCGTCCGCCGTGAACAGAACGGTTCCCGGCACATGACCCAGAGCGAGCCGTGGGTCGGACGCGCAGGGACCGGGGCAGAGGTCGGCAACGCGGCGTGTCCCCAGAAGGGTGCCGTCCGAGGTCCAGAGCTCCCGACCGCTGGCGCCGTCGGCGGCGACGAAGTAGAGCCGGGACCCGATCACCTGCATGCGCTCGGCACGGCCCCGTCCGCTCCGGATCAGATCCTGCCGATCGCCGAACGGCTCCGGGTTGGCGAACGCGGTCAGGGCACGGGTGCCGCCCCCGGTGCCGTCGCTCACCCAGAGCTGGAGGGAGCCCGAGTCGGAGGGGAGGGACTCGGCGAGGAAGAACGCTCTGCCGCCGTCCACGATGGGCGGGAACAGGATGTTCGACGAGCCGGGACCGGGGTTGAGGTCGGCCACCCTCCGCGTGCCGGTCGAGGTGCCGTCACTTCGCCAAAGCTCCCGCCCGGCGGTGGGACCGGTGGCCTCGAACAGCGCCAGCCCTGAATCCAGGGTGGCGAGCTGACGCGGGGACGAGGAGCCGTCTCCCGGAAGAATGTCCGCCAAGAGCCGGGTGCCGCCCTCGGTGCCGTCGCTCACCCAGAGCTCGGCGCCGGCGCTGGACGTCTCGCGGACGAACAACAGACTGCCGCCGAGGCTCGCCCCCGGCAGGGGATCGCGCGACGGGCTGCCCAACTGGAAGAACGGCCGGGTGCCCGCCGGCGTGCCGTCCGTGACCCAGAGAGCCCGGTCGGTCAACCTCGCGGGATCGCTTCCCGGTCCGGGATAGACCAGCCGCGGCGGTCCCGTGAGCTCACCCAGCACGGAGTCGGCCACCTCGGCGGACGGCTCGACGCCGGGCAGCCGAACCGTGCCCTCAGAGGTCCCGTCGGTCGACCAGACCCCTCCGAGCGCGGTGAACACCAGCCGATCCCCGACGATCCCGAGAGGCGTGAAGTCCGAATCGCACGGCCCGGGGCACAGATCCGCCACCAGCCGCGTGCCCTCCGCGGTGCCGTCACTCGCCCAGAGCTCGAAGCCGTCGGCCGGATCGCTCGCGTGGAAGAGCACCAGATCTCCCAGGGCCGTGAACGAACGGGGCGACGAAAACGGCGGCGAGGACGGTGCCTCGGTGCGCAGATCCCGCACCAGCCTGGGAGTCTGGGCAGAAGCAACCCCAGGGGCCCAGAGAGCCGACAGGAGGGAGAGCAAGAACAGGGCGACGGTCAGGTTTCGGAGAAAAGACGGCATCTCGACCTCTCGTTTCGAAAATCAGTGGTTTCGGTCGAGATATGCTACCAAAGCATCAACAGAAGCAAGCAAGCGCCACCCGAAGAACTCGAACGGAACCGGTTCGGGCGACTCAACGGGCGATCGGGACGAGCCCGAAGGATCTGGGCGCGCTCGTATGGTCACCGAACGACCGGCACAGGTCCGGCCACTTCTGGTCGCCGCGGCCCTGAGTCGGGGCCTGTCCGTTGTGTGGTTGCCTGGGAGTAAGGCCGTTCGCTTCGGTCTTGGAAGGTCTGTGGAAGCTGCAATCCCGAGGTTGAAGCGGCCGGCGCCCCTGCCGGCCGAGTGGGGCCGTAGGCCCCGGCCTCGAGCATCTCGTTCGAGGGAGGAGTGGCCCAGGGCAGGAGAAAGGTATCTCGCGGGCGCCCACAACGAGACCTTCACGGAGAAGAAGGGCCGGGGGTGGCGTCCCCATCCTCCCGCGAGGGAGGAAGGGGATCGAGGGGATTGGAGGGCGATCGGATCAACCGCCCCCATCCTCCCGCGAGGGGGAGAGGGGATCGAGGGGTCGAGGGGGCGATCCAGACGGCCGGCCCCCGATCCCGGTCGCTGCCGGGCTCGGGGGCGGATCAAACTGCGGGTAGTCGATGCGGGGCTAGTCCAAGCTAGGAGACGACCAGCACCTCCTCGATCGGTCGCCGAGGAGAGGGTCGCCGGTGGGAATCGCCGAATCCGAGTCGGAACGGCTGGAGAGGCAGGGCGGCGCCCAGGCCGAGGACGTCGGCGACGACGTCCCGGGGGGCGTCGAGCTCGAGAATCTGGCTCACCGGCTGGAGGCTGAGCCCCATGGCGGCGGCAGTCAGGTAGATCCGTTCCAGAACCTGCCCGGTACGCACCCGGGAGGCGGGATCGTCCTCGAGGCTGACAATCACTCCGAAGAGCGGAGCGCTATCGAACGCTTCTGTGTCACAACGGAAGGCGGAGGCGCCCTCCTCGATCGTTCCGAGCGCCCGCAGGCGCTCCTCCTCCTGCTGCCACGCCGGGTCGGCGAGCTGGCGCTCGTCGGTCTCGGCGATCACCTGACCGATCCAGGCCTTGGCCTCCGAATCGTCGATCAGCAGCAGCCGGATGCCGTCCGCCCTGGAGCAGGCCTGGAACCGCTCGAGCCAGTCCGCCGGCACCTCCCGGTCCTCGAACGTCTGCCGCGTCGTACGCCGCTCGAGGATCGCGTCGAACAGGTCGCTCGGCCGCTCGGGCGACGGCTCGCCGACCGCCTCGAGGTGAACCCGCGCCAGCAGCTCGGGATCGTGGCGGTCGGGCAGCAGCTCGACCTGGTGGCCGAGGCCGAAGTGCTCGGCGGCGACGAGGAAGCTCTCGAGCGCGCAGCCGACCGAGATCTGGAGCTCGCGCCGGTCCGGATCGGCGACAGGGAGATGGCGTTCCGGGTCGGCGAAGAAGTCGACCGTCGGACCGCGGACGGAGAACCGCCAGGGCTGAGTGTTCTGGTTCGACGGAGCGAGGACGGCGTAACGCAAGAGAAACAGCGCCTTGTCGTCCATCGCGCCGGAGGCCGGGTACCTCCGCTCGTCGATGGTCCATGGGGAGTGCGTGGTCATACGTTCAGGCTCTCGCGCGGACACCGGAGGAGCAACACGCGTCGAGGCGGGCGCTTCCTACCCCGTGAGGGGGTGGCCGGCAGGGGGCCGGTGGGAGCGGTTAGAGTTGTGCCGCCGGATGGTCCTCGACCAGTCACCATCCGTCTCGACACGCCCCGACGTCTCGTGGACCGACCACAGGAGATCACCCCGATGCACGCCACGCACCCGATGCGTCCGATCCGCCGTCTTTCGCCGAGCCTCGCGGCTGTCATGGTCCTCGCCCTGCTGGCCGGCTGTCGCTCCGCGCCGACACCCCAGCCCGCCGGAGCCGCCGCCGCGCCCCGGCTCACCAACGACATCCGCTGGGTGGACAGCTCGGCCGAGTACCAGGCGATCTTCCGCCAGACCTATCGCCTCGCCGAGGAGCGGCTGCTGACGCTCGTGGAGGGTCGGGAGGCCGGCACCTGGGCGGTGGCCCTCGACGGCGACGAGACGGTGATCAGCAATCTGCCCTACGAAAAGATGCTGGAGGAGAAGGCGGTGTCGCACTCCAAGGAGCTCTGGGAGAAGTGGGTGAACGAGCGCTCGGCGCCGCAGCTTCCGGGCGCGGTGGCGTTTCTGGAACGGGTGCACGAGCTGGGCGGCCGGGTGGCGATCGTCACCAATCGGAACGAGGCACTCTGCCCGGCGACGGAGGACAATCTGCGTTCGGAGGGTGTGCCGGTGGACGTGGTGCTCTGTCGCCCGCCGGGCGAGAGCGAGAAGGAGCCCCGGTGGCACAGCATCGAGATCGGGACGGCGGCCCCCGGTCTGCCGGCGCTGGAGATCGTGATGTGGGTGGGGGACAACATCAAGGACTTCCCCTGGCTGGATCAGGATCTGCGGGAGGAGGGACCGGAGGCGTACGAGGACTTCGGTGGGCGGTTCTTCATCCTGCCGAACCCGATGTACGGCAGTTGGTAGGGGAAGGGGAGGCGCCGGTCGGCCTGGTGGTCCTCACGCCTTCTTGAGCAGGTCGTACCGGAACTGGTGGCGGTGGTTGAAGAGCCTCTTGTAGGAGAGGAGGACGACTCCGACGGTTCCCAGGGCGGTGCCGGAGGCGATGAGGAACATGATCACCACCTGGTACTTGACCGCCTGGGCGGGGTCGACGCCGGCGAGGAGCTGGCCGGTCATCATGCCGGGGAGGGAGACGATCCCCACCACCATCATGGTGTTGACGATCGGAATCATGCCGGTGCGCACGGCGCGGCTGAGGGGGGTGCGGGCCGCTTCCCAGCGGGTGGCGCCCAGGGCCAGGAGGCCTTCGACGTCGGAGCGCCGGCCGGTGAGCTCTTCGCCCAAACGGTCGAGGCCGAGGGAGATGCCGTTCAAGGTGTTGCCCAGGATCATACCCAGGAGCGGGATGGCGTATTGGGGCTTGAACCAGGGGTCGACGTCGACGATGCCGAAGAGCGCCGCCGCGGTGATCACCCAGGAGCTCAGCCAGACGGACAGAATGGCGTTGAGCCAGATCCCCGGGTAGCGCCGGTCGGTACGGCGCACGGCCGCCACCCCGGCGACCACCGCCATCACCACCATCATCGCCACCACCACGTACCAACGGGCGTGGCTGAACACCCACTGGAGGACGAGGCCGATCAGCAGGAGCTGGACGACGGTCCGGACCGCCGCCGTCACGAGCCGCCTCTCGAGCCCCAGCTTCAGCACCATGGAGATGGCGCCGTTGACCAGAATCAGAATTGCGGCGGCGCCGACCTGCCAGTACGAGAGCTCGATGTAGCCGGCTTGCACGGCTAGACCTCCCCGCCGTTTCGACCGTGGTCGGCGGCCGGGGTCAGCCGGCCGCGGGCCAGGCGCATGCGCCGCGTCGCCACCCGGTCCGCCTGGGCGGGGTCGTGGGTCACCCAGACCGCGGCCCGCTCCCCGGCTTCGACCCAGCGGACAATGAGCTCCTCCGCCAGGGCGGTCGACTCGGGGTCGAGGGCGGCGGTCGGCTCGTCCAGCAGGAGGACTTCCGGCGCGAGCTGGAGGAGGCGCACCAGGGCCGTCACCTGGCGCTCGCCACCCGAAAGATCGCCCTTCTGCTTGCCGAGGAACGAGGGCTCCTGGCCGAGAGCGCCGAGGAGCTCGGCCACCCGCTCCCGGTCGAAGGACCGGTCGCGATAGATGCGGAGCGCGAACGGCAGGCGAAGGTTCTCCTCCACCGTGCCTTCGACGAGTGCCGGGCTCTGGTGGAGGTAGGCGACGCGGCTCCGGTAAGCGGGCACGTCGCCGTCGGCCAGGGGAGACCCCCGAAACTCGAGAGCCCCGCCCTCGATCGGGTCCAAAAGGGAGAGGGCCCGCAGGAGCACGCTCTTGCCGGCTCCAGTCGGGCCCTCGATTCCGACGCGTTCGCCCGCGGCCACCGCGAGGGACACGCCCTCGAGGAGCGTCTCGCCCTCCGGCGTCCGCCGGGTGATCCGGTCGGCTTCCAGCAGGGTCGGTGGGGGCGTGCCGGACATGGCGGCGAGCTTACCGTGGAAGGTCCAGGGATCGATCTACAGGATTCACTGGATGGGACAGGGTGCTCGCGGGGGCGGGGAGAACGCGGATGGCCACGGATTGCCGCAGAAGGTCGCTCGCGTTGCTCGCACCTCGGCCGGCACAGGTCCGGCCGCTTCATGTCGAGATGGTGCTTCCGAAACGCGCTTTCCAGATGAAGCGGCCGGTCTCTGCGCCGGCCGAGGTGCAAGCAACGCGAGCGACCACCCACCGGACTCCCCGCTGGCCGGTGAACCGGCGTCCCCTTCCCCCCGGAGGGTGGGAAGGGGACTGAGGGGATGGGGGGAGACCCAGTGAATTGGCGGGGATCCAGTCAGCGTGCCCAGGCGGGCGGCCAATGGCGCGGACGGCCCTTCTCGTCGATCACCAGCGCCTTGGTGCCCTCGGGCAGGAGCTGGAGCGTCTTCAAGAACTCGATGATCGCCCCCTGCTCGTACTCCGTCAGCGCCGCGTAGGCGTCGGCCGAAGCCTGGGCCTCGCCCGCGTGGGCCTCGATCGCCTGGCGCATGGTGGCGTACTGGCCGTGGTGGAAGTAGGGCGGCTCGTTGCCCGCGCCCCAAAGCTTCTTGGTCAGGAACTTGCCGTTGCCCGCGAAGAACGCGTCCGAGCCCGCCGGGGCGTGCTGGTCGAGGGGCTCGCGGTTGGGGTCGCCCGGACCGCTGGTGATGTCGTGGAGCTTGAAGTCGGTGTAGGCCGGCACCCAGGTGATGCCGTTGGCATCGTCATGGAGCCGGGGCTGGGGCAGGCTGGCGGAGTTCAAGTTCACCTTCAGCAGCTCGACGTCATCCGGCCTCGCGTTGCCCGGCGGGTTGAAGGGGTTCGGCTCGTAGTAGAACTCGCCCCACTTCGACAGCGGCAGCGCCGGCACGTGGCACTCGGCGCAGCCGATCTGGGCGAAGGCCTGCTCACCGGCGAGAACCGCTTCCTCCAGGGGGCGCCAGCGGGGAATCACCCGGCCGGGCACCTCGAGGGTCGCCTGCCACATGGTGGCGGCGGTGATGTCGGCCCGGGTCAGCTCGTTGACGAAGCCATCGCCGTCCGGGTCCTGGCCGTAGCCGAAGCGCTCGGCGCTCTGCATGCCGTGGTGGTGGTTGTAGGCGTTGTTGGTGAACTCGCGCAGCGACGTCACCGCGCCCACCTGGTGGAACGGCTTGACGATCAGGCTGGGCATCTGGTCCGGTCCGGCCGAGGCCAGGCTGCCGGGGGAGAGGCCCATGACGCCGGAGGTGTCCCAGGTGCCGTCGGCGTTGCGAGCGAGGGTGCCGAAGGAGACACCCTTCGAGGTCAGCTCCATGGATTGACCGGCGCCCAGGGACTTGCCCTGGTCCCGGAGGTCGAAGGTGATCTCCCGGGCGAGCATCTCGATGTAGCCCGAGCCGAACATGCCGAGGGTCGCCCGGCTGTTGGCGGCGGTCTGGAGCGTCACCGGGTTGCCCTGCTCGTCGACCCCGCCCCGGGTCGGCACGGTGTCGGTGGCGTCGAAGGTCAGGTGGTCGAAGCGCTGGCCGAGGACGAAGACGTTGGCCACGATGTCACCGCCGCCGCCGGAGCGCGGGGCGTTGTGGCAGCCGGAGCAGGCGTTGGCGTCGGGAGCCGAGATCCGGTTGTGGTTGTTGGGAAACACGAGCGGCCGGGACGGATCGACCAGCGGGTTACCGGTGCCGTCGGTCAGCGGGCGGCCACCGCCCTCCTGGGGCGTCCAGACCGCTTCGAACAGCGCGCCGCCGTGGTCGAGGAGCACCTGCAGCGGGACGGTGAATTCCTCACCATCCTCCAGGTGGCGCGACATCGAGACCTCGCGGCCGGGCTGCCAGTCTTCCGTCGGCTCGAAACCGACTCGGATGTCGGAGGCATTGACAGCGACTCCTCCGACCGTCAACAGGGTGATCGACATCAGGGTGATCAGAGTCTGCTTGGGGTACATCGGGTGGCTCACCTCCCGGACGGTGTGCTCATCGCATGAGCCGTCCGCAGTTGGGACGGTCGCCCACCGACCGTCCCTGTTGAAACGATAAGAAACTTCAAGAAAAACGCGATAGCTCGCGCAGAATCCAGACGGAGATCCTGAGTCTAGGGGCCGGGATGCTAGCAGAAAAACGAGGGCCTCTGTCCACTCCTCACGAACCTGTCACGGCGCGCCGTCAGAGGGGCCAACCCGGGCTAGCCTGGACTATTCATGAGTCACCTACTGCGAGCCGCAATTGCATGCAATCTCAGGGCGTACTCGCTCTTTGCTCCTCAACGGACTGCCGAGTACGCCTGCGTCGCGCATCGCTACGTGCGCCCTGATCTCACACACACTTGCGGCTCTCGCTACGGCGCCTCATGAATAGTCCAGGCTAGGCGCCGCGGGAATCGGACCCCGAATCGGACAGGTCGAGCAGGTTCCGGGGGTAGGGCTCGAAGTAGATCTGGCGCTCGAGGTAGTCCTCACCGAAGCGGGCGATCCAGCTCTGGAGGGTCAGGAGGAGCGCCGAGAGCGGCAGGCGCGCCGCACGGTACTCCTCGAGGGCCTGCAGGAAGTGGTCCTTCTCCGCCGAGGAGAGCGACCCCTTGAAGTAGCCCATGGCGTGCATCAGCACGTTGACGTGGGCCGTGTAGCGGGCCGGCCGCGCGAGCGCGCGCACGAGCAGATCTCGATACTCGGCGAGCACGGCGTCGACGGGGCGCTTGTCCGGGTTGGCCACCAGCCGCC
>Ga0210123_1000928_pt1 | contig 16126 bp, 13 predicted proteins | sample Muzzi_PWB_D2_FD_185535 | JGI IMG/M metagenome (GOLD analysis project Ga0210123, IMG submission 185535) | Wetland microbial communities from San Francisco Bay, California, USA, that impact long-term carbon sequestration - Muzzi_PWB_D2 (SPAdes) | ecosystem: Environmental > Aquatic > Marine >... | reverse complement strand
GGGTGGGCACGGGGTGCGCCGTGGCGATCACGAGCCCCGCCAGCAGCGCGGCAATAGGTGCCTTCATGGAGTCTGCTCCTGGTTCTGACGAGTCGTGATCTAGTCCATCGCCGTGCCGGCGACGTACACCGTTTCGAGCGTCCGGGTCGCCTCCACGTCTTCGAGCGGATTGCCCTCGAGGACCAGAAAGTCCGCCCACCTGCCCGGCTCGAGCGTCCCCACCTCGTCGAGCCCCAGACATTCGGCCGCGACAGCCGTCGCGCTTCCAAGGATCTGCTCGGGCGTGAGGCCCGCCTCGGCCATCAGCGAGAGCTCCTCGTGCGAGAAGAAGCCCGGAAAGCGCCCCGCCGGACCGGCGTCCGTGCCCATGGCGACGGGGATCCCCGCGTCCACCAGGGTCTTCAGGTTGCGCTGAGCCTGCTCCAACCCCACCCGGTACGCGGCCGCCGACGCACTCTGCCGAACCCGCTCCATGTACTCGGGTTGAGAGACCCTGTCCATCTCGCTCCTGTCCGCATACCGGACGAAGAATGGATCGTCGAACCACTCGGGCCGGTCCGCGTAGACGAAGGTGCTGACCTCCCGAACCAGCGTCGGGACGTAGCACACACCGCGCTCACGCAGCAGCGCGATGAGTTCCTGGTCCACGGCCGTGTCCCTCACGGAGTGCGCCAGCATACCGCTGCCCATCGCGAGGAGACGCTTCGCGTCGTCCAGATAGAACATGTGGGTGGCGACGGGAATCCCTCGCTCCCGCCCCACGTCCATCACGGCCGCCACGGCGTCCCAAGGCATCTTCTGTCCCGCTCCGAGGTTGTCGTCCACGCGGAGCTTGAGGAAATCCACGCCCGCGTCCGCGTTGGTCGAGGCGGCGGCCCTCGCCCCCGCAGGATCGCTTGCCACGACCACCTCACCCCCCGCGAGCAGCCTGGAATGAAGGTCCGTGGGCGACGCCCTGTCGCGCACGGCGAGGACGACCTCTCCGTCGCCGAGGCTGTTCACCGTGGTGATTCCATACCGGGCGTACAGGCGGAGGTCCCCGAGGATGCGCTCTGCCGGGTCCGTGATCTCGTCCGGCGCCCAAGCGCCGGTCACGTGCGAGTGCGTGTCGATCAGGCCCGGAATCACGTAGCGGCCCGCGAGCGACACCGTTCGGGCGCCCGCTGGCACCTCCAAGTCCTGACCCAGATCGACGATCCGGCCCTCGTCCACCAGGATGGTCGCGTCTTCGAGAACGGGCGCGCCCGTGCCGTCCCAGACCGTGGCGCCCATGAAGGCGACCGGCCTGGTCTGGGCATGGTCCCCGGGTGGGGCACAAGCCATGACCAGAACGGCCGCCAGAACTCGCTTGTCCATCTTCCCTCCCCCTTCGCTCAGTGGCGGAACAACCGTCTTCCGGTCAGGACCATGGCCAGACCGAGCTCGTCGGCGGCGGCCACAACCTCGTCGTCGCGAATGGAGCCGCCCGGCTGGGCGATGGCTGCCACGCCGGCCTCCGCGGCCGCATCCACCCCATCCCGGAAGGGGAAGAACGCGTCGGAAGCCAATACCGAGCCCTCGAGGTCAAGTCCGGCATCCGCGGCTTTCATGACCGCGATTCGCGACGAATCGACGCGGCTCATCTGCCCGGCCCCGATCCCGAGCGTGGCTCCGTCCTTCGCGAGGAGAATCGCGTTCGATTTGACCCCGTATACCGCCGCCCACGCGAAGCGGAGGTCGTCCCACTCCTGGTCGGTCGGGCGGCGGCGGGTCACGATCTTCCACTCCGACCCTTCGACGCCGTAGAACGGCGGGACCGGCGGCTGCTGCGCGAGGACGCCGCCGTAGACACTCCGAAAAGACCGCGGGATGGGCGACCGAGCGTGGCCCGCGACGAAGCGGGTCGCCCTCTTCACGTCCTCGTCCAGCTCGGTCCACGCTCCCTCGGAAGGCTCCGACGCGAGCGGTCCCGCGAGCCCTTCGAAGGTCAAAAGCCGGATGTTCTTCTTGGCCGTCAAGGCACCGAGCGCCTCCTCGTCGAACCCCGGAGCCACCACGCACTCCACGAAGTGTTCGGCGATCGCCTCGCCCGTCGCGGCATCCACCTTCCGGTTGAGCGCGATCACCGAGCCGAACGCACTCACGGGGTCCGTGGCCAGCGCACGTCGGTAGGCCTCCACCAGGGTGGGAGCCACGGCGAGCCCGCAGGGCGTCGTGTGCTTCACGATGCAGACGGCCGGCTTCGCCGAGTAGGCGAAGGGCGCGAGCGAGAGAAGAGCTCCGTCCACGTCGAGCAGATTGTTGTAGGACAGGGCCTTCCCGTGGTGCTGGGCCAGATCCGCAATGCCCTCCCGCGTATCCCCTTCCGCGAAGAAGGCCGCCTCCTGGTCGGGGTTCTCTCCGTATCGGAGCGCCTGCACGCGGTGGGCGGTAACCGAGAACGTCGCCCCGAACGCACCTTCGTCCTCGCCGCCCTCCGCCCCATCCCCCTCGAGGTACGCCGCGATCGCGGCATCGTACCCGCTCACGTGCTCGAATACCTTGGCGGCCAGCTCGCGGCGGAGCGAGCCCTCGTCCTCCGTCCCGTCCCCGTCGAGCGCGCCCAGCAGCCGCCGGTAGTCGGACGGGTCGACCACGACCCACACGTCCTTGTGGTTCTTGGCCGCAGCCCGGATCATGGTCGGCCCACCGATATCCACCTTCCCCATGGCCTCCCCCACCTCCACCCCACCTCGCGCCACCGTCTCCCGGAACGGGTACAGGTTCACGACCACCAGGTCGATCGCCTGATAGCCCTGCTCCGCGAGCGCCGAGCGGTCGTCGTCGCGGTCTCGGCGGGCCAACAGACCCGCGTGGATCGCCGGATGGAGCGTCTTGACCCGGCCGTCCATCATCTCGGGATGCCGGGTCACGTCGGCCACATCGGTCACGGAGACGCCGGCGTCCCTGAGGGCACGGGCCGTCCCCCCGGTGGAAAGCACCTCCCAGCCTCGATCCACAAGGGCCCGGCCCAGATCGGTGATGCCGGCCTTGTCGGAAACGCTCAGAATCGCCCTCGGTTTCGTCATGCGCTTTCGTCTTTCATTTCGTCGGTGAAGGTCTCTCGGAATCGTCTCGTGATCGCCGAATCGTCCAACGTGTCCGCCAGAGTCCAAGCGTCTCCCGGCAGCTGGTGCGGGCCGGGTTCCCGGCCCTCCGCGACGGCGCGGCAAAGATGCTGGGCGGCGAGCGGATAGAGACGATGCTCGACCGCGAGCACCCGTTTCGCCAGGGTCTCGGGCGTATCGCCCGGCCGGACCGGCACGGGCCACTGGGCCAGGATCGTCCCCTCGTCGTAGCGCTCGTCCACGAAGTGCACGGTGGGCCCGCTCACTCGCGCCCCCGAAGCCAACACCGCCTCATGGACCCGCCGCCCGTACATCCCCTTCCCTCCGAACGACGGTAGAAGCGCGGGATGGATATTCAGTATGCGGCGTGGATAGCGCGAGACCACCCCGGCCGGTATCAGCCGCAGATACCCCGCCAGGAAGATCGCCGCTGCGCCGGCCTCGTCGAGGGCCTGGAGGGTCTCCGCCTCCACGAGCCCCGGATCCCGGCCGGCCACGGCGATCGCCTTCGTGCGAATCCCGCCCGCCCTCGCTCGGTCGAGTGCGCCCGCGTCCTCACGGTCGCTGATCAGGATACACGTGCGCCAAGCGGCCTGCCCCCGACGCTCCACGTCGGCGAGGGCCTGAAAGTTGGTTCCGGATCCCGACGCGAAGACCGCTACGGGCACGGGGGCCGTCACGCCAGCTCTCCCCCGTAGTGCGGGATGAGGAAGGGGTTCCCCCGACGCTCCCGACCCACGGTCGTTCCTGGGCCGTGTCCCGGGAGGAGGCTTATGTCGTCGGGTAGGGTAAGAACCTGTTCCCGGATGCTCCGCATCAGCTCCCGGAGGTCGCCTCCGGGGAGATCCGTCCGGCCGATGGAGCCCTGGAAGATCACGTCGCCCACCAGCGCTACACCCTCGTCCTCGGCCACCAGGATCACGTGCCCGGGGGCGTGACCGGGGGCGTGACGCACCTCGAACGCGCATTCACCGAAGCGGAAGGTGTCGCCGTGGGACCAGGAGTGATCGGGGGGTGGAAGTGCCGGAACCCCGAGGCCGAAGGCGGCCGCCTGTTGAGGGACACCCTCGTACAAGGGACGGTCGGCCTCGTGGAGGAATATCGGCGCGTCCGGGGCCACCTCCCGGATCCGGGGCACGCCCTCGACGTGATCGATATGCGCGTGGGTCAGGAGAATCGCCTCGACGGTCGCGTCCCGACGCTCGAGCGCGCGCACGATTTCGAGGGCCTGGGCACCGGGATCCACGACCACGGCCGCGCCCGTCGCCGGACACACCACGAGATAGCCGTTTTCCTCGAACGGCCCGCCCGTGAAGCTCAGGACCTGCATGGCGGGAGCGTGGCGACGATGGGAGCCCGTGGGCTCCTCACGCGCAGCCGCAGCCCCGGGGCTTGACCCCGGCGAGCTCGAGCTCCTCCTCTTCGCGCGTGGCGGCCCGCCATCCGTCGGAGATCTCGAGCATTCTCCGGAGCGCCCTTTCGGCCCCGCGGCGTACCTCCTCGTCCAACACCACCTCGTGGCGGCCGTGGTCGAGGCTCCACGCCAGCTTCGCCAGTGTGTTGAGCTTCATGTTCCCACAGATGGCCGCCCCGGAGAGCGGAATCAGGGTCTTCTCCGGGAATCGTTGCTCGAGGCGGTCGACGAGCCCTCGCTCCGTTCCAAAGATGAGCGCGTCGTGCTCCTCGGCGAGCGCGACCATCCCGGAGGTCGACGTTACGAAGTCCGCCCGGTCCAGCAGTTCCCTGCGGGCCTCGGGGTGGACCACGACGAGGGCTTCGGGATGGTCCTTCCGGGCTCTCTCGAGCTCATCCAGGACCATGTCGTCGTGGACGTAGCAGTACCCCTCCCAGGCAATGATCTCCCGCCCGGTCTTGTCGGCCACGTAGTCGGCGAGGTTCTTGTCCGGCACGAAGATGATCCGTTGGTCCTCCGGAATCGACTCGACGACGCGGACCGCGTTCGACGACGTGCAGCAGACATCGGAAAGGGCCTTCACGGCAGCGGTCGAGTTGACGTACGTGACCACAGCGGCGCCCGGATGCTCGGCCTTGAGACGACGGAGAGCGTCCGCCGTCGCGAAGTCGGCCATCGGACAGCCGGCCTTCGGGTCCGGCATGAGCACCGTCTTCTCCGGGGAGAGGACCTTGGCCGTCTCGGCCATGAAGTGGACGCCACAGAAGACGATGACGTCCGCCTCGGTAACGGCGGCTTCCTGGGAAAGCGCGAGCGAGTCCCCAAGGAAGTCGCTCACCTCCTGGATCTCCACCCGCTGATAGTTGTGGCCCAGGATGACCGCGTTCAGCGCCTCCTTCCTGAGGAGGATCCGGTCCCGGAGCTCCTCTCTGGAGAGCCCCGCGTAGTCGAGCGTGGTCGCGAGAGGCGGAGCCATGGATGGCGTCATGGGACCCTGCCTGCCTCCTGCAGCCTCAGACCGTGAAGGACGAGCCGCAGCCGCAACCGCCCGAGGAGTTCGGGTTCCGGAAGCTGAAACCCGAGCCCATCATGCTCGTGACGTAATCGATCTCCACACCATCGAGGTATTGGGCGCTAAACGGATCGACGAAGATCTTCACGCCGCCCTGTTCGAGGATCTCGTCGTCCGTCTCCGGACGGTCCTCGATGTTCAGGCCGTACTGGAATCCAGAGCACCCGCCGGGCAGAACAGCCACGCGCAGACCGGCCTCCGTGCTAGCACCGTGCTCGCTCATGAAGTCCTGGACCTTGCCGACGGCGGTGGTGGTTAGGATCAACATTTCCAAGGGCTCCTCCAAATGGGTACCACGTATCGAGCCGCCCCGAGATACCCTGCCCTTCGGGCACGGGTTCCGGGAAATCGACGATCCGGTAACGGTCGGCGCGAAGCTACTCCGACCTCTGCGAGGGGTCAACCGGAGGCGACGGGCCCTTTGTTCGCTCCAGGATCCAGTCCGCGGCCGCCACCAGATCCTTCACGACGGGGACTCCCTCCGGCACCTCGTCCACGGACTGACGGCCGTATCCCGTTCGCACGAGGATGCCCGCGCCACCCAGGATACGAGCGGGCTCCACATCCGACGGCTTGTCTCCGACGTAGAAGGAGCCCGACAGCTCCAGCCCTAGCTCGGACGCAGCCCTCAGGTACAAGGCCGTCCCGGGCTTCCGGCAGTCGCACGGACCCGAGAAGTCGGGATGATGGGGGCAGTGATACGTCCCGTCGAGCACGGCTCCACCCGACTTGAGGACCTCCCGGAGTCGGGCGTTCACCGCATGGTAGTCCGCCTCGTCGAAGAGCCCCCTCGCGATGCCCGACTGATTGGTGACGAGCACGACCGCGAGTCCGGCGTGACGGAGTTGTCGAATCGCCCGATCGGCTCCAGCGATCAGGGTCACCCCGGCAGGGTCGGACAGGTAGTCGGCCTCGACGATCACGGTCCCGTCACGGTCGAGGAAGACGGCGCCACGGCTGCTCATTCCTCCTCCGGACCCTCGGGCACCTGGTTCGGAAGGGGGATGGTATCGAGCGCGAGGGAGTCCGGGACGACCGTCGCGCTGTCCACGCCGGCCTCGGCCGGGTCGGGGGCGGCCTCTCGGCGAATCACCCCCTCACCGCCCCCCCCGCCGAGCCCGTTGATGTTGGTGACCCCCTCGACCCGGACGTGGTACGCGGAGCCCGCGGGAAAGGGATTCTCGAACACGGTGATCAGGCTCTGCGTCGGCAGCGGGGTTCCGTCGAGGAGGCTGCGGGGACCCTGGCTCGGAGGGCGGGCGATGTTGGCCCTTGGCGCGGGCACCCGCGCGGCCCCCGCCCGACTCCGTGCGGTCAGGGCCGCGATCAGGGAATCCGCCTCGGCCATCGCGGCGGAATCGCCCACGGCCTCCGCGGAGTCCCTCGTCGCCACGGCAGCCACCGAGTCGGCCACCTCTGCGAGCGCCCTGACCGAGTCCCGCCAAGCCTCGAACTGGTGCTCGTGGATCACTTCCCGGACGGCGGGGGGGGGCGGCGGCGCATGGATCCCCTCGTCCGTCGTGTCGGGACGCGGCTCCAGAGTCACCGTCACTCCCCCGAGCGGGGTCAGCGGGTCCAGGTAGTCGTCGAACGTGAGACGAACCCGGGCGGAGTCCGCCAGCACGACGCTCGCCAACCGTGCCGGAAGGGTGTCGGGCATGAGGACCACGATATCGGCGTTGAGGATCGTGTCGCCCTCGGACACGAAGATGAGTTGCTCTCCCTGAACCTCGAAGGGGTCCAGCTCTTGATCGAGGTCACGGTCCTGGAAGGCCTGGACCCGGTACGGTCCGGCAGGCATGTACCGGAACGCGAAGATGCCCGATGTATCCGTGCGCGACACGTAGACGAGGTCCAACGTGTCTGTCCAATCAGGGTGGGCGAACACCTCGGCCCCTTCGAGCGTCTGGCCCGTGATCCGGTCGACGACCATCCCCGCCACGGCGTTGGTGTGGTACTCCCCGCCGGTCGAGAACACGAACTCGAAGGGAGCCTCCATCGAATTGCTGAACAGGTCCTGGATGACCGGAAAGAGCGTGACCCGGTAGACTTGATTCGGCCGCACTCCACCCAACAGCTCTACCTCGAGCGCGTCGCGCCGGTGGCGGACGCGGACCGGGCCTTCGCGCGGGGAAACCAGGACGGCGCCATCCAGCCGCCCCCCCCCGACCGGCTGCTCGCTGATCCGCTCGCTGAACTGGATCCGGATCGGGCCGTCGAGCCGCTCGATCTCCGCGAACGTGTCGGGACGGGTCGATATGACCTCCGGAGGCAGACGGTCGGGAGGCCCTCCCGGTGGGGATCCCTGTCTGGCACACGAGGCCAGTCCTCCAATCGCCAACGCGGCGGCGACGCCGGCGATTCCGGGACCCGCATGGGGGCGAGCGCCTCTCCCGCCCGTCCGTGCGGTCTTCGGACCCCCGTCCACGTTGGCGCTCATCCCCGTCCTTCGTACAGGTCCAGCTTCGCCCGCAATTTCTCGATCTGGTCCCGCTGGCTCGCGGCCTTTTCCCGCTCGCGTTCCACGACCTGGGTGGGCGCTCTCTGGACGAACTGCTCGTTCGAGAGCTTCCCGTCCGTGGACGAGAGCAGGGCCGTGAGCTTCTCGATCTCACCGCGGAGTCGATCCCGCTCGCGGTCGAGGTCGACGACCCCTTCGAGCGGAAGGAAGACCTCCAACCCACTGAAGAGCACGTCGTGGGCTCCAATCGTTCCCGCTTCCGCCCTACCCCACCCCACCTCGCCGATCCGGGCGAGTCGATCCAACTGGCGCCCCTGACCGTCGAGGGTCTCGCGGATGTGGTCGCCGTCGGCATGGAGGAGCACCTTCACGGACTCGCCCTCGGGCACGCCGTACTCCTTTCGCAGACTTCGAACCGAGGTCACCAGGGCCTGAAGGACGCCGAGCCGCTCTTCGGCCTCGGGGGCCCGCGGAAGCTCTCCGGCCCGCGGCCAAGAGGCGACCATGAGATCCTCTTCCCGCTCTTCCCCGTCTGGCCAGGGAAGCTTCTCCCAGAGCTCCGTCGTCACGAAAGGAATGAGCGGGTGCATGAGGCGCAGCGTCCGGTCGAACACCGTGACCAGAACCGTCCGCGCCGCCTCCCGACTGGCGTCGCCCTCGTCGCCCCAGAGCCGGGGTTTGGCCAGCTCCACGTACCAGTCGGCCAGATCCCCCCAGAAGAACGCACGCAACTCCTCGCAGACCTCGTGCAGGCGGAACTGCTCGAGCCCCGACGTGACGGCCTCGACCGCACGGTCCGCACGCGACAGGATCCAGCGATCGGTGAGCTCGAGATCCCCTTCAACCTCGGCCAGAGGGCGGATCGGATCATCCCCGACGCTCATGAGGGTGAAGCGCCCCGCGTTCCAGACCTTGTTCGCGAAGTTGCGGCCCGGAGCGAACGCCTCCTCGAGATCCTCGTGATCGAGTCGGATGTCGGTGCCGACTGCCGCGGCCGAGAGCACGGTGAACCGTAGCGCGTCGGCCCCGAAGCGCTCCACCACATCGATGGGGTCGATGCCGTTCCCCAACGACTTGGACATCTTGCGGCCGTGCTTGTCGCGCACCGTCGCGTGCAGGTACACCTCCGTGAAGGGGGCATCCCCCATGAACTCGTAGCCCGCCATGATCATGCGGGCGACCCAGAAGAAGAGGATCTCGGGGGCGGTGGAGAGCACGTGGCCGGGATAGAATGCGGCGAGGTCCTGCGTCTTCTCGGGCCAGCCGAAGGTCGAGAACGGCCAGAGCCACGAGCTGAACCACGTGTCGAGGACGTCCTCGTCCTGGCGCAGGTTGGTCTCCCGGCACGACGGACACGAGTCGGGATCGGTCCGCTCCACGATGGTCTCCCCACAGTCCGCGCAGTACCAAACGGGGATCCGGTGACCCCACCAGAGCTGTCGAGAGATACACCAGTCGCGGATGTTCTCCAGCCAGTGCTCGTAGACCTTCTTCCACCGTTCGGGCGTGAACCGGACGGTCCCGTCCCGGGACGCCCGGAGCGCGGGCTCGGCGAGCGGCTTCATGCGAACGAACCACTGCAGGCTGAGGCGCGGTTCGACGATGGTCGCGCACCGGTAGCAACGCGGCACCGCGTGCGTGTGCTCGGCCTCTCCCGCAAGCAGGCCCTCCTCCCCGAGGGCGTCGAGGACGGCCGTCCGTGCCTCGAAACGGTCCAACCCGCGGAACGGCTCCGGGACCTTCTCGTTCATGGTCGCCGATGGCGTCATGACGTCCAGGACCTCGAGTCCGGTGCGACCCGCGATCTCGAAGTCGTTGGGGTCGTGCGCGGGGGTGACCTTCACGATCCCGGTCCCGAACTCGGGGTCGACGAAGCTGTCGGCCACGACCGGGATGGTACGACCGGTGAGCGGCAGATGGACGTCGCAGCCCACGAGCGGAGCGTAGCGCGGATCGTCCGGATTCACGGCGACGCCCGTGTCCCCGAGCATCGTCTCGGGTCGCGTGGTCGACACGGTCAGGTACCACCCCCCGTCCTCGAAGCGGCCCACCGCTCCGGCTCCCGCGTCCCGCGCAGCCGCGGCGGCCTCCCAGGCGGACTCGGGCAGCAAATACCGGAGATCCCACAGCTTCCCGCTGGTCTCCTCTCCTTCCGCCTCTTCGTTCGAGAGCGCCGTGTGGCAACGGGGGCACCAATTGATGATGTACTCGCCGCGGTAGATCAGTCCCTTGTGGTACAGGCGGACGAAGACCTCGCGCACGGCGGCGGAAAGCCCAGGATCCAGCGTGAAGCGGGTCCGCTCCCAGTCGCAGGAACAGCCGATCGCCTTGAGCTGTTCGAGGATCGTGCCGCCAGTGGCATCGACGAACTCCCAGACCTTCTCGACGAACGCCCGGCGGCCGAGATCGTCGCGGTGTTTCCCATCCTGCGCGAGCCGCCGCTCCACCACGTTCTGGGTCGCGATGCCGGCATGATCCGTCCCTGGGAGCCATTCCGAGGCTCGGCCCTGCATGCGGCGCCACCGGATGAGGACGTCCTGGATGGTGTTGTTCAGGCCGTGCCCCATATGGAGAACGGCCGTCACGTTGGGCGGCGGGATGACGATGACGAAGGGGTCTGCGCCCTCGTCCAGGACGCGCTCCGCCTCGACGTGGAAGTATCCCCGCTCGGACCAACGGCGGTAGCATCCCGGCTCGATGGCGCGAGGGTCGAAGCGTGACGGAAGCTCTGAGCTCACGGTGGCAAAGGCCCGTGGTGAAGGAGATGGATGGCCTGGCAGCGGCGCACCGCCAGCCGGTGCGAGCGAGGAACGTTACGGATGGTGAGGTAAGGCGTCCAGACGCACCGTACCGTCAGGGGCCTCCTCCGTCCCTACCGATGTCGAGGGTGTCCACCTGTACCTGGACCCGCTCACGTGCCCGGCGTTCCTCGATGGCCTTCGCCCGTTCCTGAAGCGTCTCCCAGGTCGCCGATTGAAGTGCCCCCCGGAGGATCTCCGCATCTTCGTTGGCCCGACGGTACTCGTCCGTTCCCCACCGAGCCGAGAACATGGGAAGGGGCAGCGTGACATCGCCGAGATGGAGTTGCCCCTGTGAAATCCCCCACTTCTTCCCCTCACCATCGGTGAACGTCCAATCCTGACCGGCGGCCGCCGCGGCCGCAGCCCTCGTGGTCGAGTCGTTGAGCTCCTCGATGATCCAGATGATGCGCAGGCGAGCCAGCCACTCGTCCCCCACCTGCGTCACCGAATCCGAGAGAGCCTCCCAGAGGCGCGGATCACCGGGGCGGGGCCGGAGCTCCTCCGCCGCCGTCCGCGCCCTCGGGGGCAGCGGACCGATCGGCTCCGCCAGGCCCTCGTCTTCGACCACATCCTCCGCGGTGGGAGCTTCGGGTGCCTCGGGCCGACGGATCTCGGGTCGGGGATCGCTCAACGTGCCCGGGTCCTCGGTGGCCACCTCGCTTATCCGGACCACCTCGATGCCCCTGGGAGGCGACGTGGGCAGCACCATCCCCACGCCCGGATCCGGCGGCGGACCCACCAGCAGGGGGTACAACAGGATTCCGACCAGATGGATCAACGCCGACAGCAGAAACGCGGTACGCGTGACTCGCCGTCCTCCGAGGTGGCCCGTCACGCCGCCGTGTCTCGTCCGGCCGATGAGGCCATCATCGTCGATATCGGGGGCGGATTCCATCGAATCTCGTAAACCGGCACAGGGGCGCAGTTCCTGGAAGTCCGCGGCATCGACAGCGCCCGGGGGAAGCTCAGCCCAAGAGGCGACCCAGGCGATCCGCGGCTTCCCGCATGCGTTCGGCGGGAACGGTCAGGGCGAGTCGCACGTAGCCCTCACCCCCCCACCCCAGAGCCGTCCCCGGGAGGATCGCCACCCCTTGTTCGTCGAGTCCGCGGTGAGCGAACGACTCGGACGTCCACCCATCCGGCACGGCCACCCACAAGTACATGGTCGCCCTGGGGACCTCGACGTCGAATCCTGCCGAGCGGAGCGCCGTGACGCCCGCATCCCGACGACGCTGGAACTCGGCCACGTTCGTGGGCACCCACTCCTCCCACGACTCCAGAGCGGCCACCCCTGCCGCCTGGACCGCGAGAAAGGCGCCCGTATCCATGAAGGTTTTGACCTTCGTCAGGGCCGCAACGATCTCACGAGATCCGACGGCCCACCCCAACCTCCACCCCGTCATGTTGTACGTCTTCGAGACGGAGTGGAATTCGACCGCGACTTCGCGCGCCCCGTCGATCTCCAGGATGCTCGGAGGCCGGTATCCGTCGAAGGCGATTTCGCTGTAGGCGTGGTCGTGGACCAGAATCGCGTCGCGTTCCCGGCAGAAGCCGACGGCCGAGTCGAGATAGTCGATCGGGGCCGTCGCTGCCGTCGGATTGTTGGGGTAGTTCAGGTAGACGAGACGCGTCCGGCGCTCCACGTCGGAAGGCAGGCCTTCGAGGTCGAGGAGGAACCGGTTGTCGGCCGTGAGCGGAGCGAGATGAGGTTCGGCTCCCGCGAGGACGGTGCCACCCAGATACGCGCGGTATCCCGGATCGGGGATCACGGCGACGTCACCGGGATCCAGGAACGCGAGGGGTACCTTCGCGATCCCCTCCTTCGACCCGATCAGCGGTACGATCTCTTCGTCGGGATCCAGCCGCACGGAGAACCGCCGCTCCATCCAGCCGGCCACGGCCTCACGAAAAGCCCTTAGACCGACCTGGAAAGGATACCGCGAAAAGCCCGATTCCCCCACGGCCTCCCGGAGCCGGTCTACGACGGCGGGGGGAGGAGCAAGGTCGGCGTCCCCGGTCCCCAGGTCGATCACGTCCACGCCACGCGCTTCGAGGGCGCGCCGCTTCGCCGGCATGTCGGCCAGCGGATAGCCTGGGAGGGATTCGAAGACCCGGCTCGGCCTCGGTGTCACCCCTGGAAGGACCGCACCGGATTCTTGATCGATCCAACACCCGGGATCTCGACCTCGACCTCGTCGCCGGCGGCCAGTGGCCCAACGCCCTCCGGGGTTCCCGTCGCCAACAGGTCTCCTGGCTCCAGCGTCATGATCGCTGAGATGTACGCGATGAGGAACGGGATCTTGAACACCATGTCGGCGACGGCCCCGCGCTGGCGAACCTGTCCGTTGACCCGGGTCACGACCTCCAACCCCTCGGGCCGCACCTCGCTCAGGGACACCGGTCTCCCGACCGGGCAGAAGGTGTCGAACCCCTTGGCTCGGGTCCACAGGGAGTCCTTCCGCTGGAGGTCCCGGGCCGTGACGTCGTTCAGGGGAACGATCGCGCCCACGTGATCCCAGGCGTCGTCCTCCGTGATCCTGCGGGCGCGCCGCCCGATGATCACCCCGATCTCACCCTCGTACTCCACCTGGGACGACTGTGGAGGGAGGACGATCGGCTCGCCCTCGTCGAGGAGAGCGGACGAAGGTTTGAAGAACAGCAGGGGCTCGGTGGGCACCTCGGCTCCGTGCTCCGCGGCATGGGCGGCATAGTTCCGACCCACGCAGACGATCTTGGAGGGGCGCGGCGACAAGCTCATCGGGACGCCCGTCGCCCCGTGTGGATCCAAGTGCCCACCAGTGCACCGGCGGCGGCGATCGCCAGGAAGGCGCTGATCACAGCCCACCAGAAGCCGATGTCGGTCTGGCCTGCGCTCCACCCTGCCATGGACTTGCGTAGCGCGCCGAAGGCCATGAACCCCCAGACCGCTCCCACGATCAATCCGAAGATGCGTGACATTTCCGCGTCGTTTGGTTTGGGCTTGCTTTCACGTCCCGGTGTAGAAGTCCCGCAACCGGGTCTCGAGCGCCACCCAGGGCCCCTTCACCAACGGAGCTGGGGGCAGCGAGTCACGAAGGTAGGTGCCGTAGCGCTTCCTGACCACCCGGTCGTCCAGGATGAGGACGGCGCCCCGGTCCTCGCGCGACCGCACCAACCGCCCGAACCCCTGTTTGAGCTTGAGGGCGGCCAGCGGGAGCATGTAGTCCCAGAACGGACGACCTCCACTTCTCTCGACGGCCTCGAGCCGAGCCGCGGTGACGGGCTCGCTGGGGACCCGGAAGGGGAGCTTCTGAATGATGATGCCCCGGAGGGGGCGACCGGGCACGTCGACCCCCTCCCAGAAGGAGGCCGTCCCCAACAGGATGCCACCGTCCGACGCGATGAAGTCCCGGACGAGTGACGACCGACTCGCTTCGCCATGGACGAAGAGGGGCCACCGGCGGTCGGCCCCTCTTTCGCGGAGATGACCGGCGACACGACCCAACGCACGGTGGGAGGTGAAGAGGACGAAGAGACCGCCCTCCGTGGCCTCGGCCACGGCCACCGTCACCCTCGCGGTCGCCTCCTGCAATCCTTCGTCGTCGCGCCGGACGTGAGGGAGATCGGAAGGAACGAGGAGTATGGTCTGTGTGGTGAAATCAAAGGGGGACAAGATGATAGCTTCATGTATTTCTACTTGTTTCTCCGATCGGGCCAGCGTGTCGGGATCGAGCCCCAGGCGGCCGCGAAGAAACCCGAACGAGCCTCGGGTCGTCAGGGTCGCCGAGGTCAGGATCGAGGTCGCGGCCCGTTCGAAGAGGGAGTCCTCCAGGAGCGGACCGACTTCGACGGGCGCCGCGGCGAGGACCAGGTTCGCTCGACGCCCTCGGCCCCGGATGTCCACCCAGCGCACGTGCGAGGCCACCTCCGCCTCCGTGGGGCGAAGAACGAGGCGGAGGGAAAACTGCACGGCACCCAGACGCCGCACGAGACTCTGGAGGTCGAGGAGTCGCTCCTCGAGCCGCTCGTCCAGTCCCTCTTGCGACTCGATCTCGTGCCGTAGCGCCTCGACGTCACGCTCGAGCCTCGAGAGGGCCCCCAGCAGGGCGTCCAGGGTTTCCCGGACTTCCTCGTGCTCGACCGGCTCCTGGAGTCCGTCGGCCCCACCAATGCGCCGGGCCTCGGTCGTCCGATCGGGCAGGAGCGCCTCGACCGCGTCGATGAACTGGGCTGCCCTTTCCCGCGCCTGCTCCACGTCGGGGCACAAGTGTTCGTCGATCCGGCGCAGAAGAGACTTTTCATCCGCGCCTCCATGGGCGAGCCGTTCACGTACGGCAGCCAGGATCCCCTTGTCTCCCCGATGGAGCCGGGCGAGAAGGCGAAAGAGCCCACTCCGGGTCACCTCCACCCCCAGATGGCTCGTGGCCGCATCCTCGACGTTGTGGGCCTCGTCGAGCACGACGCGATCATAGGGGGGGAGGACCGCCCCCTGGGTGTAGTTCCCGGTCGCGCGGCGGACCGCGAGGTCGGTGAAGAGCAGGTGGTGGTTCACGACGACGATGCGAGCCGCACCCGCCCTTCGACGGGAGCTTTGGTAGAAGCACTCCTGGAAGTGCGGGCAGCGGGCCCGCAGACAGACGTCGGGATCGCTCCGCACCTCCTCCCACGCCTCCTCGGACGGCGTGAACGGGAGATCGCTCAGCGAACCATCCTCGGTCGTCCGAATCCAGTCGAGGACCGCACCCAGCTCCGCGGACCGATCGTCCTCGAAGAGCGTCTCCGCGGTCGCCGCCGCGAGACGAGCTCGACGGATGGATACGTAGTTGCCCCTTCCCTTGACCAGGGCCCATTCGAGATCCTCCCCGAGGATGCTCCGAACGAGCGGGAGGTCCTTGGCGACGAGTTGCTCCTGGAGGTTGATCGTGGCCGTGGACACCACGGTGCGCTCGCGGTTCTTCAGCGCCCAGACCGCGGCTGGGAGGAGGTACGCCAGGCTCTTTCCGGTCCCCGTCCCGGCCTCCACGAGAGCGACCCCGCCGTCGTTGTACCGCTCGACGACGAGCCGGAGCATGCGGCGCTGGCCCTCACGGTCCTCGAAGTCCGGGTGAAGAGCGGACAACGCTCCTCCCGGGCCCACCAACGCCTCGATCTCGTCTGGATCCAGGAGCTCCATCGAACGGGGCTCGGGAGGTTCGACGACGACGTAGAGGCGGGTGGCTTCGTTGTCGACGATCGCGGTCCCGAGCCCATCCTCCCAGCACCGGGCCGCCACTGCGAGGTCCGCATCGGACGGCTCGAGGTTGCCGGAGGGAT
>Ga0210123_1000927_pt1 | contig 16133 bp, 10 predicted proteins | sample Muzzi_PWB_D2_FD_185535 | JGI IMG/M metagenome (GOLD analysis project Ga0210123, IMG submission 185535) | Wetland microbial communities from San Francisco Bay, California, USA, that impact long-term carbon sequestration - Muzzi_PWB_D2 (SPAdes) | ecosystem: Environmental > Aquatic > Marine >... | reverse complement strand
CCCTCCGGGGGGTACGTCAACCCCCTGGAGGGTACTCCCTCAACGCACCCAAGACCCCCTCCCGCCCGGCGCGCCCTCCGGGCGCGGATGACGGTGAGGAAAAGAAGACCTGATCACGATCCCCGAGGGACTGCCACCCCCCTCCCTCGCCGAACCTGATCAGCCAGACCCCTCGAGCCACCCCTTACCGTGATCAGGCTCACGGGGTACCCGCCACTGACCTTCCGCATCCTGCTGCCCGTACTCCTCAATCAACTGCGCGTAGTTGCCCCGGTGCCCGAGGAGCTGGATCACCGCGTAGGGGTAGGAGTCGAGCCCGTCAGTCGAGAGCTGGAAGGGACCGGCCGTCGCCTTGGCGAGCTTGGAGATGAAGACCTCGGTGTCGTTCCAGGTTCGGCGACCGTTGTGGTGCGTGACGATGAGCTTCTAGGAGCGGCTCCATGCCGAGGTAGGTGTACCAGTCGCCCAGACTGGCATCGTGGCGGCCCTGATTCGTCTTCGTCCGCTCCTTCATGCCAATGCACGCCCAAAGTTCATCAGCCTCCACGTCCTCGACGTCCTGCACCAGCTCGTCTAGCAGCCGCTCGAACTTGCCGCCCGAGAGCACGAGCAACCGGCAAAACCCCGTCGGGCCGCCTCGGTAGTTGGGGTTCGCGCCCCGGCTTTGACAGCCCGCACCTACCGCGCCGTCAAGGGCGCCCGCTCACCAACGCGCAGTGACGACATGATCCGCGCCTAACGGGCTGTGGTATATACTTCGACAACTAGGAAGTGCGGCAATAGCGTAATCGCGCCAGTATATAGATAACTAGACATTATCTTAGACTCCGAGCGAGAGCGACCCTGCAATGCTTCAGGCGCAAGAGAAAGGCAGACTATTCGAGGACTTCGTTGGTAAGGTTCTCCGGAGAGCACTGCGGCCCGGACAGATCAAAGAAATGGCGAGGCTAGACAATGAGTCGCCTCCCATCCACAGCGGGGACAGGGGCCGAGACTATGAAGTTCAAGTCGACCCAGACTCACCTCCACAAGCGCTGTTCGGTGAGGAACTGTTGGCCGGGCGCAAATACTACGTCGAAGCAAAGTACAGTGACGCGAAGGCGCTCGAGTATGCGCGTCTGTCTTCAAATCTGTCGAGAATGCAGAATGACCAGTTCTGCAAGGTCTTCCTGGTCACGAATAGCTATCTTCGACCTTCCGTCTATTACGATCTCATCACATCGTTCCATTCCCTACGAGACAAAATCCTTGTGCTCGACGGACTGGCGATGGAGCACTACTGCGACGAGATGAATATCGAGTGGCCGTCTGAACTGACGGTCGTCGCACCCAGAGTCGACGAACAGATCTCATCCCTTGCCGTTCAAACCTACACACAGCCAAGCCGCCTGCGCGGCGACGCAATTCAGTTCTTCTATATCACGCTGTACAATCGATCAGCTCAAGAGAAGACGGCCGAGATATTCACACCGTCCGACATCGCTTGGCGATTCAGCGAGAATGAAAGGATTCACCATACAGAACCGTCCTTCGCTGGACTCGAAACAGCGGGGGGGACGACATTCTCCAAGACTCTAACCATACCGAGTTGGCAATCTCGAGCAATCAGAATATGCGGGCGGTTTTGCCCGGATATGCCCAGCGCCGAATCTGCGAAAACTGAACAGAGCAAGGGGAACGAGGAAGGAGCGAGAATCGTAGCAATGGTGGGAGAGGACATCGTGCCGCTATTTCGCAATTTGCGGCCAATAATAGTACACTTCAAGTCTCCATTCTGGGGAGCTGACAACAAAGAGCTTCGAGCGCGACTCACGAAGTTGCTCGAGCAGATTCCCAGTGGGGTTACATCGCCTCAACTTAAGGTAATTCACGTCGAGGGAGAAGCAGGCGTAGGCAAGAGCCGACTCATTGAAGAATCTTTGCCAGACTCCGTCAGAAGCGACTTCGTTGTGATTCGACAAACGCTGAGCGCAAATTCGAAGAACGCGAGACCCCGTTATTGGTCCTCCATAAGGGCCCAGCTCCGAGAACTTATGTCCTCGGACATGGCGCCGACACTCTCGAACAGCCCGAGAGACTTAAAAGGCCTAATTGAATACCTGATCGGCCCCGTTCAGACCAATAGCAAGTATGGCTCATGGGGGGCGGTGATCCTCCTAATCGAGGACCTCCACAACGCCCCGGCGGAAATATGCAGAGCAATTCGCGAGGTAATGGAGAGGGATCATGCGCTAGGAACCAACGTAGTATTGATACTTACCGCCCGCAATGACCACACATATGTAAATCCCGCATATCGCGAGCTGGCTGGTTCGATAAACAATCAGACTCTTCGGCTTGGGACTGGAGTGTGCGCACCCCTCTGCCTCGAAGTCAAGCGCCTCTCTCAAGCCGAGGCTCGCGCGTTGATCGTCGAACTAATCGAGGGGATCCAGAGTAGCGCAGTCGACAGAATTATGGCTCTTAGCGGCTCGGTTCCTCAGCATATAGTTCAGTGCATCGAGTACCTACTAGATGAGACACTTGTTGCAATAACTGGCCGCGACACCCTCTCTATAGTGGACCAACACGTTTTCGAGCTTCGATCCGCAACACTGCCCGGCACTATGCAGCAACTTTTCGGCTTGAGATTTAGCAATCTCAAGCTCTGGAAAGGCTCGATGGGGTTGGCTGCACAACAGGCACTACTGACCGCAACTGTGTTCGGAATAAGATTTCCCTGGGAAGTCTGCGCTGCGATTCCGGATGTGGATTCGGAGGCCGTTCAAAGAGAGCTTATTGCCCGTAGATTCTTCAAGTTAGCCGATGGAGGCGGCAACAACGAACTGCAATGGCACCACGAGAATTTGCTACTCTACTTTTCAAGCAAGCGACGAATGCGAGGCGAGGCCGTAGTGGCCGAAACTCTCGAAGACCCAATCGCAAATCAATTCGTTGAAAACGCGAGTCGCCTGCGTGCAAGCAAGCCGCTGTGGGCGGCGCTGCCTTTTCTCGTCCAAGGTGACATCGCTGTTATTGTCGAGGACTGGACAACAGTTAGAGATAGATTTCGGCCCCTGCTGGACCATGCTCGACAACTCGAAACCTTCAGCACGCTTGATGCACCGACGGAATACTTCGAACACATTGAATATTTGGTAGAGTACATTGTCAAGGCTGGTTTTCCTGAAGAGCAGAAGCTGCTTTGGAAGCTCTTAGCCCTCAAAGCCTTCATAGGAGGCTACCACAAGGGGCTGCGTTACGAGGTGGAGGCACTTCACTACGCACTTGGGGCGTTGCCACATCTTAGGCTGCCAAAGGATCAATACGCGCGATGTCGCAACTGGCTTGCAACCATCGACGCTCAGGTCCATCTCGATAGCGGCTATACAGGCGAAGCCCTTAATAGGCTGCTACAACTACTCCATAAGGTCAGGCTTGCGGACTTGAGCTCAAGTGGAATGGAAGGGCACAACGGCATCGATTGGGATATGGCATTTGACATCCACAACAGTTTGCGGATACTCTTCACCTATGCAAACTTTCGCGAGTTGGCTCGACTGAACGGAGACCTAGCCAGGTTGTGTGTCGAAAGGTCTGACGTGAAGAGTATTCAGGACGTCGATCTTGGAGACCGGGCTTTGTTCTATTTGATGTTTGACCGGCACAAGTGCCTTGAGTTGCTGTCCCATGGGCTCCTGCGCAATAGGGAACATGGAACTGCTCGACATAAATGGCACTCTCGGATTAGTTTTATAGCAGGAAAGCTGCCAGATCATGTGTCTGACAGAAAATGGATTCCGCAAAGGATTGTAGAGACAGAGCAAGTAATTCAGGCGTGTTCCGACGTAGGGTACCACTCTATCCTGCCACGGATCTATCTGCTGAGAGCAGTTCTGGAGTATGTATTAGGGTTGCAGACTACTAAGGCCCAAAGGCAGCAGGACTACTTCGACAACGCATTGTTTATCGCCGCTCAAGGGCTGAACACCTGCGAGGCCTATTCTATCGGGTTTATCTCGTGGCAACTGCGGAACCTTAGGGCTGTTATTTATGCGCGACGACGAAGCTGGCGCCCGGCCTTGAGAGAACTTTCGACAGCGCTCGTTCTCATTGAGAGTGAGGGTCTCACCTTTATCGGCCGAGACGGCCTCGTAAGTGCGGTGCCCGTGGTTTTGGCGAACTACGTCATTGCGGCGACGGATAGATTGTCGGACCGGAGAATCGTTGAAATGTTGAGGAAGCTGAACGGCTTTGAAGCGTACGGCTGGGGCACTTCGGGCCACTTGCGGGCAACAAAACAGCAAGCTCGCACATGCCATCACATAATTCCGGAGTACTCTCAGTCCCCGGATTGCGCGATAATAGACGAAGAGACAAATCTTGCGATCGTATTCCAGTTCTGAACGGCTTGAATCTCGTCAGTTCCTCTGGCTATCTCCCAGTTCCTCGAATGAATCTCTCGAAAACTATCTTCGCTTCCGCATCGGACAGTTGTGTAGGCGGAGACTTCATCAGCCAGGCGCTAGCCTCTTCAATCGCTCCACTAAGTCCGCGGTTGAACGCAAGGGCTGCGCATCTAATAGCATCAACAACGACTCCAGCGCTATTGGGACTATCCTCTACTGAGAGGCGAAGTTCGAGGTGTATGGGCTGGGCGCCGAAGCCGGATCCTTCAATACGCAAGAAGCACACCTTGTTGTCATTTTGCCACTCGACATAGTCGGAAGGTCCGATGTGAACACGCCAGCCTTCCAGTGGAACTTTCAGCTGGGATTGCACTGCGCGCGTCTTCGACAATCTCTTCGAAGCCAGTCTCTCGCGCGAAAGCATATTGAGGAAGTCCGTATTCCCGCCGGTATTTAGCTGATATGTATGACGAATCCGAATTCCTCTGTCAGAGAATAGACGAGCGAGCATCCGGTGGACTATAGTAGCCCCCAATTGACTCTTGATGTCATCGCCAACGATTGGCACGCCTGCGACTCGGAATCGGTCCGACCACACCGTATCTGATGCTACGAACGAGGGTATACAGTTTACCATCGCACATCTAGCATGGAGGCATGCCTCGGCATATAGTCGCGTAGCCGCTTCTGAGCCCACTGGCAGGAAGTTGATAAGTACGTTGACGCCATGCTTGCGGAGGACTTCTACGGGGCTCACCTCCGAACCCGGCGCTGTTCGAAACGCGCGCTCAGACGGATGACTCTTCATGTGGGGAGCCACTCCGTCGGCAACGGGCCCCTTCTGCACGAAAACGTCCTTCCCCGGAAGTGTTCCGGAAAAGAATTTGACAGCGCAGTTGGGCGGCGCAAAGATCGCCTCCGAGAGTGATAGCCCGACCTTTCTGGCGTCAATATCAAACGCTGCAACAAGTTCGATGTCCTCACACTCCCAGGAGCCAATTCTTCGATGGCTTAGTCCATCCATGGTGCATTCGCTTTCGCGCCGATAGTAACCAATTCCTTGAACCAGCGCACTGGCGCAATTTCCCACTCCGACTATCGCCACTCGAATTGTTCTACCAACAGGTTCGGCATCCGACATTCTCTAGGCCTCCGTGTAAAGGTTAAGCGATCCTTGGGGCGGCGCCTAGGGTCGCTACTCCTTCCGCAAGTAGGACGGTGTGTGTGTGAAATCTTCGCTTGTATTCAAACTCTTCCTTCCCAAGATCTAGCCGCGTGAGACCAAGAGCCGGAATTCTCCGAAGCATACAATCTATCATTACAAGGCCGGGAGAGTAGCGCTTGAATTCAGGATTATAACCTGTGGTCCAATAGTGCAAGGTTCTACGAGAGCGCATTCCGATATGCATTGCTGCTGGTGTGCCACCTATCCTTAGGACTGAGAACATACCTGCGAAGCTTGGTTCACACCATTCGAGTAGCCTGTGCATTAGGTTCCGTTCCCATGTCTGCCTGTAGCGCCCCTTCCAACCACTCCGCGCCCATTGAGCTGATTTGAGAGTCAAGAGATCATCAAGTAGATTGTGGTCGACTACGTGGGGCTCGAACGTTATAGGGCCGACCTCTCGCTCGGCCATCCTACGTTTTCTCGCGACATCGACAAGCTGCCCTCTACCTGACTGGGACATCAGTGTTTCGTATTCTTCATAGCCGCTACGCAGGTTGACCACCCATGACACATCAAGAGTGCGATGATATTTGGTCCATTCTTTTTGGCACGCTATTAGATGGTCAAAGTGCCAACTCGACAAGCCTATTCCTTCTAGTAGTCTCTCTGCCTTCCAAGAGACGTCTGGGCCGACTATCACTCCTTGGTAATCACAGAAGACAGACCCCACCGGCCTACCGGAGCTAGCACTCATCTTTTCATGCGGGAAAACACCTACTACCGAGCGACCACGAGTCATTAAGCCGGCAAGAACGCCCGGAACACATCGGCTCAGCAACTTGCAGTAGCCGGGCGTGAAGAAAGGACTAGTAAACTGCGGATTTGAGTCGACGAGTCCTTGCCAAATTGCGAGTTCAGTCCTTGATAAGTCATCAACCGCGACTGAAGAGAAGGAAATCAATGAATCTTCCAGGGTCTGTGGCGTATGCAGCGCCACCGACTTTAGATAGCTGTATCCGGGAGAGGATGCAGACGGTTATTGCATTCCGCGCAAATTCCGGCTGCGGAGCCACGCTGCCCGGATTCAAGAGCGCTTCTGTATGAGATGAATTCTCTAGAGAACCAGATCTCTTCGAGCGTCTGAGAATCCACATGCCCCATAATCGACTGATCCGCGGCATCTTCATGACACAACACCACAGCGCCATGATGCCGGATCATGAGCATTTCCGTCGGGGCGTAGCACGGTAGATTGCTAGTAGTACCTTCGCACTCTACAGCTCCCATTAGTCCAGCGCGATTGGAAAGCATGAAATCTCCCGGAAATCGCTGCTCCTGAAAAGGACGTCGCGGCAATGCAGCACCTCTATGTCGCGTTACTAAGAAGCGGTCAATTCCGGCTCCAATTAGCTCACTGTAGCGGTCGTCGGTAAGCGCGTCGCCGTTTGTATATAATACCATCCATACAAGGGGAAGGCTCTCCCGTGCAATCCTAACTAGGTGTGAGAGGTCTTTGCGTAGAAGTGGTTCGTTGTACATGTGAAAGGATAGGCGGCCAGCGAATTCTAGCTGTTTCAGTTCGGAAACGATCTTAACGAATTGCTCAGTTTCCATCTTGTGTTCAGGAGACCGAAACCACTCGTAGCTCTGGGGACAGTAATCGCACTTGAGGTTGCACCGAATGCTAACCTCAATCTCGACCACCTGGAAGAGAGACGATCTCTGGCCTCTCGCGCCAGTCATCCCTCTCTCCTGCTGGCAGAGAGCTGAAGTTGCCTTAGTCGATTCGTGTGGCTCCTCAACTTGCGAAGTGCGACCGCTATCGCGAGCACTTCTGGTTCGCCACCCAGGAGGCACTGGTGTGGTAGGGCAACGGAGCGGCTCCATTTGTCAAAAGCGATAGGCAGGTCGAAATTCGACGGGCAGCACCGACGTGCGAGATTTGTATTGCGAGAAACCAAGGGGATCGAGTTGGGCCTGTAGGAGTCATCCCGCGTGAGTGGCCGATCAAGTGGGCGAACCGGCAGGTGCAGTTCTGTTGTAAGGACTTCCGAAATAAAATGAGGTCCGAGACCCCAGACCTCCGGGTCGCTGAATTCTACGGGTATTTTGTAATGGGTTGAGCCGTCTCGTGGATGTAGCTGGTCCCGAACCACCGAGATGTCTTCGAGTTCGCCCAGGTGCTGATCGAGTAAATCGAACATAGCTCTCCGATGAGTGTTCTCACGATCCAGCCTTTCGAGTCCCTCAAGAAGAAGTGCTGCATGAAACTCTGAGAGACACAGGTTGCGACCCGTGAAGGCGCCCCGGGTTGCAAGTCCGAAGAAGCCGGGCGAGATGGGCGCGTCGGAGTAGGTCCGGCCATCGGCCCGGAGCTGCTGCAACGTAGCGTAAAGATTCTTGTCATCGGTAAGCGCTATACCACCCTCTCCGCATGCGAGCAGCTTCGTTTGGTGGAAGCTGAAGATTGATATGGCGCCAAAGCTCCCTACTTTCTTGTCGCCCAGTTGAGCCCCATGTGCTTGGGAGGCGTCTTCAATCATTGCAAGTCCATGGCGGTCGCAGACAGCTTTCAGGCCCGGCATGTCGATCCTGTGCGAATACATATGCACCGCAAGAACCGCCTTGGTCTTCTTTGATATTGCCGATTCGAACTTCATGGGGCAGGGAGCAAAGCTGTTGACTTCTATGTCTATAGGTATCGGTGCGGCTCCAAGGTTTAGAACAGCAGATGGGCATGCTATCCAGGTTAGGCCTGGAACTATCACCTCGTCTCCTGGCCCAATTCCGAGGGCCTGCATTGCTATGGTCAGTGCTGCCGTTCCCGACGCACAGGGTACGGCGAATCTCCTGCCAAGATACTCCCCGAAAGCTCGCCCGAATCGGCGTTCGTATGAATCGGCCCGGGGAGTGAGTGCAGAAATGGTCCAACGGTGGGAGTGAAGGACATCCAGAATACTTCGTTGAGCAGCCATACCAGCCCTGGGCCATTTGGGCCACTCCTTCGCATGGACTGCTTCTCCGCCTAAGATCGCAGGAAGAGAGGCGTCGCCCCTGTCTGAGGGAAGCAGTTGCTGCGACATGGTCGTGTCTCCAATAATGTCTAGTTATTGCGACATGCCGCGAACGAACGGACTCCGGATACTTCACCCGAACCCAGGATGCCCTTCCCGCAGTGCAGCAATCAGGTGACTCTTGGTGATGTGCGTATACCGCTGCGTGCTGGTGATGGAGGCGTGGCCTAGGAATTCTTGGACTACGCGGAGGTCGACGCCGTTTCGGAGGAGAAGGGTGGCGATGGTGTGGCGGATCATGTGGGGGGTGACGCGGCGGCCGAGTTGGGCTTCTTGTTGGAGCTTTTTGAGGATGTTGGCCATGCCTTGGGTGGAGAGGGGGGCGTGGTGGAGGTTGAGGAAGAGGGCGTCGGTGGGGGCCTGGATGGTGCGCCGGGCGGCGCGGTAGGTGGCTTGGAGCTGGAGGCTGTTGGGGGCGACGAGGAAGGCGAGGCGGGGGCGGCGGCCTTTGCCGCGGATGTGGTACGCGTGCTCTTCTTCGTTGAAGCTCGCGAGGGTGAGGGAGGCGGCTTCGCCGACGCGGATGCCGGTGGCGAAGAGGAGGTCGAGGAAGGCGTAGTTGCGGAGCGCCAGGAAGCGGGGGCTGATCCAGCCTGGGTCGGTGGTCGGGCTGAGGGCTCGGGCTCCGGGGGATGAGCTGGTCGGGTTGGCCTCGGGGTCGATCGAGTGACCGGAGGCCAGGTCTCCGGTTGAGGTGCTGGGACCGCCCGCGAGGGGGCTCCCGCGGTGGCCGTTGCCGTCTTCTGCCCCCAGCGCCGGGGGCGCGGTGAGGGGTTGTTCGTCTTCGGGGCTTTGGAGCCAGTTCTGCCGAGCCTGGTCGAGGAGGCGGCGGATTTCGCCTTCGGTGAGGGTGCGGGGGAGCTGTTGGGTGCGGCCGAAGCTGAGGCGGACGCGCCAGAAGGGGTTCTCTTCGATCACGCCCTTTCGCACCCAGTAGTGGGAGAAGACGCGCAGGCTGACCATCTTTCGCTGGATGGAGGCGGGGGCGTATTCGCGCCGTTTGAGCTCGGCGGCCCAGCCTTCGATCTGCTCGGGGTCGAGGGCGGTGAGGTCGGCGTCGGCACCGGTGAACTTGCCGAACTGGGTGAGGTCGCAGGCGTAGGCTTTGTAGGTCTTGTCGCTCCGGTCCCGCGTGGCGAAGTAGCCGTTGAGGAATTGGGCGATGGCGTGGGCCAGTCGCATGGTGGTCCCCCCGTTGTCGTGTTCCTTGGACAATGGTGTCCGCGGGAACATTCAATAGCTTGTGGAGGATACTCGGTTATGCGTTGTGGCGTGTGGTGAGGGCGCACGAAGGATGAGGTCGCTCGCTCTGCTCGCACCCGGCCGGCTGAAGCCGGCCGCTTCATCGCCAGATGGTGTTTCCTGGCCGGTGCGTTTGGTGAGGTGGGTCGGCTGTGTTCGGGGACCGGCCGCTCAGTCAACTCGCCGAGCGTGGAGGATGATGTCTTCGGCGAGGGGGCCGAAGGGGGTGCGGTCCCAGTCGCCCCAGACTTGGAGGACTTCGAAGCCCTGGAGCTCGAGGAGGTTGTGGAGCTCGGAGCGGGTGAACCAGCGGACGGTCTGGTGGACGGTGTCTTCGGTGGTTTCGGTTCCGTCTTCGCCTTCGACGAGCCACTCGAAGGTGACATCGAAGGTCTGGAGCTCGGGGTGGTGCTCGCTTCTGGAGATCCGGCGGATCCGTCGGCCGGTTGCGGGGTCGGTCCGTTCCACGTCGACGGTCAGGAACGGCGAGTCGGCCACCAGGTCGTAGTCGGGCTGGAAGACGTCGAAGACCAGGTGGCCGCCGGGCTCGAGGTGGCGGTGGACGTTCGCGAGCCAGGCCTTCTGGTCGGCGCGGTCGATCAGGTGCTGGACCACCCGGAACGGCGCGGTCACGAGCGAGAACTTGCGGCCCAGGTCGACGGTCCGGATGTCGCCCCGGACCAGCCGGGCTCGCTCCCGGACCTCTGCCGGCTCGGCCGCCAGGCGCCGCTCGGCGGCCCGGAGCATCTCGGCCGAAAGCTCGACGCCGACGATCTCGACCCCCGCCCGGGCGATCTCGATCAGCACGCGGCCGGTGCCGCAGCCCATCTCGAGCACCGCGCCGCTCTCGGCTCCGGCCCTCTCCCCGGCCAGCTCTCGGGCCATCTCGACGTAGAACGGGAGGTCGTGGTGGTAGCCGGCTGCCGCGTAGTCGGCGTCGTAGTGGGTAGCGCAGCCGTCGTAGAAGGTCTCGAGCTTCATCCGGGGATCTCCCCGCCCTCCCCGCCCTTGTCGCCCCGGACCTCGGCCGTTCCCAGGCCGACCGCCTCCAGCAGGCGAAGCGCGTTGGTGGTGGGCGCCAGGCCCGGCCGGGCCGTGTAGTCGAAGGTCATCTCCGCGCCGCCTTCCGGCTTCGGCCGGATGGTCTCGCGGAAGTGGATCGGCACTGCCGCGCGGGCGAGCTCCGCGTCGGCGCCAGCGCCGGTGGTGATCTCCAGGTCGTGGCTGGTGATCACGCCGATCGCCCCGAGGTCGATCAGCCGGTGGAGCACCCGCTGGACCGCCACCCGTCGCTCGGTGCTGTTGGTGCCGCGGAGGATCTCGTCCAGCAGGTAGAGCAGGACGCGGCCGCTCCGCCCGGCCTCTTCGGCCGTCACGTCTGCCGCCGCGTCGACCACCGCTTTGAGGCGCAGGAGCTCGGCCATGAAGAAGGAGACGCCCTCTTCGAGCGAGTCCTCCACCACCACGCTGGTGGCGAGGCGTACGGCCGGCATGGTGAGCTCGGCGGCGCACACCGGTCCCCCCGCCTGGGCGAGGACGACGTTGGCGCCGATCGCCCGGAGCAGTGTCGTCTTGCCGCTCATGTTGGAGCCGGTGACGAGGAGGAAGCTTCCGGGCGGGCCCACCTGGACGTCGTTGCCCACCCGCCGATCCGATGGGATGAGGGGGTGGCCGAGGTCGCGGGCGATGAGGCTCGCGGGCGCGTCGCCGTCGCCCTCCGGTCCGCCTGCGACCGCGCCGACCCGATTCCCAACCTTGGGCCAGCTCCAGTCCGGCTGGGCGTGGGCGAGGGCGGCCAGCGAGCAGAGCGCTTCGATCTCGCCCAGCGTCTCCAGCCAGCCGCGGACCGACGGCCCCGCTTCCCGCTGCCACGCCTCGAACCGGGCGATCAGGTGGAAGTCCCAGAGGGTCAGCACCTGGACGAAGAAGTAGATGAGGCCGCGCCGTGTGTCGGACAGGACGGTCAGCTTCTCGAGGCGGTCCATCCACTGGCCGGCCCAGACCGGGCCGGTGCGCCCCTCGGGGCGGAGCCGCGCGGCGAGCTCTCCGAGCAGGCTGCTTTCATCCTCGTCCTCCGGTAGGCCTTCGAGCGCGCAGAGCACGGGCCCGTACCCGTGCAGGCCGTCGCCCCCGGCCGTCGCATGGTCGAAGACCTCGTGCATCTTCTCGACGCTCGCGGCAGACAGGAGGTAGCCGGCCATCGCCACCAGCAGCCAGAGGCTATACGGGACAGCACCCACCACCATGCCCACCAGGCCGGCAGGGATGATCAGCGTCAGCGCTCGCGCCACCCAGAGCCGCACCGACCGGGGCCCAAGGAGCGGCTTGCCCTCGGCCCAGCCGTAGAAGCGCTCGAGGCCGGCGAGCTCCGTCGGACGCGGGCCACCCTCGGCGACGCGGGTCGCCAGCGCCTCGACCTCCTGGCGGAAGGAGACGTGCCCGGCGAGCACCCGCACGGCCGCCTGCCGCCGGGTTACCTCGGTCGGCTCGGCGCCCTCGGCCAGCCAGCGGGCGAGCACGCGGCGGCCGGAGGGCGTGTAGGCGGTGCTCGCGAGGCGGAAGAGCGAAGCGTGGCCGAAGAGGTAGAGGTCCCGCACATGGGCCGGCGGCTCAGCCCTGGCTCCGAGGATGGCGCCGAGGAGCTCCGAGGCCGGCGGGCAGGGCGCGAGCCCGGAGGGGTCGACGGCGTGCCGGGCGATCGATCGGTCGTTGACGTCGCGGAGGCTCTCGAGGCTTCGGATGCGCCGGCCGAGCCGCCCGTCCCAGGCGACCAGCACCGCCAGCACGCCGAAGAGCACCCCGGCCGCCGCCAGCCAGGGAAGCCGGGGCGTCGGCGTCCCCACCAGCGCCGGCGCCAGGCAGGCCACGGCGGCGACGAAGCTTCCCAGCCGGCCGCCGCTCACCGCCCGCGAGCGACGGCGAAGCGCCGCCGCTTCGGTCTCGTAGGTGTCCCGCAGCCGGCGGTAGAGCCCGGCGGGGCCTTCGGCGACGGTGGGCGGTGCGGGGCTGTTGGGGGAGGTGGTCATGAAGCGAGGATCGTCGAGACTGAGGGCCGAGGGAGGATAGTAGCGCGCGTTGATGTACCCTGCGAGCAACGACCGATGACGGATACTACTCGGCCCCCTGTCGCGCGCCCCTCCTGGTTCCGGCATGTGACGTTCCACAGCCTGCTGGCCGGGCTCTGCCCGATCATCCCGGTGCCGTTCCTGGACGACCGGGTGCTGGCGGGCGTGCGGAGGAAGATGGTCCGCGACCTGGCGGCCGAGCGGGGCGTTCCCCTCGACCCGCCCCCGAGCCCGGTGAACGACGTGCTCGCGGGGACCGCCGGCGTTCGCCGTGGATGCCTGGGGACGGTGGCCTGGATCGCCTTCAGCCTCACCGTCCGCCTGCTCGGCAAGCTGTTCCGGAAGGTGCTGATCCTGTTCGCGGTCAAGGAGAGCGTGGACACGGCCTCCCGGGTTTTCCACGAGGGCTACCTCCTCCACCTGATCTTCGAGTGGGCGCCGGCCTGGGACGGGGTCGAAGGGCGGCCGGCGCTGGATCACGACCGGGCGCTGGCGCTCCGCGCGGCCATGGAGGCGACCGTCGCCGAGGTCGATCCGCGCCCCCTGGAGCAGGCGCTCCGCCGGGCGTTTCGGGGCAGCCGGGGGTTGCTGCGCCAGGGCGCACGGTTGCTGACTCGAGCGGGGGCCCGGGCGGGGAAGGGGGAGGCCGGTGCCGGTGCTGCCTCCTCCCGGACCGGGGAGCGGATCCCGGAGGCCGAGGAGCGTCGCCTGCTGGGCGGGCTCGTGGACCGGCTGACCGCCGAGCTCTGGGAGCAGCAGGGGTATCTCGAAGCCCTGGAGGAGCGCTTCCGCGAGACGCTCGCAGCGGCCGGCCCAGCCTACGCCGGAGGGGAGCCCGACCGGCCGCCGCCCTGCTAGACTGCGCCCCGCGATGAACGAGCTTGTCCTGATCGTCGACGACGAGCCCGGTATTCTCACCACCGTCTCAGACATCCTGTCCGACGAGGGGTACCGGACCCTCACCACCTCCAGCGGCCGCGAGGCCCTCGAGATCTACCGCCGCGAGCGGCCCGACCTGGTGTTCCTCGACATCTGGCTGGCCGACCGGGACGGCCTGGAGACCCTCCAGGCCCTGAAGGAGCACGACCCGGAGGCGGCGGTGATCATGATCTCCGGCCACGGCACGGCGTCGACGGCGGTCAAGTCGATCAAGATGGGCGCTCACGACTACCTGGAGAAGCCCCTCTCCTACGCCCAGACCGTGGCGGCGGTGCGGGCCGCGCTGGCCGCCAAGGGGAGCGCCACCCGGGGGGAGCTGCTGACGCAAAACGGCGCCAGCGCGGACCTCACCAAGACCCGGGAGGAGACCCTGCGCCGCCTGGAGCCGCCGCCGGAGCTGCCCCAGCTCGCGGTCAGCGACCGGCCCCAGCGAACCATCCGGGAGTCGAGCGTCATCTACGGTCTCGGCCTCCACTCGGGCAGCCGCACCGGCATGGCCATTCAGCCGCTGCCGCCGGACACCGGCATCCACTTCCTCACCCTGCCCCAGGACACGGTGATCCCGGCCCACGTGGGCTCCGTGGCGGATACGGACTACGCCACCACCCTCCAGCGCGACGGCCAGTCGATCCGCACCGTCGAGCACCTGCTCTCGGCACTCCACGCCTCGGGCATCACCAACCTGCTGATCAAGGTTCACGGCGAGATCCCGGTGCTCGACGGCTCGGCCAAGGAGTTCTGCGACCGGCTGGAGGCGATCGGCATCGAGGACCAGGACGCCCCCAGGAAGGAGCTGGTGATCGACCGTCGCTACGAGGTGGGAGCGGGCGAGAAGAGCCTGGTGATCGAGCCGGCGGACGAGTTCTCGGTCTCCTATCTGCTCCGCTACCCGGCGCCGGTGGGCGAGCAGTACTACGAGTTCACCCTCACCGGGTTCGACGCCTACCGGGAGCAGATCGCCCCGGCCCGCACCTTCGGCTTCATGCGCGACTTGAAGATGATGAACGAGCTCGGCCTGGGCTCCGGCGGGCGCCTGGACAACTTCATCCTGGTGGGCGAGGACAACGTGATCAACACCGAGCTTCGGTTCCCGGACGAGTTCGTGCGCCACAAGATCCTGGACATCATCGGCGACCTCTACCTGCTCGGCTACCCGGTGCGCGCCAAGGTGACGGCGAAGCTGACCGGCCACCGCGACAACATCGCCCTTCAGCGGGTGATCGCCCAGCCGGTCTCCGGGCCGGTGGAGCGCTAGCAGAGATCTTTCGCTTCCCGGCGTGCCGGGCCGCAGCCCGGCCCGGCCCACGGGGGGCACGTCCATTCGAGGTGATGACCACCATGACGCGAGAGCCCCTCCCGACGGTCCGTTCCGCCCTGCTTCTGCTGTTCGTCGCGGTCGCCCTGCTCCCCCTGCTCTCCCTGCTCTCCCTGCTCTCGTTGACCGGAGCGCCGGCCCGGGCCCTGCCGAGCTCGGCGTCCGCTGCCGCCGCGGCCAACGGCGCCGGTGTCACCGCGGGGGCCACCGCCGACCGGGCGCCGGGGCAGAGCGCCCTGCCGACCGAGGTCGACCTCGCCTACTACCTGAACGCCCTGCCGGGAGGCGACGGCGACCGGGACCCGGCGGTGCCGACGCCCGCCGAGCACCTCGGCTTCGAGGTCGGCGCGTGGCACGTGCGGCCGGCCCAGCTCGTGGCCTACATGGAGCGCCTCGCAGCGACCTCCGCCCGCGTCAAGCTGGAGGAGACCGGGCGCACCCACGAGCAGAAGCCCCAGGTTCTGGTCACCATCACCTCGGAGCGCAACCAGGCGCGGCTGGGGGAGATCCTCGACCAGCACCGGAGGTGGAGCGAGCCGCCGTTCGACGGTTCGGAGGCCGGAGGCGCGTCGGGCCTGCCGGCGGTCGTTTACCTCGGCTACAGCATCCACGGCAACGAGGCGTCGGGATCGAACGCTTCCATGGTCGTCGCCTACCACCTCGCTTCGTCCAGGAGCCCGGAGGTCGAGAACATCCTCGACCGCGTGGTCGTGCTGCTCGACCCCTCGCTCAACCCGGACGGCATGGGCCGTTTCGCCACCTGGGCCAACATGCACCGCGGAGCCCGTCCGGTGGCCGATCCGGAGAGCCGCGAGCACCTGGAGGACTGGCCGGGTGGCCGGACCAACCATTACTGGTTCGACCTCAACCGGGACTGGCTGCTCCTGGTCCACCCGGAGAGCCGCAACCGGGTCGGCGTCTTCCAGCGCTGGCGGCCGAACG
>Ga0210123_1000924_pt1 | contig 16162 bp, 13 predicted proteins | sample Muzzi_PWB_D2_FD_185535 | JGI IMG/M metagenome (GOLD analysis project Ga0210123, IMG submission 185535) | Wetland microbial communities from San Francisco Bay, California, USA, that impact long-term carbon sequestration - Muzzi_PWB_D2 (SPAdes) | ecosystem: Environmental > Aquatic > Marine >... | reverse complement strand
GGCTAGCAGCTCAAATTATCATTTTTTCGATCGTATCTTTCCACTTTTTTGCATTCTTTATCGCCCATGCAATTGAATCTTCCCCATATTCGGCATTGTAATTAACGCATAAAAGCGGCACGAATACCGACTTACCATTAAAGGTTTTAGGCATAGATACATTCCGAATGGTACTTATCGGAATCTTGTATTCTTTTTGAGGGACTGCTCTGATAAAATGGAGCCCATTTTTGGTAAGAATCAGTGCGCCATTTCCTCTTAATTGTGCACCACCTTTGGATTTAATACCAAGAAAATTTGCTCGCGTAGATGCTCCTAATATCTCTCCCTGCTCAAATTTATTAGCAACTATATTGTGCAGCTTTCTTCTTGTAAGGGAAAATATAAATCTCAAGATAAAAAACAATAACGATAAGCCTACAATTACCGACACTGCTATAATAAATCCTGTGTTCATCACGATTTTCCTGCTGATGCACTAACGCTATGCTCTCCGGCGCGGCGGAGCCGCGTCGGGAGCAGCATGTTATTTGAGGAATATTAATTTACTGTTCTTCAGCTATATAAGCAATGTAGATATTATACCAAAAAGAATTGCCAGTAATATTAAGATCCCACCTCCTATAAGGCACTTAATTCCTAATGGCGAAATTTTATTTTTTAGAGCTGGATCCCATGGAGACATATTGTATTTACCCCCATGAGCCCACCCCACGATTAAAAATATGATAAAGGATAGAAAAAAACATGTAATCGCTACTTTGCCGAATATATCTGACCAATTAAGATTCAAAATTGTATCCAAATAACCACTGATTATCAGGTCAATTTGCCCTGATATTATGATATTAAGGGTATATTCGGGCACATTTGCCCTGGCTCAATATCAGCCGTTCTTCACATGGATGATACAACCCAATAGCCGCTTTTAAGTCTGATTAGCAGCCTAAGTCTTGGTACTCACCTCGCCAGGCCAATAATAATCGATCATTTATTCAAGATTGCCGCTCATGAGAACAAACGCTCACATTTTGTCGGATTTGAAATTTTCATCGTTTTGAGTTGATTGGATTAGTTAAACCACATAGCGCTTTCGCGAGATTATGTCAAAGAAACAACTATGGATTTTCAAATGAATAGCCATGGGCAGGCGCCGGTTGCGCCATGATTTGGCCCTGATGGTCGAACCTTCGGTCCAGAGGAATATTCATATGAATGAGTCGCTGCAGAAGAAGATGGCCGCACCAGCCGGTGCGGCCATTTCGATCGATTTGTTTTGAAATTGGTCGGGGCGAGAGGATTTGAACCTCCGGCCCCCTGCTCCCAAAGCAGGTGCGCTACCAGACTGCGCCACGCCCCGATGATGGTGTTTTTGCGCGCCCTCCATACCATGCTGGCCACCCGGACGCAATGGCAAAGCCATGGTTGGTGATGGTGACGGTTATCATCCGGTTATGGCTTGTCCGATGCATTGGCGGCGTTGATATATTGATCGATACCTGTGCCGATGGCATTGGCCAACTGGTCGAGATAAGCTTCCGATGCGAGCTTGTTTTCCGTGGCCGGGTGGGTGATGTGGCCCACTTCGATGATCAGGGCGGGCATATCGGCGCCCTCCAGCACCACCAGGGGGGCGCTTTGAATTTTGCAGGCGCCGGATATTTGTTCGAGTTGGGTTTTTAAGGCGGTGGCCAGGGCGATGCTGGCGGCCTGGTGCCGCAGTTGGGTATCGTGCCAGGTCGCTTGGGCGGCGGGGGTTTGGGCTCCGGTGCCTGCTTCGGCGCGCTGGTGGGGCGTATGGTAAAAGACGGTCATGCCCTTGGCGGCGTGCAGAAAGGCGGCGCCGGTGTGCAGGCTGATGAGCAGATCGGCTTTGTTCTGATTGGCGATGGCCGTGCGCTGGCGCTGCGCGACGCTGAAATCGTCGCTGCGGGTAAGCACGACTTCGTAGCGCGGCTCCAGGGCCAAGGCCAGCCGGCGGGCCAGTTCCAGGGCGATGGTCTTTTCCAGGTGGCCCGTGGGTCCCTTGGCACCTCCGTCCCGGCCGCCGTGTCCCGGGTCCACGGCGATGCGCGGCACGCGCTGGGGAAAAAGCAGGGGCGGCGCGGCCATGGCCGTCCCGGCGACCAGCACCAGGGCCAGGACCATTGCCCAACAGCCCATGGTGCGGCCCGATATCCATGATTTACGGCAGTTCCTGCGGCCTGAAATCACTTGACACCCATTCGGTTTAATAATAACTATTTTAATTTGTTAAAATGCACAGTGTATTAAAAAGGGGTTGAAAGTCAAGGATCTAAGTCGAATCCTGAATATAATTTTTGCGAGAGTGGCGGAATTGGTAGACGCACTGGACTTAGGATCCAGCTCTGGCGACAGAGTGGGAGTTCAAGTCTCCCCTCTCGCACCAATTTGACCATCCATCCAAGGCGTTCATACGCGTGCATGATAGATACGGCGCATCCCGCTGGACTCTGATCCGCCAGTTGTTCCCATCGATGCGGGCATAATATTCAAGGGTATGGCGACCGCGTTTTGGATTGATGGACCGATATTCCGAGTGCCTTATGATCGAATGTATTGAGGCACTTTATTATTAGAAAGGTATTGATGATGAAAGTGACCGTTGAAGATCGAAGTTCAGTCAAAAAAATCCTGCACATTGAAGTGCCTGCCGAGGAAGTGGTTCAGGAATTGGACAAGGCCTACGCCCAGTTGAAAAAAACCGCCAAAATCAAGGGCTTCCGACCGGGAAAGGCACCCCGCTCGGTGTTGACGCGCCTGTACGGCAAAGAGGTGAAAGCGGATGTCACCGGGAACCTGATTCAATCGGCGTTTGTGGACGCCCTGAAAGAGACGGATCTGAAAATCGTCGGCAGCCCCAAGGTGAACCCGCCCGAGCTCGGCAATGACGGCCCCTACGCCTTCGATGCCGAGGTCGAAATCCATCCTGAGATCGCGGACATCGAATTCAAAGGCCTGGCGCTGAATAAAACCAAGTACGAGCTGAGCGAGGAAGAGGTCGACGTGCAGCTCAAGATGCTGCGCAAGAACCTGGCCAAGCGCAAAAAAATCGAATCGGAGCGCCCCCTGCAGATGGATGATGTGGCGGTGATCGATTACGAAGGCTTTAAAAACGGCGAGCCGTTCGAACCTACCAAAAAGACGGAGAATTTTATCATCAAGGTCGGCGCCGGTCAGGTGGTCAAGGATCTGGACGACGGCATGGTGGGCATGCAGGTGGACGAGGAACGGGAGATCGACGTCACCTTTCCCGATGATTATTTTAAAGAGGAACTTGTTGGACAGCAGGTGCTGTTCAAGGTTAAACTGAATGAAATCCGGGAGGAAATCCTGCCCGATGTGGATGATGCCTTTGCCAAAAGCATCAGCGACAAGTTTGAGACCCTGGAAAACCTGAAGGGGGAGATCCGCAGGAACCTGGTCTCCGGGTATGAAAAGCGGACCGAGCAGGAGATGAACGAGCAGATTTTCCAGCAGCTTCTGGAGCAATCCCAATTCGAAGTGCCGGACACCCTGGTTGAGGGCGAGCTGGAGCACATTCTGCGGGATGCCGAGCGGTCCTTCGAACAAAGCAACCGCAGCCTGGAGGAGGTGGGGCTCTCACGCGAGGTGCTGAGCGAAAAATACCGGCCCACGGCGGAAAAGCAGGTCCGCCGCCACCTGATCCTCAACAAGATCATCGAGCAGGAAAAGATGGAACTTTCCGATGAAGAATTGGATCAAGGTTTTCAGGAAATGGCCGAAACTTACCAGCAGCCGGTGGACCATATCAAGGGCTACTACAACCAGAACCAGGAAGGCCTGCAGCTTTTTAAACACACCATGCTTGAAAAAAAGGCATTGAAGATTATCATTGATAATGGCCAAATTACGGAGGTCGAACCAAAGGTAGCGACCGAAACACCTGATAAGGCCGATGATGGCGCCCAGGCGGCCGGCTAAGGGTCTTTTGTGGTATTTGCCGGCAGCCGGGGCTTAAATTTGGGCTGAGGCGGCCCCAGAGCCCCTTAATCACAATCATTTATCATAAGGAGTTGCAGCGTGCCAATCATTCCCATGGTCATTGACCAAACCAGCCGTGGCGAGCGGGCCTACGATATCTATTCCCGCTTGTTGAAAGACCGCATTATTTTCCTTGGAACCGCCATCGGTGATGAAGTGGCCAACCTGCTCATCGCTCAATTGCTGTTCCTGGAATCCGAAGATCCGGACAAAGACATCAACTTTTATATCAACTCCCCGGGCGGCGCGGTGACGGCGGGTCTGGCGGTTTATGACACCATGCAGTACATCAAACCGGACATCACCACGGTATGCATCGGCCAGGCGGCCAGCATGGGGGCCTTGCTCCTGGCGGCCGGAGCCGAACACAAGCGCTATGCGCTGCCCAACGCGCGCATCATGATTCACCAGCCCATGGGCGGGTTTCAAGGCCAGGCTTCGGACATCGAGATTCAGGCCAAGGAGATTCTGCGCATGAAAGAGTCCCTGAACAAAATTTTAAAATTCCATACGGGCAAAGACCTGAACCAGATCAGCAAGGATACCGACCGGGATTATTTTATGTCGGGCAAAGAGGCCCAGGAATATGGTATAGTGGATCACGTCATCAGCAACCGGGATGACCTGGATCAAATCGATAAGTTGGAGGCATAAGCATCATGGCGAAAAAAGATGACCCCAATGACAATCTTTTTTGCTCTTTTTGCGGCAAAAACCAGAAAGAGGTCAAAAAGCTGATTGCCGGCCCAGCTGTTTACATTTGTGACGAGTGCATTCAGTTGTGCAGCGAGATCATCGAAGAGGAGACCGAAAAAGAGGCCGGTGAACTGGCCAACCTGATGGCTCCCAAAGAGATCAAAGTCAAGCTGGACGAATATGTCATTGAGCAGGAGCTTGCCAAAAAGATCCTGGCCGTGGCCGTGTACAACCACTACAAACGCCTGGATTCTATTATTAACTCCGGCGATGTGGAGATTCAAAAGAGCAATATTCTGCTCATCGGCCCCACCGGATGCGGCAAAACCCTGCTGGCCCAGACCCTGGCACGCTTTCTCAACGTGCCCTTTACCATCGCCGATGCCACCAGCCTCACCGAGGCCGGTTACGTGGGCGAGGACGTGGAAAACATCATCCTGTCGCTGCTGCAGAATGCCGATTACGATGTGGAAAAAGCCAAACGCGGCATTGTTTACATCGACGAAATCGACAAGATCGCCAGCAAGTCGGACAACCCGTCCATTACCCGCGATGTTTCGGGCGAGGGCGTCCAGCAGGCGCTGCTGAAGATCATTGAAGGCACCACCGCCAGCGTACCGCCCAAGGGCGGGCGCAAGCATCCCCAGCAGGATTTCGTGAAGGTGGACACCTCCAATATCCTGTTTATCTGCGGCGGTACCTTCAGCGGGCTGGAAGGCATTATCAAGCGCCGCCTGGGTTCCAAGATGATGGGCTTCGGGGCCAAGATCGTCAAAGAAATAGAAGCCAGCATCGGCGAGACCCTCAAGGAGGTCAAACCCGAAGATCTGATCAAATTCGGGTTGATCCCGGAATTTCTGGGACGTCTGCCGGTAGTTGCCACCCTGGACGAATTGAGCGCCAAAACCCTGGTGCGGATCCTGAGCGAACCCAAAAACGCCCTGGTCAAACAATACGAGAAGCTCTTTGAACTCGAAGGGGTCAACCTGCGCTTTACCGACAGCGCCCTGACGGCCATTGCCGACGAGGCCGTCAAACGCAAATCCGGAGCGCGGGGGCTGCGTGCCATCATGGAGGCCTGCATGCTGGATATCATGTATGAGATCCCCTCGGCCGAAAATGTCAAAGAGTGTGTGGTCGGCGAGGATGTGGTCCTGAACAAGGAAGACCCCATTCTGCTGTACGAACAAACCAAAAAACAGGCATAGGGCTCGCGCAAAACTAACTTCACATTTTTACGCGAACCCTTAAATCGCCGTTGAATTCCGCGGCCGAAGAACCGACTGGATAATATCATGGTCAATATCACCCGTTTCTTTAAGGATGACGCTGAAAAACCGGAGGCCCAGGTGCTGCCCCTGCTGCCGCTGCGCGATATCGTTCTCTTTCCACACATGGTGGCGCCCTTGTTTGTGGGTCGGCCCAAGTCCGTCGCCGCCCTGTCCAATGCCATGAACACCGAGGACAAGCACATCTTTCTGGCCACCCAGAACAAAGCGGGCATTGACAATCCAACGCAAAAAGACATCCACCGCGTGGGTGTCATCGGCACCGTGCTGCAGTTGCTGCGGCTGCCTGACGGTACGGTCAAAGCCCTGGTGGAAGGCCAGGTGCGGGCACGCATCAAGAGCTTCATCAAAGCGGACGATTACTTCAAAGTCGAACTCGAACCCATCGTGGATGAGCAGGGCGAAGAGGCCGAGCTTGAAGCCCTGGGCCGCACCGTCCGGGAGAGCTTTCAGACCTATTCCAAGCTCAATAAAAATATATCCAAAGACCTGGTGACCAAAGTCGACGGCATTGCCGACCTGGCCAAGATGGCGGATACGGTTGCTTCGCACTTCTCCTTCAAAATAGAAGACAAACAGCAGCTGCTGGAAGCCACACCGCTGAACAAGCGCTTCAATCTGCTGATCGAACTGATCAACCTGGAGATGGAGGTCTATCGCATGGACCAACGCATCAAGGGGCGGGTCAAGGAGCAGATGGAGAAAACCCAGAAGAATTACTACCTCAACGAGCAAATGCGCGCCATTCGTAAAGAGATGGGCTCGGACGACGAAGGCACGGACGAACTCCAGGAGCTTGAAAAGCGCATCAAACGCAAACGCATGCCCAAGGAGGCGGCCGCCAAAACCCGGCAGGAGTTCAAGAAGCTCAAGCTGATGACGCCCATGTCCGCCGAAGCCACGGTGGTGCGCAACTACATCGAATGGATCATCAGTTTGCCATGGTTCGAACGCAGCCGCGCCAAGGTCGACATCACCGAGGCCGAACGCATTCTGGATGAAGATCACTACGGACTGCAAAAACCCAAGGAGCGCATCCTCGAGTATCTGGCGGTGCAAACGCTGGTCAAAAAAATCCGCGGCCCCATCCTTTGCCTGGTGGGTCCGCCGGGAGTCGGCAAAACTTCGCTGGCGAAATCAGTGGCCCGCGCCACGGGCCGGCGCTTCGTGCGCCTGTCATTGGGCGGCGTGCGCGATGAAGCCGAAATCAGGGGCCACCGCCGCACCTATATCGGCGCCATGCCCGGCAAGATCATTCAGTCTCTCAAAAAAGCTGGCGCCAACAACCCGGTCTTCTGCCTGGATGAAGTGGACAAGATGAGCATGGATTTCCGCGGCGATCCGAGTGCCGCCCTGCTGGAAGTGCTGGATCCGGAGCAGAATTTCGCTTTCAACGACCACTACCTGGATCTGGACTATGATCTGTCCGAGATCTTGTTCATCACCACCGCCAACACCTTGCCGGACATTCCCCTGCCCTTGCAGGATCGCATGGAGATCATCCGGCTGCCCGGCTACACCGAGCATGAAAAATACAATATCGCCAAGGATTTTCTGATCCCCAAACAGGTCAAACTCAACGGCCTGCAGCCGGACCAGATCGCCATTTACAAAAAGGCGGTCTACACGGTGATTCACCGCTACACGCGGGAGGCCGGCGTGCGGAACCTGGAGCGCGAAATCTCCGCCATCTGCCGCAAAGCCGCGCGCCAGATGATCAAAACCAAGATCCAAAAGAAGGAATCCAAGCTCATCCGCGTCACGGAAGCGGCCATCGGCAAATTTCTCGGGCCGCCGCGCTTTAAAAGCACGGAGATCGAAGACAAGGATCACATCGGCATGTCCACCGGAATGGCCTGGACGCAGTTCGGCGGTGAGTTGCTGTTTGTCGAGACCTTGACCATGCCGGGCCGGGGACATGTGTCCGTGACCGGCAAGGTGGGCGAGGTCATGAAAGAATCGGCACAGGCAGCGGTCAGTTATGTGCGTTCACGGGCCGAATCCCTGGGCATCGACATCAAATTTTACCGCAAACTGGATCTGCACATCCATATTCCCGAAGGGGCCATTCCCAAAGACGGACCCTCGGCCGGCATTGCCATGTGCACCTCCCTGGTATCGGCCCTGACCAAACGTCCTGCGCACCGGGAAGTGGCCATGACCGGTGAAATTACCCTGCGCGGCCGCGTGCTGCCCATCGGCGGCCTGAAGGAGAAGATCCTGGCGGCCCACCGCGGCGGCATCAAAAAGATCATCATCCCCAGGGACAACGAGAAGGATCTGCGCGATATTCCCGCTAGCATCTCCAAGCAGTTGGAATTCGTCTCCGTCGATCACATGGATGAGGTTCTGCCGCATGCGTTGGTGCTGGCACCGGGAGAGACCCTGTACACCGAGCAGGATATGCACTTTGAAATGAGCGACAGCAACCGGGACAAACACGCCCCCATCAATTAGGCCCATTTATTGCCAACCCCTTGATGCCGGCGGTTCTGGTGCGGTGTCGAGGGGATCGGTTTGCGCAAGCCCACCTGTTCGCCGTCGTTGCAAAAGGCGACCAATTCCGGGAAAAACGTGAGAAAGTCGCCTTCCAGGGCACTGTAATTGGCATGCACATCGGCAATAGCACCCATAAAACGCTTCCCGTTGGTCAGCCGACCGGCTATGCGATCCAGAGTTGCGGCCACGCGCTGGATATGGGCATAGCCACCCAGCCAATCCTCCGCCGCCATGACCGGCAGTATGCGGTTGAGCCGCAGCGGTAAAACAGCGCGATGGCGTTTCAGCACACCGTAGACCCTGTCGGTAAACGATGCCAGGTCTTCGCTGGTGAAGCCCTGCCAGTGCCGGGCCAGGAAGTGATCATAGCAAACATCGATGATGACTCCGGCGAACCTGCGCCAATGGCGGCTGATGCGATTGCGGCTATCGCGCGTGACCGGGTGCGCATCGGCAAACGTGTCCACCCTGCGGTGCAACAGGATGGCTTCTGTGATGGCATCGCTGTACCGCCCGGCTGGGTTGCCCTTGACGAAATCGCCCAGCAGGCTGCCGATCAGTGCCTCGTCGGAACTATCCGATATGAGTAGATGGGCTAAGAAATTCAACGCGCGCCCCTGTTTTTCGAGATAAAGCATCCGCCATGGATCGCTGTTGCCCGGACCTGATAACCAATCGATGCAGGTTAGGGCGCAAACAAGAAATAGTTCCACCACCTTACTTGTCTTTGTGTCCGTCTGCGGCGTTACATCCACCGGCACATATCCAGATATGCACCGGCGGATGTGCCTTGTAGACGAACCCAAATCCGGCGCAATCTGGTGGAATTATTTCTTGCCTACACCCTTAAAGCGAAAAAAGGTATGATATCAAGCCATAATTTTTAAGATGGCCTCTAATATTGAAATCCTTGCCTCCGTACGAATAAATGCATAAAATGACAACGTATTAATTATCACAAGGCACTGGTGAATTTCACGGCTGAATGCTGCTTTGGCATACAGGCCCGTGGTTGCGTCAATACCCAACACCGAACAGGTAGAAGGAGTTGCCATGATCGTCGGAATCTTAAAAGAAATTAAGACGGAAGAGAACCGGGTCTCCATGACGCCTGCCGGCGTTGAAATCCTGTGTCAGAACGGCCACGAAGTTTGGGTTGAAACCAATGCCGGCATCAACTCCGGATTTGCGGATGATGATTACAAGCATGCCGGAGCGAAAATAGTTCAAACCGCCAAAGAGATTTATCAGCAGGCTAAAATGGTGATGCATGTCAAAGAGCCCCAGCCATCCGAGTATGACATGATCCGCAAAGATCAAATCGTTTTTACCTATCTTCATCTGGCGGCCAATGAAACCTTGACCCGGGCCCTGATGAAAAACAATTCCATCAGTATCGCCTATGAAACCATCCAAAATGCGGACGGTTCACTGCCGTTGCTGACCCCCATGAGCGAAGTCGCCGGACGCATGGCCATCCAGCAGGCCGCAAAGTATCTGGAGATGGCCTATGGTGGCCGGGGGGTGCTGCTGGGCGGGGTGCCCGGGGTGGAACCGGCGACGGTGGTCATCATCGGCGGCGGTGTGGTGGGGGCCAATGCCGCCAAAATGGCCTGCGGCCTGGGCGCCAAGGTTTACCTGCTCGATCAGAACCTGCAGCGGCTGCGCTACCTTTCCGACGTGATGCCGGCCAATTGCACCCTGGTGATGTCCAATCCGGCGGTTGTCCGCCAGTTGATTCAACAGGCCGATGCCGTGGTCGGCGCGGTGCTCATTCCGGGCGCTAAAGCCCCGCGGCTCATCACCCGCGACATGCTGAAAACCATGAAACCGGGTGCCGTGCTGGTGGATGTGGCCATAGACCAGGGCGGCTGTTTTGAAACTTCCAAGGCCACCACCCATGCCGACCCGATCTATGAGGTGGACGGCATCATCCATTATTGTGTGGCCAATATGCCCGGCGCCGTGGCCAGAACATCGACCTTGGCGCTGACCAACGCAACTCTGCCGTATGCCCATGAGATCGCCACCAAGGGCTGGCGGCTGGCGATCTGGGAAAACCCGGAAATCAAGTTGGGAGCCAATGTGGTACAGGGCAAGGTCACATATGAGGGCGTGGCCAGGGCGTTCAATTTACCATACACCCACATCGATCAACTGATATAGAGTGCTGAGAGGGTGTCATGACCAAACCGCTGATCTGGGCGGAGATCGATCTGACCGCCATTGCCCACAATATTCGTGAACTGCGCCGCATCACGCGTCCGGATGCCCAATTGTTGATTGCCGTCAAGGCCAATGGCTATGGCCACGGAGCGGTTGAAGTGGCCCGCACCGCCCTGGAGAACGGCGCAGACCAGTTGGGCGTGGCCCGGATAGAGGAGGGCGTGGCTTTGCGCCAAGCCGGCATTTCGGCCCCCATTCTCATCATGGGACGCACGGCTGCGGACCAAGTGCATGAACTCCTCGACCACGACCTTATGCCCACGGTCTTTGCGCTGGACAACGCCCAAAAAATGTCGGCGGTAGCGACATCACTGAAGCGAACGCTGGCTTTTCATATCAAGGTGGACAGCGGCATGGGCCGGCTGGGTGTGGCCTGCGATGCCCTGCGGCTGGACAGGCGCCGTGATGCGGCCGATGAAATCAAAGCCATGGTCCGGCTGCCGGGGCTCGAACTTCGGGGGGTGTTCACCCATTTTGCCACTGCGGATCATTTGGAGAAGGACTTCGCCCGGCTGCAGTTCGCCCGCTTCCGGGAATTGCTGGGCGACCTGGAATCCGCCGGTGTTCACCTGCCATTGAAACATGCGGCCAACAGCGGCGCAATCATCGACATGCCCGAAACCCATCTCGATATGGTGCGCGCCGGCATCTCCGTCTACGGTCTTTATCCTTCTGCGGAAGTGAATCAAAAGCACATCGCCCTGCGCCCCGCCCTGCAACTCAAGGCCACCATCATTCACCTGAAACGTGTACCGGCCGGCACCAGAATCAGCTACGGCGGCACCTGGCAGGCATCCGCCCCCACAGCCATTGCCACCATTCCCGTGGGCTACGGCGACGGCTACAGCCGCCTGCTTTCCAACCGAGGCCAGATGCTGGTTGGCGGCAAACGGGCGCCTATCGTGGGGCGCGTATGCATGGATCTGACCATGCTGGACGTGGGAGATATCAAAGGAGTTGAGGCGGGGGACGAGGTGGTGCTCATTGGACGCCAGGGCGAGGAATTCATCTCCGCCGATGAAGTGGCGGCCCAATTAGACACCATCAACTACGAAGTGGTGACGACCCTCATGGCCCGGGTGCCCCGGGTGTACAAATGATCGACAGGCCTTCAGGCCATCCAATATAGGTTTGTGGTTCGTGGTTTAAGGATCGTGCGGACTATCGACTGCATCACAAAGGCTAAAATCGTGCACAACCAACCACGAGCAATAGCCCCTGAAGGCGGAACGATGAACCACAAACCCGGAACCTATAAAGAACCTCACTTTTCGATACCGATAGCGAAAACGACCCCGATGGAGAAGGAGTAGGGCCGGCCTCTGTGCCGGCCGGACCGGAAGCCCGTTTGGCCCTTGAATTGCTACTCAAGGCTTTTGCTGCGTCCTTGCTTTGGCCTGCTGGATCAGGTCCACCAGCGAGGCCATCTTGTTTGGGGGCGGCGCGCACTTCAGCCGGCCGAAAGCTTCGGCCGACAGCCGCTGCCGGAAATAGCCCACCACATCAAACCGTTCCCACCAGCAGTCGAACACCTTAAAGCAGGGACTTTGATCTTCGCCGCTGTCGCAGCAGTAGTCAAAGGATACCGGTCCGCCCAATCTGGGACAACGTCTCTGCATGTCGTCGAATGAAGCCAAAGTCACGCGCTTTTCAGATCCTGGGGTTTGGGGTGATCGGCCAACACGGCCATGGATTTGGCCATCTCTTCGTCGCTCAGGGCGAAATCGGTGAGTTGGCCGGCGAAGTACTTCTCATACCCGGCCAGGTCCAACAGTCCGTGCCCGCTGAAGTTGAAGACGATGACCTTCTCGCGGCCTTCTTCCTTGGCCTGCTGCGCCTCTTTGATGACTTGCGCCAGGGCATTGGTGGTCTCGGGTGCCGGAATGACGCCCTCGGTGCGGGCCCACAGGACGCCGGCCTTGAACGCATCGAGCTGGGATACGGATTTGGGGGTGATCAAGCCTTCGTGGGCCAACTGGCTGACCGTGGGGGCCATGCCGTGGTAGCGCAAACCGCCGGCATGAATGGGAGCCGGCACAAAGGCATGCCCCAGACTGTGCATGGGCAGCAATGGCGTGTACCGGGCCGTATCGCCGTGATCGTAGCTGAACGGCGCCCGGGTCAGGGTAGGGCAGGCCTTGGGTTCCACCGGATAAATTTCCAGCGCTTTGCCGTTGATTTTGTCCTGCACAAAGGGAAATGCCAGACCGGCGAAGTTGCTACCGCCGCCGGCACAGCCGATGATGATATCAGGATATTCGTCAATCATGGCCAGTTGTTTCCTGGCTTCCAACCCGATAATGGTCTGGTGCAGCATGACGTGGTTGAGCACGCTGCCCAAAGAGTAACGGGTCTTGCCACTTTGATCGCTGACGGCCGCCTCAATGGCCTCGCTGATGGCGATGCCCAGACTGCCAGGCGTATCCGGATCTTGGGACAGGGCCTCCCGTCCGGCCTGAGTCTCGGTACTGGGGCTGGCGATACACTTTCCGCCCCAGGTTTCCATCATGGCTTTGCGATACGGTTTCTGGTCAAAACTGACCCGCACCATGTAAACCTTGCAATTCAGGCCGAACTGGGCACAGGCAAAGGAGAGCGCGCTGCCCCACTGCCCGGCACCGGTTTCGGTGGTCATGTTTTCAATGCCGAACACTTTGTTGTAGTAGGCCTGGGGAACGGCCGTGTTGGGCTTATGGCTGCCCGGCGGACTGGCCCCTTCGTACTTGTAGTAGATACGCGCCGGCGTACCCAGCGCCTTTTCCAGCCGATCGGCCCTTGTCAGCGGAGCCGGACGCCAGATGGCCAGTACGTCCAGAACCGGTTCGGGAATGTCGATCCAGCGTTCCGTGCTGACCTCCTGCTCAATGATGTTCATTGGGAATACCGGTGCCAGATCGTCGGGCTTGATGGGGTTGCCGTCGGGGCCCAGGGGAGGATTCATTTTGATATCAGCCAGAATATTGTACCATTTCCGGGGGATCTCATCGGCGGGAAGGATAATGTTTTTAGCGGTCATTAAGCGATCTCCTTGGTGTCGTAATATTTTGCCTGCATGGCGAAGCGTGTGAAAACTGATTCTTTATTTAGCATCAATTGAATTCTCAAGGCAAGAGGGGGGAAGGGATGATGCCCCGACAAAGGATCCAGGGCCCAGCGCCATTGTTCATGATCAAACGGCCACCGGGCCTTGGGCCATCCACCTATCTTTTGGCGCCATGCTAGCCGATGGCATACTTAAAAGAGAGCTTGACGCGCGCTCGGTAAGCCACGACCTTGCCGTCTTCAACCTTCATATCCAGTTTTCCAATCTCTGCAATCCTGAGATCCCTGAGGCTTTCGCCCGCTGCCTTGACGGCATTCTGAGCGGCATTCTCCCATGATTGCGCGCTGGTCCCTACCAGTTCGATAACTTTGTAAACACTTTCTGTCATGGCCGAGCTCCTTTTGTTAATGGTTGGCATATATGGGGCGGAACATCCTGCAGCACATCGGACGCAACCCCGGCACAAAAACACAACTGGGGCGGCAGCATCAGCAACAAAGGGAGCGTTATTCCCGATACGAGAACGACGGGTCGGTATTCGTTCAATTGAAACGCGAGAGTCGATTCAGAGGATTCTTTTCAGAATACCCATGCCATACCTATACGTCAAGATCTTGCGTTCTTGGCCGGCAATTATAGCTGAACCGTGTGCCCGCTACAAGAAAACGATGCCGAAAGCGATAGCGACCCCGACCCCGAGATCAGAGCCAATCGGGGTCGGGGTCGCTATCGGTATCACTTTCGAAAAGACGATTGGGGTACACGTATGGCTCGCGAAGAATTATCTTGCCAATGTACTAAATCACAGGTCCGTCATCAAAAATGGCACTCAGTTAGAATTGATGTTTCTTGGGCAGCAATTCCAACTGAACAAGGTTCATGAAACCCGGCCTTAAGCGGTCAGGCGGTCGTTGCCCAACGCAACAGCGTCAAGTGCCCGTAAGATGCGCCCCGGGCGACCCGGAAACTTGCTGCGCCATAATTTGTCTTGACATCTTTACAAATATATCCAAATATACAGTCACAATTGCCAAAGGATTCCATTCGTATGCTCAATACCCAGTCCCCCATCCCCCTTTACCGGCAGCTCGCCGATTTGCTGACGGCGGGCATCCGTGACGGACGCTATATCGCCGGCAGCCGTATCCCTTCAGAGCACAAATTGGCTGCCACATACGGTATCGGGCGCCCAACGGCCCGGCAAGCCATCGATCTGCTGGTTCGAAAAGGATTGCTGACCAAAAGACGGGGGGCTGGAACCTTTGTGTGTGAGGCGCAACAGGAGGTCGACTTGTTCTCCCTGGATGGCACCAGCGCTTCTTTCCGCAAAAAAGGATTAACGGTCGCATCGCAAATCATCACCCCGCTCCATTTGCGCACCCGCGAAGACGGGGCCGACAACCCGTTCAAAGGGCGGGCCGCTTTTTTTCTCACCCGCTTGACCGAGGTGAACGGCGTTCCCGTGCTGGTGGAAGACCTATACCTCGACGCCACACTCTTCAGCGGCATCGAAAAGATGGAACTCAAGGGTCGGTCGCTTTCCGCCATTGCCGAAGAACAGTTCTATTTGAGGCCCATCGGGGGCAAGCAGAGTTTCGATATCGGCTTTCTGGACGGCCAGCGCAGTCAATACCTGAAGGTCGGCCCGGACACGCCGGTACTGGTGGTTGAACGCAGCCTACATTTTCCGCAAATGGCCAACGGCGTCTTCTGCCGGCTATGGTGCCGCACAGACCAATTTGTTTTCACGCAAAACATCGGAGGAACTGATCATGCATAATCGCGGGTATTATGACGGATTCGGCGGCGCCTACCTGCCGGAAATCCTCACCGCCACATTTGACGAACTGGAAGCCACCTTTGAGACGGCCAAAGCGGACCCCGGTTTCTGGAAGCAGTATGAAACCGTGATGTCGACCTATTCGTGCCGACCGACGCCCTTGACGCCGGTGGAAAACCTCACCCGCCACCTAGGCGGCGCCAAGATCTACATCAAGCGGGAAGACTTGAACCATACCGGGGCCCACAAGGCCAACAACGTCATGGGCCAGGGCCTGCTGGTCCAGCGCATGGGAAAAACCCGCGTTATTGCCGAAACCGGCGCCGGCCAGCACGGTGTGGCCACGGCCACCATGGCGGCGCGCTTCGGATTCGACTGCACCATCTATATGGGCGCCGTGGATGTGGAACGTCAGCGGCCCAATGTTTTCTGGATGGAGCGCCTGGGCGCCAAGGTGGTTCCGGTGACCGACGGCACCCGCATCTTAAAAGATGCCATCAATGAGGCTTTTCGTGACTGGGTCTCCAACATGGACACCACCCATTATGTGTTGGGCACGGCCTGCGGCCCCCATCCGTTTCCTGAAATGGTCACCTATTTCCA